>Ga0224723_1001177_pt1 | contig 16391 bp, 12 predicted proteins | sample Balambano_FR2_Me_FD_161647 | JGI IMG/M metagenome (GOLD analysis project Ga0224723, IMG submission 161647) | Freshwater sediment microbial communities from Lake Towuti, South Sulawesi, Indonesia - Balambano_FR2_MetaG | ecosystem: Environmental > Aquatic > Freshwater > Lake > Sediment | place...
GTGTATGCGCTGGCCGCACCTGCACAGCACGGAGGTCAGCCAACCTGGTGGCGCCGCCCGCCGTTACCAGAGCGGTGGACAACTGCGGTGCGGCCAGCGCATACACCCCAGGGCGCGGCACTTCCCCCACAATGGTGACTTCCACCGGGCGTTGGGTGGTCAGGGTGACAGAGACATCTGGCTCCACCACATACCGGTTGTAGAGGCCATACAAGGTGTCGCGGGCCTGTTCTGGGGTTAGCCCGCTCAGGTTTACGTTACCGGCCAGCGGCACAGTGACGTTGCCCTGCAAGTCGAGGGTGGCCTGAAAGCTTAAGTCGGTAAACCGCTGCACCTCAACGGCAATGCCATCGCCTGGGCCTAGGCGATAGCTTTCAAACGCCGAACCGTCGAGTTCCAGGATTCTACGTCGTAATAATTGAGGGACAGGCCTCAGGGGTTGGGAAACACTGTCAGATTGTGGATCAATTTCAACAGAATCTATCAGTTCTGAATGATCTTCTCCACCTATTTCTGAAGTTTCTACTTCTGAAGAGGTTAACGGAATAGAGTCCTGAGCATAGACAGGCGTAAGGCTAGCTGGAAAACTCGCCAAGCAAACTCCCCAGCCAACCATCAAGAAGCAATAATTGTAGCTTTTACTATAGAAAAAAAGGGCTTTTTTAAGCGACTTAAGTAACAACAAAATGTCACCTCCTGAGTCGATAGTTAAATGATCACTGGACGCACTATTGCCCTGCGATGCGTCAGGCAATTGCCATAACACACCCGATAACAGGACTTACAGCGTTTCTAAGGCTAGCGAGGAAGGGAAATACCCATCAAGCCCTTGATTTATAAGGCTGCACTCACCTAGCCAGGAAAGGCTGGATTACGTCCACCTATTGAGAAACTAGATAAGTTTTGATAGCCAACTCTGGTTTTCTAGGTCTAACTAGTTCTGCCCAGTCCAGAAATTATGCACAGCTAAAAACCAGGGCTCAACATCCACAGAACTCCTGGTTTCCGACTTTTTTTATAGGGTTAAAATAGGATCTGATGGTTAGTCCAGCAACTATATCGCCACTGCCTTAGCGCAAAAAGCTGCTAATTGTCCACAACGACAAACAGGTGACAGCCGCCGCGATCGCATCAGGAGTAGCCCAGGCCAATTGAGCCCCTTGGGGAATTAGCAATTGACCCACTGTGAGGCCCAAAGCCAGCCCCACGGCCAGCCCAGCAATGGTTAACAGTACCGAACGCCAGAACTTATGTTCTTTGCGGTTGAGGAAATAAATGGCCGCACCAATGGCAACCGCCAGCGCCAGGGATGGCGCATAAAGGCCCAGCAAAGCCAGACCGCCAAAGGTGACGGCTGGCCAAATCACATCATCGCGGCTGGGGGTATCTACCAGGCCAGACAACCACTCTGGCCGAGGTAGCGAAGGAGTTGAATTGGCAGTAGAAGCTGGCTCAGGGTTATTCTCGGCAAATCGGATACGGTCGGGCACCTTAATTTTGCCTTCCTGCCGCAGCCGCAACCGCTCCATCAAAATGGCATCGTAGGCGGCTTCAATGGCCGCTTTTTGCTTAGGTTCTTCGCCACACTCGCTGATCAGGCGATCGCGAGCCGCCTGAATTTCCTCGAAGGTCGAGGCTTCTGTTAGCCCCAGCAGTTCGTATGAATTTTGCTCACTCATTGCTAACACTCCGAGTTCCCCAGCACAATCCTGGCGCACCAGAATGGCTCTACTTTACCAAGTCCACAGCCACTTTCCTCAAGTTCCAGTGTAACTAGCGACCCCCTAAAATAGGAAGCACTTCTATCGCCACCATTCCGCTATACCTGGTGTATCTTTGGAGGGGAGTTGCCCTAACGCTCCCATCGCTGCGTTGAGGATTGGTTGTGCGAGTCGCTCTGCTAACCTTAGTAACCATGCCCCTGGGCCTGTTTTCGATGCTACTGGGAGTCGGAGAATCTCAGCCCCTTGAGCCTTCTGGTCTTACGGGTCAAGCGCTACAGGTAGAATGGCGCTCCGCCTGGATTGCTGGCCTCACGCCAGACCCAGCTATTGATAACATTCTGGCGCAATACCTGGCCGGGCTGCAGCGTCAGGGCTGGTCTATTGCTGACCAGGGCATCTGGATTCAGGTTGGCGATAGCGCCATTGCTCAGCACCAGGGTAGCGTAGCCATGCCTGCCGCTTCCCTTACTAAACTGGCCACTACCCTGGCTGCCCTCAAGACCTGGCCCTTAGACCATCGCTTTGAAACCCTAGTCGGCATCAACGGCACCGTCGAGAACGGTGTACTGGTAGGCGATTTGATTGTGCAGGGCAGCGGCGACCCCCTCTTTGTTTGGGAAGAAGGCATTGTGCTGGCCAACTACCTGCAAGCCCTGGGCATTCAGCAGGTGACAGGAGATTTGCTAATTGCTGGCCCATTCACGATGAACTTTCAGGAAGACCCCGATGATTCTGCGGCAGCCCTCAAGCAGGCGATGACGACTGCCACTTGGTCGGGGGAAGTCTGGAATGCCTATCGCCAGCTAGAACCGGGGACAGCTCAACCCTCCCTGCAAATTAATGGCTCGGTACAGCAGATTCCAGCCGCTGCGCTAGATTCATCGCCTACCTGGATAGTGCGTCACCAGTCTTTGCCGCTGGTGGCCATCCTCAAGGCTATGAACATTTACAGCAACAATGTTATGTCTCAACTAGTGGCCGACCTGGTTGGCGGAACGCGGGTAGTGGCTGAAACCGCCTCTATAATGGCTGACTTGCCCGCAGGAGAACTGAACCTGGTGAATGGGTCTGGGTTAGGGATGGATAACCAGATGTCAGCCCGTGCCGCCGTTGCCATGACCGTGACGTTGCAACAAGAACTGAGTCGGCAGGGCTATTCGATTGCCGATGTGCTGCCAGTTTCAGGGGAAGACATTGGCACCCTGATCGATCGCCGTATCCCCCTTACAGCGGCGGTAAAAACCGGTAGCCTAGCTGAGGTCAGTGCCTTAGCCGGAATGATACCCACCGCCCAGCAGGGGCCAGTGTGGTTTGCCATCATCAATCGAGGATGGGCTATCCCTGACCTGCGGGTGCAGCAAGACCAGCTACTTCAGGCCATTCAAGCGCATTGGGGCGTGGCTGAGGTGCCACCCAATCTGGCTACTAAGGTGCGGATGCAGGAAGGAGAGTATCGGTATGGCGACCCAAGGCGAAATGTGGAGCCGTGAGAAGTTAGGGGCCGGGTATCAAACGCTGTAGCTCGGCAAACTACTAGTAGCGGCTACTTTTTCCTGTTTTGGGGCCTTCGCTATAGATCTGATTAAGCTGAAGGGCGATCGCGCGGGCTGCACCGGCCTGTCCCATGCGCTGGCGACCATTGCGGGTAATCTGCTGGAGACGTTCGGCATCGTGCAGGCAAGCAACCATCGCGGCACCCACCTGAGCAGGCTCTAGCACCAAAATAATAGAAGGCCCCAGCAGTCGCGATTGAGCCTCGGCAAAAGCATAGGTAAATTGCGGCCCTGGCCCTGGAATGGTAAACACAGGCTTACCAAGGCCCACAGCTTGCTCGGCCCCAGTGCCAGTGGTGGCAATGGCCGCATCAGCCAGGTGCAAACATTCAGCAAAGGTATTAGTAGTCAACACTAGGCGGCTGTGATGACGGGTAAAGGTAGGATAGCCAGCCGGTTCGGGCCGCCAATGCGCGTCTAGCAGCGCGTCCTTTAGTACGGCCAGGTTGAGAGAGGGAGCGATCGCCCCCAGCAACCGTAATTGCCGGTCAGGAAAAGCCTCTCCCACACTTTCTAAAGCCACTAGCATACGCTCCCAGTTATCAAAGGCTTCTGGTGCCCGCGAGCCTGGCAGCAGCGCCAGCGTAAGTACTGCCTCTGTCGGGGGAAAGGCCGCCGTGAGCATAGCTAGCTTTTCGGCTGAAGAGTCTAAGCCGTCCATCATTGGGTTGCCAGGATACAGGGCCGACACGCCGCGTTTTTGCAGGTAGTCTGCCGTGAGTTGATCGCGCACAAACACCCCCTGGCAGCGAGGATGAGCCATCAACCACCGCTCCCAGGGCAGGTAGACCGAGCCAGAGCGCCCTTCCAACCAGGGGCGATTAGGCAGGCGACCGTTCTCATCTCGCACACAGTACTCCGATTTAGCCGTACCGATGAAGGCATACTCAGCCCCGCTAGCCCAGGCCATGGCCAACGGCACAATATCGCCCACGGCCAAAATTTGCCCCCCTGCTTTCGCCCACTGGCGTAGCGTTTTAAGCTGACTAAGGGTTAACGTCAGCAAACCCTGCTGCAAGTCACGCACGACCTGCTTACTATCCATGTAAATAAAGCCCCCGGAGGGCATGGTTTTGGTTGGCCCAGCGATGGCAATGCCAGCCTTCTGAAATGCGCCGCCTTCTCCCACAATGGGCAACGCAGCAAGGCTGGGAGCCTCTGGCAGTTGCCGTAGTTCCTTCAAAACCCGCACCGCAATGGCATCTTCTCCATGACCATTGCTGACGCAGAGTAGATTCATACTCACCGATCCGCTATCACCCTCCCAACGGTAGCAGATCTTGGGGATTCTCCAAGCAGAATGGCAGCCAGTTCTAATTGGTTGCGGGGTGAATTAATCGTCAAGTCGCGGTATAGTCTACCGCAAGAATTTGTCTATACTGCCAGGAGCAGGTATGTCCATTCTGCTGCTATTTCTAGAAGCTCTAGATGCGGCCTACCTATCAGCCGCCCAACGAGACATTATTCAGAAGTACCACAATCAAATCATCTCTTTGGGGGTCATTCCCCGCGTAGGCGAAAAGCTGATTTTGGAAGCAGGCACCAAAGTCGCCTATTTTGAAGTGATGGATGTCATCCATCGTATGGCCGTGCAGGGGCGCTTTCAGGTGGATTTGCACCTGCGGGCCGCATTGCCGCCGCTGGGTCGGTAGCTCCTGCTAGCCCTGCCAATTATAGGAATAATAGAGCGCAATGCCCTGCTCCTCCCCGGAGGGGAAATTCAAAATCGGTCTAAGTTGTTTCAATTCTTAGAAACTAACTTTCGATAAACAGCAACAGTTTTCTCAGCCAGATGTGGCCAGCTATAGCACTGCTGAACCCTGTCGTAGCCCGCCTGACCCAGCGCAGCGGCTTGGCTGGGGTAGTTGAGGAGATGGAGGATGCGATCGCCAATCTCCTCGGCTGATTGCTCAACCAAATACCCATTTTGCCCATCGCTAATTACCTCGGCTACAGCAGGAATGTTGCAGCCAATAACGGGTTTCTTAAAGCTCCAGGCTTCGGTGTAGACGCCACCAAAACTTTCCTGGCTGGAGGGCACACAGAGCAAGGCGCAGGCGGCCAGAGCGTCAGTTTTTTCCTGAAGTGAAACAACCCCCAATCGGTGGATGCGGGAGTCAGCAGACGCCGCAAAAATAGCCTCGGAATCCTTAACAGGGGGGCCAATGAAAACAAAGTGAGTATCGGGATGCTGTGCCCACACCATAGCAGCGGCTTCGAGTACTTGGCGATAGCCTTTGTAGGGGTAGTGCTGGCCCAGAAAAAGTACTACTGGCCCAGAGATATGGTGGGCTGCACGAAAGCTATGGGGATTAGCCTCGGTCGCTAAAACGGGGCCGTGACCTGTCACCTCAATTCGATCTTCAGCCACCCCCAAACCGGCAAGGATTTTAGCTTCAGCCTGAGTAAGGGCAATCACAGCGTCGGCCTGTTGATAGAGCTTAATGTATTCTCGATAGCGCCAGCCGACCCAGCGGGGATGGTGTACAGGAGTTAGCACAAAGGGAATGCCCCGCTGTCGTGCAACCTGAAGTGAGGCATAAGTAAGCCCTTCACGGCCAATGCGGACGTTGTGAATAAGGTTACAATTTGCGGCCAAAGCATTAATGGGTTTGGCGATAACCTGGGCAATAGGAGGTAGCGCTACGGTCATTAGCGGATAGTAAAATGGCAGCCAGGGAGCCATCTGGAGTTTGTCGGCCCAACTTAGGCCCAGGCGGTGAACCGAGATGCCATCGACAGTGTAATTGTGGGGCTGGGTGTGGGCAGTGAGGGTGGTGCCAAAGAGCCAATCCGTGCGGTTGTGGTTCCAAAAGGTGGCCACTTGGATGGTGTGGGCGGCCTGGAGTTGCTGGGCTAAGAGATGCTGATGGAGTTGGGCACCGCCAATATAGGGGGGGTAGGCGGTGAGGGTGTAGAGGAGGTTCATCTTAACCATCCCATTCCTATCAACCAAGTCCATCGTCCTAGCCACCAGAGGAATTTAAGCAAAAAGATTAGAGTTCCCCTTAAATTTCCATACTTCTCAATGTTGTAGTATCTCTGGGTTGGTAGGAAGTATAAAGATTTCTTGTGGCAGAAAATTTGTTTAAAGGACTGCACTAGAGATAATTTTTCAAAATCAGCAAAATCTTCTAGCTTTGCTTTAATCACACCAGAATGTGTAACTTTAGCATCACCCAAAATGTAGGCTAGAAATCCAAATCGGATTGCTCTTAAAATATAACTGCTATCGCCATGATAGTGAGGGAATCTATGCCTATCCGGGAAATCAATAGCATCTACAACTAATCTAGGAATACAAACGCAGTGTCCGCTCATCTCGTCTACAGATAACATTTCTCCCAGTTTGGCTGCTATCTGAGTTCTGCCTTGAGCACCCGTTGGCTTTAAAGCTCCGGTTTCAGCAATGTAGCAAGCTGCGCCAATAATAGCGTTATTTTGCTGAACAGAAGCCTCATACATTTTAATTAGGCTACCTGGACTAGGAATACAATCATCATTAAGCCAAAAAACTACTTCAGCTCCCTGGTTATAGGCATATTGCATACCTTTCTGAATTGCTCCTGTCCACCAAAGGCTGCCATCGCCTTGCAGAACTGTCACATTTGGAAACTCTGCACTTAAGGCTGCTGTTGTTCCATCTGTTGAGCCATCATCAATAATAACAACGTGAAGGTTAGACCAATTCTGAATTGTAATATCTTGATATAGACATCTCAAACTGTGCAGAGTAGTTTCTCGGCGATTATGAGCAGGGATAAGGATAAATACGGAATTGCTCATTAGAGAGGTATACACAGCTATTTAGTCTCGGCTTGGAACACAAAATCTTTTATGGTTTTGAGTTGCTTTACCATGGATAATGGTAGTATCCATCTGACTACTGTAAACCCGAGAAGCTTGATGTAAACCCAGATGAATAAAATTGGCCCTAGAATTCCAAAGACTCGATTACAGTAAACCCAATAGGTAAGTGGATGAATGTTAGATTTAAGGCTACCTAGTTGCCGCCACCGCTCAATCATAGGTACAGAACTGGAAGCCCATCCTCCGTCGATCTCATCAAATGCGCAAACAGCAATGGCATCACCCAAAACTTGGAGATCATACCCCGATCTTTTCGCCATTAAGGTATATACAACATCAGTATGACAATGAGGTAATTCCTTTTCTGGGGGATAGCCTATATCATCCACAATAGAACGAGGTAAACATACTAGATTGCCACTCATACAATCACAGCTTCTCCGTTGACCTGGCGCAGTAGAAACTAGCTGAACTAGTAGCAAATGCTTGATTTGCCCCCCATAGGTCGGCTCAACAAGCTCATCTGTAGCATAACATTGAGCAGCAGCGATGCGATTGGGCAAAGCACTACAGTGCTTAATAAGTTGAGATATGGCATCAGGATAAGGAAATGTATCATCATTTAGCCAGATAAAAAAATTTGCCCCTTGCTGGTAAGCATATTCCATACCTTTAGCAATAGCTCCTGTCCACCAGAGTTGCCCATTACCATAGAGAACTTTTACCAATGGATAACTGGCTTGAATAGCCTCGGCAGTACCATCAGTAGAACCATCATCAACAACAACAACTTTATGACTTTCGAGATCTCCATTTTGATGAAGTGTTTTTAGACATTGGAGGGTTATATCCCGACGATTATGGACAGGAATGATAATAAAAACCGAAGAAATATTTTCAGGGGAATTAAAAGCAGATTTCATAAAGTTGAAGATAAAAAGTAAGTTAGAAGTGGGCCATTACTCTAGAAATAGAGTCAAGTATTATGAAATCCTCTATTCAGTCTTAGTTAACCATGAAAATTTTCGATTACCTGTCGATAAAGAGCCATGTAGCGATCAGCTTGAAGTCTAATAGAATAATCAGCTATAGCAACTTCACGAGAGTTCAGTTCCATTTGGTTGCGCAAAGTATTGTCTTCTAGCAAGTTAACTAATTTTTCAGCTAAGTCAATTGGATCTCCAGGTTTTGCCAGAAGGCCAGTTTTACCGTGGCGTACTAACTCAGGCACGCCACCAAGGTTAAAGGAAACAACAGGAGTACCACACGCCATACTTTCCTGGATAACGATAGGTAAATTATCTGCACGGGTAGGAAAAACAAAGATATCTGCTGTCGAGTATATCAAAGCTTTTAGGTAGTCTCCACTTACGTAACCTAAATCTATTATCGGGATATTGATAACCCTTGATAGATCCTTGCTTCCTTCCCCCATAGTCATTAAAACCAAATCAGAAGATAAGGAAGCAGGAATTTTTTGCAAAGCTGAGATGAGAAGATCGTATCCTTTACGATAATCTTTGAAAGCTTGGGCAGTGAATAAAAGAATTTTCTTATTCAAAGGAATGCCTAAACTAGCTTTACCTAAAGCAGGATCAAGGGGTCTATAAGTATTGACATCTAACCCATTTGGAATATGGTGAATAGGAAAGCGATTCAGAATACTTTGCCGAGCCAGGTCTGCAAGCCATTGACTGGGCGTTACAATCACTAAATTAGAACGACTATATACCCAGCGTTTAAGCTTCCATTCTAGAGCAGTATTGTCATAAGCTATTTCAGGATAGGTGTTCAGGTAAGGACAGTTACCACATCCTGTCTTCCAACGTTCGCAGTCAAAGCTATAAGCGCAATGACCTGTGAAACTCCACATATCGTGGAGAGTAAAAACAGCAGGTTTTTGCTGGGTGAGCTTAGGAATAGCAAGGTAATTAAAAAATCCGCCATGTAAATTATGGAAATTTAGTATGTCTACACTCTTGAAAAGCTCAGTTTTAGTTATGTCAGCACTGCCAAAAATATGTAGATAATTCAGGCCCAATTTAAAGGATAAGCGTCCAATAAAATCTTCAATATAACGGCGGCGAGAAATCAGGAAGATGTCATAGTCATCTAGCTTTGCAGAGTCAACAAGCAAGAAAGATTTAATCAAGCTTTTCTTTAATTCATCATGCAATCGGTAGCCAGCAATACTCGCCCCACCCAACATATCACTTTGATTAATATGTAAAACTTTCATATAGCCCTACTGAAAGCCTTAAGCAAAGCTTTGTTTATCAAGACTTTGAGACAGTTTCAACCTACGATATAGCGTTTTTGAAGCCAGTCAGGTAAACGGATAGCCCTACAGTCCTTGATTCTAATAAACAGGCTGTACCTCACCAGGCAAGGAAATGCTGTAACCATCTCCAACAGCACCTAAAAACTTCAAATTCTAAACTCTTATGTTTTCTGAAAGTTTTCTAGAGAGAAAAGATACTTTAGGTGAGATTCCCATGAACCTTTACAAATCTCTTCAACAGTCAGTAGTCTATCGAGTTTATTCCTCTCATTTAAGAAAGCATAAATTTTACCTCCTCTTGTATAGTCAATGGCTATATAGGGAATCCCTAATGTTTCAGCAAATAGAACAGAGTGAAATCGCATACATAAGCTAAGTCTAGCTCCTATCATATTCGCAATTATCTGTGAGGGCGATAGAGGCAAATCGCAAGTAGATACCTCTATATTGAAATCGTTATTATCTACAGAAGTAAGGTTATGACCAACAAGATTAGCCATTTTTCGATTGAATACTCGATCATCTCCTCCAACATGGAAAGAATGCATAGGTAAGAAATCAACGTGGACATTCAAATTGCTAGCGATATAGGCAATCATTGATGAAATGTTATGCTCAAACTCATTCTTTACGCTTAGATAATTGTTGTCATCTAAGCCAAATGCATACTCAGGTGTCCACTCTCTTAAAAAGCAAGCTAGATAACTCCTATCAAGAAGTTGAAGATTATTTTTATCAGATATAGCTTGCGTTTCTTGAACGTATTTCACGAAATCTATTGCGGGATCATACCCATAATAAACCTTAGAAGAATCTACACCAAGCTCGTTAATACATCTCTCTGTAGATGCTTTATCACGAAGTTTAACTCTATCAGCAAGGCGAAGTATTTCCTTCACAACCTCAATGTATGTTGAGTTGTGAAGAGGCCCCAATCCACACCCCTCTACCCAAGTAGTCGATCCATTTTTACGGCCCTGAATAAAAGCATAAAGAATATGATCGAGAACTTCGAGATCCATAAGTGGGCCGCCGCCAATTATTATGCAATTTGCATCATTAACTGCTTCCTCAAAGGACTCACTGTAAGTCTCGACGACCAAAATATCTTTCAAATTCAACTCAGAAAGTGTCCATTCAGTAACGAATGGATAAAAACTAGAAAGAATTATCTTTATAGGCTTGTCTTTCTGACATCTAATTTGATTTATTATCGACCAGAGAATAGCTTTATCACCAGCCGTCTCAGTTCCATACCAGCCGACAATCAAAATCTTCTCTTCCAAGGAGTTTTGAGAAATAGATTTACGCTTTTTAACCTCTATTTTTTTCGATTCGTTTAATAGCTTATTTACATCATAGGTTCTTTTCCTCTTCAAACTAAGCATATATCTCTCAAAATATTCCATTAATGAGGGATTAACATGATAGTCATGTACACAGTTCTGACAATCATTTTCTATAATAGATTGTCTGATCTTTAGATTTTTATAGAAGATAGAACTTGCCGATTTGGTTATTGCATTGCCTAAGCTAGGAGACTTAGGTGAGCAATATAGCAAATCTCCATTTGATGTCATCACTACTGCATTCGATTGGTAAGGGCAACCAATTTGCCTTGGCTTGCCTTCTGCAATCATTTGTCTTATATTTCTATATGTTTTCTGGCAGGCATGGTTAGTTTCAAAACTATTTTCTAGGCGGTGAAAAAATAATCCAAGATGATAAGACTCCAATTTATCAAAAGCTCTAATGTATTGAGTCTGTTCGCCGTTGTAAAGTCTCTCAATAAACTCTGCTATTCTGAAACGTCCGTATAAGCCATTCTCTTGTGCATATTCAAGAAGTCTATCTACATGGAAGACGTTGTCTTTTGTGATTGTGCAACCAAAAGAAGTTGGAATTTCCGTTTCTTTTGAGAAAAAAGTTAAAAGTTTAATAGACGATTCAAAATTTCCTGGTCTACCTCTAATTTTGTCATGTATATCCCACAATCCATCAATGGAAAACATAATATTGAAAGGAATATCATAGTTGCTGCAAACTCTAGAGCATTCTAATATTTGATTTTTAACTACGTCATGAATAATTCCATTGGAAATTATTCCTAAACCTTTAAGCTTTGGTTTTTTCTCACATAGGATTTCGAATATTTTAGGCAAATCTTTTCTAAGAGTTGGCTCACCTCCACTAACTCCTACATATTCCAGTTTTCGGAATAGCTTTTCTGAAAGTATAGATTTTAATTCACTAGCATTAAACTCTTTATCTGATTTATTCTGCCAGATAAGACACATTTGACATCTGGAGTTGCATACATCATTCACAAGAAGATTTAAAGTTTTTGGAATCCCTCCAATAACTTCATTATGGTAAACTTGTTCAAGTTCTCGCTTTACCAATGCTGCACCAAATTTGATTCTTCTGAGATTTTGAGAGTCAAGTATCATATTTTTCTTCACTCCGTCACAAAATTTCTTTTCAAAAACCTTACTAAATTCTCTTCATCCCGCTTTTAAGCTGTGATTTTGTTTTTGAATCTTCCATGCAGGAGTCAAGGTAAAAAAACCTTCTCTAGTCCAGCCAGGAGTTAAATCAAATTCACTCCTGATAACTTCGAAAGTTAATATTTTCTCTAAAAACTCGTATCTCTTGCTTACCATGTCAGCCATAGAAAAAGTCAGACTATAGACTCCTGGCAACAGAAAACTCGTTGAGAATGATAGAAAAGCTAAATAAACCCCTGGTGTTTTTTCAAAACGCTCTGGCTGTAAATCTGTATCCCGTATCGTTGCCAAGATTATTCCTTGGAAGCTTTCAATCCGAATGGCGATAACACTGCGAACACGAATTCTAACTATATATTCTACAGAGACAAGAATTTTATCGGCTGATTGATCATTTTCGAGACTTAGGCGAGTAAATTCAATCTCTTTATTTTGATCTAAAAGCTCAGCTTGTTTTTCAAAAATATTGCTATTTTCAAATGTTTTTTTTGATAAGTCTGCCAAATATTTACTGATGACTTTCTCTGAAGACCCTTGACTCACTAACCTTCCTTCTCGAAGAAAAATGCACTCGGTTGTCAATTGGGATATGGAATTTAAGTTATGACTTACAAATAGGATTGTTTTCCCTTCCTGCTTGGCAACGTCTCCCATCTTCCCCAAGCACTTTTTCTGAAACGCCGCGTCTCCTACCGCCAGCACTTCATCGACTACCAAAATCTCAGGTTCCAGGTGGGCGGCTACTGCAAAGGCCAACCTCACATACATACCGCTGGAGTAACGCTTAACCGGCGTATCTAAAAACCGCGAGACTTCCGCAAACTCTACGATTTCATCAAACTTGCGGTTAATTTCGGTGCGGCTCATACCTAGAATCGCACCATTGAGGAAGATATTTTCTCGCCCCGTCAACTCTGGGTGAAAGCCGGTGCCTACTTCCAGCAAACTGGCCACTCGTCCCCGCAGGCGCACTCGCCCGGTGGTGGGTTCGGTAATGCGGCTGAGGATTTTCAGCAGAGTAGACTTACCGGCCCCGTTGCGGCCAATAATGCCGACTACCTCGCCTCGCTTGACCTCGAAGGAGACATCCTTCAGCGCCCAAAATTCTTCGCGGTGGGGAGTTGGCCTGGGCTTGCGGGGATGGCGCAGTCCGTAACTTAAGGATTTGACACCATCCGTAATCACATCCCGCAGGGCGACATAGCGAACATTGCCCTCTCGTTGGTGGCCAATGATGTATTTTTTACCAAGGTTTTCAACCTGGATGACGGTATCAGACATTATGTGCGGCTGTGCAGGGGCAAGCAGGGGGATGGCATCCGCCATATGCCTTATTTTGCCCTGGGAGTTGATGAAGATTTCATATCCACACACTCGGTTACGTGAGCAGTCCTTGATTTGGGAGCTAGGGGTTGGCTGGGTAAAGGGGGTAGGCCGTTACTATCCTTTAATTCAAAGAGTTGTGGTCGTTCCTGAAGCTTCATTGTGACATTGCCCCGCTCAGCGAACTTGACCGTGATTGGGCGATTATCTGAGCAAGACTGGAAAGGTGCTAGGGTCTGTGTCAAAAGACTTTGCCCTACTCAGATGCTTGACTGTCTCGTCGCCCTAGTTCGTACACGCCACTGCCGATGCAGGCAATCAGACCAAAGCTTACAGCCCAACTGCGGCCCAGGCTAAGGCTTAATCCCCAATAAGCCAGCCCACCCACCAACAAAAAGGGGATTAGGCTAATGAACGAGGCTAATATTCCGATCACAGCATCTCGGCTGTTGGCCTTGCCCAGATTGGTCTGGAGCCAGCCATAGCAACCTTCAAACCAACGATCGACCAGGGGTGAAAATGCCAGGTAAAAGGCCAGCGCCCACAGTGCAGTACCGGCTACGGCACCAAGACTGATAGGGCTATGAAACGGAAACCAGTCGTCTAGCATGTTAGATCTAAAAACTACGCAGAGACGGCTCAAATTTGCTGACTAACCACCTAATTTTCGGATAAATCGCTCAATCCTGGCTTAGCCTAGCTCCAACCATCCGACGGTGTGTCTCGCTCGGGGCGATAGTCGGGCCGGGGCGGATTGCCCTGATCAACCCGATAGCTATCGTTGTAGTCGCTGCGGGCATTGTAGTCGCTGCGGGTTTTGGAACGGCGACGACGAACACGCTCGTCAGGCCGGGGCGCACCACCGTAGTAAGGTGGGCCATCGCCGCGCTCAACCCGGCTATCGATGTGATCAACCCGGTTATCGCTACGACTGTCTAAAACTGGAGGGGTATCTCCGTAGCGATTGGAGTAAGGATCTTGGTCGTAGGATGGGCGGTTTTGCATACCAGGCTCATCGTTGCGGCCACCTAGCATAGGCCGGGGCCGAGCGTAGGGGTCATCGGGGCCAAAGTCGCGCCTATCCAATTCAGCCCGCATATTGGGGCGGGCATCAGGACTGTAGACTGGGCGACTAGGTCGGCTGGGCCGATACCCACCGCCGTAGCCATCGCGCCCATCGCCCTGGGGCATGGGTCGGCCACTGGGCACCCTAGAGTTGATGTTCTGAATCATCAGGGCGGTTAGCATGCCCACCATAATCATCTGCTGGAACGAAGGAATGAGTTCCATCGTCAGGCTGCCCAACAGAAACACTCCAGAAATCAGAAAAAGAATGGCATAGATTTTGTCAGAATCGCGTCCATAGCCAGGCTTAAGCCGATCTAGGAAAAATAGCGCCACGGCACTTAAGACTAAAAAAATGCCCAGCAGTAGGGGAACAGGAGTACCAAAATTCACAGTATATTCCTCTATTTAGGATGGCGACGCTAGACCCAGGACGACCAGACGGATGCCCCATCAATTCTAACGGACTTGCTGCTATTCTACTGGGTTCTGTCAGGCAAGCTAACATGCCCACCAACACGCAAGCGCTGTGTAACCGACCTCCAAATCGTTGCTTTCGTAGGAAAGTTCTTAAGATCTATAGGCAGAAACTGAGGAGTTCATTACACTTGTTTGGGTATTCTGTCGTGGCTTAGGCAGGTATGGTCGATTCTAAAGAACCTGACTCAGACCAGCACTCTGCACGCCGACCCCGGTGGTTGGCCGTGGGGTTGGTGGCCGGGTCAGTGTTGCTAATTGTTGGCGCTGGAGCAGCCTGGCGGGGCTGGGTCTATGCCCGCCAAAACTTGCCCGGCTGGTTGTCAGCCCAGTTGTCTGAAGATTTAGAACGTCCAGTAGAGATTGGCCCTATTGAGCGCATCAGCCCAACTGGGATACGGGTGGGGCCATTCGCGCTACCTGCCACGCCCACCGATCCAGACAGTTTACGTCTGGAAGCGCTGGAGATTAAGCTCAACCCATTGAATTTGCTGCGCCGAGAGCTACCCCTGGTGATTAACCTGGAACAGGTGGATATGGTGCTGGAGCAGGCCGCCGATGGCCAGTGGGTAGATCTTGACCTGCAACTGCGGGATGAAGACAGAGATCGGGAGCCATTTTTGGATATCCGAGTGGCCCGGGTTAACCTGCAAGATGGTCGCCTCACCCTGGTGCCTTACGTTGCCGAGGTAGAGAATCGACCGCAGGTGGTGCTGGAAGATATTCAGGGTCAGGGGGATATTACCCCGATTCCGATTGAACTTCCAGAAGCCATAACCCAAGAGCGTACCCGACCGCTCAAGGCCCAGCAAATAGATTTGGACATTCGGGGGACTTCCATTCAAAGCGGCTCGGTCAATTTGGCTGGGTCGGTGAAGATACCGCCTGCAGATCCTGATAAATCCAAAGACGAGCCGGTTGAGAATGAAGATATCGACCGCCCAACCACCCCCGATGCCACACTTGCGGTCAACCTCAATCTCCGCACTCAGAAGGCCCTAGCCACTGACATCATGCCCTTGGTGGAATCTTTTCTGGACGGGCCACTGCCGGTGCAGTTTCCTACTGGGCACGTCAGCGGCAGCGTTGATATTGTGCTGGAAGGGGAGCAACCCATTAGCTACACTGGCACGGCGCGGGTGGAAGAGGGCACGGTCGTCACTAAGGGCCTGCCAGAACCGCTCCAGGACTTACAGGGAGACGTGCGCTTTAAGGGCCAAGTCATTGGTTTTGAAAATGTCACTGCCCGCCTAGGAGACTTAACGGCAAAGGCAGGCGGCGACTTGGATTTCAAGACTGGCTACGACTTTAAGGGCCAGGTTAACCCTTTTACCGTGGCCCAGATTTCGGAGCTTTTTGCCTTTGAATCACCAGTTGCCGCAACGGGCACTTTTCTGGCCAATGTCACCATGACTGGACCGCTAGCCAAGCCCGTGCTGACCACGGAACTACTCTCTCAGGATACCGTGACCCTTGACCAGGTGCCCTTTGCAGATGTCCGTGTTAACACCATTCTGAAAGCACCGAAGCTTGAGATTGCTAGCTTTCAGGCCATCCCCCAGGATGGCGGCTCGATTACCGGCAATGGCATATTTACCTTTGGCGAACCGGGGCAATTGGCCCTATCGCTGACCGGCGATCGCCTGCCGGG
>Ga0224723_1001178_pt1 | contig 16380 bp, 12 predicted proteins | sample Balambano_FR2_Me_FD_161647 | JGI IMG/M metagenome (GOLD analysis project Ga0224723, IMG submission 161647) | Freshwater sediment microbial communities from Lake Towuti, South Sulawesi, Indonesia - Balambano_FR2_MetaG | ecosystem: Environmental > Aquatic > Freshwater > Lake > Sediment | place...
TCGTAATAAAGGTCGCCGTTGGGCGAATCGGCCATCGGGGAACGGGGCGGTCCTTTCGGGGCGGGCGATTGGGCGAAGGCAAGTAGAGCCAGAGAGAAGAAAACGACTGAGTTTCGCATGGGGACGGGGAAAGTTATGCTTGGATTATGGCACTCCTCGAGAAGCAACAGGGAATGGCGCCGCAATCCGTGGTGAGCGAAGACCATCGCGTGACGATTCCTGAGGAGATTGTGAAAGAGTTGGGTTTGACGCCGGGGAAGCGGTTGCGGTGGACGATTGGGCCGGAGAAGGGGGAAGTGCGGGTCGGAGTGCGGGATTCCCGACGATGGGGAGAGCGAAGTAGATAAACTGATCCGGTCGCGTGAGGAAGACGATGAGATTTGGCGCAAGTCGATCGGGGAAATCTAGTTGTATCTCCTGGACACGTCGGCGCGAGGCCGAACGGCAACTGGAGAGCGATCTTAACTGCTTACGATGAACTTTTGGCCGGTACGGTACCGGTTTCTCGCGCTGTGGCGATATTAGCTGTTGAGCTACGCGAGGCCAGCGGGAGGAGATTGCCTGCGGTCGACGCGACGATCGCCGCGGCTGCGCATTCTCAGGGATTTACACTGGTCCATCGCGATAAACATCTCGACTTGCTCGCCGGCGGACCGGTGAAGCTTATGCGGCTATAGGTAGAAGCCGGCAGAAGCGCCAACCCAGGTGAGGTTCTTATTGTGGTCGACGCCCATTTGTTTGCCGCGGCCCATGCGAACGATCATGTTGGCGGCGATGGGTTGTTCGTGCATGGGGAGCCAAATGTACATGATGCGGACTTCGGCCATAGTGGGGCCGGCAGGGGTGTGGATGACGGGTTCGAAGTTGACGCGCTCCTGGAGGATGTAATTGCGGCGTTGGGCCTCCGGCACGGCTTCGATTTCTTCGCGGGTGGGGCCCACGATGACGCCCAGGCCGGCGAAGGAATAGAGCGGCTTGAGGACGTAGTTTTGTGGGTCGGCGGGGACTTCGCGGACGTCGCTCAAGAAATAAGATTCGGGGACGGTAGGGTGGTCGAGCCACGGGATCGAAAACTTACTCAAGCGGAAGAACCAATTCGGATGGCCAGCCCATTCGACTTGTAAGTCATCCGTCCAGCGGAAAGGGACCGGGACCTGCTTGCGCTCGAGCTCGTCGAAGATCGCGCGATTGTAGATGCGGTGGATGGGGATGTCGCCGCCGTTCTTCGCGTAATAGAGTTTGTTGCCGCGTTGGGTGAGCTTCGTGATGCAGACGGCGGGGACTTTGTAGATACGCTCCGTGCAGATGAAATCGCAGACGGTTTTCTGATGCTCGGGATCGATTTCGAGAAGGATGACGTTCTCGGGATCGTGAGAGCCGAGGATGGCTTCCCCGAGAAGCTGGTGGTACTCGGCGAGAGTGAGGTCGCTCAAGAGATGACGGAGGTTGGGGTCGAGATCGTAGGCGCGGATGTATTGGCGCGCCATTTCGGTTTGGTAGGCGTAGAGACTGGGAAAGCCTTGGATCTCGACGAGCTTGGGTTTCAGCACACCGTTTTCGCGGACGATGCCGAAGTCGGCTTGAATGAAGAGCGGGTGGGCGGCTTCGTTGGGAACACGGTAGTGGGCAGGCACTTCGTGGTCGCTGGCGGCGCGGTAAGCCGCGTTTGATTTGAGTTGCAGAACGAGATCGCGGCCGGCGCGCGACATCTCCTGCAGAAGTTCTTTAGGGAAAAAGCAGGGCGTCTCCGCGTGACGGAACTCGATATGGCGGCCGACGGCCGCGTCGACGTAGGCGAGAAAGGCCGCATACTTTTCGGAAGTCCAGCGCCGGTTGAAATCGGAGCGAAGGGGCTCGAGCATGCCTAATACTCGAGCAAGAATTGACCGTCGCGCATGATCTGGCGATCGTCGGCGAAGATGTTGAAGCGCCGGCCGACGACGTCGATGTGGGTTTGGGAATACCAGTCGGCGCCGGTGTGCGCTCCGTAGGGGTTGCCGAAGGCGATGTGGATGCCGGGGATCTTCTCGTCCTGGAGTATGTTGCCGATGACATCGGTCAAGGCGAGGTTGGTGCCGATGGCGAACTCGCCGACGCGGTCGGAGTTCTCGTCGCGATGGCAGTATTCCCAGAACTCGTCGCAGAGTTCCTTGTTCTTCGATTCAGCGGATTTGAGGCGATTGCCTTCGACCTTGATCGTGAGCGGCGTCTCGCGCAGGTCTCCGTACTTGGCGCAAAGATAGTCGCCGACGACGCCGTCGATCACGAAGGTGCCGTTTACCTCGCCCGGTGTGGTGAAGCATTCGCCGCCGGGAAGATTACCCCACTTATTCGGACTGATGATGCCGCTGGTCTTAAGCCAGTGGTAGTTCGGGTTCATGGTCGCGATAAAGTCCGTACCAGCGTCCGTGGTGCAGCGGAAGACTTTGGTCTGAGCGGCAAGGTCGCGAACGGCGACACTCAAAGCATCCACGCGGAGAAAATCCGCGCGCATGCCTTCGAGCATGATGCGTTTCTCGATGTTGACCATATGAGCGTGGCGCATCTTGCGGCGGTTCACGACGTCGGTCATCTGCATGCGGCTTTTCAGCTCGTTCTGTTGCACGACGACGGCGAAGATCGAAACCTGGCTGGTCTCCATGTCGTCGAGAACGGCTTGCGGCATGCCATCGAGGGGACGGGGCGCAATGTCTTCGAGAACGAAGGGCGACCAGCGGCAGCCGAGCGCGTCGAGTTCAGCGCCCAGGCTAGCGGCGATTTCGAGACAGGCGTGGTCGGTGATGAGAGTCACTTTCTCGGAAGGCAGGATGCGCAGGCAGGTGCGCACGCCGTTGCGGGCTCCGGGAGTGAGCGAGGGATCAAAAGTCTTAGGCAGCACTGAAGACGCCGGCCTCCGTTTCGGTAATGATGTAGTCGACAACGGCTTTGAGGTCTCCGGTTTCGCGCCAAACTTTCAGTTGGCGGTCGGCACCGGTGCCGTTGCGGAGCATTTTGTAGATGTAGGCGATCTCTTCGCGGCTGCCGAGTTCGTCGACGACATCGTCGATGAAGTGCAGGTATTCGAAAATCAGGTCGCGCAGGGGAACTTCGATTTGCTTTCCGAAATCGATCAACTTGCCGTCGAGGCCGTAGCGCGCGGCGCGCCATTTGTTTTCCATGATGAGGGCGCGGCGGTAGAGGCGAAAGCCCTGATTGTTGGAGTGGAGCTTGTAGAGCTTCGCAACGGTGGCTTGGATCAGCGCGGCGATGGCGATGGTTTCTTCGTAGCGCATGGGAATGTCCATGACGCGGAACTCGAGCGTCGGAAAGCTGGGATGCGGACGGATATCCCACCAGATCTTCTTCGCATTGTCGATGCAGTTGGTCTTGATGAGGAGATTGACGAAGTTGGTAAACTCGCCGAAGCTCGGGAAGTAATCGGGTATGTTGGTGCGGGGGAATTTGTCGAAGACTTTGCAGCGATAGCTTTTGAGACCCGTTTCGAGGCCCAGCCAAAAGGGCGAGTTCGCGGAGAGCCCGAGAATGTGGGGAACGAAATAACGCGCGGCATTCATGATCTGGATGGCGGCTTCTTTGTCCTCGATGCCGACGTGAACGTGGAGACCGAAGATCAGATTCGAACGGGCGACGGACTGCATGTCTTCGACGATGGTGGCGTAGCGTTCGTCGGGATAGATTTCTTGTTTGCGCCAATCCGCGAAAGGATGAGTGGCGGCCGAGGCAATGCGCAGACCATTGCGTTTGGCGAGCGTGATCATCTCGCGGCGCAGTTCGAGGAGATCGGACTTGGCTTCTTTGATGTTGGCGCAGACGCCGGTGCCAACCTCGACGACCGACTGGTGCATTTCGGGTTTGACCCGCTCGGCCAGCACCATACGGCCCTGGGAGATGATCTCAGCCGAAATATGCGAGCGCAGATCCCGCGTTTCGGGATCGATCGTTTGATATTCCTCTTCGATGCCGAGTGAGAAGGAGGGCTGGCTCATGGCTTTACACATTATCCCCGATGAATGCGAAACCCCCGCCGGGTTCAGGCGGGGGTTTCGCGGTTGAGGAATACGGGGCTGCTTAGAAGATGAAGCGAGCCACGAGAGTAATGACACGAGAGTTGGTGTCGGTGTCCTGGTAGTAGCCGAAGTTCGCCGGCGCCGCGAGGCTCGCGCCCGGACGGGAGAACGCAGTGTTGTTAAACAGATTTCCGAATTGGCTTTGGAATTGGAACGTCATACGTTCGCGAATCTGGAAATTCTTTTGGACGGTGATGTCGTATTGCGTGAGACCGTTGGCACGGATCACGTTACGGCCGAGCGTGCCGAAGTTGCCGATGAAGGGCTGGGACAGGCCGCTGGCGGCAATCTTCTGGTCGGCCACGGAGGCACTGCCTCCGCGAGTCGGCTCTAAGGTGAGATTCAGGGGGCCGTTCAGATTGGGGCGAACGGCTCCGCCACCACCCAAGAGGATGGGATCGGGAAGACCAGACTTGGCACCGCCGAAGAGATTGACCGGCGAGCCAGCCTGAGTTTGGAAGATGCCGCTCAGGTTCCAACCTCCGATCGTCTGGCGAACGAATCCATTCGAGTTCGTGAATTTCGGCAGGTCATAGGTGTGGGTGAAAACGAATCGATGGGGAACGTCGAAAGCGGAGACGGCCCGGTTATCGCGGTTGTTGAAGGGGTTCTGTTGCGCGGGGGTGTCGGCCGCGAGAACGCCTAACACATCCGAATTGTCGTCGATGGACTTCGACCACGTATAGGACGCGGTGAAGCCGAGACCGCTGCGGAAGGTACGAGCGAGATAGGCCTGGAAGGAGTGGAAGTTGGAGTTCGCCGAGGACTCGTTCAAGCCGATGGCGGTGAAGCGGGGGTCAATGCGATTCGTTGGGGAGCTCGGCGGGGCGTTGAGACCGGCGTTGATGGCTTGGAATTGCGAGAGTCTCGCCGTTTCATCCGCCTGCGAGGTAGCGGGCACAACCAAGCCGGGCTGTACCGTATTGAGTGGCCGCGCACGCGGCAGGAAGTCGCCCTTGGTGCCAACGTAACCGACGCGGGCGAGGAAGCCGTTGCCCAGCTGGCGCTCGATGTTGAGCGACCATTGCTGAACGCGCGGATTGTTCATCGCGTAATCGACGGGATTGAAACCGCCGAAGTTGCGGATTGTCGTCCCATAGCCGCCGATCGTGGAACGGCCCGTCTGCTGGAAGTCTGAAGTTCCCGCCAAGATGTTCGCCAGCGTATTGGAGCCGGTGAAAACCGTGGTGCTGAAATTGTACATAAAGGGCGGGGCGAAACGGAGGTTGGTAATGGGATTCAAGAAGATGAAATCGTAAGCCCAACCGTAGCCGCCGCGGACCGACCATTTTTGATCAGGGCTGTAGGCAAAACCGAAGCGAGGAGCCCAATTGTAGTTCGTATTGAAAACCGAGCCGCCGGTGCGGATCGTACCTAGCGGCCCGGTACCTGCTCCGCCGAGGGCACCTTGCGTGTTGAGATCGAGGTTCGAGATGAGGTTATTGACCTCCGTGACACCGCCGGCGATTTCGACGCGAAGGCCGAGATTCAAAGTCAACTTGCGATTGACGCGCCAATCGTCCTGGAAGAAGGCGCCTTGATTGAGAACGCGATTTCCGCGGATCGAGCCGCCGAAGCGTTGCGAGTAGAGCACAGGCGTTCCGGCCTGGAAGCCAGCTATGTTGGCGAAGGTGACGGTGCCGCGCACGTTCGAATCGAAGATACTATTCGCCTGTATCCGCTCCAACGAATAGCCGCCCTTAAAGTAGTGGTTGCCGGCCAGTTTGGTGAGCGTCGTTAGCGAATTGTACACGTTCTGCGTGCGGCCTTGCGGCAGCCCCGACCAGGTGCCCAACTCTGCCTGACCGCTCTGGAAATTGACGGTTGGCGCGGTGATGTTCTCGAGCGGGGTGAAGTTCGGATTGGAGCGGAGGAACGTTGCCATCTGATTTAAGACGACCGTGGGGCTGAACGTGCGCGTGTATGACAGAGCGACGCTCTGCGGGCGGGAGGTACTGGAAGCGCCATTGGTGGGAAGGTTGGAGGCGATAAAGGTTAGCCCAGGGTTACGAACTTCAGAGTCCTGATAGGCGTATCGGCCGTAGAGGGAGTCTTTCTCTGAAATCACCCAGTCGATACGTCCTGAATAGGCAATCGCATTCGTACCGAGCGGCGCAGCACTGTTCACCTGACCCGTGGGCGAAGTCACACCCTTGACGGCTTCGAACAATTGGCGGGAAACGGCGCTGGAAGCTTGCAGTTCTGCGGGGGTGAGCACGAGTGCGGTGCGGGTACCGCCGGCACCGCGAATCTTCTGTTGCTCATAGGTACCGAAATAGAACAGCTTATTCTTAACAATCGGTCCGCCAATGGCGGCAACCCAATTGTTATCGCGCAGAATGGAAGCCTTACCCGTGCGGTCGAAATAATCGCGCGCATTGAGCTTGTCGTTTTTGAAGAAATGCACCAAGCGGCCGTGAAACTCATTGGATCCGCTCTTGGTGACGATCTGGAACTGTGAGCTAGAATTGCGGCCATACTCGGCGCTAAAGTTGTTCGAAATGACGGTCACCTCGCGAATGGCGTCTAGCGGCACTGTTCCGGTACCAGCCCCTCCAGTGGTGGAGACGTCCGTCGCTTGGGCGTTGTCGATCGTAATATTGTTGCCGCGACCGCGGCCGCCGTTGGAGTTATAGCTACCTTGTCCGAGGAAAGGGTTGCGGGCGGAAACGGGGATGACGCCAGGCGTCGTTCCCGCGAGCGACAACACTCCGTTGGGAAGGGACAGTTGAGTTATCTGTTTGGAATCGATGCCGCTCGTCAACTGAGCCGACGTTGTATTGATCGACACCGTGGATTCTTCGACCACGATCTCTTGCTTGGTAGAGGAAACTTCCAATCGCACGGCGACTTCGCGAATCGCGCCGACCGTGACAACGGCTGTCGTTGTGGTAGTGGCAAAGCCACTGTTTTCAACCGAAATTTTGTAGGTACCACTTTCTAGGAGAGCGAAGCGAGCTACGCCGTCATCGTTCGTCGAAGCTTCGCGGAAAGCGTTGTTGGCTGTGTTGGTGATGCGAACCTTGGCGCCGGAGATTACAGCGTCGGCAGGGTCGGAAACTTTGACTTGGAGGTCACCGGTGATTTGAGAGAATCCGGGGACTAGGAAGGAGAGAAGTGCGAGTAGAAGCCGCACAGGTGATTGCCTAAGCATGGGCGAGGAACCTCTTCTATACCTGAAGTTGCGTCCCGCAGCCGCTCCTTACGGGTGGTAGGGCGGACGGATGCGGATACGTTGGTTAACGGTATTTTAACAGGGATGAATCGGGTTTGAAAGGGCCAAGCGGGCAGATCGTGGGCTTAAGCGGACCGAAGCGATCTATCGGCCAACATTTTCAGCAACTTATCGATAGGCGCGGCGATTCCAGCGGGCTGAACAGGACTCTGCCGTTGGTCCCTGTGGGAGCCTTAAGGCGTTAGGAGCAAGTACCGCGCTCGGCGATTTTTTTCTGTAGGGCGGCGAGAAGACGGTTTTCGACATTGGCGGGAACGGCCTGTGGTTCGCATCCCTTGTAGATCTTGACGGTCTTCTGCGTGGTGTCGAGCACCACCCAGCAGTTAGGACAGTCCCGAACGTGCTGGTCGAGTTCTTGCCGGGTGGAAGGATCGAGCGAATCGTCGAGGTAATCGCTCAGCTCACGCAGGAAATCCTTACAAGTAGGCAAAGGCGTCTTCCCCCTTGCGTTTGAATACGCGCGTCAGTTTTTCGCGGAGCTGCAGGCGGGCGCGCAGCAGGCGGCTCTTGACGGCGGGAATACTGAGATTCAGGGCTTCCGCGGTTTCCTCGGTGGAGAGTTCCTCGATGTCGCGCAGCACGAAGACAGTGCGAAAACTCTCGGGCAAGCTGGTGATGGTCTTGTCGAGCAACTCGCGCAGCTCTTCCTGCGAATAACGGTCTTCGGGGTTGCCCTCCCAGACCGCGATTTCGCGGGTGACGGTGTCCTCGCCGGTGTCGAGCTGCTCATCGAGGGAGACGACCTTGTCTCCTTTTCGTTTTCGCAGCTTCATGAGCGCTTCATTCATGGCGATTCGGACCAGCCAGGTATAGAACTTGCTGTTGCCTTGGAAGCTATCGATGTGGCTGTAGGCCTTCATGAAGGTCTCTTGGAGCACATCTTCGGCATCCTCGTCATTATTAGTGATGTTGCGGCCGACGCGGAGGATGCGCCGGCTGTATTTTTTAACCAATTGCGGGAATGCGTCTGGGTCGCCCTGTTTGGCGTTTTCGACCAGTTGCTCGTCGCTGAGTGGTTCTCGCCGAGGCTCCGTCGAAGTCATGTATTCCATCACTATAGCCTATGGGCCGCAGGACGCCCTGAAGTCCCGATTTGGCTGCGTGTTACGCTGAAAATCAATTCAACCGACCCCATGAGTGAAGTCCTTGTTTCGCTTCCGGACGGCAGCCAGAAGCCCTTTCCCGCCGGTACGCGGCCTCTCGACATCGCCGCTTCCATTTCCAAACGCCTCGCCGAAGACGCCATCGTCGCCAAGGTAAATGGCGAGTTGTGGGACCTGACGCGGCCGCTCGAAGGCGACGCGTCGGTGCAAATTCTTACAACCAAGGACCCAGCCTCGCTTGAGGTGTACCGCCACTCGACGGCGCACTTGCTCGCGGCCGCAGTTTTGGAACTCTATCCCGGCACCAAACTCGGCATCGGCCCGCCGATTGAAGACGGCTTCTATTACGACTTTGACCGGAAAGAGCCCTTCAGCAGCGAGGATCTCGAGCGGCTGGAAGCGAAGATGGCCGAGATTCGCGACCGCGATTTGACCTTCGAGCGCAAGCTGATGCCGAAGCCTGAAGGTATCGCGAAGTACACGGCCATGGATGAGCCCATGAAGGTGGAGTTGATCACGGAGAAGGCCGACGACATCTTCACCGAATACACTCTGGGCCCGAATTTCATTGACTTTTGCCGCGGGCCGCATCTGCCTTCGACGAAGAAGATCAAGGCGTTCAAGTTGCTGAGTGTCGCGGGAGCCTATTGGAAGGGCGACGAAACGCGGCAGCAGTTACAGCGCATTTACGGCACGGCCTGGTATACGCCGAAAGAACAAGACGAGTACTTGAAACAGCTCGAGGAAGCGAAGAAGCGCGACCATCGCAAGCTGGGACGCGAGCTTGACTTGATCTCGATTCAGGAACTGGCCGGGCCGGGGCTGATCTTCTTCCATCCGAAGGGCGCGCTCGTGCGCAAGATCATGGAAGACTGGATGCGCGAGGCGTATCTCGCGCGCGGCTACCAACTCGTGGTGACGCCGCACGTGGCGCGGCGCCAGCTCTGGGAAGTCTCCGGGCATGCGGGATTCTACGGCAAGAACATGTTCGTTCCGATGGAACTGGACGATGCGTTCTATCAGCTCAAGCCGATGAACTGCCCTTGCCACATCCTGATTTACGCGAATAAGCAATACAGCTACCGGGACCTGCCGGTACGGCTCGGCGAACTGGGCACGGTGTACCGCTATGAGCGTTCCGGGACTCTGCATGGGCTGCTGCGCGTGCGGGGATTCTGCCAGGACGATGCGCACATCTTCTGCCGGCCGGATCAATTGGAAAACGAGGTCGTGGGGTGTCTGGAGTTTGCCTTCGAGACGTTGAAGACATTTGGGTTTGAAAAGTACGAAGCGGAGCTTTCGACCTGGGACGGCGGCAAGAGCGACAAGTATGTGGGGACGCCGGAGGAATGGGCGAGCGCGGAGAAAGCACTCGAGAGCGCGGTGCAGAAGCTGGGCCTCGAAGTAAAGACGATGCCAGACGAGGCGGCGTTCTACGGACCGAAGATTGACGTGAAGCTGGTGGACGCGATCGGGCGGAAATGGCAGTTGTCCACGGTCCAGTTTGACTTCAACCTGCCGCGGCGCTTCGACCTGAGCTATATCGGCGAGGACGGCCAGAAACACTCGCCGTACATGGTGCATCGCGCTTTGTTTGGCAGCGTGGAGCGTTTCTTCGGCATTCTTGTCGAGCATTACGCCGGAGCGTTCCCGGTGTGGCTCGCGCCGGTGCAAGCGGCGTTGCTGACGGTGACGGGTCGCGTGAACGAATACGCCGCAAGTCTCGCGAAGAGATTCGAGGCAGCGGGTCTGCGCGTCGAAGTGGACGGGCGCAATGAGAAGATCAACCTGAAGATCCGCGAAGCGCAGTTGCAGAAGATCCCGTACATGCTCGTGCTGGGAGACAAGGAAGTCGAAGCAGGCACGGTGAGTCTGCGCCACCGGCGCCAGGGCGATCTGGGCACGAAGTCGGTTGACGAAGTCATCGCGCTGATCCGGGAACAGAACGACACGCGCATCTGCGTGGAATAGATGATTTGGCTGGCGTGGCTTTTGGCGGCGGGGACGGTTACTTACTGTTTTCTCGCGCTGATTGCCACGTACCGCTACCAAGCTGTTGAACGCGCGAAAGCCCCCGAGGCATGGCCGGCGGTAAGCATCCTGCGGCCGCTCAAGGGCGTAGACCTCGGCCTCGAAGAGAATCTCGAAAGCTTTTTCCGCTTGGACTATCCAGGGGAAGTGGAGATGATTTACGCGGTGGCCGCGCAAGACGATCCGGCGCTGGGCGTAGTACGCCGACTAGCCGAACGATATCCAAACGCACAGGTGCGAACGCTGGTGGCCGGCACGCCGCGCTGGAACAACGCGAAGGTATGGAGCCTCGATCACTTGGTTGGCGCCGCACGGCACTCTCTTCTGCTCATGGCGGATTCCGACATCCGCGTCGAAACGGACGCGCTGCGCATCGTCGCCGCAGAGTTCGCGGCGGAGCCGAAACTCGGGGTGTCCACGTGCCCCTATCGCGCCGTTGGAGGACCGAGCCTCTGGTCGGAACTCGAAGCGCTCGGAATGAATACGGAGTTTCTCGCCGGTGTTTTGGTGGCGCGCATGCTCGAAGGAATGCGCTTCACACTCGGACCGGCGGTGGCCGCGCGCAAGGAGGCCATCGAGGCAGTGGGGGGATGGAGAGAGTTCCAGAATTATCTGGCTGAAGATTTCGTCCTGGGTCAACGAGTCACCGAGGCGGGTTGGGGGTCGATATTGTCGCAGTGCGTCGTCGAGCATCGCATCGGGTCAGAAACGATCGGAGCGAATTTCGCGCACCGCTTGCGTTGGAATCGTTCGACGCGGCGTTCGCGGCCCGCCGGTTACGTGGGCCAACTCTTTACCAACCCATTGCCGCTATTTCTGATTTGCTGGCCTGCCGCGAACTTCGCACCCGCCTTCTTGGGGCTTGGATTATTGCTGCGATGTACGCTTGCGCTGGCGACGGCGCAGAGCGTTCTGCAGTCGCCTTGGCGCCCGGCGCATCTCTGGCAGTTGCCGCTGCAAGATTTGTTGAGTTTCGCGTTTTGGGTAGCGGGATTTTTTGGTAACGAAATCCAGTGGCGGGGAATCCGCTACCGCTTGGAGAGAGATGGGACCATAACTCGCATCAGCTAAACCGGCAGGCCATAAAGTGCATTTCGGATACACGGCTGAATGAGTTCGCGTTTTCACTAAAGCGGCCCACCTCGGATTCGATAAGGCAGAAGAGCAAGTGTGCTCCCCTATGAAACTCAGTTCCAAAATCATCTTGTGCGGTACGGGCGGTGTCCTCGTGTCCACGCTAGTCTCCATCGCGGCGGTGTCGAGGATATCGAAAGCGAATCGGGTCGATGAACTTCGGCAACTCATGAGCTCGACCCTTCGGCAGGCGGAAACAGTGACGGCGAATGTAGATGAGCTAGGCGCGGCGGGAGCGTTGAACACAACGCTTTTGCTGGAGCGCTTCCGGCAGGGTGGGGGGCGCAATTATCGGGACTCCGTTTTGTACAAAACGATTCCCGTGGTTGCCGGCTGGGACTCCGTCAAGCGAGTCGCTAGCGAAAGAAACTTTGAGTTCTATACGCCCAGCCGTCCGGATCTACTTCCCCGGAATCCGGGGAATCGCCTGGAGCGCTTCGACAAGGCGTTTAGCGCCTTTGCCAAAGGCGAGGGCGAGTACTTTGATTTCGATGAAGCAAGCAATAGGCTGATCCTGGCGCGACCCGTTCGGCTCACGGCGGGTTGCCTGCAATGCCACGGTGACCCGGCGAAGTCGCCGCAGGGTAATGGGCGCGACGTGTTGGGGCTGCCGATGGAGAACCTGCACATGGGAGATATCAAGGGTGCATTTGTGTTGCAGGCTCCGATGAGCAACGACGCGGTGGTGGCGGCGAGCATTCAGACGATCTCAGCGGCTGGAGCGGCGACGCTGGTAATCACTTGCGGGCTCCTCTTGTGGATGAATCGCCGGATGATCACGGGGCCCTTGCGGGCGGCGACTGATGACGTGGGGTCCGGATCAAAGAGCTTGCAGGAAGCCGTGCGGCGAATCGCCGCGAACGGAAGAAGAGTGCTTGAGGGCGCGGGCATGCAAGCGAAAGCCATGGCGGAAACTGCCTCGGCGATTACGCAGATTGGGGCGCTATCGAAGCGAAACGCGCAAGACGCCGCGACGGCCGCCGAGATCATGTCGCAGGCCGCCGCGAGTGTTGCCAGCGTGGACGGAAGAGTCAGCGACATGCGGCAATCCATGGCGGCGATTCAGGACTCGAGCGGACGGATCGCACATATCATTCGCGTAATCGAAGAAATCTCTTTCCAGACAAATCTGCTGGCGTTGAATGCGGCCGTCGAAGCGGCGCGGGCCGGCGAGGCGGGTAAGGGGTTTGCCGTGGTCGCCGAGGAAGTCAGAAGTCTCGCGCAGCGCTGCGCGGCAGCAGCCAAAGACACTACCGGCTTAATCGAGGAGTGCATTGGATCTACCGGCACAGGGGTCGAACGGCTCGAGTCCGTGCAGAAGGCCGTGCGCGAGCTTGGCGAACATACGAAGAACCTCAAGACGCTCGTCGCCGGGTTCAGCGTGAGCGCGCAAGAACAATCCAAAGGCACCGCCGAGATTAGCCGCTCCGTCGAGAAAGTGGAACAGATCACCGCGAGCTTCCAAGGCAGCGGCGAAGCCAACGCCGAAGCCGCCGGACAGTTGCAGGAAGAAAGCGAAAAATTGGATGAGGTAGTGCGGCGCTTGGCCGCTTTTGTCGAGTGATGTAGTCGTGCTATATTGAGGATTCCGGCAGTTTGCGGGGACGTAGCTCAGTTGGTTAGAGCGCCGGCCTGTCACGTCGGAGGTCGCGGGTTCGAGCCCCGTCGTCCCCGCCATTCCTTCCCCAAGCGAGCCCCCGCCATGTTTCCCAGCAACGCTCCCAAATTAAACATCACGCAAACCGAAGGGTACGAGGAAAAGTACGCCAACAGTGTGCAGGTGCGAATGAGTCTATGGGATTTCTTTCTCATGTTCGGAACCATCTCGCAGACGACGCCTGACGTCGTGAACATCCAGAATTTTCAGGGCATTTATCTAAGCCCCCAGCAGGCCAAAGCGCTCGTCAATCTGCTGAACCAGAATTTAGCCCAATACGAGGCAACCTTCGGCGAGATTCGTTTGGAACCTTCCGGTCCAAACGGCCCCGTAAACTAAGCTCGCCATTGTGTCCAGCAGGCGCGCGTACTCGATACTCGTCTGTTATGCGTTGTTCGCGGCCTACTTGTTCGCGACCCACTACCGCTTACTTGACTTGCCATTTTTCTGGGACGAGGCAGGCCAGTTTATCCCGCAGTCCTGGGATCTTTTCACCCGCGGCCTAATCCTGCCGGAATCGGCGCTTCCCAACTCGCATCCGCCCGGACTGCCAATCCTACTGGCCTTTGCCTGGAAGATTTTCGGCTACGGCATTCCATTGACGCGAGTGCTGATGTTACTGATCGGCGCGGCGTACTTGAGCGCGGCGTTTCTGTTAGCGGTAGAGCTCCTGCGGGGATCGAGCGGCGCGCCGGCGTTCTCGGCGGCCGTACTGCTCGCGGCGCACCCGCTGATTTATACGCAGTCGATGATGGCGCATCTTGATTTGCCGAGCGCGGTATTGCTGACGGGGCTTTTTGTCGCCTACGCGCGCGGCATGGAGAGGAGCGCGGTGCTTTGCGCGCTGGGCGCGGTGGCCTTCAAGGAGACGGCGTTGACGGTGCCGGTCACGCTCGCGTTCTTTCTGTGGCGGCGGGGCGAGCGCCGTTTCGCGCTTCTGCTCGCCGGACTGCCGGTGCTGCTCTTGGCGAATTGGTTCGTCTTCCTCTGGCTGCGAACCGGTTTTGCGTTCGGCGACGGCGAGTATTCGCGTTACAACTTGATTTATCCGCTGCATCCCGTGCGGCTCGGGTATGCGCTCCTGCGGCGGATTTCATTTCTATTCGTCGAGAACTTCCACTTACTGCCCACGTTGACATTGCTTTGGGGCGCATCTCGCCTGCGTTTCGATGCGGTGTGGCGGCCCATTTTGTGGGCGTGCGGATTGTTCACGCTTGGAGTTTCGGTGACAGGCGGAGCGGTGCTGGAGCGTTATTTGCTGCCGGTGTTGCCGGTGCTGGCCTCGGCCTTCGCCGCGGGACTTTCCGCCATGCATGCGAAGTTGCGCTACGCGACGCTAGGGCTCACGGTTGCCGGTATGCTGGGTAGTTTGTTCATCAACATGCCATGGCCCTATGCGCTCGAGAACAACCTGGCGATGGTGGACTTGGTGGAACTGCAGCGCAATGCCGCCGGGCTGGTGGAAGCGAAGTTGTCCGACCGGCGCGTGACGACAACTTGGCCGCTGAGCGATGCGCTGGAGAAACCGTATCTGGGCTATGTGGAGAGGCGGCATCAGAATGTGCGGGAAATTCACGAGTCGAGTCTCGAGGCGCTCGAGTCTCTCGAATGGAAAACGGGAGACATTTTGATTTTGTATTCGCGTTCGTGGCAGCCTTCGTTGAGTTTGCTTTCCTGGGAACCGGCGCGTTGGCTGCTCGATCGATTTTTCGAGATGCCGCGCGACTTGCGGCGCGGGCAAATTGACCGGCTGCAAGGCTTTCGATCGCTGGTGGGTTATGAACAGCGGGGTTTTTGGGTGGAGTTGTTGATCGTTACGAACGATTAGCGAGTTTGCGCTTTTGCTCGGGCAGGATCGCGTAATTCTCGGGAGCGCCGAGATTCGCATAGAGCCATTCGAGACGTTTGCGCAGTTCGCGGCTTTGGATCTGACGGGGGCCGGGATCGATATCGATATCGCAGCAGAGGCCGTGCAGATAGAGCGTTAGGCAATCGATGAGCGAGACACGCGCATAGTGATCGAAGCTGCGCGATTGCCGCCAGGGCGAGAGGGAAGCGGCGAGCAAAGCGTCTTTGGCCTTCCAGCTATCCTCGTCGGTTTCGCCGTGCACCTTGCGGCGGAGCTCGTCGCGGAGCAGTTCCTGATAGCCCTTCCAAAACTCGGGCTTCGCGCGCTCCGCGACTTTCTCGGCGATCGCGTGGAAGAGGCGGTAGTGGTACTCGCCGCTATCGCAACCGCTGACGGCGAAGGTGAGGACGATGCTGTCGCCGAGATGCGTTTCGTTTTGCCAGATGCGATGGCGGGCGGACTTGCCTTTGGCTTCCGTGGGAGCTTCGGAGTCGGATTCAAGGATGACATCTACCTCGGCCGTGCTTGACTCGCTCGAGGCCTCCAATTGCGGCACCAGGACGATTGAGATGTCGGGCAAGAGCTCGCGCACCATGGGGGGCAGACTCTCGACGGGATCGTAGATGAATTCCTTCTCGTCCTCTTCGTTCAGCTTCAGTCCCGCGGAAAAAAACGAGAACTTATCGCTGAGCGGCTTCATTTCCTTTTGGAAACGTTCGGCAAAGGCCCGAACTGGCAACTTCTGCGGCAAAACCAGGGTCATCGACTTCCTTTAGGATAGCGCGGCGGATGCTGCCGCTTAGATCCGGTTGAACTTCTCGATGGTCTTGCTCAAGCTCCGGAACTGCTTGATGAAGGGGACCATCTTCATTTCGCGCTCATCGATTTCCTGACTGCGCTTCAGGACTTCCTGCTCGCGTTCTTTCGGAACCACGACGACGCCGTCTTCGCCGGCCACGATCACGTCGCCCGGACGAACCGGAATGCCGCCGCAGTTCACTTCGACATCGCGCGCGACGCTCGCGTAACGGCCCACGGCGGTGCCGGGGCTGACCGAGCGGGCGAAGACGGGAAGGCCAAGGCCTCGCAATTCGGCAACATCGCGCACCGCGCCGTCGAGAACCATGCCGGCCATGCCGCGGCTCTTCGCCGCCGTGCCCATCAGGCCGCCGATCGCGGCTACGTCGAGGGTGCCCTCCATGACGATGACGCCGACTTCGCCGGGCTTCGCGCCGTCGATCATCTCGACGCTGTGCTTGGTGGAGAGAGCGGGCGTGGACATTTCAGGCGTCGCGGGTTTCACC
>Ga0224723_1001179_pt1 | contig 16372 bp, 19 predicted proteins | sample Balambano_FR2_Me_FD_161647 | JGI IMG/M metagenome (GOLD analysis project Ga0224723, IMG submission 161647) | Freshwater sediment microbial communities from Lake Towuti, South Sulawesi, Indonesia - Balambano_FR2_MetaG | ecosystem: Environmental > Aquatic > Freshwater > Lake > Sediment | place...
ATCCTGTAATGCCGGTAGTATGTACTTCGGTGAGCAGGCCTGCGTTCGCCAGGGGCAGCAAGCCGAGCTGAATGGCAGTAGCAAAGCAGCCCGGATTGGCAATGTTTTTTGCAGTGCGAATAACCTCGCGTTGAAACTCGGGTAATCCGTACGCAAACTGGCGGCTTCCGGCAGCTGCGCCCAACCTAAAGTCGTTACCCAGATCGATAATACGCGTGGCCTCCGCGAATTGTTTTTCTTGCAGCAGCTTTTTGCTTTCCCCGTGGCTGAGGCACAAAAAGAGCACGTCAACGGCAGTATCCATCGATTCCGTAAAGGTGAGGTTCGTATCGCCAACCAAATCGGGGTGGCTGGCGCTGATTTTTTTCCCTGCCTGGCTGCGACTCTGCACAAAGGCAATCTCTGCGTGCGGATGACGCAATAGAATTCTGATTGCCTCGCCACCGGTGTAGCCGGCCCCGCCTGCAATACCTACTGATATTTTCTTAACGTCACCCATGTTGCGCTACAACTGTTGCCTGGCGCCTGTTTTACCGGCTTCTGCTTTCACCTGATGGTAGATCGCCACCTGGTTGCCGAATATCTTGGTGAAGCCTTTTACATCTTCACCTGTCCATCCCAGGTTCATTTCGCCATATTTACCAAACTTAGCTGACATCAGATCGTAGGCAGAAGCGATGCCGTTGATGTGAAAGCGGTACGGAAATAAAGTTACCGAAACTTCGCCAGTTACGTGTTGTTGGGCGCTGGTCAAAAATGCTTCCATGTCGCGCATTACCGGGTCTAAGTACTGCCCTTCATGCAGCCAATTGCCATAGAACTGCGCCACCTGATCTTTCCAGCTCAGTTGCCACTTGGTGAGCACGTGCTTTTCCAGGGCATGGTGCGCCTTAATGATCAGCAGGGGCGCGGCTGCTTCAAAGCCTACACGACCCTTTATGCCGATGATGGTGTCGCCAACGTGTATGTCGCGACCAATACCGTAAGGGCCGGCCAGTGCTTGCAGAGCATGGATGGCATCAACGGGGTGTGTATAAGTTTTATCGTTGATCTTGACCAGCTCACCCTGACGAAAGCCGAGCGTTACTTCTTCGCTTCCGGTTTTGGTTACGGGTGTGGGCCACGCCTCTTCGGGCAACATGCCCAGTGAGTTGAGTGTTTCCTTTCCGCCTACTGACGTGCCCCAGATACCCTTGTTGATGGAGTAGGTTGCTTTTTTGGCGTTGAAGGCCACCCCGTGCCGGTGCAGGTAGGCAATCTCCTCTTCACGACTTAATTTTTTGTCGCGGATGGGGGTGATGATCTCCAGCCTGGGGGCAAGAATCTGAATAACCATGTCGAAGCGCACCTGGTCGTTGCCGGCACCCGTGCTGCCATGTGCCACGGCATCGGCCTGCATGTGGTTGGCGTAGGTGGCCGCGGCCAACGCCTGCGACATGCGCTCGGCACTTACGCTGAGCGGGTAGGTGCCGTTTTTCAACACATTGCCGTACACCAGGTAGCGAATCACCTGATCGTAGTAGTTGCGCGTTTCGTCTATCGTTTTATGCGAGGCTACCCCCAGGCTGAGGGCACGCTGTTCAATGTCGGCCAATTCAGTTTCGCTAAAGCCGCCTGTGTTCACGGTAAGTGTATGCACCTCGTAGCCCAGCTCCTTTGCCAGGTACAAAGCACAGTACGATGTATCTAAGCCACCACTAAATGCCAGTATAATTTTTTTTTTCACTTCTCAGGATTTATAAAAACAGTTTAATTGTCGCGATAGCTGATGCTTTGCTTTTATTACCAAAAAAAGAACAGGCTCAAAATAGGATTTTTCTTCCGTTCGTCTTTTGAGTTGTCCTCATTTTCCTTTCGGTTTTTAAGCAATACAAATTGCTTGAAGCGTGTCCAGCGTTCGAACAATTTCATGTTGCCGGCAAAGTGTCTGCGTTCATCTATCACGGGTAGCTGCGCCAGCGCGGCCAGGCGTTTTTCTTCTGCCTCGCGTGCCTTTTCTTCCGGATCGTACAGCATGGCGGTGCACATGCAATTCTTCCGCTGTTTGCTCATCAGTATTTCGTAGTTTATGCAACTGCGGCAGCCCTTCCAGAACTCTTCATCGGTGGTCAACTCAGAGTACGTTACGGGTTCGTAGCCCAGATCGCTGTTTATTTTCATGACCGCCAGCCCCGTAGTCAGGCCAAAAATTTTGGCCTCCGGATACTTCTTTCGCGAAAGCTCAAAAATCTTTTGTTTGATTTGTTTGGCCACGCCCGACTTGCGAAAGGCGGGGGCTACAATCAGGCCTGAGTTAGCCACGTATTTTTCGTGCTCCCATGCTTCGATGTAGCAAAAGCCAACCCATGTGCCATCGGGCAGCACGGCAATCACAGCTTTACCCTCTTCCATCTTTTTCCGGATGTAGTCGGGCGAGCGTTTGGCAATGCCGGTGCCCCGCGCTTTGGCCGATTCTTCCATCTCGGTAGTGATGGTGTCGGCATATATATGGTCGGCCGCGGTGGCCTCCCGTACAACAATCGTGTTCAATTCAATCAGGAGTTTAATATTGATACAAAAAGAAAAAAAGTGCAAAGCACTGCTTCAAGTTGAACCTGGTTCAACCTGGCTACGCTATTAAGAAAAGGCGTGCTGTATCAAATACGGATCTGCCTTCGGAAACTTCTGATCACCAGGGGGAGTGAGGTGAACTGGCTGCGAAGCAGGCTTTCGAAAAAGCCGCTGAGCGCTGCGGGGGTGAAGTTTGTTTTCAATTTCGTTGTTCCGAGGTTAAGCGTTACAGATCGATAAAAAGCATGAAATAATTTTTTACAAAATAAAGAATAAAAAACGGGCTGCGGCCAAAAAAGATTTCACTTTTTTACAGCACGTGCCCTGCGCAGAACAGCGCAGCAAACAACAGCGCGGCAAGCGCCTGTTTTTTGAGGAGGGGATCGAGCTGGTGAGGCGGCCGATGAACAATACCTTGACCAATTTGTGCCAGCAGCGGAGTGCTAAGCCAGAACATATATTGCACCCACGATTGATGGTGGAGGAAAACGTACACGGTGGCGAGGAGCACAGCGCTGGTTAGCAACGCCAGATGATACTGCCGTGCACGTGGCAGGCCGATGCGTACGGGAATGGAAATCTTTCCTGCCTGCCGATCGGAGTCGATGTCGCGCATGTTGTTGATATTAAGCACGGCTACAGCCAGCAGACCGCAACTGCCAGCCGGCAACAGCGAGGCGGGATGAAAGGTGTGCGTAAAAAGAAATTCGCTGCCACAAACGCCCACCAGACCAAAGAAAATAAAGACGGAAAGGTCGCCCAGGCCAGCATACCCGTAGGGCCGCTTACCCATGGTGTAAGTAATGGCGGCACCTATCGCCAGCAGGCCGATACCGAGAAATGCGATGAGCAGTTGCCAGCGGGTGCCGAAGGCAGTAAACAGCAATGAAACACCAACAGCAAAGCACAGCAGTGCCACAGCTATAATCGCGCGTTGCATGGCACGTTTAGAAATGCTGCCCGTTTGCACTGCACGCTTGGGCCCCAGCCTGCCCGCATGATCGGCACCGTGTACTGAATCACCATAATCATTTGCGAGGTTCGACAGAATTTGCAGTAGAACCGTGGTGAGGCAACAGAGAAGAAAAACATCTACCTTAAAATTTCCGGCCAGCGTGGCGAGGGTGCCTCCGATAACGATGCTGGCCAATGCCAACGGCAAGGTGCGTAAACGTATGGCTGCCAACCAGGCCGAAGCGGTCATGAGACAAAGCTATTTTCCATTTTTTATTTTCTCCACAATACGTGCATCCAGCGGCTTAATGTCATGTCGAAAAAAAGTTACCGAGTGGCCCTGCTCATCCACAAGATATTTGCTGAAATTCCAGGTAGGTACTTTGCCGGTTTTCATTTGTAGCCACGTGTAAAGCGGATGTTGGTTTGAACCCTTTACAGAAATTTTTTCGAACATGGGGAAAGTTACACCGTACGTGAGTGAACAGAACTGCGCGATGTCTTTGTTGGAGCCGGGTTCCTGCCACATAAAGTTGTTGGCCGGAAAGCCTAACACAACAACGGTGTCGCCATAAGTCTCATGTAGCTTTTGCAGATCGGCATACTGGGGAGTAAAACCACATTTAGATGCGGTGTTCACGATCAACAACTGCTTCCCCCTGAACTTTTCAAAGTCAACTACTTCGCCCGCAAGCGTTTTTAATTTGAAGTCGTACACCGACTGCGGGAGAGCCTGCTTTGTGCGCAATTTTGCGGTAAGAAATTCGCGCAGCCCCACACCCTGATGTGTTATAGTTGATCAGTGATTTCTTTCGACAGCGGGTTTACCGATGATTTGAAAAATAACACCTTACCATCGGGCTTCACCAGGTATTTACAGAAGTTCCACCCCGGTTCCTGACCTGATTTTTCTTTTAGCCAGGCGTACAACGGATGCTGGTCGCTGCCCTTTACCGAGATTTTTTCAAACATCTGAAACGTGACTCCGTAGTTCTTTTGACAGAATGACGCGATCTGCAGGTTGGTACCGGGCTCCTGGCCGCCAAAATTGTTGGCCGGAAAACCGAGCACAACAACTTTATTTCCGTACTGCTCATGCAGTTTTTGCAAATCAGCATATTGCGGTGTATAGCCGCAGGCTGAGGCTGTATTCACAATCAGCAGTGTTTTGCCTTTGTATCGGGAAAAGTCGATAGGTTGGCCATCGAGTGCATTCATCTTTAATTCATACAGCGATGGTATTGAGATCATCATCATAGCGATTAGTTGAGTGAAGATTTGCATATAGTTAATGTTTACAACTGTCGTTTTAACAACTTTGCAGAAAGATAGTTCTAAAAACAATTACCTCATGGAGATATTTGATGACGTGTGGCAGCGCAACCTCTCGGCTACGTTTCGCCTGTTCGACTTAATAGCCGTCTTCCTGTTTGCTATTTCAGGGTCGTTAGTGGCCATGCGCAAGCAGTTCGATTTTATCGGTGTTTTCATTCTTGCGTTTTTCTCCAGTGTGGGAGGAGGCTTGATTCGCGATGCCATTTTTATCCAAAACGGGCCGCCACTGGTGGTCAGCGATTCGCGCTACCTCATGGTTATCCTGGCTGCGTTTGCCGTGGCCATGGTGTTTCGCGTAAAGCTGGCGCGCATGACGAAGACCATGAAGCTGGTGGATGCCATGGCACTGGGCATGTACAGCGTGGTGGGCGCCAATGCCGCGCTGAATGCGCAACTGGTGCCGCTGGCGGCCATTATCGTGGGCATGTTCAACGCGGTGGGGGCGGGTCTCATCCGCGATCTGCTGGTGGCAGAGGTGCCCGTTATTTTTCGACCGGGCCGGTTTTATGCCGGTGCTGCCATGGTGGGCAGTTCGGTGTTCACCGTTTTGTTTGGGTGGTTGCAGGTAGAAGAAATGGTGGCCGCTCTCGTGGCCATTGCCCTCACTTTTCTGGTGCGGGTATTATCGGTTAGGTTTGACTGGCGTACCCGACCGCTGATGGGCGCGGAGTAGCGCCACACCAGTCTGCGCGGTTGCCATCATGATCCTGATCTCGTTCGCTGCTTTGCATCATTATTTTTTAGCGCTTGCTTAACACGCCACTTCTCTTCGTTCTCCCGCACGCGCATCTTCACGACTTTAGTAACCAAGGTGAGCGGAATGGGTTGTTCCGGAGTAAACTGCAGGGTGCCTTTAGAGGTAGCAAAGGCCCGCAGGCGCGGCTCGGTTGCCAGAAGTCTTGACACACCTCCTGGAAAGAGGCTGCAATGATTTTTAAACGCTGCAAAGTATACCAACATGCCGTGGTATTTGTAGGCAGGCATTTGGTAGCTGATGGTTTCTTCAGCGGCAGGGGCCGCAGCTTTAATGGTTTTGCGTATGTTGTTGAGCAGCGCCCGCTGTGGCAGGGGTAATGCCGCCAGGTACTCGTCCACGTTAGCAGCAACTTTTGTTTTCATCATGGGTCTTGATGGCGGGGGTAACTAGCCTAACAAAGTCGCCAGCGACACACCATGCACAGGCGCTATTTTTCTAATTCTGAAAAATCAAACGAAGTTTCCAAAAACTTGGTGGTAAACCTGCCCGAGCGGAAAGTGACATTGTCCATCAGTTTCAGGTGAAAGGGTATGGTTGTTTTTATACCTTCAATCACAAATTCGCTCAGCGCCCGCTTCATGCGGGTAATCACCTCTTCGCGCGATTGCCCGCTTACAATCAACTTGGCGATCATCGAGTCGTAGTTGGGCGGAATGGTATAGCCTGCATACACGTGGCTGTCAACCCGCACCCCATGGCCACCGGGTAGGTGCAGATTTACAATTTTGCCGGGCGAAGGGCGAAAGCCGTTGCTCGGGTCTTCCGCATTGATGCGACACTCCATGGCATACAAATTCGGGAAATAGTTGCGCCCGGAAATAGGTACGCCTGCAGCTACCTTAATTTGCTCCTTAATCAAATCGTAGTCGGTTACTTCTTCTGTAATGGGGTGCTCCACCTGTATGCGGGTATTCATTTCCATGAAGTAAAAGTCGCCATGCTTGTCGACCAGAAACTCGATGGTGCCGGCACCTTCATAATTAATCGCCTTGGCGCCTTTAATAGCGGCTTCGCCCATGCGCTCGCGCAACTCCTGGGTAACAATGGGCGAGGGGGTTTCTTCCAACAGTTTCTGGTGCCTGCGCTGAATGGAGCAGTCGCGCTCCGACAGATGGCACACTTTGCCATACTGGTCGCCCACCACTTGTATCTCTATATGGCGCGGCTCTTCCACAAACTTTTCCAGGTAGAGGCCATCATTGCCAAACGCGGCACCCGCCTCGCGCTTGGCGTCATCCCAGGCTTTTTTGAACTCCGACTCATCGTTGACGATGCGCATGCCTTTACCACCACCGCCAGCCGTGGCTTTTACAATAACCGGATACTTGATCTCCTTCGCTATCCTGATGCCTTCTTCCATCGAGGCAAGCAGCCCGTCTGAGCCCGGTATGGTGGGCACCCCCGCTTTCTTCATGGTGTCTTTGGCGGTCGACTTATCGCCCATGGCGTTGATCATCTCGGGCGTAGGCCCGATGAACTTGATGCCGTACTCATGGCAGATGGCCGAGAACTCGGCCCGTTCCGACAAAAATCCGTAACCCGGATGAATGGCATCGGCATTGGTAATCTCGGCTGCCGAGATCAGGCGCGGTATGTTGAGGTATGACTCCTTACTCGGTGCGCTGCCAATACACACGGCCTCGTCAGCAAAGCGTACGTGCAGGCTCTCGCGATCGGCCGTGGAGTATACGGCCACCGTTTTTATGTCCATTTCGCGGCATGTGCGGATAACGCGCAAGGCGATCTCTCCGCGGTTGGCAATCAATATTTTTTTAAACATATCGTAGCGTCAAAATGAAACTGAAATTCAAAAATGGTTAACCGTATTTTGAATTTTTGATTGAACGGGATCGTCAATCAGGTTCTACCACAAACAACACCTGATCGTATTCTACTGGCGATGAATTTTCGACCATGGCTTTCACGATGGTGCCCGAAACCTCCGACTCTATTTCGTTAAACAGTTTCATGGCTTCAATGATGCACACGGTTTGTCCCTTGGTGATCTTGTCGCCAACCGAAACGAATGGCGGTGAGTCAGGGTTAGCCGATCGGTAAAACGTACCAATCATGGGCGACTTAATTTCCACTGTTGCATTTCCGGCTGCTGCGGGCTTTTCGGTTTTAGGTGTTGCAGCGGGTGCTGCACTAACCGGAGTCGCTGCCACAGGTATTTGCGCTACGGGTGCCGCCACCACTGGTGCCGCAGCCTTTACCACTTTCTGGTCGGGCTCGCGCTTTACATGCAATTTCAGTTCCTTGGTTTCAATGTCCACCTCGTTTAGTCCTGATTGGGCGATGAAATCAATAAGGTCTCTGATTTCGGTTGTTTTCATTTCAGACTGGGTTTGGTTTTTTTCGGGTGCCGGCTTCGCTTTTTTTGCAGATACCGAAGCAGGGCGGTTTTTAGAAGATGCCATAGCGCGGTGAAGTTAGCATTTTTACTGACATGTCTACTTCACGCGTTCTACATACTCGCCCGTGGCTGTTTTGATTTTAATGCTATCGCCTGTGTTTACAAATAAGGGCACGCGCACCTCGGCACCGGTCTCAATGGTGGCGGGCTTTAGTGTGCGTGTGGCTGTGTCGCCCTGCACGCCTGGCTCCGTGTAGGTAACCTGAAACACAACGTGTTGCGGTGCTTCGGCCGTGATGGGATTCGTTCCATTTTCGAATGCGATGAGCAGCGTTACCCCCTCTTTAATAAAGTTTACCGATTCGCCCAGCAGGGCTTTGTCGATGTACACCTGCTCAAACGTGTCGTTGTCCATCACCACCAGGCTGTCGCCATCGGCATACAGGTATTGATATTCTTTCGTTTCCACGCGCAATATCTCGGCTGCATCGCCCGGGCGAAAACGGTTTTCCACAATTTTGCCGGTGCGAACGCTGCGCATTTTCACCTGGTAGAAAGCGCGCAGGTTGCCGGGTGTGCGGTGCTGAAGTTCCTCTATCTGCACAATTTCGCCATTGTAGCGCATGTAGTTGCCTTTGCTGAGATCTGAAATGGATGCCATTGAAATTTGAATGTCGTTAGTTAAGAATATTTTTTTTCGATGCAGGCCGCTAATTTAAGCGTTGTACGCCCACTTTACATACACTGCTCCCCAGGTAAAGCCGCCACCAAAAGCGGCAATGATGAGGTTGTCATTTTTTTTCAGTTTTGTTTCGTAGTCCCACAGTAAAAGGGGTATGGTGCCCGCTGTGGTATTGCCGTACCGCGCAATGTTCATCATCACTTTATCATCCGACAGGCCCATGCGGCTGGCGGTAGCATCGATGATGCGCTTATTGGCCTGGTGGGGGGCGAGCCACGCCACATCGGCAGCGGTAAGATTGTTGCGCTCCATGATTTGTGCCGCCACATCGGCCATGTTGGTAACGGCAAACTTAAATACAGCCGATCCTTCCTGGTACACAAAATGTTGTCGCTTTTCTACCGACTCGGCCGAGGCGGGTATGCGGCTGCCACCCGCTTTCATGTGCAGGTACTGAGCGCCAGCCCCATCGCTTTTGTGAATGGAGTCAATGATGCCTACTGGCTCGGTGGTGGGTTCCAGCAACACGCAGCCAGCGCCATCGCCAAAAATGATGCACGTGGTGCGATCGGTGTAGTCTAATATAGCCGACATCTTGTCGCCACCAATCACCACTACTTTTTTGTACTGGCCTGACTCGATGTAGCGAGCACCGGTGGTGAGTGCATAAATGAAACCCGAACAAGCCGCTGCTATATCGAAGCTAAATGCATTTACTGCGCCTACCTCGGCTGCCACCAGGTTGGCTGCAGCCGGAAAGGGCATGTCGGGGGTGATGGTGGCAAAGATGATAAGGTCAATGTCGGCCGGGTCTGTCTTGGTTTTGGCCAGCATGTGTTTTACAGCAGCGGCACCCATCACGGAAACACCCTGCCCTTCGCCTTTCAGGATGCGCCTTTCGCTGATACCCGTGCGGGAGGTGATCCACTCATCGGTGGTATCTACCATGGTTTCAAGTTCTTTATTGGTGAGGATGTAATCGGGCACGTAACCTCCCACACCTGTAATTGCCGCTCTGATTTTGTTCATTTCGTGGCCTTATGGTTTGGCTTATGACTATAAAGCAAATGCCCGGTGGGGGCGATCACCGGGCTTTGATCTTCAAGGGCTCAGCCCCGCTGGGCGTTGCACAACGAGGTACACATTATTATGTATTTGTTATGCAGGGTCATGGCTCGTTAGGCCAGTACTTCTTTCTCCATCACCACGTTGCCCTTGTAGTACAACTTGCCTTCATGCCAGAAGGCACGGTGGGGCAGGTGGTGCTCGCCAGTGGCGGTATCGGTAATAAATTGCTTTGCAGTGGCCTTGTAGTGTGTTCTCCTTTTATCTCTGCGTGTTTTGGAGGTTTTTCGTTTCGGATTTGGCATAACCTTATTTGTTTACGTTCTGTTTATTTTAAATTTTTCAACTTTTCCCAACGGGGGTCTATACTTTCTTTATCTGCCGGCTCAGTCGTGGCCGTGTATATTAACTTACCGTGCCCGCTATCATCATCAGCGTGGCGCAACCTGGGATGTATTCTTCGCATAGGTACTTCCAACGCGATGAATTCGTACATCAACTGACCCACGTCAATATCAACTGTATCTCTGCTGATGACGGTGACCTCATCGCTCATCTCGCGGGGTTCGTCTCCGTATTTAAACACCATCCTTCGGGTTACGGCAAGGGGTTCTTCAAACGGTTCCAAACTCCGGTCGCACGTCAGCAGGGCAGAGCCGGTTATTTTAAACGCCCCTTCCAGAAAGGTTTCGTGCTTGATTAACTCTATGTCGGCAGCAAACTTTCCGCCTGCAAAGATTTCACGCCCGTACTGCCCGAAAAATGAATCATCGAGCGAGTAATGAAAGTGGTGAGCCTTGTTGCTGAGACCCACGATGTTAATCTTGTACACATTTACCCCCATGGGGTTTTAAAATAGGGGGCAAATTTAAGGGATTCAGCCAAAATCAACGCGCAGGGGCCCGGTAATTTTGCCAGCTAGCCAAAAATCTTCTGCAAACGAGCGTTAGGGGATGCTGTATTCGGCCAGTGCACGCGCTTTCAGGGTAGCGCGATCAAACTTTTCGAAGTTTTCCACCAGAAAATCAACGATTCCCTTTTTGAAATCGAGTTTGATGGAGATGCTTTTGCAGAAAATGACTTCGCTTTCAAACACTTTATGATCGGCAAAAACCAGGTCGATACAGGCCATAAGGTAATCGAACTTCTGTTCGGACGACAGGGCGCCCAGCGATTCGATCGGCTCGGGATTGCGGATAAGTTGGATTACACTCTCCTCGGGGAAATTGCGCTCTCTGGCGATTTTGAAAATCACTTCGCGCTCGGCCTTGGCAAAATGCTTGTCTGCCTCGGCCAGTTGAATCAGGATATTGAGTTGCTTTTTCGTAACGATGTCCATCTCATCCATGTCTTTCCTCAATTTAAATATTTAGTGCTTAATTAATGTATGTAACGGTTTAAACGCCATTTTATCTGATAAAGGGCATTATTTGGCTGCTAATTGAGCCTGGTGAAACTTGATGATATCGGCCGCCAGGTACACCGCTTGCAGCAGTGAGTTGGCATCGGCCTGGTTTTTACCGGCAATGCCGTAGGCCGTGCCATGGTCGGGCGAAGTGCGCACAATGGGCAGGCCTGCCGTAAAGTTGACGCCATTTTCGAAAGCCAGTGCTTTAAACGCCACTAGCCCCTGGTCGTGATACATGGCCAGCACGCCATCGTAGCGCACCTGGCTGCCAGCCCCGAAGAAGCCATCGGCCGGGAAGGGCCCAAACACCAGCTTGTTTTTGTTTCGAAGGTCGTTGATCACAGGTTTGATAATGTCATTCTCTTCGCTGCCGAGCAGGCCTTCATCCCCCGCGTGCGGGTTTAGGCCGAGCACGGCTATGCGCGGCTTTTGTACATCAAAATCGCGCTTGAGCGAGAGTTCCAGCAGGCGTATCTTCAGTTCTACCCGCTCTTTGGTGATGTGGGCAGGCACATCGCGCAGCGGCAAGTGTTCGGTTGCCAGGCCCACCTTCAGGTTGTCGCTCACCAACATCATCAAACTCTCCGTGGCCTGAAAGGTATCCGTAAGGTATTCGGTGTGCCCTCTAAAGGGGAACGCATCGCCATGAATGGTGTTTTTGTCGATTGGCGCTGTTACCAACCCCTCGATGAGGCCCTCTTTGGCGTCTTGTACCGCTTGTGAGAGTGCCAGAAAGGCTGCGCGCCCCGCCTCGCGCGATGGCTGGCCGGGTTTAATCTCAATTACTTCTTCCCAGCAGTTAACCACATTAATGGCTTTGTGAAAAAACTGGCCCTTGGTTTTTACCTGGCTGTAGTTGAACTCTTCCAGGTTCATGAGTTTGCGGTAGTACGACAGCACGCGTGTGGAGCCATATACCACCGGTGTGATGAGGTTGAGCAGGCGCGGGTCGGCCAGGGCTTTGATCACCACTTCCGGGCCGATGCCGTTGATGTCGCCCATTGTAATGCCAATGCGGGGCTTATCGGTATGCTTGATCGGTGGAGTCATGCGTGCAGCATAAGATTTACAAAAATTTAAAAATGCAATAATAGGAAATCGTTGCATAGCAAGATACCCTGATGCTCATTTACCGGACATCGTGCGCCATCCGCATGGCTATGCCTTTATATTTACAGCGTGGTACGCCCGAAGAAATTTTTAGGACAACATTTTTTACGCGACACGCAAATAGCCGAGCGCATTGTGGATGCGTTGTCCGGTGCTGACACGTTTCGCACCGTGCTGGAAATCGGCCCCGGCACGGGCGTGCTTACCCGCTATTTGCTGGCTGACCCCCGGCAACAGTTGTGGCTGAGTGAAATTGATCGCGAATCGGTAGCTTACCTTAAAGAAAAATTTCCCCAACTCATTCCCACGTTGTTAGAGGGTGATTTCCTCGAGATGAATCTCGCCCAACAGTTTACCGGTAACCTTCACATCATCGGCAACTTTCCGTACAATATATCTTCGCAGATTTTTTTCAAAGTGCTCGACCACCGGCAACAAGTGAAGCAGGTGGTGTGCATGTTGCAGAAGGAAGTGGCCGATCGCATTGCCGCCCCCGCAGGCAGTAAAACCTATGGTATATTGAGCGTGCTGCTGCAGGCTTACTATCACATCGAATACTTGTTTAAGGTGCCGCCCGGAGTTTTTCACCCTCCCCCCAAAGTAATGTCGGCAGTGATTCGCTTAACACGAAACGATACTGCCTTTTTGCCCTGCGATGAAACCTTATTTCGAAAGCTGGTGAAACAGGGATTTAACAACCGGAGGAAAACCTTGCGGAACGCCCTTAAAAATTTAAATTTACCCGCCTCGGTCAATGAGCTTGACGAGATGGACAAGCGGGCTGAACAACTTTCAGTATCACAATTTATTTCACTCACGCAAAAAATAGAAGCAGCCGGTGCAACAACCCATACCTTTTGAGCTAACCAAAGAATTTCGCGATTGCTTTCAGCAGGCCCTGGACGAGCGCGATGACAACTTCATTCGCAGCACCCTCGAAGATGTAAACGCAGCCGATATCACCGCGCTGCTGTATGAGTTTTCCAGCGAGGAATCGAAGTACGCGTTAGACCTGTTGCCAAACGAGGTGCATGCTGAGATCATCAGCGACCTGCATCCAGACACGCGCAGAACATTTTTGACCATCTACCCGCCTGAAGAACTTGCCCGCTACATTAACCTGCTCGATTCTGATGACGCGGCCGACATCCTGAATGAACTGCCCATCAAAGAAAGCGAAACTATCATCGGCATGCTTGAGCCGGTGCTGCACGACCAGGTGGTAGATCTGCTGCGCTACGACCCGCACGTGGCGGGCGGCCTCATGGCCAAGGAATTAATCAAGGCGCGGGCCGACTGGACCGTGGTGCAGTGCATTGAAGAAATTCGCAAGCAGGCGGAGAATGTTACCAAGTTCTACGCGGTATATGTAGTAGATGAGGCCGAGAAACTTCTCGGCCGTGTGTCGCTTCAAAAACTTATTCTTACCGACAGCCGCACACTGGTGCGCGAAATTTTTGATGAGGAGGTAGTGGTGGTGGAAACGCACATGGAAGACACCGAGGTGGCCGATATTATGAAGAAGTACGACCTGGAGTCGGTGCCGGTGGTAAACCTGCAGGGCCGGTTGGTGGGCCGCATCACCATTGATGACGTGGTGGACGTTATTACCGAGCAAGCCGAAGAAGACCGCCAACTGATGTCGGGTATCAGCGAGGGTGTGGAAGAAGACGATAGTGTGTGGCGCAATGCGCGGGCGCGGTTGCCCTGGCTGGTAATCGGTATCGTAGGTGGTATGTTGAGCGCGCGCTTTATGGGCTTTTTTGAAATGGAGATACAACGCATTGCGGCCATCGCCTTTTTTGTGCCACTCATACAAGCAACGGGTGGCAATGTGGGCATTCAGTCGTCATCGCTGGTGGTGCAAAGCCTGGTGGCGCCCGGTATTGTAGATGAAGGCCTGTGGAGGCGTCTGGGCAAGGTGTTTACCGTGGCGATACTAAATGGTATCTTCTTGGCGCTGATTGTATTTGGTGGCAGCACCCTTATTTTCGGATATGATGAACTTACGCTCGTGGTGTCGATAGCGCTGTTTTTTGTGGTGATATTCGCTTCGTTTATCGGCACGGTTACACCCCTGTTGCTGAACCAGTTGGGATTTAACCCGGCCCTCGCCTCGGGGCCCTTCATTACCACCACCAACGATTTGCTCGGGCTGGCCATCTACTTCCTCACCATCTCGTTGTTGCTGTAAATGTTGCGTCACGTAGGTAAGGTTTCGCAGGTAAACGACATGAAAGCACCCGGCCGCACTTATACTTTTGCGCCACGTAAAAATCTATACCCCCGAACATCCAACGAATGTATTTTTGTAACTTCCAATTCGATCTTAGCGCTTTGATATGAGTTTTTTCTCCAAAATCAGTAAGCGAATTCAGGAACGATTCAACGAAATCGTTGAGAAGCCGTTGCTCACTACCGCACTGGTGCTGTTGGTGGTAACTATTGTGGTGCTGGGCCTCAGTTTAAAATACTACATCAACGAGTTTGATTCATTTTGGGCACAGGTGCTGGCCGAAGCACACGGCATGATCTTCGACATTGCCGTTATCGGTTTGCTGATTTTCTGGCTCAATCAAAATGGCGAAACGCGGCAGCGCATACGCACCTACAAAGACGAGATTGACGACTTTCGTTTGTGGGAGTCGGAAGAAGCCGCCTTTCGCACCGTAGGTAATCTCAAGCGCCTCAACCGGCATAAGATTTATGAAATCAACCTGGTAAACTGCTACCTGGCCCGCACCAACCTGAACTATGTTAACCTGCGCGGCTCAAACCTTAATTCGGCTAACGTCTCTAACTCTTCGTTGATCGAAACCAATTTAGAGAACACGCGCCTGAACCAAACCAATCTCGAAAACTCCAACTTGAATCAGGCCAACCTAAACGGGGCTTATGCCAGCGGAGCAAACTTTAAAGATGCCTTCCTCATCAAAGCACAGTTTGAAGGCGCCTTTCTGATCAAAACGAATTTTAAAAATGCTTTTTTGATGGAAGCCAACCTGCGCAACAGCTACCTCATGGGTGCGGAGCTCGACAATGCCAGCCTTTATAAAGCCGATTTGCGCGGCTCCAAAGGGCTCACCATCGAACAACTGGCAAAGGCAAAAACGCTTTACCTCGCCATGTTTGATGATGACCTGTTCGAACAGGTGAAGGCCAGCATACCCGAGCTGGTGGGCAGTTGATTTTGCGCAAGTCGTTTTAAAAATTACCTTTGCCTTAGCAACGGCCTCTGCACAGGCCGTTGTTTTTCTTTTTAGAATACACTACGCGCAACTTACTTTATGAGCAAAAAAATTTCGTACTATACCAAGGACGGCCTCGAAAAACTAAAGCAGGAGTTGAGCGAGCTGAAATCGAAGGGCCGTGCCGACATTGCCCGGCAGATTGCAGAGGCGCGCGACAAAGGCGACCTGAGCGAAAATGCCGAATACGATGCCGCAAAAGATGCACAAGGACATTTGGAAGCTAAAATTGCGCAACTGGAAGACCTGATGGCGAACGCACGACTGCTCGATGAAAACAATATCGACATCTCCAAAGTGTCTATCCTCTCGAAGGTAACAATCAAGAACAAAAAAAACGGAGCCAACTTTACCTACACCTTAGTGTCGGAAGAAGAAGCCGACCTGAAGACCGGAAAAATAAGCACACTTTCGCCCATCGGTAAAGGCTTGCTGGGAAAGAAGAAAGGCGACAGTGCGAAAATAAAAACTCCTGCAGGCGAGTTGGAATTCGAAGTCGTAAACATTTCGCTGTAAACGGCCTGTTACATGCCCAGCATCTTTACCCGAATTATTAACCGCGAAATACCCGGCCACATTATAGCGGAAGACGAACATTTCATCGCCTTTCTCGACATCACGCCCCTGGTCATGGGCCACACCCTGGTGGTACCCAGGCGTGAAGTAGATTACATTTTTGATCTGGACGATGAGACGCTGAGAGCCCTGAATGTATTCGCCAGGAATGTAGCGGTTGCTTTGCGCCTGGCCGTGCCGTGTAAGCGCATTGGCGTGGCCGTTATCGGCCTGGAGGTGCCCCACGCCCACATGCACCTGGTGCCCATGAATTCGGCTGACGACCTAAACTTTACGCGTGCCAAATTGAAGCCCTCGGGCGAGGAATTGGCGCGTATGGCGGATGCAATAA
>Ga0224723_1001180_pt1 | contig 16370 bp, 16 predicted proteins | sample Balambano_FR2_Me_FD_161647 | JGI IMG/M metagenome (GOLD analysis project Ga0224723, IMG submission 161647) | Freshwater sediment microbial communities from Lake Towuti, South Sulawesi, Indonesia - Balambano_FR2_MetaG | ecosystem: Environmental > Aquatic > Freshwater > Lake > Sediment | place...
GCGTCACTGAGCCTGGTGATGGTGGGCTCGGCTGGTTTCACGCTGCTGTTCTTCGCCTTGCCTGCGCCGCGCCGACGAGGGGCGCAGGCAAGGCGAAGAACAGCAGCGTGAAACCAGCCGAGCCCACCATCACCAGGCTCAGTGACGCGGGCCGCGGGGCGAAGGAATCGGCCGGGGCGTCGAAATACATCAGCTTCACGATGCGCAGGTAATAGAAGGCCGAAACCACGCTGGCCAGCACGCCGATGATCGCCAGCGGCCACAGGCCCTGCTCGACGGCGGCCAGGAACACGTAGAGTTTGCCGAAAAAGCCAGCCAGCGGCGGAATGCCGGCCATCGAGAACATGAAGATGGCCAGCGCCAGCGCCATGCCGGGATCGCTGCGGCCAAGACCCGCCAGGTCGTCAATGCCTTCGACGGCGCGGCCGTCGGGGCGGCGCATGGAAAGGATGCAGGCGAAGGTGCCGGCATTCATGAACAGGTAGATCGCCATGTAGACCAGCACGCCGCGAAGGCCGCTCTGCCCGCCGGCGGCAAGCCCGACAAGCGCGTAGCCCACATGCCCGATCGAGGAATAGGCCATCAGCCGCTTGATGTTCCGCTGCCCGATCGCCGCGAAGGCGCCCAGCAGCATCGAGGCGATGGAGAGCAGCACGATGATCTGCCGCCAGTCGGCGGCCATCGCCTGGAACGGGCCGGCCATCACGCGCAGCAGCAGGCCGACGGCGGCGATCTTCGGCGCGATCGAGAAGAACGCGGTGACCGGCGTGGGCGCCCCTTCGTAGACGTCGGGCGTCCACATGTGGAACGGCACGGCGGAAACCTTGAAGGCAAGACCCGCGGCGACGAAGCACAGCCCCACCAGCAGGCCGATGCCGACGCCGCCGTCGGACAGCACCTGCGCAATGCCGCGGAACTGGGTGGTGCCGGCGAAGCCATAGACCAGCGTGCTGCCATAGAGCGTGAGGCCGGAGGCCAGCGCGCCGAGCACGAAGTATTTCAGCCCAGCCTCGCTGCTGCGCGCATCGTCACGCGCGAAGGCGGCGATGACGTAAAGCGACAGCGACTGCAGCTCCAGGCCCAGATACAGCGTCATCAGGTCGTTGGCCGACGCCATCACCAGCATGCCAAGCACGGCCAGCTGGATCAGCACGTGGAACTCAAACCGCTCGATTCCCTCGGCCTGCAGCCAGTCGCGCGACATCAGGATGGCGGCGATGCCAGCGCCCAGGCACAGCAGCTTGATGAACACGGCAAAGCCATCGACCACGAAGGTGCCGGCAAAACCTACCGCCGGGCCGGGCCCGACCGACAGCACCAGCACGGCTGTCAGCAGCAATGCGCCCACCGACATCGTGGCCGCGACCAGGCTGGCGGCCCGACCGGCGAAGGCGCCGGCCACCAGCGTGGCCATCGCCGCGCAGGCCAGCACCAGTTCCGGCAGCGCGATCGTCCAGTTCATCGCACTGACCCCGCCAGCTGCGCGGCGGCTGCGGCCGCTTCCATCGCGGCCTGATGGTTCTCGATCAGCTGGCGCACGCTTTCGTCGAAGAAGTCGATGAAGGACGATGGATAGATGCCCATCCACAGCGTGACAATGACCAGCGGCGCGAACACTGCGACCTCGCGCGCGTTGAGATCAAGGATCGCCTTGAGCTCGGCCTTCTCCAGGGCGCCAAAAATCACGCGCCGGTACAGCCACAGCATGTAGGCCGCGCCCAGCACCATGCCGGTGGCGGCAAGGAGGGCGACGAACACGTTCACGCGGAAGGCGCCCATGATCACCAGGAACTCGCCGATGAACCCGGAGGTGCCGGGCAGCCCGACACTGGCCATGCCGAACAGCATGAACAGCAGGGCATAGCGCGGCATGCGCTCGGCGAGGCCGCCGTAGCGGGCGATGTCGCGCGAGTGGATGCGGTCGTACACCACGCCCACGCACAGGAACAGCGCGGCCGAGACCACGCCGTGGCTCAGCATCTGGATCATCGCGCCTTCGATGCCCTGGGTGTTGAAGGTGAAGGTGCCCAGCGTCACCATCCCCATGTGCGCGACCGAGGAATAGGCGATGAGCTTCTTCATGTCGGTCTGCGCCAGCGCCACCAGACTGGTGTAGATCACCGCGACGACCGACAGCGTGAAGATGAACGGCGCGAAATACGCGGACGCATCGGGCAGCAGCGGCAGCGAGAAGCGCAGGAAGCCATAGCCGCCCATCTTCAGCAGTACGCCAGCCAGGATGACGCTGCCGGCGGTGGGCGCCTCGACATGCGCGTCGGGCAGCCAAGTGTGCACCGGCCACATCGGCACCTTCACCGCGAAACTGGCGAAGAAGGCCAGGAAGATCCAGTGCTGGGCGGCGGGCGCGATGCGATGTTCCAGCAGCGCCGGGATGTCGGTGGTGCCGGCGTCGTACCAGATCCACAGGATCGCCAGCAGCATCAGCACGCTGCCCAGCAGCGTGTACAGGAAGAACTTGAAGGCGGCATACACACGGCGCGCGCCGCCCCAGACCCCGATGATCAGGAACATCGGGATCAGCACGCCTTCAAAGAAGATGTAGAACAGCACGAAATCCAGCGCGCAGAACATGCCGACCATCATGGTTTCCAGCACCAGGAAGGCGATCATGTATTCGCGCACGCGCGACGTGATCGCCTCCCAGCTGGCCAGGATGCAGATCGGCGTCAACGCGGTGGAGAGCAGCACGAACAGCACCGAGATGCCGTCCACCCCCATGTGATAGCCGACGCCGTAGCTGGGCAGCCACGTGGCCTGTTCCACGAACTGGAAGTCGGGGCTCGATCGGTCGAACCGGAACCACAGGATCAGGGACAGCAGGAACACCAGCAGCGAGGTCCACAGCGCCGTCCAGCGCGCATTGCTGGCGACGGCGGCTTCCGGCCCGCGCACCATGGCGATGATCACGCTGCCGGCGATCGGCAGGAAGGTGAGCAGCGACAGCAGCGGGAAGCCGGCCTCGTTCATCACCGGTCAGTTTCCACGCACGACGAACAGCGTGACGATGACGACCACGCCGATCAGCATGGCAAAGGCGTAGTGCGCGAGCTGGCCGGTCTGCAGCCGCGTGGCGGCAGTCGCGGTGGCGCGGCTGACGGCGGAAATGCCATCGGGCCCCAAGCGGTCGATGGTGCCCATGTCGCCCTGCTGCCACAGCAGGCGGGCGAGCTTGTGCGAGGGCTGCACGAAGATACGGTCGTAGAGCTCGTCGAAATACCACTTGTTGAGCACGAAGCGGTACAGGCCACCGAAGCGCTCGGCCAGCCGCCCCGGGATATCGGGCGCCAGCACATACAGAAGATAGGCGGTGGCGATGCCTGAAAGCCCCATCACGGTCGGCGCCAGCGGCACCCAGGATGGCACGTGGTGCGCGGCTTCCATGATCGTTTCGTTGTGCAGATGCTCGCGCGGCAGGATCAGGATGCTGTCGCCCCAGAACGCCTTCCAGTCGTAGCCGACCATCGAGGGGTAGAACACCGCGCCGGCGAACACGGCACCCAGCGCCAGCACGACCAGCGGCAGGATCATCACCGGCGGGGATTCGTGCACATGGTGCATCACCTCCTCGCTGGCGCGCGGCGCGCCGTGGAAGGTGAGGATCAGCAGGCGCCAGGAATAGAAGGCGGTCAGGAACGCCGCGATCATGCCGCACAGGAAGGCATAGGTGCCGACCACGCTGTGCGCGGCAAAGGCCGCTTCCAGCACCATGTCCTTGCTGTAGTAGCCGGCGAAGAACGGGATGCCGGCAAGCGCCAGGTTGCCGATCCACATCAGCACGTAGGTCTGCGGGATCTTTTTCCAGATGCCGCCCATGCGGCGGATGTCCTGCTCGTTGCTCATCGCGTGGATGACGCTGCCGGCGCCCAGGAACAGCAGCGCCTTGAAGAACGCATGCGTGAACAGGTGGAAGATCGCCGCGGGGTAAGCGCTGACGCCGGCGGCGAAGAACATGTAGCCCAGCTGCGAGCAGGTGGAGTAGGCGATCACCCGCTTGATGTCGTTCTGCACGCAGCCGATGGTCGCGGCGAACAGCGCGGTGCTGGCGCCGATGATGGTGACGATCGAAAGCGCCACCGGCGCCAGTTCGAACAATGGCGACATGCGCGCGACCAGGAACACGCCAGCCGTCACCATGGTGGCCGCATGAATCAGAGCCGAAACCGGCGTGGGGCCTTCCATAGCATCGGGCAGCCAGGTGTGCAGGAAGAGCTGCGCCGACTTGCCCATCGCGCCGATGAACAGCAGCACGCAGGCGAGCTCCACCGCGCGCATCTCGATGCCGGCAATCGTCCAGACCACGTGCTGCTGCTCGGGCGCGGCGGCGAAGATCGTGTCGAACTCGATCGAGCCGAAGAGCACGAACACCGCGGCAATGCCCAGCGCGAAGCCCACGTCGCCGACGCGGTTGACGACGAACGCCTTGATGGCGGCGGCACAGGCGCTGTCGCGCGTGTACCAGAACCCGATCAGCAGGTAGCTCGCCAAGCCCACGCCTTCCCAGCCGAAGAACAGCTGGGCCAGGTTGTCGGCGGTCACCAGCATCAGCATCGCGAAGGTGAACAGCGACAGGTAGCTCATGAAACGCGGGATCGCGTTGTCATGGCTCATGTAGCCGATGGAATAGACGTGGATCAGCGTGCTGATCAGCGTGACCATCGCCACCATCACGGCGGAGAGGGTGTCGTAGCGCACCGCCCAGCTCGCTTCGAAGGCACCACTGTCGAACCAGGTGGCCAGCACCACCGTGGTGGGCGCGCCTTGCACGGCAACGTTCCAGAACGCCGTGGCGCCGCAGATGGCAGCGAGCCCCATGCAGATGCAGGTCACCAGCTGGCTGGCGCGATCGCCGATGGCGCGCCCGAACAGGCCGGCGACGATCGAGCCGAGCAGCGGCAGGAAGACGGCGGCGACGTAGATCATGCGGCTGTCATGCGCGAGGAAGGCACCCTCACCCTGTCCCTGGGAGGGTTCCCAACCCTCTCCCTGAGGGAGAGGGGACCGAATGCACGAAAGCTGACCGGATGGGTTCCCTCTCCCTCAGGGAGAGGGACAGGGTGAGGGTGACTTGCGGACATGTGACGAAGCGCCATCATCCTCAGCCCTTCATCGTCGCGATGTCCTCGACCTCGATCGAGCCCCGGTTGCGAAAATAGACCACCACGATGGCAAGGCCGATCGCTGCCTCGGCTGCCGCCACGGTCAGTACGAACATCGCAAACACCTGCCCGACCAGGTCACCCAGGTGCGCCGAGAAGGCGACCAGGTTCAGGTTCACCGCCAGCAGCATCAGCTCAACCGACATCAGGATGACGATGACGTTCTTGCGGTTCAGGAAGATGCCGAAGATGCCCAGCGTCAGCAGCATCGCCGACAGCGTCAGGTAGTGCGCCAGGCCAATGGGCGGCATCAGTGATGACCTCCGCCGGAATGCGAGTCCGCGTGGACCGGTTCGGGCGGCGGCGCCTTCTCGATGCGCGTCATGGCCGCGCCGGGCACGACCTTGGCCATCACCAGCGTATCCTCGCGCCGGCGCGCCAGCTGGTCGGCAATGTTCTGGCGGCGCAGGCCAGGGCGCTCGCGCAGTGTCAGCACGATGGCGCCGATCATCGCCACCAGCAGCACCATGCCGCTGGCCTGGAACAGGAAGATGTACTGGGTATATAGCACGCGCCCCAACGCCTCGGCGTTGTTGACGGATGCAACATCAGGCTTCGGCGCCGCCGCCAGCCGGGTGGCTTCCGGCGCGATGCTCCAGGCGGTCAGCACCACCACCAGCTCGATCAGCAGCATCGCGCCGACCAGCGCGCCGATCGGCGCGTATTTCTGGAAGCCTTCGCGCAGCTGGGCGAAATCGACATCCAGCATCATCACCACGAACAGGAACAGCACCGCGACCGCGCCGACATAGACGATGACCAGGATCATCGCCAAAAACTCGGCACCCATCAGCAGGAACAGGCCGGCGGCGTTGAAGAAGGCCAGGATCAGGAACAGCACGCTGTGCACCGGGTTGCGCGCCGTGACGACCATGGCGGCCGAGGCAAGCAGGATGGCGGCAAAAATCCAGAACGCGATCTGTGCGAGCACCTAGGGGCCTTCAGCGATAGGGCGCATCGGCGGCAAGGCGGGCGGCCAGTTCGGTCTCCCACCTGTCGCCATTCGCCAGCAGCCGGTCCTTGTCTTACATCAATTCTTCCCGGGTCTCGGTGGCGAATTCAAAGTTCGGGCCCTCCACGATGGCATCGACCGGGCAGGCTTCCTCGCACAGGCCGCAATAGATGCACTTCGTCATGTCGATATCGTAGCGCGTGGTGCGGCGGCTGCCGTCGGCGCGCGGTTCGGCCTCGATGGTGATGGCCTGGGCGGGGCAGATCGCCTCGCACAGTTTGCAGGCGATGCAGCGTTCCTCGCCGTTCGGATAGCGGCGCAACGCGTGTTCACCCTTGAAGCGCGGGCTGATCGGCCCCTTTTCGTAGGGGTAGTTCAGCGTGACCTTGGGCTTGAAGAAGTATTTCAGCGTCAGCGCCATGCCGCCGACCAGCTCGGTCAGGAAGAAACTGCGCGCGGTGCGATCAAGGAACGACACGGCTCAGGTTCCTTCCTGTCCGGGAAGCCAGCCGAACGCCATCAGCACGCCGGCGGTCAGCACGACATAGAGGAGGCTGAGCGGCAGAAAAACCTTCCAGCCCAGCCGCATGAGCTGGTCGTAGCGGTAGCGCGGGAAGGTGGCGCGCACCCACAGGAACACGAACAGGCACATGCAGACCTTCAGCACGAACCACACCACGCCGGGGATCCAGGTGAAGGGCGCGAAGGGCACGGGCGGCAGCCAGCCGCCCAGGAACAGGATGGTCGTCATCCCGCTCATCAGGATCATGTTGGCGTATTCGCCCAGGAAGAACATGGCGAACGTCATCGCAGAGTATTCCACGAAGAAGCCCGCCACGATCTCGCTCTCACCCTCGGGGATGTCGAACGGCAGCCGGTTGGTTTCCGCCAAGGCTGAGATGAAGAACACCACGAACATCGGCGCCAGCGGAATGAAGAACCACAGGCCCTCCTGCGCGCGCACGATTTCCGACAGGTTCAGCGAGCCGGCCACCAGCAGCACGCAGATGATGACGAAGCCGATCGAGACCTCGTAGCTCACCATCTGCGCGGCACTGCGCAGCGCGCCCAGGAAGGCGTATTTCGAGTTCGATGCCCAGCCGGCGATGATGATGCCATAGACACCGAGCGAGCTGATCGCGAAGAGGTACAGGATGCCGACATTGATGTCGGCCAGCACCCAGCCATCAGCCACGGGAATCACCGCCCAGGCGATCATGGCCAAGCCGAAGGTCAGCATCGGCGCCAGCACGAACAGGAAGCGGTTCGACCCCGATGGGATCACCGTTTCCTTCATGAACAGTTTCAGCGCGTCCGCGAAGGGCTGCAGCAGGCCCAGCGGCCCCACCACATTGGGGCCGCGCCTGAGCTGCATCGCCGCCATCACCTTGCGCTCGGCATAGGTGAGGTAGGCGACACCGATCAGCAGCGGCACCAGCAGCAGCAGCGTCTGCCCGACCATGATCGCGCCCGGAAACACGTAGGTAGGGAAGAAGCCTGTGCTCATTCGACGGCCCCCTACTCGGCGGCCAGTGCCGTGGGCCGTGGCCCGGCCAGGTCGCGCGTGCATTCCGCCATCGTGATCGAGGCGCGGCTGATGGGGTCGGTCATGTAGTAGTTGGCGATGGCGGGCAAGAAGGGCGCATCCTGCATGGCCACCGGGTCGCCCGCCGGGCCGGCCGTGTCGCCGTCGCGCACCGGCGCGAAGCCAAGCCCGAACAACGGATGGCGCGCCCGCAGCCCTTCCGCGGTGTCGTAGGGGAGCGTCCTGCCCACCACGGCCGAGAAGGCGCGCAAAATCTTGAAATCCTCGCGCGCGTCGCCTGGGGGGAACAGCGCCTGGGCGCTCCGCTGCGGGCGGCCTTCGGTATTCACCCAGGTCGCCTCCTTTTCGGTATAGGCCGCGCCTGGCAGCACCACATCGGCGCGCGCGGCACCGGCATCGCCGTGGCTGCCCTGGTAGACCACGAAGGTTTGTCCCAGCTGCGAGAAGTCGGCCTCATCGACATTCAGCAGCCACAGGAAATCGACCCCGCCCGACAGCATCGCCCGCGCGTCGTGGCCGCCCGCTCCGGGCACGAAGGCCAGTTCCAGCGCGCCCACGCGACCTGCGGCGGTATGGAGCACGTTGAAGCCGTGCCAGTCAGCACTGATCGCGTTGGCGCCGCGCGCGACAGCCCACGCCGCGGCAAGCACCGAGGCGCCATCCGGCCGGCGCAGGGCGCCCTGCCCCACGATCACCATGGGATGCTTCGCCTCGGCCAGGGTGCGGGCGAAATGGTGGCTGCCATCCAGTATGGCGCGCAGCGCGGAAGGTCCGTCGGAGAAATGCTCGACCGGGTAGGTCAGGTCGGCAGCCGGCCCGACCAGCCCCACCGGCAGGCCGGTGGAGACCCAGCGCTTGCGGATGCGCGCGTTCAGCACAGGTGCTTCGTGCCGCGGGTTTGACCCGACCAGCAGCAGGGCATCGGCCCTGTCGATCCCCGCGATCGTGCTGTTGAAGCGCCAGAAATCAGGGCGCGAGACATCCAGCGCGGCGCCATCGACCCGGCAATCGAGGTTCGACGACCCAAGGGCGGCCATCAGATCGCGCAGCGCCTGCACCGTTTCGGTGTCGGCGTGGTCGCCGGCCAGCGCGCCGATCCGCTCGCCCGGCAGGCCGTTGAGTTTCGCGGCAATCGCGCTGAAGGCCTCGGCCCAGCTCGCGGGCTGGAGTTTGCCGTCCTTGCGCACCCACGGCCGGTCAAGCCGCCGGCGCTTCAGTCCATCGACCCAGAAGCGGCCCTTGTCGCCCAGCCACTCCTCGTTCACGTCCTCGTTCACGCGCGGCAGGATTCTGAGCACCTCCGGCCCACGGGTGTCGATGCGGATGTTGACGCCGACCGCATCGGAAACGTCGATGCCATCGGTCTTCTTCAGTTCCCACGGCCGCGCGGTGAAGGCGTAGGGTGCGGATGTCAGCGCGCCGACGGGGCACAGATCGATCAGGTTGCCGGACAGTTCGCTGGCGATGGCCTGTTCGACATAGGTGCCGATCTCCATGCTTTCGCCACGCCCCAGGCCGCCCAGGTCGGGCACGCCGGCGACCTCCTGGGCGAAGCGCACGCAGCGGGTGCAGTGGATGCAGCGCGTCATCACCGTCTTGACCAGCGGGCCAAGATACTTGTCGGTGACGGCGCGCTTGTTCTCCATGAAGCGGCTGTGGTCCATGCCATAGGCCATGGCCTGGTCCTGCAGGTCGCACTCGCCGCCCTGGTCGCAGATCGGGCAATCCAGCGGGTGGTTGGCCAGCAGGAATTCCATGACGCCATGGCGGGCCTGCTTCACCATCGGCGTGGTGGTCTTGACCACCATGTTGTCGGCCGCCGGATAAGCGCAGCTTGCGATCGGTTTCGGCGCCTTCTCGAGCTCGACCAGGCACATGCGGCAATTGCCGGCGATGGAAAGCCGCTCGTGGTAGCAGAAGCGGGGAATCTCCACGCCCGCGGCCTCGCAGGCCTGCAGCACGGTGGTGCCGGCGGGGACTTCGACCTCGATGCCGTCGACGGTGAGTTTGGGCATGCGCTACTCCGCCGCGATCCGCATCGGCGCGCCATGGCGTGCCTTGTAGGCGGCGATGCGCTCCTCCATCACCGGGCGGAAATGGCGGATCAGGCCCTGGATCGGCCAGGCGGCGGCATCGCCCAGCGCGCAGATCGTGTGGCCCTCCACCTGGCGCGTCACCTTCTCCAGCACGTCGATCTCGGAAAGCTCCGCTCGCCCCTGCACCATGCGTTCCATCACCCGCCATATCCAGCCGGTGCCTTCGCGGCATGGCGTGCACTGGCCGCAGCTTTCGTGCTTGTAGAAGTAGGAAAGCCGGGCGATCGCCTTGATCACGTCGGTCGATCGGTCCATCACGATCACCGCCGCCGTGCCAAGGCCCGAACGCACCTCGCGCAGGGAATCAAAATCCATCAGCACGGTGTCGCAGGTTTCCTTTGGCAGCAGCGGCACCGAGGCACCGCCAGGGATCACCGCCAGCAGATTGTCCCAGCCGCCGCGCACGCCGCCGGCATACTTGTCGATCAGCTCGCGCATCGGAATGCCGAGCTCTTCCTCCACGTTGCAGGGCTTGTTCACGTGCCCGCTGATGCAGAAGATCTTCGTGCCGGAATTCTTCGGCCGGCCCAGCGCGTTGAACCAGGCACCACCGCGCCGCATGATTGTGGGTGCAACCGCGATCGTCTCCACGTTGTTCACGGTGGTCGGGCAGCCATAAAGCCCGACGGCCGCGGGGAATGGCGGCTTCAGCCGCGGCATGCCCTTTTTCCCCTCAAGGCTTTCCAGCAGCGCGGTTTCCTCGCCGCAGATATAGGCGCCGGCGCCGCGATGCAGGAACACATCGAAGTCGTAGCCGCTGCCCGACGCATTCTTGCCGATCAGCCCAGCCCCATACGCCTCGTCGATCGCGTGCTGGAGATTCCGCGCTTCGTTGAAGAACTCGCCGCGGATGTAGATGTAGGCTGCCACCGCCCCCATCGCGAAGCCGGCAACCAGGCAGCCCTCGATGAGTTTGTGCGGGTCGTGGCGGATGATGTCGCGATCCTTGCAGGTGCCGGGCTCACTCTCGTCGGCGTTCACCACCAGGTAGCTGGGCCGGCCGTCGCTCTGCTTCGGCATGAACGACCATTTCAGGCCCGAGGGAAAACCAGCGCCGCCGCGGCCGCGGAGGCCGCTGAGCTTGATCTCCTCGACGATGGCGTCGCGCCCCTTCGCCAGGATCGCGGCCGTATTGTCCCAGTCGCCGTGCTTGCGCGCGCCGGCCAGGCGCCAGTCGTGCACGCCGTAGAGGTTGGTGAAGATGCGGTCGCGGTCGGTCAGCATGGGAAGGTCCCGGTTGTGGCACCGGCCCTCACCCGCTCGCTGCGCTCGCACCCTCTCCCATCCAAGCATGGGAGAGGGTTGTTGCCCTCTCCCGCGCTCGGGCGGGAGAGGGAGGGGCCCATGCGCAGCATGGGAGGGTGAGGGCGGTGCCGCACGGAGCGCATCGCTAATCCCCTGCCACTTCCGTCAACGTGGTCGGCCCGCCCTCCGGCGCGGAGGTCTGCCGTCCGATCGTGCTGCCCATGGGCAGCCGCTCGCCGCGCCGCAGCGCCGCGATCAGCGCTTCGGTGCGCGGGCCATCCAGGTCCTCGTAGAAGTCGTCATCCACCGCCAGCACGGGCGCGTTCACGCAAGCACCCACGCACTCCACTTCGGTCAGCGTGAACATGCCATCCGCGCTGGTTTCGCCGAACTCCCTGATGCCGGTCGCGCGCTTGCAGGCTTCCACCACCTCGTCCGATCCGCGCAGCCAGCAGGGTGTGGTGGTGCAGACTTGCAGGTTGAACCGGCCGATCGGGCGCAAATTGAACATCGTGTAGAAGCTCGCGACCTCGTAAACCCGCACCGGCGGCATCTTCAGCCGCCGCGCGATGGCGTCCATCGCCGGCTTCGGCACCCATGCACTGTCGGTTTCGCGCTTCATCTGAGCCTGCGCCACATACAGCAGCGGGATCACGCCGCTGGCCTGCTTGCCGGCAGGATACCGTGCCAGGATCTTTTCGATCTCCGCCTCGCTCGTTGCGTCAAAGGCGAACGAAGCTGGCTGGATCGCCGGGTCGTTGACGCCGCGATTGGCGCTCACCGATCGATCTCCCCGAACACGACATCGAGGCTGCCGATGATCGCCACTGCGTCGGCCAGCATGTGACCCTTGGCAAGGAAGTCCATCGCCTGAAGGTGCGCGAAGCCTGGCGCCCTGATCTTGCAGCGATAGGGGCGGTTGGTGCCGTCGGCCACCAGATACACGCCGAACTCGCCCTTGGGTGCTTCCACCACGGTATAGGTGGCGCCAGCCGGCACGTGGAACCCTTCCGTATAGAGTTTGAAATGATGGATCAGAGCTTCCATCGAACTCTTCATCTCGCCGCGGGACGGCGGCGTGATCTTGTTGTTCGTCACCTTCACCGGGCCATCCGGCATGCGGGCGAGGCACTGGTTGATGATCTTCAGGCTTTCGCGCAGCTCCGCCACGCGCACCAGATAGCGGTCATAGCAGTCGCCGTTGCGCCCGACGGGGATGTCGAACTCCATGTCGGCATAGACGTCGTAGGGCTGGCTTTTGCGCAGATCCCACGCCCCGCCCGAGGCGCGGATGCAGGGACCGGAGAAGCCCCAGGCCATCGCCTCGTCCAGGCTGATCACGCCGATGTCCACCAGCCGCTGCTTGAAGATGCGGTTCTCGGTCAGCAGCGTTTCCATGTCGTCGATGAACTTCGGAAACTTGTCGGCCCATTCGCCGATGCGGTCGGCAAGGCCCGCGGGCAAATCCTTGGCCACGCCGCCGGGGCGGAAATAGTTGGCGTGCAGGCGCGCGCCGCACGCCGCCTCGTGGAACTCCATCAGGATCTCGCGCTGCTCAAACCCCCAAAGCGCCGGCGTCGTCGCACCCACATCGATGCCGAAGGTCGTCAGGTTCAGCAGGTGGTTCAGGATGCGGCTGATTTCCGCAAACAGCACCCGGATGTATTTGCCGCGCAGCGGCACATCAACGCCCAGCAGTTTCTCGGTGGCGAGCGCAAAGGCGTGCTCCTGCGCCATGGGCGCGACGTAATCCAGCCGATCGAAATACGGCACGGCCTGGATATAGTTCTTGTACTCGATCAGTTTCTCGGTGCCGCGATGCAGCAGGCCGATATGCGGGTCGGCCCGCTCCACCACCTCGCCATCCAGTTCCAGCACCATGCGCAGCACGCCGTGCGCCGCCGGATGCTGCGGGCCGAAATTGATGGTGTGCGTGCGCGCGTCCGCAGGACGGGCGGCGGGCTCGATACCGTCGTTCATCGCCCCACCTTCATCGGCCCACCTTCATCGGCCCACCTTCATCGGCCCACCTTCATCGGATCGCCTTCTCGTCGCCCGGCAGCGTCGTCATGCCTTCCCAGGGCGAGAGGAAATCGAAACTGCGGAAATCCTGCGTTAGGGTCACCGGCTCATACACGCAGCGCTTCTGCTCCTCGTCGTAGCGCAGTTCCACGTGCCCGGTCAGCGGAAAGTCCTTGCGCAGCGGATGACCCTCGAACCCGTAGTCGGTCAGCAGCCGGCGCAGGTCGGGCTGGCCATCGAAGGCGATGCCGAACAGGTCCCAGACCTCGCGCTCGAACCAGGTGGCGGTCGGCCAGATCGCGTGCACCGAGGGGATGGGGTTCTCCTCGTCGGTCGTGGTCACCACCCGCACGCGCGCGTTGCGCGACAGCGACAGCAGGTTCCAGACCACGTCGAACCGTTCGGCGCGTTCCGGGTGATCGACCGCAGTGATGTCCATGCATTGTTCGAACGCGAAGGTCTCGCGCAGCAGCGACATCACATCGACCAGGCTTTCGCGCGCCGCATCCAGCACCAGTTCGCCGGACTCGATGCGGTGGGCCAGCACGCCGCCGGCGGCGGCTTCGGTGATCTGGGCGCCAAGCGCCGCCAGGGGATCGGGCGTGCTCATCCGCGCAGGATCGTGCCGGTACGGTTGATCTTTTTCTGCAGCAGCAGGATGCCATACACCAGCGCCTCGGCCGTCGGTGGGCAGCCGGGCACATAGATGTCCACCGGCACCACGCGATCGCAGCCGCGCACCACGCTGTAGGAATAGTGGTAGTAGCCGCCGCCGTTCGCGCAGCTGCCCATGCTGATCACCCAGCGCGGCTCGGGCATCTGATCGTACACCTTGCGGAGCGCCGGCGCCATCTTGTTGGTCAGCGTGCCGGCGACGATCATCACGTCGCTCTGGCGCGGGGAGGCGCGCGGGATGACGCCGAAGCGATCAAGGTCGTAGCGCGCCATGTAGGCGTGGATCATCTCGACCGCGCAGCAGGCCAGGCCGAAGGTCATCGGCCACAGGCTGCCGGTGCGCGCCCAGTTCACCACCTTGTCCACCTGCGCGACCACGAAGCCCTTCTCGACCAGGTCGGTGGTGACCTGGGTGATCACGGCATCCTGCGCCGGCCCCTTGGCCAGCGCGCCGCGGTTCCAGGCGATCGGCGTCTGCTCGTTCACGGGGTCATTCCCACTCCAGCGCGCCCTTCTTCCACTCGTAGATGAAGCCGACGGTGAGAATGCCAAGGAACCCCATCATCGAGCCGAAGCCGAGCCAGCCGATATCGGCCAGCGCCACCGCCCAGGGGAACAGGAACGCCACTTCCAGGTCGAAGATGATGAACAGGATGGCGACCAGGTAGAAGCGCACATCGAACCGCCGGCGGGCATCGTCGAATGCCTCGAACCCGCATTCATAGGCCGAGAGTTTCTCGGCATAGGGCTTCTGGCGCGCCAGCAGCAGCGAGGCGAACACCATCACCAGCGCGATGCCGCCGGCGATGCCGATGAACACGGCAATCGGCAGGTAGCCGGCCAGCAGCTGTTCCATCGCGCCTCCTGCACGTACGCGCCACGGCGGGGGAAACCCGGGCGGCTGGCGTCACGCGACCGTGTTTGTGCGGCGCACCCTAGCCTGCCGCGCGATGGTGATAAAGCCCGTTCGGGGCTTCGGCGCGACCGGAAAATTGCTGCGTTTTCGTGGCAAGCACTGCCGGTGCATGGCGCGAGTGACGGGGCTCGAACCCGCGACCTCCGGCGTGACAGGCCGGCGCTCTAACCAACTGAGCTACACCCGCGCAAGTTGGGCGGGCATAAGGTTCGTGCCCGGCGAAGTCAAGAACGGCGTGCGTTGGCCTACTTTGCGCCGACCGTCTTGAGGCGGTCGGCGAACACCTTGCGAGTCTTTGCCACCTTCGGCGCGGAAACCGCGGCGATGTAGGGCTGGAACGGGTTTCGGGCCGCGTAGTCCTGGTGGTAGGTCTCAGCGACAAAGAATTCCTTGAGCGGCTCCAGCGTGGTCGCGATCTTCGCGGGAAACGCTTTCGCCGCGTCGAGCTGGGCGATGTAGGCCTCGGCCACTGCCTTCTCCTCGGCGTCGGCGTAGAAGATGGCGCTGCGGTACTGCGTGCCGACGTCGTTGCCCTGGCGGTTCAGCTGGGTGGGGTCATGGGCGGTGGCGAAGAACACCTTCAGCAGCATGCCGTAGCTCAGCTTCGCGGGATCATAGGTGATGCGGATCGCCTCGGCATGGCCGGTTCGGCCGCTGCACACCGCCTCGTAGTTGGCGGTCTCCCTGCTTCCGCCGGCATAGCCCGAGACGACGTTCAGCACGCCGTCGATCTGGCGATAGACCGCTTCCGTGCACCAGAAGCAGCCGCCGGCCAGCACGACATCCCGAGGGCCGGGTGTGGCCGGCAGGTCGCGGGCCGGGTCGGGGAACGCGCGATAAACGAACTCATCGGCCTTGGCCATGCGTAAGAGCCTCCTCAACATGCCGCTCACATGGGCGATGCGGAGGGTTTTCGCCAGCGCCGATCAAGACGTTACCCCGGCGGCCACCACCAAGCGCCTGTGAGGGAATTCGGATATCGGACGAAAGGCAGTTGACGCCCCCCCCCCCGATTCTACCGTAGCGATCGCGCAACAGAGAGAACTTGGGGGTAGTCATGGCCGCAAAGATGCTTTCCGGGGGCGCTCTTCTGCTTCTGAGCGCGATCGTCTCCGGGTGTGCAACGCCCAACGTCGAGCCCTCGGTGCGCACTCAGGCAGGCGCCACGCTTGGGGGTGATTGGACAAGGACACCGCAGGATCTGGCGAACCCGCAGGTTCAAAGCGCGACTGCGCGCTTCGACAGAACCACGGGTGACGGTGCGATAGGCTACAAGGCAGGGCACACGAACACGCTGCAATTGCGAGGTGCAACCGGCGACGGAGGCTTTCGCTATTATGACTCGAATGCGAGCGGCGGAATCCCGATCGAGTATGTCTGCCGTGCCAACAATGTTGAGCTGAACTGCCGGGGGCAATTCCAGGGCGGGAACATGTCAACCTTCACGGCGCGCTTCGTGCGGCCGAACTGAGCCGGCTGGTGGGCGCTGACGGGATCGAACCGCCGACATTCTCGGTGTAAACGAGACGCTCTACCGCTGAGCTAAGCGCCCAACGGGAGTGTAGCGGAAGGGCGAGGGTGCGGCACCACCCTCACCCGCTCGCTTCGCTCGCACCCTCTCCCGCCCAAGCGCTACGGGATTCACACATTGTGTCTAGCGGCATGGGCGAGGGTGTATCCGTTGGCGATGGCGGCGAAGCGTTGCCATCCGTCGCGCATGGTCTTTGGTCCGGGCGGTTTG
>Ga0224723_1001181_pt1 | contig 16362 bp, 12 predicted proteins | sample Balambano_FR2_Me_FD_161647 | JGI IMG/M metagenome (GOLD analysis project Ga0224723, IMG submission 161647) | Freshwater sediment microbial communities from Lake Towuti, South Sulawesi, Indonesia - Balambano_FR2_MetaG | ecosystem: Environmental > Aquatic > Freshwater > Lake > Sediment | place...
CTCATTATCCTCCTCCTCATCCACCATATAGGTATCTACTTGCTCGGTGAGCGCTTGCACAACCGAACGACCTTTCTTCGTACCAAACAGAAATACGAGCAACCCGCCGATCAGCAGACCAAAAAGGAAGCCATGAGAAAATCCTCCAGATTTACGCTCATTCATCGAGACGATCCTCCTTTTTCGTTTTGGAGATTTTCTTTTCTTGTATCATCGAGAGCAACGATAGTCCTGCTTTTATACCGCTGATCACGCCTGAAAGTTCTCCGACAGGTGCAGCAATGCCTGAGGATACCTTTCCTGCATCATCAAGAATTCGGTTCACACGAATTACACTTCCTTTTATCTCTTTGAGAATGCCATAGAGCTGAATACTCAGAAACACGGCGATTCCTAGAAGAATACATGCGACGACAATGAGGATTATTTGGGCAGCATCCATATTCACATGATAGGTAACTTTTTGTAAGAAAGTCAATGGGCAACCTATTCCCTCCGGGCGATGCGGATTTCGCGAATGATTGTACTTACCCTTCCGAACGTATTCACAGCACGAATAGTAATCGTATTGGTCCCTGCAAATACTGCGATATCTCTCTGGAATGATCCGTCTTTCTCAACAGTTGCCGGAATACCGTTGACCGTTACTGTAGCATTGGCCTCCGTCCTTCCACTCACCCGTACCACTGCAGTCTCTAATCTCTCACCCTCCTGCGGAGCGGTAATTGTCAACGAAGGAGGGAGAACAGCGGCACGGTATTGAAATCCGACAAAACCAACGACCAGGATGAAGACCGAGCCGATCACGACAGTCATCGACCCTAATCTAAACCCTGCAAATGGCTGACTTCGGGTAAAACTGGCTGGCAACACTCCTGATGCTTCCTGCTCGTCATATTCTCTCCTGAAAAGAGCAAGCATCTGTTTTTCGTTGAGATGTAGAAATCGTGAGTAATTTTTGAGAAATCCCTGCGCATAGGTACTTGATGGTATAGAAGCATAATTCCCCTCTTCAAGTGCTTCGATAAATTCCGGCTTGATCCGAGTAGCTTTTGCAACTTCTGCTATCGATATCCCGCGCTGCAAACGAGTAGTTTTCAGCCGTATTCCAACAGTCATCATATACGTTTATGCTTTCTCACTGAGGCGGGCGATGATCTCTTCAGCATTACGCATGAGTACCTCACGGGGCTTCGCGCCATCAGGCAAACTGATCACTCCAAGCTCCTGCAATTCGTCGATAATCCTCGCTGCGCGTGAGTATCCCAGTTTGAGCTTGCGCTGCAGGAGCGACGCGGAAGCACGGTCATACTGACAGACGATACGGATTGCCTCAATCAGCATATTCTGATCATCACTTCCTCCGCCTGCAGTCTGACCCAACCCTTTCTTTATCAGTACAGGTTGCTCGGTTACTTCCTCTGTGTACTGAACAACTGGCGCTTTCTGCTTGAGAAACGTAACCAGCTTAGCAACCTCTTTTTCAGAAACAAATGCGCCTTGTATCCGTGTCGGCTTCGCCTGGTCAGGTGGAATATATAACATATCCCCTCTTCCCAATAATTTTTCTGCTCCAGTAGTGTCCAAAATAACTCTCGAATCAGTCAGCGATGCGACAGTAAATGCAATACGTGTCGGAATATTCGCCTTGATCAGGCCTGTTATGACATCGACTGAAGGTCGCTGGGTTGCAATAACGAGATGAATACCCGTCGCGCGAGCCATCTGAGCTAATCGCGCAATCGCGTCTTCAACTTCTACAGGAGCATATGCCATCAAATCCGCAAGTTCATCGATAAAAATAATGATATACGGAAGTGCCTGAAATCCAGACAGTTCATTGTATCCTTCGATATTTTTTACTCCGTTTTCTGCAAAGACCTTATACCGCTTATCCATCTCCCCCATCGCCCAACGCAACGCAGAAAGAATCTTGTCGGGTTCGACAATCACTGGCGTCAGTAAGTGGGGAATTCCGTTGTAACCTGTCATCTCGACACGTTTGGGATCGATCATAATCAAACGGACTTCCTGTGGCGACGCACGAAATAGCAACGAACAAATCGTCGAGTTCATAAAAATTGATTTTCCTGATCCTGTAGTACCTGCGATCAATACATGCGGCATTTTCGCGATATCAGCGACAACCGGATTTCCTGAAACATCAAGACCCATTGAGACCGCGAGTTTGGATTTTTGTTTTTGCATTGCATTAGATGACAGCATCGTCTTGAGTGTGACAAACTCCAGTGAACGATTAGGGATTTCAATTCCGATTAGATTTCTTCCCGGTATAGGTGCTTCGATACGAATCTGCCCTGTGGGGGCTTCTGTAGCAAGGGCGAGGTCGTTTGAGAGGGATGTGATCTTGGAAACTTTTGTGCCCAGCGCAATCTCCAGCGCGTATTGTGTAACCGCTGGTCCGAGATTGACTTCCGCTACCCGTGCTGCGATTCCGAAACTATGCAGGGTCTTTTCGATCACCGATGCAGTATTTTTTATATCTCCTCTATCTGCTTTTCCGCCTGACATATCGTTGAGCAGCTGGAGGGACGGATACTCCCACACTCCATCGTCACTTGCCGAGATTGCATTGTTCAGGAGGGTATCGGCAATCATCATCGTATCCTGCTGTTTCCCGCGGATAATTGGTTCTTTGGTTTGCGCAGGAGTCGGGGCATCTTTTTCTTTCTTTTCATCCCGGACAGGAAGTGAGAGCTGTTCGCGCTTATTATCTTTTACAATCATTCGTTTGGATTTAAACAATGAAAATGGAGAAAAACGAAACAGTCTCCCCAGAGATGCGAAAGCTGCCATCATGAGGTGCATTACCTCGTCGATTGGCTTATCGAACAGCACGATCAATCCAATAAGAAATCCTGCGATAAAGATCAAATCTGCACCTGAACTCCCAAGAATATCTGACAATACCAACGATATACTTCCTCCAAACGTCCCTGTTTTGAACAGCCCAAAAAGTGATACCGCAGTAAGGATGTATCCGATACTGACATGTGCTTCTGAAAGAAAAAACTTTTTGATGCGAAGCAACATGCACCCAACGATCAACGGGATGCACGCCGCAAGCAGACTCAATCCACCAAACCATCTGGAGAGTGATCCGTTTGCTGAAATAAGCAAATCTCCTGATTGTGTATATGAAGCAAGGCCCAGTAACCCGATTCCGAAACAGATTAATGCGGTAATGCTATAGACTGTGTCCTGCTTGATTTTTACTTTGACCTTTCTTCCTTTTTTTCGAGGCATATTCCCCATTATACACAATCTGCTGCTTTTTATACTTCGATAACCACCGGGATGACAAGCGGGCGGACTTTCTGTCGTTGTTTCATCTCGCGCTCTGCTGTTTCCTTCACGAGCTTACGGATATGCGACCAGTTGGTGACAGTGCGGTTTTTGGGGAGTGTTTTCTGGATTGCCGTGGTGATGCGTTTTTGCATATCTCTGATTGATTCACCGCTGAAACCCCGCGCTATCAGGTCTGCCTGTCCTGACAAACTACCATTCTGGGATTGTATTTCTGCAATAACAACTACCATGCCCTCCTGTGATAATTGCTGCCTATCATGAAGGACGTATTGATCGACTTCTTCACCACTCATCTGGTCCACATAAATCGTCTTTAATGGCACCATCCCTCCTCGCTCAATACGATCCGGATAGAAATGTACGATCTCACCAGACTCAGTCCGGACGATATGCTCAGGCGTGTATCCAAATTTTCCGGCAAGATCAGCGAATGCTTTGGCGTGTCGGAAATTTCCGCTAATTGGCAATACGGCCTCCGGATGGGTCATCGTCATGAGGAGGTGCAGTTCTTCCTGAGACCCATGGCCTGATACGTGATACATGTGCATTCCCGGAGCAAACCGGGTCGGGATATCGTGTTGAGCAAGCGTGTCGATGAGCGTATGTACTGATATCTCATTCCCGGGGATAGGATCTGCAGAAAATATTACTACGTCTGTCTTTTTCAGACTGATCTCACGATGTTCTCCATTGATCATCCGTGTGAGCGCTGACTGATCCTGCCCCTGGCTTCCTGCAACAAAGAGAACGAGTTTCTGGTCCGGTATACGCCTCAGCTGATCCATACGGACCTCCTGGGATGGCGGGATATCCAGTATCCCCTGTTCCCTGGCAAGGTCTCGTACTTTCATGAGTGAACGGCCGATAAAACATACTGATCGACCGTATTCTCGTGCAATGCGTGCAATCAGGTTGATACGATTTACATGAGACGAGTAGGTCGTCACGATACAGCGACCTCTACACCCTTCAATCGCCTGTCTGAACGACGATTCCAGCCGCTCTTCTGATGGAGTGTAACCCTCCCGGTCTGCGCCGAGAGATTCGACCATCAGGCACCGGATGCCTTCTTTCGCAAGTTCGATAATACCCGCAAAGTCTGTCCGCTTCCCGTCTGTGGGTGTCTGATCAAACTTAAAATCGCTCCCATGATAAAAATTTCCTGAGGGCGTACGTATAAACACATGCGCTGTGTCAGGAATAGAATGTGTCACATGAACCAGCTCTATTCGAAAACTCCCCATCGCGACGCTTTGCCTGAATCCTGTCGACTTCACCCGATGAGGAAGTGCATACTCAACGAGTTTCGCGTTTGCCATCGTGGCAGTAAACGGACTGGCGATAATGGGAAACGAAGGGAGTTGAGGCAGAATAAAGGGGAGTGCGCCCATGTGATCTTCGTGTCCGTGGGTGATAACCATTCCAGAAATAGTGCATCCATCTTTGAGCCATTGCAACAGCGGCGAGATGTCAGGAAGGAGAAGATCAACTCCAAGCATGGTTTCATCGGCAAACCCAAGTCCACAGTCGACTATGAGGATTTCTTTATCATGACGATATAGAAACATGTTTTTTGTGACTGTTCCCGCTCCTCCAAGCGAAAGAAATGTGACTGGTAATGTACTTTGCATGGTATATATGGCTCTTATTGACTATATCACGAAGTCACAGAAAAGTTCAAAAAGCATCAGTAGCGGACTTTCTTCGTATATCCTCTATTCGGACCTCCGTGTTCGCGCTTAAACTGGCGAGACAACGGATGCGAATCATTTTTTCTGAAATCATCTCTCGGCTGACGCTGACGACCTCTATGATAGTCTCCTCTTTCCCCTCCACGATCACTTCGATCAGTGGATTTATTGGCATCATCACCAAAGAGCATTGAGAGGTTGATGCGTTTTTGTTGATCAATTTCCATCACTCTGACTTTTACGGTGTCACCAATCTGTACCACTTCGTGAGGATCGTTGACAAATTGAGTCGACATCTGCGAGACATGCACCATACCTTCTTTTCCCGGGAGAATTTCTATAAATGCACCAAATGGAAGAATTCGTTTAACGATGCCGTTGTCAAACACTTCGCCTACAGCAACTTCACGCACCAGCCCCTGAATCCAGGCAACTGCCTGGTCAACCTGATCCTGCTGAACTCCTGTAATGTTGACATTGCCATCATCATCCACATCGACATCTGCTCCGGTAGTGGCAATGATGTTTTTGATTACCCGACCTCCTGGTCCGATGACTTCGCCAATCTTTTCTACAGGAACTTTGACTTGAGATACCTTCGGCGCATACTGGGATACACGATCACGGGAGTGGGGAAGTACGGCAAGCATAATATCCAGAATGGACAGACGCGCTTTCTTCGCTCGATCGAACACTTCTTTGATTTGATCAAGAGAAAGACCAGCATCTTTTACGTCAAGTTGAATAGCAGTAATTCCGGTAGTAGTACCTGCGACTTTGAAATCCATATCCCCAGAAAAATCTTCAAGTCCCAATATATCTGTGAGGAGTACATACTCATCCCCCTCCTGTACCCGTCCCATCGCAATACCAGCAACTGGCGCAAGGATAGGAACTCCTGCACTCATCAGTGCCATCGTGGATCCGCAGGTAGATGCCATCGAAGTTGACCCATTTGATGAGAGTGTTTCGGATACTACACGAATCGCATAAGGGAAAACGTCTTCACCAGGAATTACCGGCTCCAGCGCTCGCTCTGCGAGTGCGCCATGTCCTATTTCACGTCGAGACAAACTTCCAATTCTTCCCACCTCGCCTACCGAATAGGGAGGGAAATAATAGTGGTGCATGTAACGTTTTTTCTCTTCACCTTCTGCTGATTCAATCAATTGCTCAAGACGCATTGACCCCAGCGTCGCAATCGAAAGTACTTGCGTCTGCCCTCTCTGAAATACCGCAGATCCATGTGTGCGCGGGAGTACGTCGGTGGATGTACTAATTGCGCGCACTTCGTCAAGCGCCCGTCCATCCGGTCTTTTATGTTTCTGAAGAATATTGGATCTGATGATTTTGAAGAATACTTTTTCAAACGCTTTTGCAATCAGTTTCTTGTCAATTTGTTCTTCTGGATTCTGCGTTTTCCAGTCGCTATAGATCGAGTCGAGAAGCTGTTCCTGGTCGGAAGATGACCCGTCTGAAGACACGCGCTTGGCGATGAGATCGTCAATCTGACTCTTGTATGATTTTTCGATACGAATGGTATATTCCTTCAATGTCGCGTCAGAAGGAACAGGAAGTTTGGTTGTACCTGCCTCTCTCGCAAATGCTTCAAGAAATGCGATCATGCGTTTATTCTCATCATGCGCGCGCACAATTGCTTCATGAACTAATCCGTCTTCCAGCTGTTTGGCACCAGCTTCAAGCATGAGCGTTTTTTCGTTCGACTGTGTAACAACAAGATCCAAGTCGGACATAGCTCTCTGCGCAGCGGAAGGATTCATAATAAATTCGTGATTACCATCCTGGTCGGAAATATGACCCATACGCACCGCGCTGATCGGACCGTTCCATGGTACAGGCGAGATAGCCAGTGCCGCAGAGACTGCAAGGATACTGAGTACATCCGGTTCATTTTCTCCATCGACGGAGAGAAGTGTAACCACTACCTGAACGTCATTTTTAAACTCCTTAGGGAAGAGGGGCCGGATTGACCGATCAATCAGACGACCAGTAAGAGTCGCTTCGTCTGTGGGACGTCCTTCGCGTTTGACCCATCTGCTTCCTTTGATGCGACCGCCTGCATATAAACGCTCAACATATTCAACTTGAAGAGGGAAGTAGTCAAGCGAGCTTTCTTTACGAGCTGCAACGACAGTTGCAAGTACCATCGTATCGCCCAGTCGTGCAGTCACTGCTGCAGATGCCTGTCCAGCGAGAACTCCAGTCTCAAGTGTCAGCGTTTTGCCGCCGAGTTCGATAGATGATGTAATATGCTTCATGAATTAATTTTTGAGTTCTAACTTTTTCGCGAGGGCTGCTGACCGCTTCGGGTCAACTTTCTTTAAGAAAAAGAGCAATCTTCGTCTTTTCGCAATCATCGATAACAGTCCTTTTCGTGAATGCACATCACCTGGATGTGCTTTCAGGTGCTCTGTCAGAGCAGCGATTTTTGCTGAGAGAAGAGCGATTTGTACTTCCGGACTCCCTGTATCGCCTTGGACAGTAGCGTAATCATTGATGATTTGCTGTTTTTGTGTTGATGATAATGCCATAGCGTATCTGTAGTATAGCAGCTTTTGTTTTTCGCCGCAATGTGCTTCTTACAGTACTGTTGAACCTTTATACACTTTCGGGGTTAGCCAGTCCGGAGGTGTTTGAGGTTGCTGTGTTGGCTGCTGCTGATGCTCCTGTGGCGGTGGTACCGGCTGATGCGACATCGGTTCAGTCGATTGGACATGCGGCGAAGTTTCTTGAGGAGTAATTATCGTTGGAGCAGACGGCGATGGAGGGGTCCAGCTCGGCTGTGACTGAGGGACAACAGGCTGTTCGACAACCGGCTGCTGAGGAGCAACTGGCGGCATCTGCTGCTGGGCAAATTGAGATGCATTCGGCAACGTGACTGGCTGCTGCACTATAGGAATCTGCTGAGGCGTTGGCTGAGGGAAGAATGATTGCACATTAGGAACAGCAGGAGAGCTGCTGCCAGCAATCACTGCCTGCGCTTTCGCCCGGGTCGCACCTTTTTTCATGAGAATTCCAGCAACTTCAAAAGCGAGATATGAGGTATTCGGACTCTTAAAATCATCGGTTGCAAACAGGATGCCATTCAATAAATTCTGCGCTGTGTCTGCGTCAACTTCAATCTGAGGTTCAAGCAGCGTCACAAAATCCGCGATCTGTTCGCTTACACTTGACCAACGGGTATCAACGACCGGCACCTGTCCAAATTTCTGGTTGGTTGCATCGTTGTCGATATTGACGATCGTAACAGCAGAATCAGACACCATCAATCCTCCTGCTTCGTCAGGTGTCGATACGCCGACATAAAAGATTAGGGTCGGTAATGACGCCGCGCCTGACCGCTTAAACTGAACATCGTTTGATGTGAAATTCAACCCTTTCTCACCTGCTTTCAGGATGATGTTGAGCATGTTGTTTTCTTGGGTATATGACACTTTATCGATCTCTCCCTCTCGGTAGGGGAAAGACACAATAAGATCACTCATCGGACTTTCTTCTCCGGAAGAAAACGATTGTTGAACTTTATCAATCCCGACGAGAGATGAAAGTGCTACTTCGATATCCGAGTCGGAAGCTATGACTGCCTGCTTATTCATTTGTTTCAGGATAAGAAATAACCCCAATCCTGCAGCCATCTGGTCAAGTGTCGGATTTTTTTTCACAACGACTGCAATATGCTGATTTTTGGAGATGAGTTCTTTGAGTTTTTGTACTGTCAGATTATCCATACACGTTAACTATGCGATAATACCACATCACCTATAGTAAAGTCAATGAGAGGAGAGAGGATTGCTCCGCACTCATGACCTTTCTCTACTTTAGAGACTGTGTCCTTCCCAATACGCAATGATACTACCATACTTTCACCTACGACTGTATCTGCACGCATAATACGTACCTTATCTCCTTTCGCGATCCTCCCATCATCGACACGAAGTCCGAGTACTGTCGTTTTCTCGAATGGAAAACTCGCAAGAATCGTACATACTCCAAATATCTGCTCGATAAGCGCCTGAGCTTTTCCTTCGATAACTTGTCCTATTTCATCAAGCATTTCATAGATGATCGTGTAATTTTTTAAGACTACTCTTTCATTCTGAGCATATTTAATAACATCCGGTTTTAGTTTTGTATTAAAGGTGAGAATGAACGCCCCCGTTTGTTTCGCGAAGACTACATCTCCCTCTGAGACATCGCCAGTCTTCCCTATCAAGACAACCACTCCTTCAGGAAGCGACGCCTGGATAGCCTCTAATGATCCGAGTGTATCCGCGCACAAAATAAGAGATAACTTTCCTTCTTGGGGAACCTGATTTCCGGTTGAGGAATTCCCTGATGTTTCGCTCATCCCTGTCTGATTTCGGACTATACTTCCGACAGACGGTACTTTTTCAAAACCGAGTATCTCAGCTGCTTCGCCTACATGAATTTGTGTCAGCTGACCTCCCGCATCAGACGTAAGACTTCGTACTTTGCCATATGCCTCTCCTCCTACATAGATCATATCTTTCAACGAGAGCGTGCCTGCCTTAACAATCACACTTGCCCGCGCTCCTGATTTGGGATCAAGACGCGATTCAATGACAACTGCTTTCAAAGGATCTGTTTCTTTCGCGCTTTCGACCTTCATCGACGCAACAAGCAGAATCAAATCAAGAAGTTCCTGTATATGATGGCCGGTGCGGGCAGAGACTTCAATGAGCGGAACATCGCCTCCATACTGTTCAAGCAGCACTTGTTCTGCAAGCAGCTGCTGACGTACTTTTTCGGTGTTCCCATCAGTAAGGTCAATCTTTGTAAGCACCACGATAAACGGTATCTGAGCAGCTCGCAACAGTCCAATCGCTTCTCGGGTCTGCGGTTTTACCCCGTCTACTGCAGAAACAACAAGGAGGCCTATGTCTGCAACCTGCGCTCCCCTGCTTCTCATCGCGGCAAACGCTTCATGTCCGGGGGTATCAATAAATGTGATCATCTGCTTTGCGCCTTCGTATGAGTGCGCTACAGACGATGCTCCTATCCGCTGGGTAATCCCTCCATGCTCACGGTCAGCGACATGTGAGGAACGGATTGCATCAAGAAGTGTTGTTTTACCATGATCAACATGTCCCAATACCGATACTACTGGTGGCGTCATAATCTATGTGAGTATGCCTCTTTTGGTGTGCTTACGCAACTCCTTCTGGAGTTTCTTGCGGAGTTTCTACTGCCTGAGGATCTTCTTTGATATCGATATTCCATCCCGTCAATTCTGAAGCGAGGATAACATTCTGTCCTTCTTTGCCAATCGCCGAAGAAAGCTGGGATGCATTTGCAAGTACGTATGCGGTACGAGTTGCTTCATCAAGTGTAACTTTCAATTCTTTCGCTGGCGCAAGTGCCTGTGTGATCATATCGATTGGTTGATCCATCCATTGGATGACATCAATTTTTTCGATGCCCTGAAATTCCTGAATCACTGCTTGCACTCGTACGCCTTTTTGGCCGACACAGCTTCCTACCGGATCAATTCCTCCCTGAGTGGCTGCAACAGCAACTTTTGCACGTACGCCAGGCTTTCGGGCAATTTTTTTGATAACAACTGTTCCTTGAGCAATCTCAGGAACTTCACGTCTAAAAAGACCTTCAAGAAGACCGCTGTCGGCACGTGAAACAACCAATTCTTCCCCTCTGGATCCAGTGATGATTTCTTTTATGAATACTGCGATCTGCTGGTTCAGTCGATAACGCTCAGCAGGAATCTGCTCCTGAACAGGCATCAGAGCTTCTGTTTTTCCTACTGCAACGATGATGTGCGGTCCGGCAAATCGAAGCACCATACCATTCATCACGGTACCGATGCGAAGTCGAAAATCATTGAGTACTGCTGCTTTTTCTTCTTCTCGCACTTTCTGCAATATCACTTGTTTAGCAGCTTGCGCAGCAATACGGCCGAATCCAGGAGGAGTAACGTCGTCACCGGCTTTTTTAACCCGTGCTTCACCTGTCTGTGGGTTGAGTGTCACCGAATAGTCTTCTGAGATCGCTTCAGGATGATCTTTGCGGTATGCGACAAGTATCGCCTCTTCAATCGCATGGAGCACGACTTCAATTGGAACACCGCGCTCAGTAGCTACCTGATTCAACGCGAGATAAAATTCGCTATGTTGTATTGCTGGCATGGGGGTAGTATACCAGATAACATGATCGTCCTGCAACGAAACCGGCATCGTCACGTGGACTAAGTATTTGTGTGAAATAACTCTATGATTCCATTGGTTCCTGAACGAGCGACTATTCGCATTCCCGGGCGTATTCTGCCTTCGAGCATCTGCTTAGCCATGACATCTTCTATCGCATGTTGAATGTATCTACGCATCGGCCTCGCTCCAAATGCTGGATCAAACCCGCGATACGAAAGTGACTCAAGCGCTGATGCGTCATACGTAAAAGTAATGTTCTGTGCAGTAAGTCGTTTTGAGATTTCATCAAGATACTGTCTACCGATCTGCATAATCTCTTCCTGTGTCAACGGATGGAAAAGTACTACCGAATCGAATCGATTGATAAACTCTGCACGGAATATCCCCTCATGGATTAATGCGTGAAGAAAATCTTTTTGGAATGTATCTTTGACACCGCCATATTGCTGCACATGCGTCAACAACATGTCACTTCCTGCATTGGAGGTCGCAATAATGATAGTCGATGCAAAACTGACCTTCAATCCCTCTCTATCTGTCAATCGCCCGTCATCCAGGACTTGCAAAAATACATCAAGAATTTTGGGATGTGCTTTTTCTATTTCATCAAGCAGTATCAATGAGAACGGGTTTTCATGTACTTTCTGGATGAAGCTGCCCTGCTCATGATTTAAGAGTGTTTCCAGTGCAAATTCGTGCATATATTCGCTCATATCGAGCCGGATAAACTGCTCTTTATGCTCAAAGTAAAGCGATGCAAGCGCTCGTGCCGTTTCGGTCTTCCCGACACCTGTAGGTCCGAGGAAAAGAAATGATAAAGGGCGTACTGCTGATCCGATACCGGTGCGTTTTCTGAGTATCGCTTGAGCAACCTGGGATGTAGCCTCTGACTGTCCGATGACACGTGCTGCAAGCGAAGTCTCTAAATGCAAGAGCTGTTCACGCTCTTTTCCATCAGGAGGAGCGATATGACCATGCGTCATTTCTTCAACTTTCGCGATGATATCTCCTTCATCAACTATTTTTATTTTTGAGTGCGCCACGCTGCTGGCAGTTGAATTTAACAATCCGACTGCGCTTCCCGGAAGCATGTGGTCTGCAAAATATTCCTGTGCCAAATCGACTGCTTTTATCACTGCTTTATAGGTAATCTGCACCCGATACCGATCCTCAATTGTTGATGCCTGTTGCAGTAACATCATGACAACTTCATCCCGTGGAGGCTCAAGCAGTGTAACCATCTCAAACATGTCAGCAAACGTCTGATGTGCAACCACGTACTGCTGATATGCCTCAGGGGTCGCAGTAACAACAAACGGGACGCTGCTTTTCTTCAGATGAGGAATCAGAGCAGACGACAGATCCAATCGAAATGTGGTGTTACCAAGTATTTGTTCAATGTCCGGCAAGAACACTACGATATTGCCTGCGTGTTCAATTTCAGTCATCACTTCTTCAATCCGCGCCTGAAGTGCTGCATCGCTCTCCACTCCAGAGATCAATTTCCCCAGCATCAATTCATATACCCGTTTATACCGTGTTTCTCTGGGAGTTAATCCCAAGACACTATTGAGCGCAAATGCTTCGACAAGTGAGGTTTTGCCTGTACCCACTTCTCCGACAAGTATCACGTTGTTGCGGATTGGTTTCCCAAGTGCATCGATCATATGCGCATATTCACGCTTTCTTCCCAACAAAACTGGCTTAGAGCGCAAGACTTCAGCGGTAATATCTCTGATATATTGAAGCGTCGTCCGGGTCCATCCAGTCGTCCAGCTGTCAAACATACCTCCCGTACGATACGCAACTTCCTGCCGGCCGGGATATTCCTCATGGTAGTATTCCATCCTTGCCCAGGAGAGAATATGTAACATTTCATCAGGATGTATGTGATGAGATACAAGTAATTTCGTTTGTTCTTCGATAAGAAACAGATACGCGATAAAAATATCCATCCTTGTGACATACTTTCCTCCCACATGCCTGACGATATCAAGGCTGTATCTCGCAACAGTTTCTTTCTCAACTGATAACAACGGTATTTCGCCAGGGGTGATATGTGCTTTTGCGAGAATAAAGCGGACGTGTTTTTTTGTTAGGAGCAATCTGACTGAATCTTCAATTTTTCTTGCAAAAAACAACGCATCGAGTGCCTGATAGGTAAATGACAGATATGGGTTGCTGCGATTGTCGCTTACTGTCACAGGAGGGGATGTTTTACGTACTTTATACGCATAGAGTATCTCCGCCATAATAAATACCGAAAGCAGCACAGTTGAAAACCGCGCTACCTTCCCATCCAGCGCAGCCATCACAATGAAGTACATGCACGTAGTGAACAAGATATAGCGAAATAGTCTCGACAGCGGCTTTTTGTACCAATGATACAGCGTTGCGTAGGTGAGTAATGTCATATAAATAGAAGTCCAATGATCAGAAACGGCCAGAGGATAAACAGTAGTAGTATGATCAATTCAACGACTACGCTGATCCCCAGGCAAACAAGGGCGATCAGTATCACCATACTTTTCATACTTACCCCCATGACACGCGCAAATCCAACCAATCCTTCCCGATATTCGTTTTTCCATGGTTTAACGAACGTGCGTAGAAACAATGGTACAGAGAACATATGGAGCAATCCCGTATTCCATACGCCGAAAGAGTGGATCATGCCGATGGGTCCATCGATGATCCAAAAACGGAAAAAATCACGTACGATATACAGCGTACTGAGTGAACCCGGAAATGACGATGTTTGCATGTATTCAGTATATACTATGCCGATAGGTTGCAGCAGAAGAAATCTTAAAACCAGCTTTTTTTCACTTTGGGGTCGTCGAACTCTTCGAGAAGCTTTTTTTGTTTTGCACTGAGATGTTTGGGGACAACAACCTTAATCTTGATATACATATCGCCTCGTCCAGAACCCCGCACATGAGTAACTCCTCTTCCATTCAAACGAATGACATTGCCTGGTTGCGTACCGGATGGAATCTTGATCGTCACTTCGCCATCAATTGTCGGCACTTTCACTTCAGAACCAAGTGCTGCCTGAGAAAAACTGATCTCCTTCTCAACTACAATGTCATATCCCTGTCTCGCAAACGTCTCATGTGACTGTACTTCGACGACGACATCATACGCATCAAAACGAATTCTTGACCCTGTATCTACCCCTGCCGGAATCGAGATCGTCTGCTCTTTTCCATCAATCGTGACCTTCTTTTTTACCCCCTGCACAGCCTCCATAAATGAAATTCTGATTGCGAACACCGGCTTGCGTTGCGCTCTTCCGCCGAATGGTGATCCTCCAAAAAATTGCTCGAATATTTCAAACGGATCGGTAAATCCTCCGACATCCCACCCTGCCGAGTTGCCTCCACCTGGAAATCCGCCTGTATACGTATAGGTAAACGGCCCTCCGCCATACCCTCCGAATCCGCCAGGTCCTCCTGCTCCTGATTGCTCAAATGCAGCCGGTCCAAGCTGATCATATGTCTGACGTTTTTGGGCATCCGATAGCACCTCGTATGCTTTTGTGACTTCCTTAAATCGCTCTGCCGCTGAGGGTTCTTTGTTGCGGTCAGGATGAAATTGGAGTGCTAGCTTGCGATACGCGCGCTTGATTTCTTCATCAGACGCAGTTTTGGAAACGCCCAGTATGTCATAATAATCTTTCATAAGTAGCATGAACAGTCATATATGTGAGACGGGTCATCAATCAGCTGATTACTTCGCCCTCTTTTACGTCAGGGTCGTCTTTTGCTTTTTTTGGAGTCTCGTCTGATCCAACTTCAGGCTGGTTATCCATTCGGGCTGCTTCTGACTGTGCTGCATAGGCTGCCTGTCCAATCTTCTGGAGAGAGACAGAGAGTGCTTCAGTTTTGGATTTTATGTCTGAACTGTCAGTACTTTCCAGTACGCCTTTCAGTTCTGCAATTTTTTCTTCTACTTCTTTTTTGATATCTGCAGAGACAGTGTCGTTTGCGTCTTTCAGTGCTTTTTCTGCAGTAAAGATCAGCGCATCAGCGTGGTTTCTTGTTTCGGCACGTTCTTTTTTCTCTTCGTCAGCCTTTGCATTGGCCTCTGCTTCTTTAGTCATCCGTTCAATCTCGTCTTTGGAGAGTCCGGTTGATCCTGTTATCTTAATGGACTGTTCTTTTCCGGATGCTTTGTCTTTCGCTTTGACAGCCAAAATCCCTGAGGCATCGATATCAAACGTCACCTCAACCTGAGGTACGCCGCGCGGTGCGGGTGGAATACCGTCAAGAATGAATTTTCCAAGCGATTTATTATCTGCTGCCATCGGTCGTTCACCCTGGAGAACATTAATCTCTACTTGCGTCTGATTGTCTGCTGCAGTTGAAAATACCTGAGATTTGGAGGTGGGAATCGTCGTGTTTCGAGTAATCAGAGGAGTCATCACCCCTCCCAACGTTTCAAGCCCGAGCGTCAGCGGAGTAACATCTAAAAGAAGGACGTCAGTGACATCGCCAGCAAGCACTCCTCCCTGCACTGCAGCGCCAACTGCAACAACTTCATCGGGATTGACCGAACGGTTTGGTTCTTTACCGAAAAACTGGGTCACAGTCTCCACAATCTTCGGCATGCGGGTCATTCCGCCTACCATAACAATTTCATCGACATCTTTGACATCAATCTTTGCATCACTAAGCGCCTTCTTCACCGGCTCAAGAGTTTTCTGGATGAGATCCCCGACTATTTGTTCCAGCCGAGAACGGGTAATCGTCATCGTCAGATGCAGTGGGCCATCAGCACCTTGTGTGATAAATGGTTGATTGATGTGTGCTTCCTGTGTGCTGGACAATTCGATTTTTGCTTTCTCCGCTGATTCTTTCAGTCGCTGCAATGCCTGCGGATCCTTACGTAAATCAATTCCGTGTTCTTTTTTGAATTCTCCTGCAATGTATTCGATGATCGTCTGGTCAAAATCATCTCCTCCCAGATGCGTGTCGCCGTTGGTTGATTTTACTTCGTATACCCCTTCTCCAAGTTCAAGAATAGAAATATCAAACGTTCCGCCCCCGAGATCATATACTGCAATCGTGTGGGCATTTTTCTTGTCTAATCCATACGCAAGAGCAGCTGCTGTCGGTTCATTAATAATACGAAGT
>Ga0224723_1001182_pt1 | contig 16357 bp, 15 predicted proteins | sample Balambano_FR2_Me_FD_161647 | JGI IMG/M metagenome (GOLD analysis project Ga0224723, IMG submission 161647) | Freshwater sediment microbial communities from Lake Towuti, South Sulawesi, Indonesia - Balambano_FR2_MetaG | ecosystem: Environmental > Aquatic > Freshwater > Lake > Sediment | place...
TCAGCCTGCACCGCCTCAGCGGCGCCACCAACATCGCCTACGCCTGCCGACATCACGCCGCCAGACCCGACCGACCCATCACACTGCTCTTGACCTCATGAAACACGACTTTGCCGGGACCCTGGGGGGGTCCCCACCGGCCTCCATCTGCGGCTACCGTCTCGGCGGCGATGCCAGGCTTTGCGTCATGCTCGCTGGGCACCTCCAGTTCGTGTCACGACTCGTGTCATGCGCCGAGGGATCGACGGATTGCACCTCTTGCCAAGTCCGGCTTCCCGTACGACACGGCGGCGGCCGGACTGCATCGTGCCGTCCGCGCGCAGCACGGCGATTCCCAACGACGTCAAGGTGTGCAGGCCAGTGTTGCGACTGCGGGCAGTCGCGATGAGGCCAGCGTTACGCAGGATCGTGGCATGCTTGCTCGCCGCCGGCAGCGAGACACCGAGGCGACCTGCCAGCTCGCCCGTGGTGCAGCTTTCGACGAGAATCTGCAGAGCTGCAGCACGGGTATGGCCGAGCAGTGCCTCGAGTCCAGGCTCGTTCCACTCCGGAACGCGCTGCAGCGCCGCGACGGCGGCCTCGCGCACGGGGACGGAGAACACGAGCGTCGGGGTGCGAGGAGTTCCGGGCCCGTCGATGATCATCCGCACTTCATCGAAGAAGTAGAAGGACGGACGGAGCAGCAAACCTCTTCCCCGTAGGTGCACGTCCAGATCCCGCTCGTGGGCGACCTGGAGCACCGGAGGCCGCCATCGAACCTTCGGGTGCAGAGTGCGCAGCAGGCCGTCGAGACCGCTGGAGATGGCGGCTCGAGCACGGGCCTCTCGCTCTTCGTGCAGGTAGCTGCGCACGGACCCCCAGTGCGGGAGCACTACTCGGTGGCAGAACTCAAGGAGGGTGGCGTGCGAGCGACGGGGCAACACCGGATCGGTACCGGGCGGACCAGTTGGGCTCGTCCATGACCCCTGCACCTTTGCCAACAGTTCAGGGACCGGCCGGTGCCGCTGGGTCAGCCGCTCGACCTCCGGCAGGCTCGGCCCCAGACAGTCTCGCACCCTTCGGCGCCAGGCGCTGAACAGGGTGTCGCCGCCGCCGAGCAGGTTCAGGGCGAAGACGCTCTCGAACAGGGGACCGACACCATCGACCATGCGCAGTCCAGCGATGTCGTCGGTCGAGAAGTGGATGCGCAGCATGGCACCTTCCGTCGTCCGGTGGAGGGATCGGCGACCTGGATGCACCCTGCAGGTGCAGTCAGGAGCGTGGCCGACGGGGTGCGCTCCGTGCATCTGCCGTTCGGCAGATGTCAATCGGCGGTGCGGCGCTCCCGCATGTAGCCGAGCTCCCACGCCGAGACCGCGACGCCAACGCGGTTCTTGACGCCGAGCTTGCGCTGGACGCTCGCGACGTGGGTCTTCACCGTTCCCGGCGAGATGAAGAGCTCGCTGGCGATGTCGGCGTTGGTCTTGCCTTCGGCTACCTGCGCGGCGATTTCGACCTCCCGGGGCGTGAGTGGTTCGAAGGGCTTCGGACGGACTGGCCCGCCATCGGTGAGGTGATTGAGCAAGCGCACCGTGATCGACGGGCTGATGAGCGCGTCACCGGCGACGGCAGCCCGGACCGCCTCGACGAGGAGCGCGGGTCCGGAACGCTTGAGGATGAAACCGGAGGCCCCGTAACGCAGCGCGGAGAAGACGTATTCATCGAGGTCGAACGTGGTGACCACAACCACCCGGATCCGCCGGGTGGCCTCGGATCCGCTGAGCAGCCGAGTGACCTCGATGCCGTCGACCTTCGGCATCCGGACGTCGACCAGCATCACGTCGGGGTTCAGCCGCCGCGCCGCCTCCACGGCAGCGACGCCATCGGCTGCTTCACCCACGACCTCAAGATCGTCATGAAGCTCCAGCATGCGGCGTAGGGCCTGGCGTGCAACATCCTGATCATCGGCTATCACGACGCGTGTAGTCACGGCTCCAGAGTGTCACAGTTCAGGCAACTGGCCTCGTGCCGGCGCAGAGGGCTCGCTACCTCCTTCCTTCTCTTCGCAGGCCACCGACCAGCAGGACGACGACCAGCATCGCGATCGCGAGCCCGGCGACCGCGAACGGATCCGGGCCGACCGGGACACCGTCCTCACGCACGGCGCCCATGAAGTCCACGATCGCGATGCCGTTGACCACGGCGTACCAGAGCAGCACGTAGACGGCCTGGAAGAAGCGCTGGGTGCGGCTGAGCGACCCGAGCAACAGGGCCAGCGACGGGATGAGCAACGCGCCGGCCGCCCAAGCCGCCACACCGGGGCCGTCGCCTAGCGCAAGGAAGCGCACCATCGGGCCGAGACCCACGGCCGAGGTGAACACGACTCCCGCGATCCACTCCGCCAGTAGCCGGCGCCGGACCCGGGGGTAGGCGCCGAGCAGGACGTCGACGCTGTGCTCGAATCGCTGGGCGCCCAACCGCGACCAGAGCAGGACCGGCCAGATCCACGCCAGCGGGAGCAGGATCTGCGCGACGCCGGTCCGCGGCACCACGAGAGCGGCTGCGGCGAGAGCCGCCGTACCGAGCCACCACCACCACGACGCGCCCTGGACGAGGATGCGCAGCTCCCCGACCACGAGCCGGGCCATTCCTTTCCGCCCTGGAGCGATCGCCCGCAGTGCGGCCACGGGTGCAGGCGCGCCCGCCACGACGACGGGCACCTCCCCGGCCGGACCGCGGGCGCCCGCGGCAGCTCGCACCCGGGGGCTCGCGACCGGGACGGACACGCCCTCACCAGACCCGCCGTAGGGGCCGGGCGCACCTGCCACGGCCGGAACGGCTCGGTCGGCTCCGGTGCGGGGGCGCCGAAAGGAACGGCTCGGGTCGAAGCGGCCGAACCAGAGCGCAGGGAGGAGGGCCACCAGGACCGCAACGGCAACCAGAGTCAGTCGGTCGGCGACATAACCGACGCTCGGTGAGAAACCGCCCCAGTCGAAGGTGCGCAGCGGCTGATCAAGATAAACCAGGCCCAGGCTAAAGTCCGCCTCCGACACGTCGATACCTTGCGCAATCATCGAGTCTCGGAACGACAATGCGATCGCGCCGACACCGATGCCACCGAGCGGAGCGTCAGGCGACTGCCCCCCGATGGCGAGGACGAGCCACCCGAAAAACCACAAGATGTTGCCGAGACCCGTGCGCAGGATCGGCGTCGTCTCGAAGACGATCACGGCAGCCGAGGTCACGACCACCAGAGGCATGGCGATCAGCAGGAAGGGCAGGATGAGCCCGACCGGGTCGATCGTGCGCGACTCACCGCGGGCCAGCTGAAGCACCAGGGCGGTGACGGCGAGCACGCCGACCATGGAGCCGAGGACCAGGCAGCCGCCGGTGAGCTTGCCCGCCAGGTAGGTCCGCGTGAGCAGAGGTGTCGCCGCCAGCAGCTCGCCGACGCCGCTGCGCTCGTCACGCCTCACCGTGTCTCGCAGGATGTAGAACCCGCCCAGCGTCAGCCACAGAGCGCTGGCCAAGGCGAGGAGGGCGCCCATGTAGTCGGAGTCGTAGATGCCGCGGTGCTCGCCGACATACATCACGACCCAACGGGCGTCGGCGTCGGGTGCCGCCACGTAGCCCAGGCCGATGGCGGCGAGCAGGATGACCACGAATGAGGGCCGGCGGATCCGGTCGCGGACGTCGGCGAAGGCCACCCCGGCGACGGCGCGCGGATTCACCGCGGGACCGCGCCGGACGGGCGTGGAGCCGATCGGACGGCCCCGGTGATGACGGCCAGGTAGGCGTCCTCGAGGTCTGGCACGACCCGCGCGGCGTCAGCCGCCGGAGGGTGCGGGGATAGCAGCCGCACCCGCACCCCGGCCATCGTGCGAATCATGCGACTGACCACGAACCGGGCCTGGAAAGCTGCGACATCGGTGGATCTCGCCATGACCTCCCACACCAACCCGTCGACCGCGCGCAGCAACTCCTCGGGAGCCTCGCGGCGCAGCAGGCGGCCGTCGGCCACCACGGCGATGTCGGATGCCACCGACTCGACGTCGGAAACGATGTGCGTCGAGAGCATCACGATCCGGTCAGCAGCGAGGTCGCTGAGCAGGTTGCGGAAGCGGACCCGCTCCTCGGGGTCGAGGCCGGCTGTCGGCTCGTCGACGATGATCACCTGCGGGTCGGCGAGCAGCGCCTGCGCGATGCCGATCCGGCGCAGCATGCCCCCGGAGTACTTCCCCAGGGGCCGGCGCAGGGCCTCTGTGAGGTTCACGGTGGCGAGCAGCTCGTCGATGCGCGCCCGCGCCGCCCGGGCCGGCAGTCCCTTGGCAGCGGCCAGGTAGGAGAGGAACTCGCGGGACGTCAGGTTCGGGTAGACGCCGAAGTCCTGCGGTAGGTAGCCGAGAGTGCGGCGCAGCCGGTCGGGCTTGGCGACGACATCAGCGCCGTCGAGCAGCACCTGGCCTGCGGTCGGCTTCGTGACCGTGGCCGCGACGCGCATCAGCGAGGACTTTCCTGCGCCGTTGGGGCCGAGGAGGCCGAGCATCCCGGGCGCCAGGCGCAGCGTGATGCCGTCGACGGCGCGCTTGCGCCCGGCGTAGACCTTCTCGATCCCGAGCAGGTCGAGAGTGACCACCGTCTAGCCCGCCTTCGTCACGCGGGCCGGACCACCTGCAGAAACGGTGATGACCCGTTTGCTGCCCGCGTCGGAACTGACACCCCCGGACACGCCGGACCCCTCGATCCGGTAGGTCTCGGGCCCCTCCGGCACGGTGATGTCCGCGGACCCGCTGGCTTCGACCTCGACCCGCTCCGGCGGCGCGGCGAAACCCAGTTCCACATCGCCGTCGGCGGACGTGCGGGCGGTGACCACTGACGAGCGGGCGTCCGAGACCACGATGCTGCCACCACCGCCGAACAACTGAAGTCGACCAGTGGACCCGACGACGCGGAGAGAGCCGTCGTTCGTGACGGACGCCTCGAGGTCACCGGAGACGGAGAGGATGTCGACCGCGCTGCCGGAGGCTTCGACGACCACCGCGGTCCCCTCCGGGACCCGTACGATGTGATCGCCTTCGCAAGAGGTGACGAAGCCGCTGCACTCCACCGCGAGTCTCAGCGTGCCGCCCTCGAAGCTCCGCGTCGCATTTCCGTCGTTTCCGGCGCTGCCCGTCAGCGTCCGCTCGACGACCAAGCTGTCGGTCGACCCGGTCTCGATGCGAACAGTCGCCTCGCTGGCCTCGATCCGCAACGTATCGCCGGGCAATGGAAAGGTCTCGCTGTCAGACCTCGTTTCTCCCGCCGAGCAGCCCGCGCTGCCGACCAGGACGGCGACCACAGCGGTGAAAGCGGTTGACCAGTGGGAGAGCAAGAGGTCCTCCAGACCGTTGGCATTGGCTGCCGCACCATGGTCGGCGGCAGGCGGCGGCGGGACATCTGCCGATCGGCAGAAGTCGTCCGGCGGTCGCCGTCGCGGCGGTCTCAGCCCGCGGGGCGTGTCGGAGGCTGCTCCGGCCGCACGGGCAGGTCGCATCGGACCTGCCAGCCGCGGCCGTCCGGACCGGCGGCCAGCGCGCCGCCGAGGGCACTCACCCGCTCGCCGAGACCAATCAGCCCCGTGCCGCTGGCCCGCCGCTCGCGCGTGACGCCGCCGCTTCCACCGTCGTCGGCCACCACCACGGTTAACCGGTCCGTCGAGGACCGTGCCACCGACACCCGGACCTCCGCCGCTCCCGGCGCGTGCCGGCGGACATTGGTCAGCGACTCGAGGACGACGAGGTAGGCGGTGCGCTCGACGTCCTGACCCACGACACCGACCACACCCTCCTCCACAACAACCACGGCACGGGTCGGCCCACCCGCACCGAAGCGGCCCACCAGATCGGGCAAGTCGACCAGGCCGTACATCCGGATCGGCGGCGATCCCGGGGCGTCGCCATCCACGGACCGCAAGGTGTGCAACGTCCGGTCCATCGACTCCAACGCGCGCAAGCCCGCCCGCTCCACCCTCTCGAGCAAGGTGCGTACCCGCATGGGGTGGTCGTCGTCGAGTTGGGCGGCCTGGACGTCCAGCACGAGACCGGTCACCTCGTGCGCCACGAAATCGTGGAGCTCCGTGGCCACCTCCAGGCGCTGTTCACGCCGGGCCTGAGCCACAGCGCGGACCCGGCGCTCGTCGACGGCCCGCAGGTACAGCGCGACCCCGACCGCCGCCGCCGCCGGGAAGACGGCCAGGGCGGCCAGGAAGACGTACTCGGACCAGCCGAGCGGCGACATCCGCGCAGTGAACCGAAGTGGCAGCAGGAACACGGCAGCGGCGGTCAGCGAGCCGACCGCAAGGGCCCGTCGCGGCGGCAGTCGCCGGATGACCCGACCCAGCAGCAGACACAGCCCGGCCATTTCCGCCGGCATCCAGAACAGCACGGGCTCCCGCGGACCGACGTAGACAAGGTCGATGAGCAGGGAAAAGACGCCCACACCGACCGCGGCGCGCTGCAGGTCGATCCGGCCTAGCGGGAGCGCGGCCAGCGCAGCGGCGACGGCGACCCCCGCAGCGGCCGCGACGACGACGCCGGGCGCCGGTGCGATGAGCACGGGCGACACGACGATGGCGACGGCCACGACGCACACGACATTCCGGCGCCGACGGGCTCGGCTGGTGTCGTTCCCCACGTCCGAGAGCCTACGGAGGGGCGAGGACGCGGCCACGTCACGATGCCTGACGCCGTCAGGTCCCGCCTGGCCGCGTCGAGGAGGTCACCGTGCCTGTCCGACCGTCTTTGTCGGAAGCGCTGGTCATGGCGGGCACAGCCGTTGGCCGTAGGCCCGACGGGGTCGACGGCTCCTCGCTGGGCTCGCCAGCCGCAGGCGACGGAGCGTTCTCGGCGCTGTCGCGCCGCCGGGGCCGGGCCCAGCGCGCCATCACCGGCTTTTCGACCAACGTGTGCAGCACCCAGGCCAGCACCAGGGATACCACGAAGGCGCCGAGAAGGAATGTCAGCCCAATCGGTGTGCTCCAGCTCTCACCTTCCGGCCCGAGCTCGGTTTCCGTGCGTCCAAAGGCAAGGTGGCCGTAAGTGAGCACCAGCCCATGCACCAGGTAGAACGTGAAGGTCAACTCGCCAAGACGTACCAGCGGTCGGGCGTGCAGGATGCTGCGGCGGCCTCGAAGGTCGGCCGTGGCCATGGCGCCGAGCAGCAGCACCATCGGCACGATGGACACGGTCGTCAGCTGGTACAGGTAGGGGACGAGTACGGCTGCCGTGACGGCCACCAATGACAGCGCCGCGGCCGCGGCCGGGCCCATTCGAATCCAGCGCCGCTCGCGGACAATGCGAGCAACGAGCATGCCGGTGACGAACTCGAGGGCCCGCACGGGCGGGAAGAAGTAGACGAACCACACCTGGTCGGTGGACGCGAAGCCAGGCGCGTCGCCTGCGCCGGTGGGGTCGGCCAGGGCATCGAGGAACCACAGCAGCGAGACGTCCCCGAGCGGGTGCGGATCGGTCTCGGGTAGCAGCGTGTCGGCGACGACGGGAACGAGCAGAATCAGCCCTACTACTGCCCCTGCCGCCGGCCACAACCAGCGGGTTGAAATACGCAGGACACCAAGCAGCAGCAGCGGAAAGCACAGGTAACAGAACATCTCGACCGACAGCGACCAGGTGAGACTGTTCAGGGTGTCGTAGTACGCCGGGTCGGGCACCCACGACTGCACGAGAAACAGTTGCGCGAGCGCCTGCGGAACCGTCGGAAAGGTTCCGGCCCATAGCGCCAGTCCTACGGCTGCTGCCCACACCACGGCGTGACTGGGATAGACGCGGGCGGCGCGGCGCCGCCAGAACCGTCGTGGCGTGTCGTGGGCGCGGTGCGACCAGGTCATGACGAAACCGCTGAGCAGGAAGAAGTACGTCACGGCGAAGTGCCCGGCCGGCATCACGCCGAACAAGTAAACTCCGCCGAGCCTCTGGTTGTTAAAGACAACCTCCAGCGCCCCGTGAACGGCGAAGACCGCCAGCGCAGCAAGGAAGCGCAGGCTCGACAACGACGGCAACGCCGGGGCGGGCTGAGCGCTGGTCATGTTGTGCCCTCGGTCGCCTCGACCAAGCTTCGGGGACGCATGTCGCTCCAGTGGGTATTCACGTACTCAAGCGCTAACGTCCGATCGGTGGCCGAGAGAACGACCGTCCAGCCGTCGGGGACGGCAGCGAACGTGGGCCACAGCGAGTGCTGGCCCTCGGCGTTTACGAGAACCAGGAACTCACCGTCCGGGTCGTCGAAGGGGTTGACGCTCACTAGTCGCTCCTTGTCGGGTCGGCATGCCTCAGTCGGTCTCCGGACCGGTTCGCGGTGCAGGTTCGTGGTCGGCGAGCATCGCCGCACCGAGCGGCGTCAGCCGGTGTAGAGCTCGATTGCGCAACCGAGACGTCGTGATGAGGCCAGCGTTGCGCAACACGCCGACGTGCTTGCTGGCACCGGCCAGCGAGATCCCGAGCCGCTCGGCTAGCTGCCCGGTGCTGCACGTCTCGGTAAGGATGTGCAGCGCCGCGGCGCGGGTGTGACCCATGAGGTCGCCCAACTGCTCTTCATCCGACGCCGGCAACTCGGCGCGCATGGTGGCCTCGACCGAGAACACGAGCGCTGGCTCGCCTTTGGAACCCACATCCTCCACCAGCACGCAGTGGCGGTGGTGGAGGAAGCGAGACGGGCTCAGCAGCAGGCCATCGCCCCCCAGATACACCTCGCGGTCGGACCCCTGGCGCACCTGAAGTACCGGTGGATCCCAGTATAGGCGCGGGTGCAGGACCGTAAGCAGCCGGCCCAAGCCGTTGGTGATTAACGTCCGGCCACGGATGTCGCACACCTCGTCCAACCGGGCCTGGATTGCTGGCCAGTCCTGCGCGACGACCGCTCGCTGCACCGCATCCAGGACCTTCAGGTCGTGGACGCGCTCTTGGCATTGCCCAGGAGCGCGGTCCCGCAGCGCGAGGTGCGCGAGGTCGGCGGCCCGACGGTGCCGGCGGGTCAGCGCCGTCACCTCTTCCAGCCGCACGCCGATCTCGTCGAGCACCTGCGCCCGCCAGCGCCGTAGCCCGACGTTGTGCCGCTGCGCGAGCAAGTGGAGGGCGAAGGCAGCTTCGACCCGTGGGCCCAGGCCCGCCACCATCCGCGAGCGGGCCAAATCTTGGACAGCAAAGTGGATCGTTAGCACGAAGCGTCTCCCCCCGCCCGCGCAGTCGCCCCGCTCACTGGCTGTCCAGCAGCTGGCCGCCGTGCAAGGTCTCCGCGTAGTTGAAGACATGGCCGGTCCCAACCTCTACCGGCGCCAAGAAGGCGAAGTCGCCAGGTAGGTCGAAGCGGCCGACCTCGGCCGGTCCGGACCACACCGTGGAGAACTCTACGTCGGAGACGACAGAGGCAACCAGCCGCGGAGGCTGAGGTGGGACCGCCCACGCCGGGTGTACCAGGCTGTGCACCAGGGGCAGCACGTGCAACACCGGTGGCGCCCCGCCACGCGCGGCCAGGGTCACCGACGCCTCCATCAGCCGCCGGCCATACACCGATAGCGAGCCGAAGTACTTGGCGCCCTCTGCCGTCCGAGGCGCCGCCCGCCCCACCGACACCGAGCGGGATATCGAGACCGCACCGACCTGCTTGGGCATGCCTTGAACCCAACCTCGGACCAGTGGCACGGCCCGATCGACCCAGGCTCCTGGACAGCGGGCCACCGGCCGGACGCCGTGCTCGGCTGCCAGCAGCAACACGACCTCGGCGAACTGGTTGCATGCGGGGTCTGCCAGCTCTTTCCCTGACGCGGAGCACCACTGCCATTCAGCGAACACCAGGGCGGCCGCCCCTGGGTCAGGTCCGAGGTCGAGGCTGGGCGGCAGGAAGGTCGTCGCGAGGGCAGGGTCGACCCGATACTCGACCATGACGACGTGGCCGGAGAAGTGCCACGGGGGTGGGGTGAGAAGGGCAGCGTCACCCGAGGGCGACAGTGGCAGGCTGTACCCGACCGGTCCCGCTGGGCGGTCGGCCCCCCGGTTGGCCGCGGTCACTGGCTCCACCCGTCGGCCAGCCGCTGTACAGAGGTGCGCAGAAGCGCAGGCGGGGCGGCGCTGTAGGCCAGCCGCACGCAGGGACGCCGGGTCGGCCCGAACCGCGAGCCCGGGGCCACCGCCACGCCGGCGCGAGCCGCCGCCTGTAAGGCTGTCGCCTCGTTCATTTCCAATGGCAGGCGCAGCCACAGGAAGTAGCCGCCGGCCGGTCGGCGGAACCCGACTCGTTCGCCCAGGTAAGCCGCGAGCGCGTCTACGAGCGCGTCGCGCCTCGCGCGCAACTGGGTACGGAGATCGATCAGACGCTCGTCGTACCGCCCGTCGCGCAGAAGCACGGCTGCAGTGAGCGAGGCCAGGTGGTTGAGCGAGCCGCCACTCCGTAACAGGCCATGCCCGACGAGCACCGTCACGACCGAAGGGTCGGCGAGCAGCCAGCCCAGCCGCAGACCCGGCCCGAGCGTCTTGGAGAAGGTGCCCAGCCGGACCGCCCCACGGTATCCGGCAAGCGCGGCCAGCGACGGGGGCAGCGGCTCATCATCGAAGCCGAGCTCGCTGTAGGCGTCGTCCTCGATCACGAGCAGCCGGTACCGGGCTGCGATCTCGACTAGCGCCCGTCGCCGGGCGAGCGGAACAACACGGCCCAGGGGGTTGTGATGAGTCGGGTTGACGTAGAACAGCGCAGGGCGGGGGCCGCGCTCCAGCAGTAGCTCGAAAGCGTCGGGCAGAGGGCCTTCCACGTCGCCCGGCACTCGGACCGGGCGCAAACCACAGTCGACGAGGATGCGGTGACCGAGGTCATAGCCGACGTCTTCCGTCAGGGCGACGTCACCAGGGCGCGCGAAGGTTGTGGCCAGCAGGTGCAGGGCCTGGGAGGTGCCGGCGGTGAGCAGGACGTTCGCGGCTCGGCACGGCGTTCTGTCGGCGGCGGTGGCGCGTCCTGCCAGCAACTCGCGGAGCAGGTCTACACCCGGGTCGTGGCCGTAGCTGAGGGCCGCAGCTCCGAACTCCTCAAGCGCTTCGGCGCACGCGTCGCGGACGGCGCCGACAGGAAGCAAAGCGGGCTCAAGGTAGCCGGGGCCGAGGTCGATAGTGCAGGGTGGCGACGTCGTCTGTACGACGCCAGGCAACCAGCGCCGCACGTGCGCAGCGGGATCGGCTGCGGAGCCGCGGACGGCGAGCGCAGTCATCAGCTTTGCTCCAACACCGAGCGGAGCGCCTGTACGGAGCGGGTCAGTGTGTCCGGCGACCGTGAGAGCGCGATGCGCAGCGTGCCGTCGCCCTCGTCGGGATCGGCCCAATGGAAGGCCCGACACGGGAGCGCGTACACGTTGCGCTCGCGTAGCGCGGCCCACACCTGCTGGCCAGTTCCCCGGCCCAGCTCGATCCGCTCGACGCTCACCCTGCTTTCGAGGTCGGGGAAACCGATGCCATCGAGCCCGGCAAGCCCTTCTCGCACCGTAGCCCGATTCTCGGCAATGAACCGGTGCAAGTCGGCCAGCCCACCATCTCGAGCGTCAAGCGCGAGTTGCCGCACCAGCAGCAGAATCAGCGGCGAGACGCCGAGCAGAATGTCGGAGTAGATGCTGGCGATCGGCAGGTTGACGTGCTCGGCCGAGACCAGCAGCCCGACCTTGAGGTCGAGGGTAGGCCAAAGCTTGCCGCTGTCCTCGATGACCACCCACCGGCAGCCGCTGGCCCGCAGCACCGCGTAGTGGTCGTACTGAGCGCGAGGATCGAAGCCGCGGAAAGAAGTGTCGAGGGCCAGGACGACGTCGTGCTCAGCGCACTGAGCCGCCAGGCGGCGCAGGCGTTCCTTGGCGAGCACCCGGCCGGTGGGGTTGTTCGGGGTGGTGACAGCCACGCAACTCACGGCGTCGAGAAGGGAGCGCGGCAGATCCTCATCGTGTAAAGGATCCTCGGACAGCGGCACGAGCTGTAGCCCGTTCCCGCGCAGGAGATCCGCGATGTTGTCGAAGGTCGGATGCACGAGCGCGACCGGTCGTGACGCGTGCGCCAAGGAGCGTGCCAGGATCTCCATGGCAACCGAGGAGGAATAGCAGCTGAGGACCCTCCCGGGCCGGTTCGGGTAGCTGCTTTGGCCCAGTACTTCGAGGAACGCCCGGTGGGCCTCGACCTCGATGTCGTTGACCGGACGCTGCTCCGCCTCGACGAACAGCGCGGGCAGGTCATCGATGATCTTGCGCTGCCCTGGTGTCGGAAGTTGCCGCGCGTGGCCATCGGCCACGTTCAACTCGCCGTTGAGGGCGAGGAACTCCCACTGGGTGAGGTTGCGCTCGGCCAGGTGGTCCAGGCCGTCCTCTATCGGGTCTGTCACAGGCACGTCCGCTCCGCTCTCGGGTCAGGACGCCCGGGGGGCGTCGTCGGAGGTCGTGGTCCCGCGCCGGTCGTGCCGATGCGGGACCGTCCGGTACGCCGTCTGGTCAGTAGATGACCCGTGACGTGGCGCCGGCGCGGGACGCTCGCGAGCGGCGCAGGTCCCGGGTGATGTTGAGGCGGCGCAGCCATCGATCGGTCCCGTCGAACCGGGCCCGGAAGGACCTGCGGCCGTGCACCGCGCGATGGTTGTCGATGAAGCACATGTCCCCAGGACAAAGGGGGACGCCGGTGAGGACGGAATCCATAGCGGCGCACGCGGCTCGCAGCGCCACCTGCTCCACTGGATCTTCGGGCGCTCGCATGTAGTGGGGGTCGAGTCGTATGTAGGGGTCGTAAACGTCCCCGAAGAGGACGGCGACCGGCTCAGGGTCACTTAGCGCCCGCTCCACGCGCTCAATGCTGTGCGCCCGCAGACGCGCCTCGCGTTCCTCCAGCGCTCCAGCCCCATCGTGTGCCGGCAACCGGTGGGCCTGATCGGGAAGCACGGGGAAGCGCTCTTGCCGCAGCACCTCCCGGACGTCTGCGGTGAGCTCGAGGTCACCTACGTACCCGACGGTCGTCGCCACCCCGTCCGGATTGCGCAGGCAGAGGAGCCCGAGGTAGTCGGCCCGGAGCGGGTGAAAGGCGTCCTCGGTGTGCCAGGCCAGCACCTCCTCGCTTCCCCACCCGATCTGCTCGTGCTCGAAGCCGCGTACCGGACGCACGTCGTGCATCAGCCGTCCCTCCTGCTGGGTGGCCCAGCCAACGGGCTCGCCGAGCAGGCAGCCCACGAGGTAGAAGGCGACGTCGTGACGGAGGGTCGGTGACGGCCCGGCTGGTGGCCAGGGTTCGTCCGGGGTGGGGGCAAGCTCTGCCTCGTCCACGGGCCAGCCGGACACCACCACGCCCGGTGCAGCCTCCGTGAGTCGGAACTCCCGCAGCTCGCGCCGCAGCCTGCGCGGCAGTTCTTCCGCCCAGACTGGGCTCTCTCGCTGGAAGGCGTCGGATTCTACGCTGCAATGGCGCCGGGTGAGTTCGTCGGCCAGCCGGCCGATAGCGGCGACCTCGTCGTCGTGTAGACGCAATTCGAGCACGCTGTCCTCCCTGCAGTGACCGGCGGCAATGCCCCTCGCGATCGAGTCCGAGCCTGACCCCTGCACACCGAGAGGGCTACCAGCTTGACCCCTGGGTTAACTTGGGCCCCCCACGTTCCGTTGGCACCCGCCTGCCCGGTTCTCCCGTTCGAGCTCAACTGCCGCGGGGAAGCGGCGCAGCACAGGGCTGAGAGTCGCGCCCAGGGCCACCAGGGCGAGGGCGACGGCGCAAGCCAGGAACGACGCGGCGGCGCTTCCCGTGGCCGCGAGCAGGGCGCCTCCCGCGGCGGGGCCGACGGCGCCCGCACCGCCGGAACAGAAGCCAGCCACGGAGCTCAGCCGACCGCGCAGCCCGTCGGGGGTGAGGAGTAGCTGGTAGGTGAGGACGGTTGTGTTCGCGATGGGCGCGGCCACCGCGGCGAGGCCGAGCAGGAGGCCGAGCGGGAGCCCCAACGGGACCATCGCCATCGCCGTCGCGGCCCCCGTCACGATCCACGAGCAGCCAAGGACAATGACCGGCGCGGGCAGGGCCTCGTGCAGCCGGGCGGCCGACGCCGCCCCTACCAGGCCCCCAATTCCGAAGCACGTCATCACCAGTCCGATCTCCGCAGCGCCCACCCCGGCCAACGACGATGCACTGATCACAACGACGAGGAGGGCCCCGAAGACGAGGTTGGTGAGCATCGTCCAGATGAGCGTCGTGCGGATGACGCGCTGCCCGAACGCCCAGCGCAGTCCGACGGCGGCGTCGCGGCGGAAGGTTCGTCCCCACCCCGCCCGCGCTCCGGCGGCTCGGGACCGCCCGTTGCCGCTGGTAGCAGCGGGTCTCGGGGGCAGACGGAGGAAGACCAGCGCGATCGCGGAGGTGGCGAGAATGATCAAGTCGGCGACGAACGGGGCGGCCGGCTCCAGCGCGAACAGCACGCCGGCGAGCGCCGGTCCGATCAGCGAGGCGACGAAGGGGCGGGCGGTGTTGCGCGCCACGGCAGTGGACAGTTGCTCCTTCGGAACCACCTGAGGCAGCGCCGCCTGCTCGACGGGGTCGAACAGGGAGCCGAGCACACCCTCCAGCACCATGATGAGCACAACGTGCGTGAACGAGTACCAGTCGAAGGCGAGGGCGGCGACGAGGCTGGCCATACCGGCCACCCGGGCGGTCTGCGCGATGAGCATGGTCCGGCGGCGGTTCCATCGGTCGGCCATGACGCCCGCAGGCACGACAGTCACCATTCCCGCCACCGACATGGCCGAGGCGGCGAGCCCGACCTCGAGCGGTGACCCGGAACGGCTGAGGACGAGCAGGGGAAACGCCACGGCCGCAATCTCGGCAGCCAGCTCGGACAGCAGCTGCCCGGTCCAGAGGATCGTGTAGTTCCGGTTGCGAGACAGCCGGATCGGCGCGTTCAGCACCGACGAGCCAGCCGTCCGGACAGCTGCAGATAGGGCGCGCCGAGCTCGTCGACGGCCGGCAGAAAGCGGCCTACCGCGCCCGGCCGCCCCGGCTGTGCCTGCAGCACGAAGCGGAGATCGTCGTGACAGATCAGCTCGCCGCGGACCCGGCCGTCGAAGGAGAGCCGGAGGCCGTCGCCGGGTCCTCGCTCGACGGTCACCGCGCTGTCACCGTTCACATAGGTGCCTAGGGCGTCGGCGGGGCCGGGCACGACCGGGCCCGGTTCGCGCAGGGCCGACACTGGGTGGTCGGCCACCTGGACACCAGCCGCGCACAGCCGGTCGACGAGCGCCGTCCACAGCTGCGGTCCGCTGCTGGCGTTCGCGGTCAGCGCGACCAACGAGCCACCAGCCGGGTCGAACCGCAGGTGGCATGACGCCCCGTCCGCAGTGCCGTCATGGCCCCACCACGCGGTCTCCCCGGTGGCGCCATACCGCGCCCAGCCGGCTCCCCAGCCGTCGGCGAGCCCGAATGGGCCCACGGTCAGCTCGGTGGTTCGGTCTTCTCGCATCGCCGTTGCGGTCGGCAGCATGGCGGCTCGGGCGAGGGCAGCCAGATCGGCGGCGCTGAGCGCGAGCCCGCCGACCGGGGCTTCCACGTCCGGCAGCCGCTGGTCAGGTACCGGGAGGTGGCCACCGCCAGGCAGCAGGGCGTGGCCGTCGGCGACCGGCCGGACCGACGGCCGCTGACCTAGGACGTGCGCCGGCTCCACGCCCGCCAGGTCCAGCAGCACCGCATCGATGGCGTCGGCCCAGCCCATGCCCAGGACGGTTTCGACCACGCAGCCGACTACGACGTAGCCCGCGTTGGAGTAGGAGAACGCCCGGCCCGGGGGGTGCAGTGGCGGGTGCGAGGTCGCGTGTCGGCGCACCCACCGGCGCAGGCTGCTGCCGGTGGCGCCATCCTCTGCGACGTTCGCCGGGAAGCCAGCGGTGTGGTCGAGCAGGTGGCGTACCGTCACGTGGGCACGGTCGGCGAGCTCGGGAAGGTGCTCCGCGGCGGGCCCGTCGAGAGCGACGTCGCCGTCCGCGAGGAGGACCATCACCAACGCCGCGGTGCAGGGCTTGGTCAGCGACCCTGCCGGCACCGCGGTCACCGGAGTCATCGGCCAGCCGTCCGCTGTGCTGCGCACCCCCACAGCCGCCGAGGCGGTGTGGCCGGCGTGCTCGACGACAGCCTGTGCCCCCGGCACCCGCAGCTCGGCGGTGAGTGCGGTGAGCAGCTCGGCGAGCGCATTCTCATCCACGTTTGCCCCCGGCGGCCACCGCGACGGCCCCGAGCACTAGGTGCAGCTCGTCGGCCAGCCGGCGCACGGTGCTCGGGCGGTGGGTGGTGCAGCTGTAGTACCAGGTGGTCGTCAGCCGCCCGCCGGAGACGGACGACACAAGCTCCAGCGGGTA
>Ga0224723_1001183_pt1 | contig 16354 bp, 14 predicted proteins | sample Balambano_FR2_Me_FD_161647 | JGI IMG/M metagenome (GOLD analysis project Ga0224723, IMG submission 161647) | Freshwater sediment microbial communities from Lake Towuti, South Sulawesi, Indonesia - Balambano_FR2_MetaG | ecosystem: Environmental > Aquatic > Freshwater > Lake > Sediment | place...
GGCCAGCCCCACCCCCCCGACCACCGCCACCGCCAGCGCCATCAGCGTGATCTGCAGCGTCACTAGAAGCGCGTCGAACAGGATCGGCCAGTCCTTGACAAGTGTCTCGAGGACGAGGCCGGGGCCGGGTAAGATGTAGTGGGGAACGTCGTTCCACACCACGATGCGGTCCCAGAGCCAGATGCCGAGCGCCAGCACCAGCACCGGCAGCAGCCATTTCGCCACCCGTTCGATCCGCGCCAGACGTGCGCGGCGGGCCTCTTCGGCATCGAACAGTGCCTCCGGCGCGGAGGCGGGCGCGGAGATCCGTTCGGTGACGCTCATGCTGCCTCTCCCATCGCCTCGACCAGCGCCTCCGAGGCCTCGCGGGCGGCGGCGGCGTAGCGGGGCGAGGTGCGGAAGGCCATGTCGCGCGGATAGGGCTCGTCCACCGTCAGCTCGCGGATCACCCGGCCGGGGCGGGCGGCCATCACCAGCACGCGGTCGGACAGGAACACGCTTTCGAACACCGAATGGGTAACGAAGATCACCGTGCAGCCGATCCGCGCCTTCAGCGCCAAGAGGTCGTTGTTGAGCCTCTGCCGGGTGATCTCGTCGAGCGCGGCAAACGGCTCGTCCATCAGGATCAGCCGCGGCTGTGTGACCATGGCGCGCGCGATCGAGACGCGCATCTTCATGCCGCCGGACAGCTCGCGCGGATAGGCGGCGGCGAAGCGGTCGAGCCCGACCAGCGCCAGCATCTCCATGATCTGCTGTTCCACCGCCCGGAACGGTGTGCCGCGCAGCCGGAACGGCAGCCAGACGTTCTCGGCCACCGTCGCCCAGGGCATCAGCGTCGGCTCCTGGAACACCATGCCGAGGTCGCCCGCACGCTCGCCCCCCTCCCACAGGATCCGGCCGGCGGTCGGCGGGATCAGCCCCGAGATCAGCCGGAGCGCGGTGGACTTGCCGCAGCCCGAGGGGCCGAGCAGCGAGATGAAATCGCCCTCGTACACCTCCAGCGACAACTTGCGCAGCGCCACCACCGCGCCGTTGAAGGTCTTGTCTACCCCTTGCATCTCCAGCACGCGGGCGCGCTGGCCGGGCGGCAGGACGGGTCGGGCGGGCGGCGTCATCGGCACCTCTCGGACGGCGGGCCGGGCGGGGCGGGTCGGCCGGGCAGCCGCCCTGTTGCCCGGGACCCTGTCACTGCTTCAGGTCCATGCCCACGCCCTGGCCGACGAAGGCCGTCGTGACCGAGGCCGTCCAGTCGAGATCGGCCGGCACCACGCCCGCCTCCACCATCTTGTCGAAGAAGTCCTTCACTTTCGCCTCGGTGATCACGCCAATGCCCATCGTCAGCGCGTCGCCCGAATCGACGATCCCTGCCTCCTTCATCTTGGCGATGCCGAAGGCGATCTGCTCGTCGGTCATGTCGGGGTTGTCGCGTTTAATCATCTCGTTGGCGGCGGAATTGTCGCCGTAGAGGTAGGTGTACCAGCCCTTGATCGAGCCGTCGACGAAGCATTTCACCTCATCGGGCTTGCTGGCGACCGTGTCGGCCATCGTCTCGATCAGGGTCGAATAGGTCGAATAGCCGGCATCCGCGATTAGCCAGACATCGGGGGTGAAGCCGCCCTCCTTCTCCACCATCAGCGGCTCGGACGAGAGGTAGCCCTGCATGCCCGAATCCTTGTCGGCGATGAACGGGGCGGGGTTGAAGGTGTAGGGCTGGCGCTGTTCCGGCGTGAAGCCATAGGCCTTGATCATCCACTGGTAGAAACTCGCATAGCCCGCGTCGCCGATCAGCAGCGTCGGCAGGGTCTTTAGCTCCTCGAAGGAGGACACGCGGCCCGGATGCGACAGGATCACCTGCGGTTCCTTCTGAAAGCTCGCCGCCACCACGACCACCGGAATGCCCTCCTGCACGGCGCTGAACGCCTCTAGCAGGTTGCCGCCCATGTTGTAGTCGATCTTGCCCGCCAGCATCAGCGCCCGGTTGTTGACCTGCGGGCCGCCCGGCATGATCGTCACGTCCAGCCCGCAGGCCGCATAGGTGCCATCCGCGACCGACTGGTAGAAGCCGCCATGCTCGGCCTGCGCGAGCCAGTTGGTGCCGAAGGTCACGGCGGCGTTCTGCGCATGTACAGGGCCCGCAAGGGGCAGGGCAAGCGCGGCGGCCAGTGCGGTCGTGGCGAGGGTCCGGGAAAGCGGTGTCATGCAAACCTCCTGTTGATTCCGGCTGCCCGGAGCCTAGGACAGCGCCCGGCGCAGGCGAGGGCCGATGCAGCAGGGGCGGCGGAATTGTGCACCCTGCTTCGGCGAGGCGGCTTGCAGGTGCGCGGCGATGCCTGAAAACTGTGCAGCAAGCGCGGGCACGGTGCAAGCGCCCGGCGAGGCCCTGGCCCCGGTCGCGGCGCTGGCCGAGGGTACGGAGGGGTAAGGGGGGAGGTGCGGCATGAAGGTTCTGGCTCCGGTATCGATCCGGCCGCCCTTCGCCCGCTACGCCCACGGTGTCGAGGTGCCGGCCGGTTTCCGGCTGGTCGTCACCTCGGGCCAACTTGGGGTCCGGGCCGACGACAGCGTGCCGGCGGGCGCCGAGGCGCAGGCGCGGCTCTGCCTCGCCCATTGCGGCGCGATCCTCGCCGAGGCCGGCATGGGCCCGGCCGACGTGATCAGGATCACCGCCTATGTCACCGCGCGCGCACACATGGCCGGCTACATGGCCGCGCGCGATGCCTGGCTCTCGAGTGTGGACCGCCTTCCGGCCTCGACACTGGTGATCGTGTCGGGCTTCACCCGGCCGGAGTTCCTGGTCGAGGTGGAGGTCACGGCGGCGGCACCTTGACGGGCCGGCGCGCGCCGCCAAAGCCGGGTCGGATCAGCTCGACGCGACGGAGACCCGGGCCACAGCGTCCGGAAACCGGCTCCTGCCACCGGCTGGCCAGAAGGCGAAACGCCCGACGCCGTCGCGCGACCCCGGCCCCAGCCGGAATTGCTGCGTGCCCGATCCGGCACGACGGACTGCGCGGCGGAGTGGCCGTTGGTCCCGAGCGGCTTGATCTTGCCCCGGCGATGGCGTTCCGAGGCGACATGGGGCAGGAGCCGGCAAGCGCCCGGCCGCAAGGCGCTGTTCACCCGGTCCCGACGCCCCGATCCCGCGCTTACGACAGGATCGCCGTGGCCGTGGCGGCTACGACCCAGACGAGGCCGAGGCCCCAGAGGCCGAGGAGCGCCACGGCCGTGCCGAACCGGATGCGCCGCATCGCCGCGGCGTCCCAGTGCAGCGCCGCCGCCCGGCTGCCGCGCGCCGTCTCGGTCGGGCCGGGCGCGGTGCGGGCGGGCGTGAATTCGATCAGCGACATCTCGCGAGTCTCCCATCCCGGCCCTGATACTCTACCAATCTTATCGTGATAAAGGTTACTTTTCTGTTCCCAGATCCGAGAAGATCCGTCCCCGATCGGCAGCAAAGTCGGGACGAAGGCCGCGTCGCCTCAGCCGAGCAGGCCGCGTGCCGCCAGATTGCGCATCAGCGCGGCAGTGCCGAAGGTCCATTCCGGCGCCTCGGTCGAAAGCCGCACGGTGTTGACCAGCGCGCCGAGCTCCGGCGCCGACACCGTCACCACGTCGCCGAGGTGATGGGTGAAGCCCTGGCCGGCGCCGTCGCGGTCTTGCACCGGGGCGAACATGGTGCCGAGGTAGAGCATCAGCCCGTCCGGATACTGGTGGTGGCGGCCGAGCGTCTGCGCCACCAGATCGACGGGATCGCGGCTGATCCGCGCCATCGAGGAAGCGCCTTCCAGCACGAAGCCGTCCGCCCCCTCCACCCGCAGCGTCAGCTCGAGCCGCCGCACCTCGTCCAGCCCGAAGGCGCCGGCGAACAGCCGCAGGAACGGCCCGATCGCGGCCGCGGCGTTGTTGTCCTTGGCCTTGCCGAGGAGCAGCGCCGAACGCCCCTCGATGTCGCGCAGGTTCACGTCGTTGCCGAGCGTCGCCCCGAGGATGCGGCCGCGGCTCGAAACCGCCAGCACCACCTCCGGTTCCGGGTTGTTCCAGCGGCTGATCGGATGCAGACCGACGGAGGCACCGTAGCCCACGGCCGACATCGGCTGCGCCTTGGTGAATACTTCGGCATAGGGCCCGATGCCGACTTCGAGGTACTGGCTCCACAACCCTTCGGCCTGCAGCAGCGCCTTGACCGCGGCGGCCTTGTCCGACCCCGGCACCAGGCCGCGCAGACTGTCACCAATCACCTCCGAGACGCGCGCCCGGATGTCCGCCGCCCGGGCCGGATCGCCGCCCGCGCGTTCCTCGATCACCCGCTCGATCATCGAGCCGGCGAAGGTCACGCCGCAGGCCTTGACCGCCTGCAGGTCGCAGGGCGCGAGAAGGCGCGTCGCCTCGGGGCCGGCCTCGGTGCTCGCCACCAGCAGCGCGTCGAGCGGGCCGAGATCCTCGCCCGGCGCGGCGGCTGCATCGGCCGCCGGGTCCTCGCGCTCCAGAAGATCACGCATGGTCGGTGCGGCGGCCGAGGTGATGTCGATCACCCGGCCGCCCCTGAGCGTCACCAGCGCGGGGCCGATGCCCTGCCGCCAGACGCGCCCGACCCATGTGCAGTCCGGATCAAGCCGCATGGCCGCGTCCTCCGCGCCAGGGCCTGCGTGACCGGCCGGAGACACCGGGTCCGCCCGCGGCGCACGGCAGATGGCCGGTCAGGGGCGGCAACTGCCCCGGCACAGCCGTGGCAGCGAAGCCGTCCGCGCCGGCGACGCCCGGCCCGCCGCGCCGGATCGCCGCCACCCCGTTCGAGCCGACCGGATCCATCCTCGCCCTTGCCGCCGTCTTGCTCGTGCATCCTTTCACGCGCGAGCGGGAGGCGGAAGGCCGTCTGCGGCGCATCAGAAGCGGTAGGAGAAGCCGATCAGCGGGCCGCTCAGGTCCAGCGTGGTCGGAATGCCGCTCAGCTCCTTCTCGATCGACATGTAGCGGTAGCCGGCATTCACGCTCCAGGCATCGCTGATCCGGTAGTTCACGGTCGCAAGCGCCTGCCAGGTATCCGACGCGCCCGTGCCGCCGGCATCGGCAATCAGCGTGCCCGACCAGAGGTCGTCGAACGGCACGATCAGCCGGCCGGCGATCAGCGGATCGACCCAGTTCGAGTCGCCGCTCGCCGACCGGGTCTCGAGCCGGCTCGCCGAGGTCAGGGTCGCGTCGGCGGTGACGTTGAAGGCGCGGAAACCGAGGCCGAGGTCGGCCGCAACGGGGGCGTCGCCGCTCAGCCGGTAGAGCGCATAGCCGGTCAGCGCGGTCACGCTGGTCTTGAGCGTCGCTTCCGAGAACAGCACTCCGCGCGGCGTTGCCCGGCCGTCCGACAGCCGCGAATAGAGCAGGTCGCCGATCAGGCTCCAGTTCCCGGTCCTTGCCTCGAACGCGCCCATGAAGGCGAAATCAAGATCGTCGAGCACATCGCCGGTCGACAGGCTGGACTCGACCGTGCCGAACTCAGTCTCGAAACTGGAATCGATCCCCGGCAGCCAGGCGTAGATGACGGCGGCGTAGGACCAGTCGGTGCCCTGCGCCGAGACCGGAGCGGCCGCGGCGAGCGACAGGGCTAGCGGGACAACCAGACGCATCGGCACCCTCCCCGGAACCGGCCGCGCAACCCGCGGCATGTCGGACGGGCGGGGCAGGGCGGCACGCGCGCCGCAGCAAACCCCGACCACGCGCCGACTGTCTTCCCAAGGCCGGCGCAACGCAAGCCCGCGCGGCGGCCCGGTCTGCGGTTCGGCGCAAACCGTGGCCGCCGCGGCACGGACGGCGTGGCCGAACGCCGGAAAACTAACGGGCCCCGCGATGCAGGGCCCGTTTCGTCAGATGTCACCCCGGGCGCCGGTTCTGGTGGAGCCAGGCGGGATCGAACCGCCGACCTCTTGAATGCCATTCAAGCGCTCTCCCAACTGAGCTATGACCCCGATCCGGACAGCGCGGCCTTGGGCGAACCGCTGCGGCTGTCTAGTCAAGCGCCACCGGCGCTGCAAGCGAAAAAACCGGCTGGCCGGAACCGGCACGTTCCGGCGTCGGCCGGTGCGGGCAGTGCAGCGCGCCCGGCCGGTCAGACCTCTTCCTCGTCGCCGCCCACGTCGGCCAGGTCGTCGAGCGACACGGTGTCGTCGGCGTCCTCTTCCAACAGATCGTCATCCAACTCGGTGTCGTCGGCCACCGCGCCTTCCATCAGTTCGTCCTCGCCCTCGATGTCCTCGACCAGCACATCCTCGTCCTTGTCAGGGACCACCCGGGCAATCACAGCCGACACCGCCTTGCGGCGCGCGCTTTCGATATCCACCACCTCGCCGGTGTAGGGGCTGACGATCGGGCTGCGGTTGAGGTCGTAGAAGCGCTTGCCGGTGGTCGGGCAGATGCGCTTGGTTCCCCATTCGGGCTTGGGCATGAACATCCCCTTGAACATGAGCCCCGTGCCGGGGCCGGCGCGGGCGAGGCTGCCGCTTGCCACAGTGCCGCGCCGCTGTCAAAGGCTTTCCCACGGGCGCTGCCGGGGGTTCCCCCCGCGCCGCCGACGTCTATGCTCGCGCCGGAAAGGACCGCCCAGATGCCGAAGCTGCCCGGATCGCCCCCGGTCGAGATCACGCTGCGCCGCTCCGCGCAGGCACGGCGCTTTTCGCTGCGAATCTCGCGGCTTGACGGGCGGGTGACGCTGTCGGTGCCGCGCCATGCGCTGGCCTCGGAGGCGCTGGAGTTCGCTCGGGCGCAGGAGGACTGGATTCGTGCGGCGCTGGCGCGGATGCCGCAGGCCGTGCCGGTCGGCCACGGCGCGACCGTTCCGGTCGAGGGGCGGCTTTTGACGCTTGCGGCCGGTTCCGACCGGCAGCCGCACATTGCGGGGGCGGAGCTGCTGGTGCCCGGCGATCCGGCGCAGGCGGGCGTGCGCGCCGCCGCCTTCCTGAAGCTGATCGCGCGCGACCGGCTGATCGCCGCCTGCGACCGCCATGCGGCGCGGCTGGGACGGCCCTATGCCCGGCTGACGCTGCGCGACACGCGCTCGCGCTGGGGCTCCTGCACGGCCGAGGGGGCGCTGATGTTCTCCTGGCGGCTGGTGATGGCGCCACCGCCGGTGCTCGACTACGTCGCCGCCCACGAGGTCGCGCATCTGGCCGAGATGAACCACTCCGCGGCCTTCTGGACGGTGGTGGAGCGGCTCTGCCCCGGCCATGCCGGCCCGCGGCGCTGGCTGCGGACCGAAGGCCAGGCGCTGCACGCGCTGCGCTTCGCGCGCTGAGTTCGCGCGCTGAGGCCGGGCCGCTGGAATCGACAGCCCCGCCCGGGCGGCGCTTCGCTCCCGGCATGCCGGCTCCGCCGTGCGCATCGGAGTTTGCCCCCGCTGCGCTTGACAGGCTGTCACGCACGCTGCGCGCAGGTGATGCATGGCGAGCCGGACCCGGCACAGGCGCTGACGCTGCGCGGCCTCGCCCGGACGTTCGGCGTGTCGACGAGTCCGGCGCGCGAGGCGGCCCGGCGGCTGATCGCGGAAGGCGCGTTCAGCATGTCCTCCTCGGGCCGCATCGCCACCCCCGAGCTCGGCCCCGAGCGGATGGAGGAACTGGCCGCGATCCGGGCGCTCCGGGACCCGGAACTTGGCTCGCGCGCCCCCGCGGGCGCATCTCGCGCAGATCGAGCCGCTGAAGGCGATCAACACCTCCATCGCCGAGGCCGTGGCACGGCAGGATGCGGTGGCCTCTGTGCACGGTGTTCTCGCATTCCACCGCACGCTCGACCTGCGAGCCCGGGCCCCGGCGATGCTGGCGCTGACCGAGACGGTCTGGCTGCAGCCGGAGCCTACGATGCAGGCGCCTAACGACCGGCAGCGCCGCAACGAGCCGCCGCAGCACCCGGGCCATCAACGCCGCAGCCCGGGCCAGAGACGGGCTGGGCCTGCGGCTGGCGATCCGGACGGATGTCACGCACTGCCATCGGCACCTCGGAGTATAGGGGCCGGACTGCTTCGCGAGAATTCATGGATCGCGCCCTCTTCGCGCCGATGACGCCGTCGCCGCAGATCAGTGCGACGGACCGGGCCCGGGGAAGTGCCCGGTGGTCCGGTTGGCGCCGCCGATGCCCGCCGCCGCCTTTGCCTCTGCCCCCCGGACTCCGCCCGCGATGTCCGCAGGCCGCCCGCCAGGATCGCTCTCGACCTCTCCGCCCGGGTCCGCATCGGCGGTGCCGGCATGCGCGGGACGGCCGCTACCGCCGTCGTCGGTCCCCGCCGCAGCGCTCGCCGTCACATGGGTCGCCGCCGTGTCCCCGGCGCCGACCGCCATGGCCGCAGTTCGCTCCCCGCGATCATCCTGGGTCTGCCCGCCCGGGTCCGAGGCGGTGGCGGCCGAAGGACGGTCAAGGCCGGTGTTGTCGGCACCGCCACTGGCAGGCGCCTCACGCGTCGCGCCGCCTGCCGGGCCCAAGCCGTTGTCCACACAGGCGGTGCACAAGGCTGTGGCAAAGCCGACAGCAAGAACGAAGCCAGGTTGCGCAGGCATCCGGGTTCTCCTTTCTTGCCGGCACTCCTGATGCTGCAAGACGTTTAGTGTAGCACCATATCGCGCAGGATGCGAGCCTGCCCGGGACGTTCGGTGGCTTTCCGCGCCCGGCCTCACGCTTCGGCCGCGGCGTTGCGCAGGCCGATGCGCGGGTGAAGCCGGCAGCACCCGCCGCAGGATCGCGGCGCAGGTCGGCGGCTGCTCCGAGATGGGCCGTCTCAGTCTGCGGACACGGCGCGGCCGGGGCGACAACGGAAGGATCGCGCGGCCCGCGGCGCGCGGACGTGCACAGCCCGGGCTGGGCGGCGGCGCGCAATCGCTTCGGTGCGGCCGTGCCGGCACGCTGCCCGCCTTCCGGCCCGGGCGGCGACACCCGCCTTGTCCCTTGTGCCGGGCGCTGGGCGCTGCGGCCGGACAGGCAGGCGTGCGCCTGCCCGGCAGCCTCAGGCGTGGATGGCGCCATCGCCGCAGGCGAGCGCGGCCTCGCGCACCGCCTCGGAGAAGGTCGGGTGGGCGTGGCAGGTCAGCGCCAGATCCTGCGCCGCGGCGCCGAACTCCATCGCCACGCAGATCTCGTGGATCAGGTCGCCCGCCATCGGCCCGATGATGTGGGCGCCGAGGATCCGGTCGGTCTCGCGGTCGGCGAGGAGCTTCACGAAGCCCTCGCCCTGGAATACCGCCTTGGCGCGGGCATTGCCCATGAAGGGAAACCTGCCGACCTTGTAGGCCCGCCCTTCGGCCTTGAGCTGTTCCTCGGTCTGCCCGACGCTCGCCACTTCCGGCATGGTGTAGATCACGCCGGGGATCACGTCGTAATTCACATGCCCCGCGCGGCCGGCCAGGATCTCGGCCAGCGCCAAGCCTTCGTCCTCGGCCTTGTGCGCCAGCATCGGGCCGGCGATGGCGTCGCCGATCGCGTAGAGGCCGGGGACGCTGGTGGCGAAATGGTGGTCTGTCCTGACCTGGCCCTTGGGCAGCATCTCGACGCCGAGCGCCTCGAGCCCGAACCCGGCAGTGTAGGGCTTCCGCCCCGTGGCGACCAGCACGGTGTCGGCGGTGAGGCTGGCGGCGCTGTCGTCCTTGCGGAGCCTGTAGCGGACGGTCACGCCGCCGGCGCCGGTCTCGGCCCCCTCGACCGCGGCGCCGAGGACGAAAGCCAGCCCCTGTTTCGCGAGGATCCGCTGGAAGGCCTTGGCGATCTCGGCATCCATGCCGGGGGTGATCGCGTCGAGATACTCGATCACTGTCACCTTGGTCCCAAGCCGGGCATAGACCGAGCCCATCTCGAGCCCGATCACCCCGGCGCCGATCACGACCAGGCTCTCGGGAATGCGGGCGAGTGCCAGCGCGCCGGTGGAGGTGACGATGCGCGTCTCGTCCACGGTCACGCCCGGCAGGGTCGCGGCCTCGGATCCGGTGGCGATCACGATCGCGGGCGCGTCGTGGAGATCGTCGCCGACCTTGACCTTTCCCGGCGCGGGCAGGCTGCCCCAGCCCTTCAGCCAGGTGATCCTGTTCTTCTTGAACAGGAATTCGATGCCCTTGGTGTTCTGGCCGATGACCTCGTCCTTGTAGGCCAGCATCTTGGGCCAGTCGACCGTCGGGGCGGGCACCTCGAGCCCCATCTTCGCGAAATTCTCCTCGGCCTCGTGCTTCAGGTGGGTGGCGTGCAGCAGCGCCTTGGAGGGGATGCAGCCGACGTTGAGGCAGGTGCCGCCGAGCGTCGCCCGCCCTTCCGCCACCGCGACCCGGAGCCCCAGCTGCGCGCAGCGGATGGCGCAGACATAGCCGCCGGGACCGGCGCCGAGGATAATGACGTCAAAGCTGGCCATGGCGGTCTCCGGTTCTCGGCCGCGGGGCGCCGGGGGCTGCCTGCCCCCGGACCCCCGAGGATATTTGCGAGAGGATTATGATCAGAAAAGCGCGGCAAGCACCATCGCGACTGTCGCCAGCCAGCCGACCGTCCAGATCGCCGATCGCCAGGGGGTCCAGCCGAAGGCATATGCCGGAACGTAGAGGATGCGGGCGGCGAGGTAGGTCCAGGCGCAGGCGGCGGTGAAGGCGGTGGACTGGTTCGACAGGGTAACGACGACCACGGCGAGGGTGAACAGGATCAGCCCCTCGAAATGGTTGTTCATCGCCCGCACCAGCCGGCCGGTGCGGGGCGACAGGTCGCGCGTGATGTCGTCGCCGTCGCGGGGGGCAAGCGTGCGCGCCGCGCCGACCTCGCGGTTGACCGGCACTGCCATCAGCAGGAACTGCGCCGCCTGCAGGAGGCCGGCGAGGGCGAGGGCGGTGAGTTCGGGGGTCATGGGCAAGTCCCCGCTGTCCCGTGGGCCGATCTTGGCGCAGCCGCCATCACGCCGTCTCCACGAAGGTCGCGCGCGCGTCCGCGCCGAAGGCGCGTTCCTTGCCGAGCCAGGCCTCGGCCCGGGCCCGGTCGTGGACCTCGAACAGCACCAGCACGCGCGGCGCGTCGGCCGCCCGCCAGATCTGCAGGGTGTCGAGGCCGGCGTCGGCGATCGCTTCGGAGCGCGCATCGAAGCCGGCCTTCCACTGCGCATAGTCGGGCGCGGCGCTATCGAGGATCAGTTGCAGCATCGCAGTCTCCTGTGGCGGTCGGGGCCGGGGGTCAGAGGTCGAGCAGCAGCCGGCGCGGGTCCTCCAGCGCCTCCTTGACCCGCACGAGGAAGGTCACCGCCCCCTTGCCGTCGACCACGCGGTGGTCGTAGCTCAGCGCCAGATACATCATCGGCCGGATCACGATCTGGCCCGCCACCACAACCGGGCGGTCCTGGATCTTGTGCATGCCGAGGATGCCCGACTGCGGCGGGTTGAGGATCGGCGAGGACATCAGCGAGCCGTAGACGCCGCCGTTCGAGATGGTGAAGCTGCCGCCCTGCATCTCGGCCATCGAGAGCTTGCCGTCGCGGGCGCGGGCGCCGAGCTCGGCGATCCGCTTCTCGATCTCGGCGAAGGACAGGCTGTCGGCATCGCGCACCACCGGCACCACGAGGCCCGTGGGCGTGCCGACCGCCACGCCCATGTGGACGTAGTTCTTGTAGACGACGTCGGTGCCGTCGATCTCGGCGTTGACTTCCGGCACCTCGGCCAGCGCGTGGCAGCAGGCCTTCACGAAGAAGCCCATGAAGCCGAGCTTCACGCCGTGCTTCTTCTCGAACAGATCCTTGTACTCGGCCCGCAGCCCCATGATGGCCGACATGTCGGCCTCGTTGTAGGTGGTCAGCATCGCCGCGGTGTTCTGCGCGTCCTTCAGGCGCCGCGCGATGGTCTGGCGCAGCCGGGTCATCTTCACCCGCTCCTCGCGCGCGGCATCGCCGGCGGGCGCCGGCGCGCGCGCGGCAGGCGCGGCCGGCGCGGGTGCGGCCGGAGCGGCCGCCAGAGCCGCCGCCGCGGCTACGGCGCGCGCCACGTCCTCCTTCATCACCCGGCCGTCGCGGCCCGAGCCGGTCACCGCATCGCGCGACAGCCGGGCCTCGGCCATCGCCTTCTTCGCGGCCGGCGCATCCTCGACATCCCGGGCGGGCGGCGGCGCGGCAGCGGCCGGGGGGGCGGCCGCGGCCGGCGCCGGCGCTGCGGCGGCACCGTCGGTCGCGATCACCGCGAGCTTCGCGTTCGCCGCCACCGTTGTCCCCTCGGGCGCGAGGATGCTGTGCAGGACGCCGGCCGCCGGCGCCGGTACCTCGACCGACACCTTGTCGGTCTCGAGTTCGCACAGCATCTCGTCCTGCGCCACGGCATCGCCCGGCTTCTTGAACCAGGTCGCCACCGTCGCCTCCGACACGCTCTCGCCGAGCGTCGGCACCATCACGTCGATCATCTTGCCCTCTCCCGCGGCCGTCGCGGCCCTGTCCCTGTCCCGCCCCGTGTCTGCCCTGCGGCCCGGCACCGCAGCGCGAGATCGGCTACTGCGGCGCCTTCGCAGTGCAGCGCGATCCGGCCCTCAGCCACCCTCGGCGCCCCCGGCCGGGCCGAGTGCGGCCTCCACCAGCGCCGTCTGTTCCGCCTTGTGGCGGCTTGCAAGGCCGGTCGCGGGCGAGGCGGAGGCCGGCCGGCCCACATAGACGGCACGCCCGTGGCGGGCACCGATCCGGCCGAGCAGCCATTCGAGATTGGGCTCGATGAAGCTCCACGCGCCCATGTTCCGCGGCTCTTCCTGGCACCACACGATCTCAGCCTGCTTGAACCGGCCGAGTTCCTTGGCAAGGCTCATCGCCGGCAGCGGATAATACTGCTCGATCCGCATCAGATAGACGTCGTCGAGACCGCGCGCGTCGCGCTCGGCCAGAAGGTCGAAGTAGACCTTGCCGGAACAGAGCACCAGGCGCCGGATCTCGGCATCGGACTTCAGTTCAAGGTTGGACCGCCCCTTCTCGGCATCGTCCCACAGGATGCGGTGAAAGCTCGATCCGGTGGTGAAGTCGGCCGCGTCGGACAGGCAGAGCGGGTGGCGCAGCAGCGATTTCGGCGTCATCACGATCAGCGGCTTGCGGAAGTCACGGTGCAGCTGGCGGCGCAGCAGGTGGAAGAAGTTGGCCGGCGTCGAGCAGTTCGCGACGATCATGTTGTCGTTCGCGCACATCTGCAGGAACCGCTCCAGCCGCGCCGAGGAATGTTCCGGCCCCTGGCCCTCGAACCCGTGCGGCAACAGGCAGACGAGGCCCGACATGCGGAGCCACTTGCTTTCGCCCGAGCTCACGAACTGGTCGAACATGATCTGCGCGCCATTGGCGAAATCGCCGAACTGGGCTTCCCAGATCACCAGCGCATCCGGCTCGGCCAGCGAATAGCCGTACTCGAAGCCGAGCACGGCGTATTCCGACAGCATCGAGTCGATCACCTCGTAGCGCGCCTGCCCCGGACGGATGTGGTTCAGCGGGTAGTGGCGCTCTTCGCTGGTCTGGTCGATGAACGCGGAATGACGCTGGCTGAAGGTGCCGCGGGTGCAGTCCTGCCCGGACAGGCGCACCGGATAGCCCTCGGTCAGGAGCGAGCCGAAGGCCAGCGCTTCGGCCGTGGCCCAGTCGAAGCCCGTGCCGGTGGCAAACATCTGCGCCTTGGCCTCGAGCTGGCGGCCGACGGTCTTGTGGAGGTTGAAGCCGTCCGGCACGCGGGTCAGCGCCGCGCCGATCTCGGCCATGGTGGCTGGCGTGATCGCGGTCTCGCCGCGCTGGTAGTTCTCCAGATCCTTGGTGCCGAGGTTCTTCCAGCGCCCGTCCAGCCAGTCGGCCTTGTTCGGGCGATAGTCCTTGCCGGCCTCGAACTCCTCGTTCAGCTTGGCCTGGAAGGCCGCCTTCATGTCCTCGATCTCGCCCTCGGGGATCAGGCCGTCGCGCACCAGCCGCTCGGTGTAAAGCTGCAGCGTGGTCTTGTGCGTCTTGATCTGGGTATACATGCCCGGGTTGGTGAACATCGGCTCGTCGCCCTCGTTGTGACCGAAGCGGCGGTAGCAGAAGATGTCGAGCACGACGTCCTTATGGAACTTCTGCCGGAACTCGGTCGCAACGCGGGCGGCATGCACCACCGCCTCGGGGTCGTCGCCGTTGACGTGGAAGATCGGCGCCTCGACCATCAGCGCGATGTCGGTCGGATAGGGCGAAGAGCGGCTGAAGGCGGGCGCGGTGGTGAAGCCGATCTGGTTGTTCACCACCACATGAATCGTGCCGCCGGTGCGGTGGCCGACCAGCCCCGACAGGCCGAAGCATTCGGCCACCACCCCCTGTCCGGCAAAGGCCGCATCGCCGTGCAGCAGCACCGGCAGCACCGCCGAGCGCGTCTTGTCGCCGAGTTGCTCCTGCTTGGCGCGCACCTTGCCCAGCACCACCGGGTTCACCGCCTCGAGATGGCTCGGGTTCGCGGTCAGCGACAGGTGCACCAGGTTATCATCGAAGCTGCGGTCGGAAGAGGCGCCGAGGTGATACTTCACGTCGCCCGAGCCGTCGACCTCGTCGGGCTTGTAGCTGCCGCCCTGGAACTCGTTGAAGATCGCGCGATAGGGTTTCTGCATCACGTTCGCGAGCACCGACAGCCGGCCGCGGTGCGGCATGCCGATCACGATCTCCTTGACCCCGAGCGAGCCGCCGCGCTTGATGATCTGTTCCATCGCCGGGATCAGCGCCTCGCCGCCGTCGAGGCCGAAACGCTTGGTGCCCATGTACTTCACATGCAGGAACTTCTCGTAGCCCTCGGCTTCGACGAGCTTGTTCAGGATCGCCTTGCGGCCCTCGCGGGTGAAGGCGATCTCCTTGCCGTAGCCCTCGATCCGTTCCTTGAGCCAGGCCGACTGCTCGGGGTCCGAGATGTGCATGTACTGCAGCGCGAAGGTGCCGCAGTAGGTGCGCCGCACGATGTCGAGGATCTGGCGCATGCTGGCGACCTGCAGGCCCAGCACGTTGTCGATGAAGATCGGCCGGTCCATGTCGGCCTCGGCAAAGCCGTAGGACCGCGGGTCGAGTTCCGGCTGGTTGCGGACGTCGCGCATCCCGAGCGGGTCGAGATCCGCCGCGAGATGGCCGCGGATCCGGTAGGCCCGGATCAGCATCAGCGCCCGGATCGAGTCGAGCACCGCGCGCTGGATCTGCGCATCGGTCACGCCGCCGGTCTCGGCGGCCTTGGCGGTAATCTTCGCCACCGCCGCGCGCGCCTCGGCCGGCGCCGACTGCGGCCATTCCCCGGTCAGCGCCGCGGTCAGGTCGTCGGCCGGCTGTGGCGGCCAGTCAGGGCGCGCCCAGCTCGGCCCCTCGGCCTGGCGGCGGGCGTCGACCTCGCTGTCGCCGGTGGCGCGGAAGAAGGCGGCCCAGGCGGCATCGACGCTGGCCGGATCGGCCGCGAACTGCGCCTGCAGGCGGTCGATGTAATCGGCATTCGCGCCGTCCATGAAGCTTTGCGCGTGGAACTGGCTGTTCGGGGATTGGTCGGTCATCGGTGCCTCCCTGGGGCAGGGGCCAGCCTGCCGTCGTCACAAACGGATCGATGGGCGGGGTGACGCCCGCCCTCTACGTCTTGATCGCCTTCAGCACGGCCTCGCCAAGCCCCGCCGGGCTGTCGGCCACCACGATCCCGGCACGCTTCATCGCCTCGATCTTGCTGTCCGCGTCGCCCTTGCCGCCGGCCACGATCGCCCCGGCGTGGCCCATCCGGCGGCCCTTCGGCGCGGTGCGCCCGGCGATGAAGCCGGCGGTGGGCTTCCAGCGGCCGCGCGCCTTCTCGTCGATCAGGAACTGCGCCGCGTCCTCTTCGGCCGAGCCGCCGATCTCGCCGATCATGATGATCGAGGTCGTCTCGGGGTCGGCCAGGAACATCTCCAGCACGTCGATATGCTCGGTGCCCTTGATCGGGTCGCCGCCGATGCCCACGGCGGTGGACTGGCCAAGGCCGACGTCGGTCGTCTGCTTCACCGCCTCATAGGTGAGCGTTCCCGAGCGTGAGACAACCCCCACCGAGCCGCGCGAGAAAATGCTGCCGGGCATGATGCCGATCTTGCAGGCGCCGGGCGTCATCACGCCGGGGCAGTTCGGCCCGACGAGGCGCGAGCGCGAGCCTTCCAGCGCGCGCTTGACCTTCATCATGTCGAGCACCGGGATGCCTTCGGTGATGCACACGATCAGCTCGATTTCGGCATCGATGGCTTCGAGGATCGAGTCGGCGGCAAATGGCGGCGGCACGTAGATCGCGCTCGCCGTGGCGCCGGTGGCGGTTTTCGCCGCATGCACCGAGTCGAACACCGGCAGCCCCAGATGCTCGGCCCCGCCCTTGCCCGGCGTCACCCCGCCGACCATCTTCGTGCCATAGGCGATCGCCTGTTC
>Ga0224723_1001184_pt1 | contig 16323 bp, 13 predicted proteins | sample Balambano_FR2_Me_FD_161647 | JGI IMG/M metagenome (GOLD analysis project Ga0224723, IMG submission 161647) | Freshwater sediment microbial communities from Lake Towuti, South Sulawesi, Indonesia - Balambano_FR2_MetaG | ecosystem: Environmental > Aquatic > Freshwater > Lake > Sediment | place...
AGAGAGATTATGATGCCGGGTACAGAATTGAGCCCTGCAACGGTAACGCTCGCACCCTGTGGCGTGTTATTGCCGCGGGCAGCAAACAAAGGTATAGGGGTACGCAAGTTATGGGCAGAAGTTATTGACAAGTTGTTGCGCGATGACAGGCTCCGCACATCAATGGCAAATGCAGCCCGGCAACGAATGAAGGATTTTGAAACAGAAAGTATAATGAATAAATGGCTGAAAATTGTGGAAGAATAGCAACAAACGAAATTCATGAAGGATAAGCTCGCTTACTTATACCGGTCTGTTAAAAACTTTCGAAAGACGGCCGTGTGCCCCAACTGTGCAGGCACGCATTTTATATTAACAGATAGAAAATATGTCTTTACACGCTTACTAAAGTGCACCCGGTGCAGATTGAATGTTCGCTTTCCCTTGGACGATCCGACTTTTATGGAATCGTTCTACCAGCAAGACTACCAGGCACACTATTCGGAAGAGACGCACTCCATCACCGACTTGCCAACCGATGATGCCTTGGCAAGAATGATGGCCGATAACTTTCCAGACAAGCGAAACCATGCACCTTTTGTAGGTGCACTGCTCCACAACATAAAAGGCAAGGTGTTGGACTATGGGTGTAGCTGGGGTTACTCAGTATTTCACTTATTGAAAGCAGGGTATGACGCGGAAGGCTTCGAGATATCGAGGCCGCGGGCAGCATTTGGCAAAAAACTGGGCGTGACCATACACCACCGGCATGAGGACATCGGCGCGGATTTCGACCTGGTGATGAGTAACCATGCAATTGAGCACCTGCCCGTAGTGGCCGACTTTATCACCTTGGCAGCAAGCCGGTTAAAAAAAGAAGGATTATTTATTGCTTTTTGCCCCAACGGCTCGCCCGAGTACCGACAGCGGGAGCCCAGCATCTTTCATGTAAACTGGGGCTTCCTGCATCCTAACTACCTGGATGTGGATTTTGCCGCGTATACATTCCGCAAAAACCCATACCTGATTTTGACCGCTGACTGGAAGTACGATCTAAATGTATTGGCAGCGTGGGACGGGAAGTCGCAACAAATTGGCAACTTGCGCAACGGAAAAGAATTGTTCATCATCGCAAAACCCAACATTGTACTGTAACATGCGCTACATCAACATAGCTTCTCTCAACGAGCGGTTACCGGTCATCAAAAATGATTTTCAGTCGAAGAGGCCCTTTCGCTACACCATGTTCGAAGGGTTTTTCAATGAACCCCTGGCAAATGAGGTCCACCAAAGCTACCCCACCATTAAAGACGGGCAGTGGGACGGGACCACCTACATCGACCAAAAGAATAAATTTCAAAAGAATGTTTTTGAAGAAGGGTCGCTGTTCAACGATGTTTTCAACGAACTGAACTCACCGGCTTTTTTAACGTGGCTGGAAGCCGTAACCGGCATTAAGCAACTGTTGCCCGATCATGAGTTGTTTGGCGGAGGGTTACACCAATCTATCAGGGGAGCTTTTTTGAATGTTCACGTAGATTATAACATTCACCCCAAAACCAAGCACCATAGGAGGCTGAACGTATTGGTATATATGAATAAAGATTGGCGCGATGAATACGAAGGCCACCTGGAGTTGTGGGATCTGGCCGATGGAAAAAAGACGTTGCTTGCCAAATACGCACCCCTGTTTAACCGGTGTGTGATTTTTGAGACAAATGAAATTTCTTATCATGGGCACCCCCGGCCGTTAAAAGCGCCTGATAATGTTAATCGCAAATCGATAGCCACCTATTACTACACGGCCGAGCGCCCTGCCAACGAGACAGCGCGAGAGCACAATACCCTGTATATAAACACCGAGGGTACCCGCGGCTTGGTAAAAAGATTTCGATCAGGCCTGAAGGCCTTCTTTGAACGTCTGCGCACAAAGGCCTGACGAACAAAAGGAGTCGCTATGAGCAAGCCGCGAGTTTTGATTATTGAGAACGCCACTCATGTTACAGGCGGCCTCAAGTCCATTCTCCGAAGTACCGCGTCTTTGAATGAGTGGTTTGATTTTGACTTTGTGCTGCCCACAGAAGCGACCATTGCAGCTTCAATGATTAATAGCCGGCAATACAGCGTGCATTATTTACCCCTCACGGAAATTAGAAGGTCGTGGTGGTCTGTTCTCGTCTATGTGCCTATGCTGCTCTATAACGCAGTTTTGCTGGGGCGTTTAGTAGCCAAAGGGAAGATACAACTTATTGTTGGCAATGATTTTTACAATCTGCTGCCCCCGGTGTATCGCTTGTTGGGTGGCCGGGTGCCCTACGTTACTTTCGTTCGCTTTATGCCCGATCGGTTTCCACGCTGGCTGGTGTGGTTCTGGTGTGCTTTGCATATCAGGTTTGCCCGTGCGCTGATAGCGGTGTCGCACAGTGTGCAGCGCAAGCTTAGGCTTCATCAGAAGATCATGATGATTCATAATGAAGTACCACTGGCAGATGAAATGGTGGCGCATCCCTACTCAGAAGCAAGTAGAATACTGCTATATGTGTCGAATACCATTCCGGGTAAGGGGCTGGAGTACGCCATTCAGGCACTGGCTGCCCTCGGCCCCTCGCATCAAGAGTGGTTATTACGTTTTGTGGGTGGCGACATGGGCCTGGAGAAAAACAGAAAATACAAAGAAGCCCTGCATCTGCTTGCCAAACAGTTGGGCGTAGAACATCGCGTGCAGTGGGCCGGATTTACCCACGATGTGTCAGCCGAGTTTAGCCGGGCCGCGCTGGTGCTGAACTTTTCTGAGTCTGAATCATTTTCGCTCACCTGCGTGGAGGCCATGTACTGCGGCCGGCCAGTGCTGGCTACCCGTTGTGGCGGGCCTGAAGAAATCATTACCCACGGTGTAGACGGTGAGTTGGTGGAGGTAGGAAACCAAGCAGAGATCAACAGCGCTCTGGAAAACCTGGTGGCCAATACAGCGCTGCGGGCGCGTTACGCAGCCCAAACCGTACAGGCGGTAACAACTAAGTTTAGCCCTGAAAACACGGTGCTGAGGTTGGTTCCAGTTTTCCAACGGACAATCCAGAACCCAAGCGGTTCCTTTTAGCAATCAATTTGGATTTATCTTGCTGCTGATTTCGCTGCATGAGAATTTTAGCTTTCGTTTTACTGCTCTTTACGGGCCTGTGTAGGGCCCAAAATCCGGACGCCCAGTTTTCGATCAACGCTGTCGCCTGTATTCATGAGAATCTGGCGGTAAACAATACTTCTGCCAACAGTGTGCGCTTCGAGTGGGATGTATGCCAGGGTGATTTGGCGTTGACGCCAACGGCCGTAAATTTTGGCTCCGTACCATCGCCTAATATCCCCACTGGTATCGATGTGGTATACGATGGTACCACTTGGTTCGGTTTCGTTACCAATCGCAATGCCAACGCCATCGTGCGCATGGCCTTGGGTGTAAACCTTACCAGTACCCCCGTGTCGGTGAACCTGGGCAATGTAAGTTCGCTGCTGAATGCCCCTACTGATATCAAAATTGTAGGCGACAACGGCAACTGGTACGGCTTTGTCTATAACGAGGGCTCCAATGCCATTGTGCGTCTTGACTTTGGCAGTTCGTTAACCAATGCGCCTACCGCCACGGTGGTAGTGACCACCGCAGGTAACACCAATCAAGGGTTAGAGGTGGTGAGGAGTGGCTCGACCTGGTATGTGTTATATACCCTGAATACCGCTGTTACCGTAGTTCGCCTTGCTAGCATTACGACCATCCCCACAGGGGCGGATATAAAAACTACCGTGGTGGCGGCATCGGTTACGCTGGGAGACATTACTGTGCTTGAGCAGAACGGGTCTTTTTTTGCCTATACGGCCGAGTTTCCCAATCGAAAATTGTATCGCGTGGCGTATGGCAGCGATCTGTTCAACACGCCAACAGTTGCTGACTTATCAGCATCACTGCCGGCTGATGCCTTGTTGTACTACGGTATTGATGGCGCTTATGATGCCGGCTACCGGCTACTTTTTGCTACGTTGGGTGGCGCGATGGTGCGTGTAGACTTGGGGCACGACCTTACACAAACGCCCACGGGCAGCCAGGTGATTGGTACCTTAGGAGTAGTTTTTAATACTGTAAAAAACAAATTGGTAAAACACCAAAGCTCCTGGTTTAATTTTGCAGTAGACTATGTGAACGGGACTTTGTTTAAGGTTACCTTCCCAACTCCGGCCTGCCAACTCGCGCCTGGATTATTTACACAACCCACACCCAGTTTTCAGTTCTTAACTGCAGGCACCAAACACATTTCACTCCGAAGTTTTTCTGCACAGGGCACTTTTGATGACGATTACAAATCTGTTTCGATCTCTTCACTAGAGTCGCCCTCTCTTGACTTTTCCAATCAAAAAATTTGCCTGCAAAGTGCCATCCCCTTTCAATATACGAGTTCGCAAACCCTGATGTCGCAACTTTGGGAGTTTGGCGACTCGCAGACAAGCACATTGCCGTCCCCTGAACATACCTATGCGTCTGTCGGTAATTACTCCGTAAAATTGTCGGGTGTTGCAGCCAACGGATGTCAAAACCAGGTGGCTAAGACGGTCACAATTTACGATCAACCCGTTGCGTCCTTCACCCTCCCCTCCGGCCTCATTTGCACCAATAACGAGTTTACGTTTGCCAACACCACTACCGACAATTTTGACGGCAACCTGGTGTACAACTGGAAGGTAAACGGCAACTCCGTGTCTGCGCAGCGCGATCTGAAGTATACGTTTACCAGCAGTGGCGATTTTGACATTTTGCTCAATACGTCCATCCCCGGTTGCCAAAGTGAACAGGCACAAACAATCAGCAATGTGCAAGCGGGCCCGCAAGTGGACTTCGCCATATCGGGGCGCTGCGTAGGCGAGGTGGTTACGTTCACGAACCAGTCGGTCGGGAGCATTGCCGGCTACAACTGGAATCTGGGAAATAGCAATCAAAGTACCGATGTGAATACCACGCAGGTATATGCAGCGGTTGGTCTGTACAACATTACATTGCAAACCACAGGCACCAACGGTTGTGTAAGCACCTTACAGAAGCCCCTCACCATCTATAGCAAGCCGCAGCCTGATTTTTCGGTCGAACTCCCTCCCTTTTCGTGTGCGGGGTCGCCTTCCCAGTTTAACGACCTCACTCCCGCACCGGTCGACAGCAACATTGAAACATGGGCGTGGACTTTCGGAGATGCCGCAAGCGGCACATCGACTCTGCAAAACCCGCTATATACTTACGCCACAGCCGCCACTTATAATGTCAGGCTGATAACGACAACCGAATTTGGCTGTGTGGCCGAGGTACAAAAACAGGTTACTATCTCTCCGTCACCATCCGCTGAGTTTTCGTTCGAGGCGGCCTGCGCCAACAAGCCCACCCGCTTTACGCCAGGCAGCGGGGCCGATGTAAAGACCTACCTGTGGACTACCGGCACCACCACCTATAGTCTCCCTTCGCCCACGCATGTGTATGCTTTACCCGGCAGCTATACTATGACGTTGCGCGTAACGAGCAACAACAACTGCGTGAGTTCAGTTACCCGAAATGTAATGGTGCCCGAACCGCCCGCACTGGCATTCGCCACGCAAAATTTATGCGCCACTCAGAGTACACTGTTTGTCGACACCACGCCCCCCGCGGCCGATGCTACCGTAACAAGAACTTGGGATTTTGGCGACCAGCGCGCGGGAACCGGAGTCTCTCCCAGCCATACCTATTCGGCAGAAGGCAGCTTCCCGGTGCGGCTGGAGGTTACCCAGCAGTCGGGGTGCAAGTATGCGCTGGTAAAGAATGTCACCATCAACCCTACACCCAAGGCCGCCTTTCAACCCTCTGCCGACAGTGGGCCGGCCCCGCTGACGGTGCAGTTCACCAACACATCGCGGGGAGCCAGCAGCTATCTGTGGACTTTTTCCGACCCCGCCATCGGTAACTCCACGGCAGCAGCGCCAACGGCTACTTTTAATTCCCTGGGGCAATATGCAGTAGACCTGCGTGCCACCAGCGACAAAGGGTGTTCCGACCTCACCAGCAAACTGATTAGCGTGGTGGTGCCGCGCACCAATGTAACGTTGCAGCGGCTCGAATTGATACCCAATCAAAATGGAGCGCTGCAAAGTGTGCTCACGATCCTCAATAACAGTAACTACGCGTTGTCGGGCATAGAGGTGGTTTTAGATTTTGGGTTGGGCCTGGCCTTACGGGAAATAATTCCGGAAAATATTGGTGCCGGGCAAACCCTTACTTATGCATTGGCCTATCAGCTCATGCCACGCGATCAGTCGTTTCGTTATGTGTGCACCGAGCTGGTTGTGCCGGCTGATGATGAGGCGAGCGATAACCGCCAGTGCCTGCCGGTGTCGGCCGAGATCGTAACCTTCGCCCCTTACCCCAACCCGGCCTCCAATTCGCTCTCGTTACAATGGATTACCGTAGGCGATGAGGCGATCGAGCTTACGCTGACCAACGCGCAAGGAGCAACGGCTTATCGAAAGACTTTTGAATTGCGCGGCAGGGGCTTACACCTCGTTACAGCCGATATAACAGCTTTGCCTTCCGGCCTGTACATCGCGCAGGTTAACACGGGCACCGTGCAGCAGCGAACACGCTTGGTGGTGCGATAAAAGTCCGTACCTACATCCCAGAAATTCTGTTTACCTTTCACCAAATTAAATTTGGCCCCCATGAAAATTAAACTTGATGCGATCGATCGGAAAATCATTGAACTGCTGCAGGCCAATTCAAACATTACCAACGCGCAGTTGGCGCAGGAAATTGGGCTGTCGCCAGCGCCCACGCTGGAGCGCGTAAAAAAACTGGAAACCAACGGGGTAATCAAAAGCTATCATGCCACCATCGATCTCGCCAGCGTAGGCCTGGGCGTCAGCACGTTTGTGATGGTGTCGCTTAAGGGACATAACAAAGACAACATTGAAAAATTTCTGAAGGCAATTAAAAAAATAGATGAAATTGTAGAATGTCATCACGTTACTGGGCAGGCTGATTTCATCCTCAAAATAATTTGTCACGACATACCTGCCTATCAAAACCTGATGCTTGAAAAGGTGTCGAACATTGAAGTGGTGGACAGCATGCAGTCTACCGTTATTTTATCGACCCTGAAAGACAGTAAAGTTGTACCCCTGCCATGACAACGGAGAAGAGTTTAGTGCTCGACAGCCGCCAGGTGCTCCAGAAAATAAAGCGCATGGCTTATGAAATATACGAGCGAAATTTTAACGAGAAGGAAGTGGTGATTGCCGGCATTGACGGGCAGGGCTACACGTTAGCCGAAATGCTGGCACGCGAACTAACGCAAATCGCTCCTCTGGCGATCACTGTCGTTCGCGTAAGCCTCGATAAACTTGCACCCCGGCAGGGCGAAGTTATACTGGATGTAGACCTGAAAACCATACGCAGGAAATGCGTGGTGCTGGTTGACGATGTATTGAACACCGGCCGCACGCTGGCCCACAGCCTCAAGCCCTTTCTTGATACGGAGATCAGGAAAATTGAAGTGGGTGTGCTGGTGAACCGCAGCCACGCGCGCTTTCCGGTTTTGCCCAACTACACAGGCTATGAACTCTCAACTACCCTTACTGACCACGTAGAAGTAGTGCTTTCGAAGCCGCAGGCGGTTTATCTAAAATGAGTTAAGATGTCTGTGCACAAGTCAGAAATTAAGAAAGTAACCACCCATCAGTTGCAGGCCATGAAGCTGCGTGGTGAAAAGATTGCCATGCTTACTGCCTACGATTATAGCATGGCTCGCATCATAGACAGTGCCGGTATCGATGTCATTCTTGTAGGCGACTCGGCCTCTAATGTGATGGCGGGCAATGAAACTACCCTGCCCATCACTCTCGATCAAATGATTTACCACGCCTCTTCGGTGGTGAAGGCGGTGAAACGTTCTCTGGTGGTAGTCGATCTGCCGTTCGGTACTTACCAGGGCAGCTCGGGCGAGGCCCTGCGGTCCGCCATCCGCATCATGAAGGAGTCGGGTGCGCACGCGGTAAAGCTGGAGGGCGGCAGCGAAGTAAAAGATTCGGTTGAACGCATTCTGAGTGCGGGCATTCCCGTGATGGGCCACCTGGGCCTCACCCCGCAGTCGATTTTTAAGTTCGGCACTTACTCTGTGCGCGCAAAAGAAGAAGCCGAAGCCAACAAGCTTTTAGATGATGCCCTGTTACTGCAGGAGTGCGGCTGCTTTGCCATTGTGTTGGAAAAAATTCCGGCCGACCTGGCAAAAAGAGTTGCAGCACGTTTAAACATTCCTTTGATTGGTATCGGGGCAGGCCCCGAAGTTGACGGCCAGGTTTTGGTGATGCAAGACATGCTGGGTATTACCCACGAATTTAAGCCACGTTTTCTAAGGCGCTATGCCGATCTCAACAGCACCATTACCGCGGCTGTCGGAAATTATGTGGCCGATGTGAAGGCAAAGAAGTTTCCCAACGAAGAAGAAAAATACTGAACAGGTAAAAATGGTTTCGAAGCGTCTGTTTTTCATTCGCAAAATTCCTTCGTACCTTACCTTCATGATTTCATGGTCGGAATTTGCCAGATTCTCACTGTCGCAAAAGGTACAGACGCTTTACCAGGAAGGTGTTTTCGTTACGGCCATTCGCTATTATAACTACAAAATCAATTTGTACTTGCTTCACCACCGGTATGTGGAAGTATTTTACAACCACAAGAAGGATTGCATTGAGCAGGTTGCCCTGCTCGATACGCAGCACTCGCGCATGAAGTTCTATTTCGACCAGATCAAGTTGCCGCTGCAAGGGTTGGCGATAGCCGCGCCCCGTTAGCACAAAAAAGGCCGGATTTCTCCAGCCTTTTTTCGATCAAATTTCAATTTGGTTACCCATTCATCGAAATCAAAAACTCCTCGTTGTTGCGAGTGCCTTTCATTTTCGATTGCAGGAATTCCATGGCCTCTATCGAGTTCATGTCGCTCATAAACTTGCGTAAAATCCATACGCGCTGAAGCTCTTCTTCTGTCATCAGCAGGTCTTCACGCCTGGTGCCCGATGCCGGCACATCAATAGAAGGATATATTCTGCGGTTAGACAGTTTGCGATCCAACTGTAACTCCATATTTCCTGTGCCCTTAAATTCTTCGAAGATTACCTCGTCCATCTTCGAGCCCGTATCAATCAGGGCCGTGGCGATGATGGTAAGCGAGCCGCCATTTTCAATTTTGCGGGCTGCACCAAAAAAGCGTTTGGGCTTGTGCAGCGCGTTGGCATCCACACCGCCCGACAGAATTTTTCCTGATGAAGGTACCACCGTGTTGTAGGCCCGCGCCAGGCGGGTAATCGAATCCAGCAGAATTACCACATCGTGGCCACACTCAACCATGCGCTTGGCTTTCTCCAGCACAATACTGGCCACCTTCACGTGGCGGTCGGCCTGCTCATCAAACGTGGAGGCAATCACCTCGGCATTTACGCTGCGGGCCATGTCGGTTACTTCTTCGGGCCGTTCGTCAATGAGCAGCACCAGCAGGTACACTTCGGGGTGATTGGCGGCAATGGCGTTGGCAATGTTTTTCAGTAACACCGTTTTTCCGGTTTTGGGCTGAGCCACAATCATGCCGCGCTGCCCTTTACCGATGGGGGCAAACAAATCTAAAATACGGGTCGACATGTTGTCGTGCGTGGTGCTCAGCTTAAGCTTCTCATCGGGGAAAAGCGGGGTGAGGTATTCAAAGGCTACGCGGTCGCGTATCTCTTCGGTGGTTTTACCATTAATGTTATCCACCTTCAATAAGGCAAAATATTTTTCACCTTCTTTGGGCGGGCGAATGGTGCCGCGCACGGTGTCGCCTGTTTTCAACCCGAGCGACTTGATCTGCGAGGGCGACACGTAGATGTCGTCAGGGCTGGCCAGGTAGTTGTAATCTGACGAGCGAAGAAAGCCGTAGCCATCTTGCATGATTTCCAATACCCCTTCGTTCGTTACCACGCCATCAAAATCTTTGATGTTATTTTCTTTGCGCGGCTGTTGCGGGTGCCGCTGGTGCTGCTGCTCGCCCGGTTCGCGGGGTGCCTGCTCAGCACGTGCTGGCGCCTCGAAAGGCGAAGGTGTTTGAGGCGCGGCAGGGGCCGGCTCATCAAAACGTACCACGGCCGGATCGATATCCAGGTCGAGGGTGTTCAGCAAATCTTCAGTACGGCTTGGCTTGGCCTCTTCCTGTTGTTGGGCTGCGTCAGGCGCTACGTTTTCGCGTCTGCGGGGGCGCATTTTCCGCTCGCCCTCCTGGCCCTCAGGGGCTGCGGGTTTTTTCGCGACCGGCACGGCTGCAGGGTTTACCGCCTGCTCATCTAAGATTTTGTAAACAAGCTCTTGCTTGCCCAGCTTTTTGGCATTCTTAATGCCCATGCCTTCGGCAATTTCTTTCAGCTCCGAAAGAAGTTTGACATTCAGATCGTCAATAGTGTACATGAATTGTAAAAAATAGTTTGGTGAGTAAGATGGAATGCAGAGAACGTTAAAAAACAAACAAGGTTAGTGCGAACACGCGATGTAAAGAAATCAGATCGTTTGGCAAGAAGAAAAGAAAATCTATTTATGAACGCGGGACGAAAAGCCCGAATGACCGTGCAATAATAGGGCAAATTTGATCATTATCAAATCGGCCAACTAAAAATTTCGGTGGGTTGAGTAATTTCACGCCACAATAAAAATAGCCATGTTGCAGGTACACACATTGCGCGAAAACCAACGCCAGATTGTTGAAGGGCTGGGCAAAAGATATTTAAAAGACGCAGACCTTTTGGTGCAGCAGGCTATCGACACCGACAAGCAGCGCAGAGAGACGCAGCAAGTGTTGGATGCGCTCAAGGCGCAACTCAATGCCGACTCGAAAAAAATAGGGGAGTTGATGAAGAGCGGCCAGGCCGATGAAGCGCAGGCCTTGCGACAGGCCATCGCCACCGGTAAAGACAAATTGAAAGTGCTGGAGGAGACGCTGGCCGAAGCCGAGAAAGCGCTTCAGCAGCAGTTGTACAAAATCCCCAATGTGCCGGCTGCACAGGTACCGGTAGGGCGCGGTGCAGAAGATAATGTGATGGTGCATGCGCAGGGCCAGCTACCTTCGTTGGCAGCCGATGCGCTGCCGCATTGGGAACTGATAAAGAAGTATGACATCATCGACTTCGAGCTGGGTAACAAAATTTCAGGGGCGGGATTCCCCGTGTATAAAGGCAAGGGCGCGCGCCTGCAGCGGGCGCTCATCAATTTCTTTCTCGATGAGGCTGCGAAGCAGGGCTATCGCGAAGTGCAGCCACCTATTGTAGTGAATGAGGCCAGCGGCTATGGTACCGGCCAGCTTCCCGATAAGGAAGGCCAGATGTATTTTATTGGCGAAGACGGGCTGTACCTCATCCCTACCGCAGAAGTACCCATCACCAACCTGTACCGCGATGTGATATTGAGCGAAGAGGAGTTGCCGGTAAAAAATGCGGGCTACACCCCGTGCTTCAGGCGCGAGGCCGGCAGTTGGGGGGCGCACGTGCGTGGCCTCAACCGTCTGCATCAGTTCGATAAAGTAGAGATTGTGCAGATTACAAAACCCGAAGAGTCGTACAAAGCGCTGGAAGAAATGTGTGCCTACGTGCAGGGCCTGCTGGAGAAACTGGAGCTGCCCTATCGAAAGCTGTTGCTCTGCGGGGGCGACATGGGCTTTAACGCAGCTATGACCTACGATATGGAGGTATATGCCGCTGCACAACAGCGATGGCTGGAGGTGAGTTCGGTAAGCAACTTCGAAACCTACCAGGCTAACCGGTTAAAGCTACGGCTGAAAACCAAAGATGGCAAAATGCAACTGCTCCACACCCTTAACGGAAGTGCGCTGGCGTTGCCGCGTATTGTGGCCGCACTGCTGGAAAACAATCAGACAGCTGAGGGCATCAGGTTGCCCAAGGTATTGGCGGCATATGCGGGTTTTGATTTGATTGCGTAACGCGTGCCTGTTTTCTCATCTGCCCACCCGGTAGCCGCGCAGGGCGTAAAACAAAATATACAGGTAGCAGGGCAGCACCACGGCAAAGAAAGCCGAGGCGGCAGTCCACTCTAACCGCACCAGCCACCCGTACACCTGTGGCATAACGGCCCCACCGGCAATGCCCATAATCAACAGGGCTGACCCTATTTTGGTGAGGCGCCCCAAGCCATCAATTGCCATCGGGAAAATAGCCGGCCACATCAGCGAGTTGGCCAGGCCCAGCAGGGCAATAAACAAGATGCTGACGTAGCCGGTGGTCGTAAATGCCAGCGTTGAAAACAGAATCCCGGTAAGGGCACTCCACTTCAGCGCGTCTTGCTGTTTCATGTATTTTGGGATGGTGAAGATGCCGATGATATAGCCTGCCACCATCGACCACAGCGTGTAAGGCGTAAAGTTTTTTGTTTCATCCAGGCTCATACCCAGCGCTTTCCCGTAAGGGCCAATCACATCGCCCGCCATCACTTCGGCACCTACATATAAAAAAATACACAGCGCCCCCAGCCAGGTATGCGGGTACTGAAAAATGCCAGCTTTCGGTGTGGCCGCTGTCGCGGATTCATCCCCTCCGATTTCAATTTCCGGCAGGGGAGAAAGCAAGATCATCAGCGCCAGCAAAATCAAAACTGCGGCCATGATGGTGTAAGGCCCCACGATGCGTTGTGCCAACTCTTGCAGCAGGCCTTCGCGCACGGCCACATCGGTAGCCGCGTTTATTTTTGTTTCGATGTCGCTGGCCCCCTTCAACACAATAGCGCTCAGGATCGCTGGGCTCAGGGCGCCTGCCACTTTATTGCAAATGCCCATGATGCTGATGCGCCTGGCGGCCGACTCCATGGGGCCGATAACCGACACATACGGGTTGGAGGCCGTTTGCAATAACGAGAGCCCCATGCCCTGAACAAATAATCCCGTAAGGAAAAGTTGAAAACTGCGGCTGGAGGCAGCAGGTATAAATAGCACCGCGCCTGCGGCCATCACCACCAGGCCCAGGGCCATGCCTTTTTTGTAGCCTGTAATATTGAGAATATACGATGATGGGATGGCAAGGAAAAAATAGGCCATGTAGAAGGCAAAAGTTACCAGCAGCGCCTGCGCATCGGTTTGCAGGTCGCAGGCCAGCTTTAGAAAAGGAATGAGCGTGCCGTTGAGCCAGGTAACAAATCCAAAGATGAAAAACAGCAGGCCGATGATGGCGATGGGCAGCACATGGCTGCGCGAAGAGCTGGCGGGCATGGTTTAAGCTTTAGGTGTGGCGAATCAGGTTCTTTTCGCGATTTTCGCACTCGAATTTTAGACCAAATAAAACTCTCATGCAAGCAACACCTCAACTTACCCTCATGGTACTGGCGGCCGGCATCGGCAGCCGCTACGGTGGCATCAAGCAGATTGACGGCTTCGGGCCGAATGGCGAAACGATTATGGACTACTCTCTATACGATGCCGCACGGAGCGGGTTTAATAAAGTAGTATTTATTGTGCGCGATGAGATAATCGATACCATGAAAGAAAAATTTCTACCGCGCCTGCGAGGCAAAATGCAGGTGGCGTTTGTGGTGCAGTCGCCTGACAGACTTATTCCGGCAGCGTACCGGTCGGCAGCGCGTACCAAGCCGTGGGGCACCGGCCATGCCATGTTGTGTGCGCACGAAGTTATTCGCGAGCCCTTTGCTGTGATCAATGCCGATGACTTTTACGGGCGCGAGGCGTTTCAATCGCTGGCAACCTTTTTCGCCTCCGACCGGCAAAATGCGCACGCCATGGTAGGTTACACGCTGAAGAATGTATTGTCCGATCATGGCAGTGTATCGCGCGGCTGTGGCGAAACTGATGAGCACGGTTTTTTGAAGACAGTGGTAGAACGCACCACCATTGTGAAAGAAAACGGAAAAATTATTTCGAAAGAAACGGGGGGCGATCGCGAGCTGAGCCCCGATACGCCCACGTCTATGAATTTCTGGGGCTTTCGCCCGGAGATATTTCAACTTACCCGCCAGATGTTTGAGGCATTTCTAAAAGATAATCACCAAAATCCCAAGGCCGAATTTTATATACCGCTGGTGGCCAACGAATTGATCCGGCAAAGATTGGGAAAGATAAAGGTACTCTCGGGCGGCAGCACGTGGTTTGGGGTAACCTATCAGCAAGACAAAGAGGAGGTGAGCAGCCGCCTTCGTGCGCTCATTGCCAGGGGGGAGTATCCCAATGCGCTCTGGCAATAATATCATACCTGCGGGTGTGTGGCAGGCGTATGGTTTGCGCGCCACCGATTTCGTGGTGAGCCCGATCAGCACAGGCCACATTAATGCCACCTATAAACTTGTTGGCCGCCCGGGCTATGTGTTGCAGCAGGTTAACACGGCTGTGTTCAGCAACCCTGATATCATTGCCAGCAATCTGGAGGCAGCGCGTTTGCATTTGCGGCAGCACGCGCCTGATTACTTGTTTTTAGCACCACTGGCTACACGTACAGGTGAAATGTTTTGGCGCGAGCAGGCGGGTGTGTGGCGCCTCTTCCCCCTGCTGGAAGATTCGATTACCGTCAACGAAGTTGCCACAGTAGAAGAAGCTTTCGATGCCGCGGCTGCCTTTGGCCGGCTTACGCGATTGTTGAGTAATGCCGATGTAGCCCAGTTCAGGCCCGTCATCGAACGCTTTCACGACCTGGCCTGGCGATATGAGCAATTACAACAGGCACTTGAGCAAACTTCGTTGGCGCTGAAGCGTGAGGCCGCAGCGGCTATCGCACAAGCACAAGAGTTTTCATTTTTGGTAGCGCGCTATCAACAGCAAGCAGGTAGCGGGGGGTGGCCGTTGCGCATCATGCACAACGATACCAAAATCAATAATCTATTGTTGCATGAACAGACACGTAAGCCGATAGCGGTGATTGATTTGGATACACTGATGCCCGGTTATTTTCTTTACGATGTAGGCGATTTGCTGCGCACGGTGGCGCCACCGGTGAGTGAGGAAGAGCGCGCCACGGCAAAAGTGGTGGTGCGGCAGGAATTTGCACAAGCCGTCATCAACGGTTACCAGTCGGAGATGGGCAATGTGCTGACCGCTGCTGAGCGGGAGAGCATGGCGCTGGCCGGCCCCATGTTGGCCTATATGATGGCCATTCGCTTTCTGGCCGACTACCTGCGGGGCAACACCTACTATCACATTAGCTATGCCGACCAAAACCTGGCGCGGGCACAAAATCAGCTGAAATTAGTGGGTGAGTTTTTGAAGTGAACGCAATCACCTTTTTCCTTTCCGCTTCTTCTCATGAAAAGCTCCTTTGAACGTGGGATCTGCCTTGCGTTTGTGCTCGTCTAACGTGCGGGCCATGTATTGCTGTTCTTCAAACGAGGTTTCCTCCACCTGCACCTGTTCCGGCAATTTCCTTACCTCGATTTTCTGCCGTATCAGTGCCTCAATCTTTTCCAGGTGTACGGCATCGGCCTCGGTAACAAAAGTGATGGCCGTGCCATGATGACCGGCACGCCCCGTTCGGCCTATGCGATGAACATAGTCCTCATACAGCAGCGGCACATCAAAATTGATCACATGCGATACCCCGGTAACATCAATACCTCTTGCCGACACATCGGTGGATACCAGTACGCGCAGGGCGCCTTCTTTAAATTCGTTCACAGCATTGATGCGGCTGTTCTGGCCCTTGTTGGAATGAACCACCCGCACAGGGCCTAGCTTCTTGCGCTCAATGAAATGAAACACATTGTTGGCGACTTCTTTCGTGCGGGTAAAGATGAGTACACGTGTAAAGTCGGGCTGCAGCAGCAGGTGAGCAACAAAGTTGATTTTCGTTTTCAGGTTGGGCACGTGGCAGGCCCACTGGGCAACCTGTGCCGCGGGCGTGGCTTGTGGTGTAACCTCTACCTTTACCGGAAACTCAAGAAAATCTTGCGCGAGTTTTTCAACCTTGGCAGGAAAGGTTGCCGAGAACAACAGGTTTTGCCGCCTGGGTGGGATCACCTCCATGATTTTTCTTAGCTGTGGCAAAAAGCCCATGTCCATCATGCGGTCGGCCTCATCAATCACCAGGGTTTTGATCTGCTTAACGGCAAGGTCGTTGCGCTGGTATATTTCCAGAAAGCGCCCCGGGGTGGCGATGAGGATGTCCACACCTTGCTGTATCGTTTCGACCTGTGTTTTGGGCCCCACGCCTCCGTAGAGTGCAGCTAACCGCAAATCGGTAAAGGCAGCAAGCTGCGCGGCCTGTGTGGCCACCTGCACCACCAGCTCTTTGGTAGGCACCAAAATAAGCGCCCTTGGTTGCACACCC
>Ga0224723_1001185_pt1 | contig 16285 bp, 12 predicted proteins | sample Balambano_FR2_Me_FD_161647 | JGI IMG/M metagenome (GOLD analysis project Ga0224723, IMG submission 161647) | Freshwater sediment microbial communities from Lake Towuti, South Sulawesi, Indonesia - Balambano_FR2_MetaG | ecosystem: Environmental > Aquatic > Freshwater > Lake > Sediment | place...
GCTTGTCTGGCTATATGCCATTCCCCGTCCGGTACGTTCATCGACGGCAGTCACCGATTCGCTGGTGATCGTCGGCGGCGAAGATGGCACGCTGCGCGCGCTTGATCGGCTGACGGGCGTGCTGAACTGGCAATTCGATACGGATGCGCCCATCGTTTCCACTGCCACCGTGCGCGACAGCGTGGTCTATGTCGGCGGGCTGGATCGACATGTGTACGCGCTCGATGCCCAGACTGGGCGTGTTTTGTGGCAAACAGCGACCGACGGCGAAATTTATGCGTCGCCAACCGTAATCGATCAGGTCGTTTACATCGGCAGTCGTGACCACCGCGTGTACGCGCTCGACGCACGCACGGGTGCAGTGCTTTGGCAGTTCGACACAGGCGGCGAAGTCTGGTCATCGCCCGCCGTCGTGGATGACACGGTTTACATCGGCAGCCGAAACAGCCGGGTGTTTGCACTGGACGCCGCAGCAGGAGAACAGCGCTGGGCGTTTGAAACGGGCGGCAGCGTGGACTCGTCGCCTGCGGTTGTCGATCAGACCGTGTATTTCGCCAGCTACGACGGTTTCGCGTATGCCCTGCGTGCGGCAATGGGTGAACTGGTATGGTCAACCGATATGGGCAGTCAAAGCTACTCAAGCCCGGTCGTGACGGACGATACGGTATATTTCAATACGATGGGCGGCGCCTTATATGCACTGGAACGGCAAAGCGGCGCCATCGTATGGCAGTTCGAAATCGGCAGCCCGGCTTATTCATCGCCAAGTTATGCCGACGGCGTGATCGTCACACTGAGCGAATTTGAAGGTCTGATGTACGGGCTGGATGCGCAAACCGGTATTGAATTGTGGCGGTATCGCACCGGGCGGCAGGGCGATTATCGCAGCGCATCACCAGTACTCGTGGATGGCGTGGTGTACATCAGCAGTAACAGCGACGGCGTGATTGCGCTCAACGAACCCCCTGGCTCGTAACCACGCCGAGCATATGACTTTCGACCCGTTCTGGTACCGGGACATCATGCAGCATTCGCAGCATCACATTGACCACCGCGCTTGCTAATCCGTCACGGTCAGCGCTGACGCTGGCGCGCAGATACCGCCCTGCCTCGATGTATGCTTGAGCGGGCGTTTCGCTGCCGATACTGAAAATCCCGACGCGGTCGTCAGCGATACGTGCGTCGCTCAGCGCATCGATCACGCCGAATGCCAGCGTATCATGCACCGTCAGCACGACATCGAATGACAGTTGTGCATCGAGAATGCGCTGTGTGAATTCATCGTCGATTTCCGCATTCGGAACGTGATCGTAAACGGCTGCGATGCGCGCGTTCGGTGCGCGTTCCGCTAACCCTGCAAGCATCCCGTTTCCACGCTGAGCGACGCCGGATGGCGACTGCATGGTGACAAGAACGACGTTACCGGGAATGAGACCTTGTGCGATGATATACTCACCCGCCAACAGCCCTGCCTGCACAGCGAGCGCATCGTTGTGTGAATCCATACTGACCGCGTGATAATCGCCTTGCAATGGGGCGAGCAGCAGCAGCGCACGCCGATGTTCGTTGACGGCACGCAGCGCCGACGCAATTTCTGATTCTTCCAACGGACAAATGATGAAGCCCGCAGCACCATCGTGCAGCGCGGTTCGTATCATCGATGCCTGAGTCTGCGCGTTCATGGCAGGATCGTACACGCGGACAGGAATGTTGTAGTTGTCCAAACCCTGATCAATATCACGAGCCATGATCGCGGCAAATTCCGAATCCAGCGAACAGGCGATATAGGCGACGAACGACCCGTTGACGAGCAGACGAAGCCGCGTTTGAAACGCATCGACGGAGATTCCTGGATAATCCGCCGCACGTACTGGCTCTCCGCGCTCAATCGTGAGTTGAAGCGGCAGCAAATACATGACTATGCGCGTGTACAGCAGTATTCCGACGCCGCATCCCATCAGGGTGAATAACGTGACTCGCAAGATTGTCCCGGTATGTTTTGGCAGTTTACTGCGCTTGGGTGCGCCAGCGCCTGTTATCGCGTGCGCTTCGCGGGTCTTGAGTGGATCCGACACAGTGATCGGCGTATCGATGATTTGCAGGGCGTCGCGCAGCGAATCTTTTAATTTATCCACCGACTCGAAACGCGCGGCAGGATCGAGCGCGACGGCACGGGCGATGACTTGATTGGCGTGATGCGCGATGCGCTCATTATCGAGCGTCAGGATTGGAAATGGATCGTGCAGCTTCATGTGCATCAAACGAACGAAGTCCACGCCCGCCCTTGCAAACGGATGCTCACCTGCCAGCATGTGATAGATGAGAACACCCAGACTGTAAATATCGGAACGTCTATCCGTCGGTTTATCAGCGATCTGTTCGGGCGCTGCATACGCGGGCGCACCGACAATCACGCCCGTCTGCGTGAGTCGCAGCGAGGCTTCCAGCAGCTTCGCCAGCCCAAAATCGGTCACATACGCATTGTCAGTCTCGTCAAGCAGGATATTGCTCGGCTTGATATCGCGGTGAACGACTCCGCGCTGGTGTGCGTAGCTGATGCCATCGGCAATCTGTGCAAAAATCGCCCACACATCGGGCAATGGCAGCCGACGTGTTTTCATATGGTCATGGAGCGAGCGTGGCAGCAAGCGCATCGCAATATGCGCGACACCATCGTCCGCGATTCCATAATCATAAATCGGGACGATGTGCAGGTGTTCCAGTGACGCGATCAGTTTTGCTTCTTGTGCGAAGCGCAGTTTGAAGGTTTTCAGGTCTTCAAGGCTGGTGCCGTAATGAATGACCTTCAGGGCGACCACGCGCCCCGTTGAACGGTGGACAGCACGAAAAACCTGCGCCATCCCACCGCGCCCGATGCGTTGTTCCAGGTTGTAATCGCCACGTGGCGTTTCGGAGGAAATCGCCATGTCGCGCCTCAGCGAAACCGATGCGAAGATTCAGTTAATTTTCGCCCAGATATACGCGCCTGATCATATCATTGTTCATCAGCGTTTGTGCGTTGTCGTTCAGCACCACTTCTCCCGATTGCAGCACATAACCCCGATGCGCGACTTCAAGCGCCATCAGTGCATTCTGTTCGACCAGCAGCACCGTCGTGCCACGCTGATTGATGCGCTGGATGATCTCGAAAATGCCTTCGACCAACACTGGCGCTAAGCCCATCGAGGGTTCATCCAGCAGCAGAATGTTCGGGTCGCTCATCAATGCGCGCGCCATCGCCAGCATTTGCTGTTCGCCGCCGGAAAGCGTACCGCCTTTCTGAAAGGTGCGCTCTTTCAATCGCGGAAACATCACGAACATTTCGTCCATGCGCGCGGCGATATGTTTTCGATCCGATTTGTTCCAGGCGCCGATTTCCAGATTTTCACGCACTGTGAGCAAGGGAAAAATGCGCCTTCCTTCAGGGACATGCCCAATCCCCAGCGCAGCGACTTCGTGCGGTTTTTTGTTGGTGATGTTTTGTCCATTCAATGTCACCGTGCCGAAACGCGCCTTTGCCAACCCGCTGATCGTGCGCAGGGTGGTACTTTTTCCCGCCCCATTTGAACCGACCAACGTGACAATTTCCCCCTGATTGACCGTGAGATCCACGCCGCGCAGCGCATGGATATGCCCGTAATAGGTGTGCAGGCGTTCAAGCTGCAATAAGGATGTCATCCTACAACCTCTTCTTCCTGCGTATCCAGTTTCGGCGGTTCGTTTTCGGTGCCGGCGGCACGCCGCCCCAGATACGCTTCGATCACGTGCGGGTTGGTGCGAATCATTTCCGGCGTGCCTTCCGCAATTTTTTGTCCAAAGTCCAGCACTGTGATTTGCTCGCTGATGCCCATCACGACGCGCATGTCATGCTCGATCAGCACGACGGTGATCGTGAGTTCATCGCGGATGCGCCGGAATAAGCGCATCGCCACTTCGGATTCGTTCGGGTTCATCCCCGCTGTCGGTTCGTCGAGCAGGATCAGCTTGGGATCGCTCGCCAGTGCGCGCGCGATTTCAACGCGGCGCTGATCGCCGTATGGCAGGTTGCGCGCGATCTCATCGCCCTTCCCGCCCAAGCCGACAAAGCGCAGCAGGTCGCTGGCACGCTGGCGCACCTGCTCTTCCTGTTGATTGAACCCACCGACCCGCAGCAGCGTTGACCACAGATTGACGTTCAGGCGTGAGTGCATGCCGACCATGACGTTTTCAAGCACTGTCATATTCGGAAAGAGACGAATACTCTGAAACGTGCGCGCCACGCCCGCCGCGTTCACCTGGTCAGGACGCAGCCCGATCAGCGAGCGCTTGTTGAATTGAATCGTTCCGGCATCCGGCTTGTAAATCCCGGTCAGCAGATTGAACAGCGTCGTCTTGCCTGCGCCATTCGGTCCGATGATCGAACTGATGCTGTGTTCGGGTATATCGATATTCACTTCACGGACTGCGCGAATGCCTCCGAAGGATTTGGCGAGTTCGCGCGTTTGCAGTATCGACGACATTTTCGCTTGTTCCTTATCGCGGAGTACTGTTCGATGGTTTGACTTCATTGGTGTTGATGGGTTCGATTTCCGTCGTGAACGCATCGTCTCTGTTTTCGCGCAGTTCCAGGCTGCGGCGGCGTTCGGGCAGCAGCCCAGCCGGGCGAAACAGCATCATCAGCACGAGGATCAGCCCAAAGACAAGCGGCTGATACTTCGCAGGCTCCAGTTCGACGGGCCAGTCACGGATGTGAAAGTTGATCAACGGCACGATGTAATCGACGTTGCGCAATGCCTGCAACTGCTGTGACAGATTGGAAAGAATATGCAGGTCGAGCAGCGTGATGATCATCGCGCCCAACACCACGCCGCGTATCCCGCCGATTCCCCCGACGATCACCATCGCCAGGATTTGGATCGATTGCAGCAGCACAAAGCTGCTGGGGTCGATGAAGGTTTGTTTGGCGGCGTACAATACGCCAATCGCACCAGCAAATGACGCGCCTGTCGCAAACGCCAGCAGTTTCATGCGCACCAATGGCACGCCCATCGCAATCGCGGCGACTTCATCTTCGCGGATCGCCGTCCACGCGCGTCCGATGGCGGAATTTTCGAGCCGCCGCGCCAGAAAGATGATCACCGTCAGCATAAGAATGGCTAAAACGTAAAACAGAACCTGCCGCGCCAACACATCAATGTTATCGGTGCGTCCGGTAAATGATTGCGCTATCCCGCCGGTCAATTCGTTCAACCCAAACGGGATAGGTGGACGCCCGATATTGTGCAGCCCTTGAGAGCCATTGGTGAGGTTAATGGGCGAGTCCAGATTACGTACCAGAATGCGGATCATTTCGCCAAAGCCGAGCGTGACGATCGCAAGATAATCACCGCGCAGGCGCAATACTGGCAAGCCGAGCAAAATGCCGACCAGTGCAGCCAGCAGTACGCCCGCGAAGATGAAAATATAGAATGCCCAGTCGGGTACGAGCCAGCCGTTGATCAGGAAGATCGTTTCGGCGGGCGACGTGAACATCGCCCACAGGTATGCGCCGACGGCGAAAAACGCGACATAACCCAAGTCGAGCAAGCCCGCGAAACCGACCACGATGTTGAGACCGAGCGCCAGACCCGCGAAGATCGAAATTTGAATCGCCAGTTCCAGATACGTGGTGTTGACCAACCCAATGATCGGCACGACGACGAGCATCAGCACCAGCAGCAGTGTTGTCTTGACGGCGGTACGAAGCGGCGCACCCAGAATGACAAGCGGCGAAAGCGCGAACAATGGGAAGATGCACATATTCGCCGCCGGAAACCACAGGCTGCGTTGATCGAGCGTGAGCAGCAAAAAACCCGTGATGACGACATACGCGATTGCCAGCCCAATCGCCGCGTACTTGTTGGCGAACAGCGCCCGAATCGGGTTTTGCTGCGGAGGTGTTTGTGCAAACGTCGCCATGACTACACCTTTTCATCCACTCGTTCGCCCAAAATACCACTGGGGCGGAAAATCAGGATCAAAATCAAAACCGAAAACGCAAAAATATCGGTGTAACGCTGACCGAGTGCCGGAAAATACACCAGCACGCCATTCAGGAACGACTCGATCAAGCCGAGCGTCAGCCCGCCGAGCAGCGCCCCCGTCACATTCCCGATCCCGCCCAACACTGCCGCGGTGAATGCCTTCACGCCGGGAATGAACCCGACATACGGCGTGACTGTCCCGGCGTTCATGCCGAACAACGCGCCAGCACCGCCGCCGAACGCCCCGCCGATGAAGAACGTCAGTGCGATCATGCGGTTGACATTGATGCCCATCAAGCCGGCTGTCGCCTGATCTTGCGATACCGCACGGATGCCGCGCCCCAATTTTGTCCCGTTGACGAAAAAGTTGAGGACCAGCAGCATCAGCACCGCGCTGATCACCACAATGATCGATGTCACGCGCACATTCACGACATTGGCAATCTCGATCAAATCACGGAGCGCTGTACCATTCACGGTGACATTTTCCGGCGTGATGGCTTCCCCCACCGTCAGATTACGCACGTCGGAATTGCGGATCGGTCTGCCGCCCAATGTGAGCCCGCCGACGTAGACATTCTCGAAGGTCTCATCGCCAATCGCAAACGTGTCATAGGTTGTGCCATCCGCGTCGATCTGTTCGATCAACTGACCGCCGATATTACTCCCGCCGATCACGATTCCCTGAAAACTGACCGGAATCGGTGTACTCAACCACTCGATTTGATTGGTCGGATATGTCAGGTTGAAGTCGTTGCGCGTCACGGTCATGATCGCGCGCGTGCTGTCGATCAGCACATATGAGATGCCGATGGCGGTGATGAGCGGCACCAGGCGCGGCGCACCGCGTAATGGACGATAGGCGACCCGTTCGATGACCACCGCCAAAGTGCCACTGACCAGCATTGCCAGCAATACCGTGACGACAATCAGCAGTACGGGCGACCACGCACCCAGATAACCGCCATCGAACACGCGGCGCATGACTTCAAAGCCGATGACCGAACCGACCATAAACATTTCGCTGTGCGCGAAGTTGATAAATTTAAGTACGCCATAAACGAGCGTATAACCGAGCGCGATCATCGAATACACGAAACCAATGCTGATCCCGGTGATGATCATGCCGGGAAGCTGCGTGGTGATTTGCGTCGCTAAATTGATACCGGGACGGGGTTCAGGAAACAGAAATGCGAGCAGATAGGATATCACCGTCAGCAAAACCGCCGCGCCGACGATGAAGGCGAGCATTTGCCCGATTGGAAACAGGATATAACGCACTATCCAATTGCCAATACCATTGAGAGGACTGCTGGAAGACGGCACATTGACCGTTTCGGAAGCTGCCAGTTGCGAACTCATGCGTAACTCCAGGATGAATGAAAAAAGGCGGTGCGCCGGTCAGATTGCCGACAGCGCACCGCCCTTTTTACAGCGAATGCGTGTTACGAACCCGGAGTCGCTTCCGGCATCATTTCTTCTTCCATCATCATCGACGCCATCAACGGGGACGGCAGTTCGATTTCAGCGGTGATCGTGTTTTCACTCCACGCATCGGGGTCGCCCGACACCACTTCGATCACGTAATACAGACCGACTTCCGGGTCACCATTGTCGTCGAACGTGATCGCACCGGTCAGACCTTCATAATTTTCGGTCGCGCGCACGGCGGCGGAAACTTCCGCACGGGTGGGCAGCACGCCGCCATTCGATTCGAGCAGGCTCAGCACGGCTTGCAGCACGATATCGGTCGAAACATACGACTGCACCGCGAACGGCTGCGGCGCTTCGCCATACGCGTCGGTGTAATCGGTGATGAACTGTTCCGCCGCCGGGTAAACTGTCGCGGGCGCAGCCACCGACGTGTAATACGTGCCGACCGCCGCATCACCCGCCAGCGCCGCAAATTCGGACGAGTCGAAACCATCGCCGCCCATAAACAGACCTTCATAGCCTGCTGCGCGCGCCTGTGCGATGAAGATACCCGTTTGGCTGTAGATGCCACCAAAGTAAATCAGTTCGGGTTCCAACGCCAGGATCGGCTGGAGGATGCCTTCAAAGGTCGAGGCTTCTTCTGTGCCTTCAAAGCCCAGCACTTCCAAACCGAGTGCAATCGCTTCTTCCTGGAAGAATTCTGCCAAGCCCTGACCATACGCGGTGGTATCGTGCAGGATGTACACGTTGCTTACCGCCAGCGTTTCGGCAGCGAACGTCGCGCCTGTCGGACCTTGCAGGTCGTCACGACCGCACACGCGGTTAACCGTCGGGTAGCCACGATCCGTCACGAGCGGGTTGGTATTGGCGGGCGATACCATCACCAGGTCGTTGTCGTTGTACACTTCCGACGACGGGATGGCGACACCACTGTTCAGGTGACCGATGACCGCGAGGATCGAGGCATCGTTGACGATCTGCTGCGCGTTGGAAACCCCGACATCCGGCGTCGCCTGGTCATCGAACGGTACATATTCAACGGTGAAACCCAGTTCTTCGATAGGACCCGCCAGTTGTTCCACCGCCAATTCGACGGCGTTACGCATACTGATGCCCAACACCGATTGCGGACCGGACAACGGCGTTTGCGACGCGATGCGGATCACGTTGTCTTGCGCTTGCGTGGCAACCGCGCCGACCGCCAGCACGAGAACGAGCGCCAGCACGATAATACGGGTGGTTCTCATGTGCAGAAACTCCTCTTTCATGTAAAGAGCAAAAAGTGATAGACAGGCTGCGTCTACGCATCCAGCCACACAACTATACACATCCTCTTAAAGATTACCACAGAGTAATGATGTATCAATTGGACTGCTGGATATTTACAACCGCCACCTTGTTATACTCAATCCATCTGTATTTCCGCCACAGTTCCGCGTGGCGAATGATGAGTAATTGATGAGCCAATCTTGAAACGGATTTAACGATGAACAATACAGTACGCGGCGCGATTTACGGATTGACGGCGGCGGCGATTTGGGGAGGCATGTATGTCGTTTCAGATGTTGTACTGAATACCATCCCCCCATTCACACTGCTCACCCTGCGGCTGCTGTTGGCTGTCATCGTGTTGTGGTTTTTCGTGCGCCGCACGCCTGCCACAACGCGCCCAGACCGCGCCGATGCCATCCAACTGCTGCTGGTCGGTATGGTGGGGTTCGGGTGGAGTTTAGGTGCGCAGTTCGTCGGCACGGAAAAGAGTACGGCAATCAACGGCACGTTGGTCACGAGCGCTTCGCCCGCCTTCATTTTGCTGTTCGCCGCGTTGATTCTGCGCGAACGTCTGACGCTCGTTCGCATTGCGGCGGTGGCGTTGGCGAGTGTCGGCGTGATCGTGATCATCGACCCCGCGAATGCGAATTTCGGATCGCAGACATTTATCGGTGACATCGCGTTGGGCGTTGCGGCGTTCACCTGGGGATTGTATTCGGTACTGGTACGTTTGGTCAGCAAAAAGTTCGATACCCTGTTGGTGAGTTTTTATGCGTTGATCGGTGGTTTGCTCCTGACCATCCCTGCCAGCGCCATCGAACTCTCCACGCGCACGATTGGCATCATCGACGGGGGTATCATCCTGGGGGTGCTGTATCTGGGCATCGTTTCCACCGCCGCCGCCATGTGGATGTGGAATCGCGCGTTTGCGCTGGTCGATGCCTCGGTGGCATCGCTGTTCTTCTTCGCGCAGCCGTTCGTCGGCACGGTGCTGAGCGTGCTGCTGCTCGATCAAGCTATCACCCAGAATTTAGGGGTCGGCAGCGCGCTGATTCTCGGCGGCGTGCTGCTGTCGCTGGTCAGGTTTGGCATGAAGCCATCGGAGACCGTCGCTCAAACACACGCTACAATCGACAGTGCATGACTTTCATGACCTTGACTTTTTCAAAAGGATTTTTCACATGACAGATTACACCCCACAACCCGAACATCGCTTTACCTTTGGTTTATGGACAGTCGGAAATGTCGGGCGCGATCCGTTCGGCACACCCGTGCGCGACCCGATTTCACCCGTCGATATCGTCCATTTGCTCGCGGAAGTCGGCGCATATGGCGTCAACTACCATGATAACGATCTCGTCCCCATCGATGCGACGCCGAGCGAAGAACGCCAGATCGTGAATGCGTTCAAGGCAGCGCTCGACGCGACCGGACTCAAAATGCCGATGGCGACATGCAATATGTTCACCGAGCCGATCTTCAAAGACGGGGCGTTCACGTCCAACGACCCGAAAGTGCGCGCGTATGCGCTGCAAAAAGCTATGAAAACGATTGATACCGGCGTGGAATTGGGCGCGCAGGTCTTCGTGTTCTGGGGTGGACGCGAAGGCGCCGAGAGCGACGCAACCAAAAACCCGGCGGACGCGATCAAGCGGTACCGCGATGGTGTCAATTTTCTGGCGGCATACGCGGTATCACAGGGCTACAACCTGAAGTTTGCGCTTGAACCAAAGCCGAACGAGCCGCGCGGCGATTTGTACCTGCCGACTGTCGGCGCGATGCTCGGCTTTATCGCCACGCTCGATCGTCCTGACTTATTCGGCGTCAACCCGGAAGTCGCGCACGAACACATGGCAGGGTTGAATTTTCTGCATGCTGTCGCCCAGGCGTGGGAAGCGGGCAAGCTCTTTCATATCGACCTCAACGATCAGGCGTTCGGTCGCTACGACCAGGATTTCCGGTTCAGTTCGGTCATGATCAAGCAGAATTTCTTTCTGGTCAAATTTCTGGAAGATGTCGGCTATGCCGGCAGTCGTCATTTTGACGCGCACGCTTATCGTACCGAAGATTATGAAGGCGTGAAAAACTTCGCGCGCGGGTGTATGCGCACGTATCTGATCCTGAAAGAAAAAGCAGCCCGTTGGAACGCCGATGCTGAAATTCAGGCATTGCTGGCACAAATTAATGCCGATGATGGCGAATTCAGCTACCTGAACGGCGGATTCACACCTGACGCCGCCGCCAAGTTGAAATCGCATTCGATTGACCGCATCGCCATTGGTCGGCGCGGATTACCCTACGAACGGCTGGATCAACTGACGATTGAAGTCCTGCTCGGCATCCGCTGACGCGCGAAGCGCGGTGGTCGGGCGAACTTACGTCATCGCCCGACCGCCGTTTTCATGAACACGATTTGGGCGCTGCGTTTAATGGTTCGGCTTCTCCGGCACATAATCCCCCTATAAGCCTTAATCTTTAAGTGCTACAATAAGTAGAATCCATCATACGAAACAGCAATCTAAAGGTTCATCTGTGACTCAAACGCGATCTGACATTCGCAACGTCGCTATCATTGCGCACGTCGATCATGGCAAGACTACCCTGGTCGATGGCATGTTGAAACAAACCAAAGTCTTCCGCAACGCGGATGCGGCGGGCGAACGCATTCTCGATTCGAACACGCTGGAACGCGAACGCGGCATTACTATCCTCGCCAAAAACACCGCCGTGACCTGGAATGGCGTCAAAGTCAATATCGTCGATACGCCCGGTCATGCTGATTTTGGCGGCGAAGTCGAGCGCGTGCTGAACATGGTCGATGGCGTACTCCTGCTGGTCGATGCGGTCGAAGGTCCTATGCCACAAACGCGCTTCGTGCTGCGTAAAGCGCTGGAACAGGGCTTGCGCGTTATCGTGGTGATCAACAAGATCGACCGCAGCGCCGCCCGCCCCGAAAGCGTACTCAATGAGACGTTCGATCTGTTCATCGAACTCGGTGCAAGCGACGAACAAGCCAGCTTTCCCGTCATTTATGCCATCGGCATGGAAGGGAAAGCTGGCTATACGCCTAAAGTCGCGGACGATCTCGCGCCATTGTTCGAGACGATCATCAAGGAAATTCCCGAACCGGAAATCGACGCGGCGTCGCCAGCCCGCCTGCTCGTCACCTCCATCGAATATGACAATTACAAAGGGCAGATCGGGATCGGGCGACTGCACTCCGGCACGCTCAAACGTGGGCAGCAGGTCGTCCGCATTACGCCGGATGGCGAGCGCAAAAATGGACGGCTGGATTATCTGTTCACGTTCTACAACCTGACCAAAATCGAAACCGAAGATGTCGGCGCGGGCGATATTCTCGCGTTTGGCGGGCTTGACCCGATTGGCATCAGCGATACGATTGCCGATCCGTCGGTCGAAGAAGGGTTGCCTGCGATTCGCGTCGAAGAACCGACTGTGCGCATGACCTTCGGCGTCAATACATCACCGTTCGCCGGGCGTGAAGGCAAAACCGGATGGGGAACATCGCGCCGTTTGCGCGAACGTCTGACCAATGAAACCCGCAGCAACCTGGCGCTGCGCGTCGAAGATGGCGATACGCCCGATCGCTTCATCGTCAGCGGACGCGGCGAACTGCATCTCGGCATCCTGATCGAAACCATGCGCCGCGAAGGATACGAGTTCGAAATCAGCAAACCGGAAGTGATTTTGCGCCGTGACCCGCAATCGGGGGAAATGCTCGAACCTGTCGAACAGGTGCATATCGAAGTCGCGGATGGGCTGACCGGCACGGTCGTAGAGATGCTCGGCGGGCGGCGCGGTCATATGACCAACATGAGTACCGAAAGCGGGACAACCTTCCTGGAATATCTCGTGCCGACGCGCGGCTTGCTCGGTTTTCGCTCGCAGTTTTTGACTGCCACAAGCGGCATGGGACAAATGCACAGCATATTTCACGGCTACGAACCGTTAGCGGGCGAAATTCCCACCCGTCAGTTCGGAAGTCTGGTCGCATGGGAAGCCGGACCTGCTACAACCTACGCCATGCTTGCGGTGCAGCAGCGCGGCACGTTCTTCATCGAACCGGGGGTTGAAGTGTACGAAGGCATGGTGGTTGGCGAACACATCCGCAACGAAGACCTGGCGGTCAATGTGTGCAAGACCAAGACGCTGAGCGCCGTTCGTACCAAGAACTACGCCGATGATGAACGCCTGAAAGCGCCGCGCAATCTGTCGCTCGATGATTATATCGAGTTCATCAACGATGATGAACTGCTCGAAGTGACGCCGCTCAATCTGCGCGTGCGCAAGCGCATTCTCGATAACGAAAAGCGTCTGAAAGATCAAAAAGCGCGCGAAAAGATGCTCGAAGCGCAGTAGACCACGAGCAATAACGGGCGACCCGAACAATCTGGGTCGCCCGTTTTGTACCACTGCGCCGCAATGGCTCATCATGCCGGACGGCTTGTGATGAACAGTGCGTCATCACGTCCAAGCCCTGCCAGCTTGAGAATGCGATTCTTCTGACGTCTGGCTTCTTCTTCATCGCCCCAAAAGCTGATCACGCGGTTTTTGCGCGCGGCGAGAAAATTGAGCGCTGCCATCACGTGCGAACACCCCACTCCGCCATTTTGCGCCCACGGACACGTGCAGCGCGCCGCAATGACGTTATCGCGCCGGGTTTCGATGGTGACGATATGATGCGCGTAGGGGTTGGATCGACTGGTGACGACGAACGTATTTGGCGCGACCAAACGCACCGTCATGCGTCGGCTGCGCGCTTGTAGTTTCTTGATTTCAGTCGGTTTCATCGTCGTTTTTCCTATCCCATTTACACCATCAATCGTAGCACAAAAGTTCAGTATTTTCCACTCAGAAACGTAGTAGAAATTCAAATTGCACCGCCCTTTTTTGAGGGGTCTTGATCAAACAAAAAGACATGGTTGCCCATGCCTTTCTGATACGATGAAGATGACCTGACTCGGTTTTGAACCCGCGTTACACACCCTGCCACTGCGGAATACTGATCGGTTTCAACGAACCTTCGACAGCCTCCCGACTCCGTTCCAGCCACGGCGGCAGCATCAGTCTTTCGCCCAGACGCACCACATCTTCATCGACGGCAAAACCGGGACCGACCGTCGCCAGCTCCACGATATGACCATCCGGGTCTTGCGTGTAGATGCTCTTGAAATACACCCGGTCGCGCACAGGCGATACGCCGATGCCGGCGCGCAGCAGTTTTTCGCGCCATTCCAACTGCACGTCTTCATTTTCGACGGCGAACGCGAAATGATGTGTTTGTCCCACACCCATCTGTACCCGATTGGTCGTGCGCGGGCTGCGTTCAAAATATGTGATGATCGAACCCGGCGCCCCCGCCTGATTACCCCAATACCAATGTGCAGACGACGGATCGTCGAAATTACTGGTCATCTTGACCCGGCGCATTCCCAACACGCCTTCGTAGAAGGCATTCGTGCGTTGAATATCCGCGCCAATCGCGGTGATGTGGTGCATTCCGTTCCGCAGCGCCATCTCCGGCGAAATTTCTGGCACCGGCGTTTCCCACATCAACTTGCTGATTGCTTCGTTGTCACGGTTGTTATGCAGCATGTCGGCGGGCGGGTCGCGGTGTTCACTGCCGATCCGATCCGGCGATTCATCCACCGCCCAGCCCGGTCCGACTGTTGCAATTTCGATGATCACGCCATCCGGGTCTTGAAAGTAGATCGACTTGAAGTAATGCCGGTCGAACGGACCATCGACATGCAGCCCATGATCGACCAGCCGCCGTTTCCATTGCAGCAAGCCATCATAATCGGCAACTTGCAGCGCGTAATGATGCGTGCCGCCAATGCCCCATCGTCCTTTCGGGGCGTGCGACCACTCGAAATAGGTGATTGCGCTGCCGGGTGCGCCCGTCTCGTTGCCGAAATACAGGTGATATGCACCCGGATCATCGAAATTGACAGTTTTCTTCACCAGCCGCAGCCCCAATACCCGCGTGTAAAAATCGGTCGTGCGCTGTGCATCCGAACTGACCAGTGTAATGTGGTGGAGTCCTAAAATCGTCATCGTCGCCTCGCATTCAACGTTGGAAGTAAATCACACTCGAATAATAGACGCATACTTGCGCGCACTCTTACCCGGTCAGCGCCGACACGACTTCGTTGACGAACGCGATTTCATCCTGGTTGATCGTGTGTCCCATATTCGGGTAAAGACGCTTGGTCACGTGCGCGCCATAACGCTCGAATACCGCCGCCGATTCGTGGATGCGCGCTTCAGGAATATGAAAATCCTGCGGGTCACAGCCCAGAAATACCGGTGTTCGGTCCAGCGTGCCGGGATATTCCCACTGCGTGCCGGGTTCACCGATCAAGCCGCCCGATAAGCCGAACACGCCGCCATAACGCTGGGCATGGCGAACTGCATATTCCAGTGTCAGACACGCCCCCTGCGAAAAGCCGATCAGCATGATCGTGTCGGCGTTCAACCCATGGGTTGTGATGTGTGTCATGACATCATGCACTGCACGCAGCGCCGAGTCCAGATACGGCTGATTTTGCTGGATCGGTTCCATAAACCGATACGGATACCACTGCCCACCGTTCGCCTGTGGTGCGAAATATGCCACATCCGCTGCTGTGAATTCATGCGACAGACTTAAAATACTGCGCGCATCCGCGCCGCGACCGTGCATCATAATCATGGCGGCTTTGGCTTTTTCGAGCGGCACACCAGCCGTCAATACGGGCTGACCCTGATGAATTGACTGCATCCGTCATGCTCCAATGCGTTTTTCCAACGCCCTGCTCAGTTCGCGCAGCGGACCCGTCAGCATCGCCCCAAGCATGATCGGCGCGGAGATCGCGTCTTCCGGCGCGATCTGGCGCGTCATCATTTTGCCCAGGCGATCCTGAATGGTTGGGCTGTCGAACATCCAGCGCATCATCGTGCGTTTTGAAAGTTCCATCGCCCAACGCGGCAGCTGCGAATACAGGTTGGTACGCACGCGCTCCAACGTGGACATATACATCGCATACGTTTCGGCACGGGCGACCGCGTCATAGTCGATCAGCGCCTGTGACCAGCTTTTTTCGCCGCGCTTCCACGCGACAATTTCAGCCGCCAACGCGCGCGCAGTAAACATGGCATCGTAAATCCCCTGCCCATCGAGCGGGTCTTTCTGGTGATACGCATCACCTGTCAGCGCCCAGCCATCACCGCCCGGCGCGCGGTACAGATTGCCGATCTTTTTCATGCCGCGCACATCGGTGATGCGTTCGGCGTGCTGCACGCGCTTCCAAATCACGGGGGTTTCGCGCAGCAAATCGAGATAGAACTGCTGTGCCTGACCCGCTTGTGGGTCGATCAAATCGGAACGCCCTTCGACGGCAAGCGCAACCGTACCATCCGCGCTGTCCATCATCAGGAAACCATAGCCGCCGCCGCTCCCCACCGCCGCGGCGACAGGCGCGCCATCGCGGAACGGCGCGACATTTTTCCAGTAAGCGTAGTACAGAGTCGTCGGGCGGTCGTCATGTTCGTCCACCTCCGCCGCATTCACTTTC
>Ga0224723_1001186_pt1 | contig 16272 bp, 16 predicted proteins | sample Balambano_FR2_Me_FD_161647 | JGI IMG/M metagenome (GOLD analysis project Ga0224723, IMG submission 161647) | Freshwater sediment microbial communities from Lake Towuti, South Sulawesi, Indonesia - Balambano_FR2_MetaG | ecosystem: Environmental > Aquatic > Freshwater > Lake > Sediment | place...
GCGCACATTTCCCTGCACAGCCATATTCATGCCTGCAAAACCGACGACGGCGGAAAAGATCGCGCCCATTGCAAACGCGCCAGCACGCCCAAACGCGATCGTCGTCCGGGCATTGTCGCACTCGGCTTCGCCGCGCTGCACAATCAACGCTTCTTCGGCGTAAACTCGGGCATTCGCTTCTTCCAGCGATAGCACCGCGCCTTCGGGCAGCGGATTTTCCGTCTCAAAGTCGTGCCGAATCTGCTCGACCAGTTCAGGGCAGAAACGTTCAATCGCATACGGAGTCGGCTTGATGATATACACGCTGAAGAACAGGATGACGACCAGCACGACGACGAGAACCGCAATAATCCGCATTTGTGAGCGCAGATAGGCATTCGCGCCCGTGCGAATGTAATTCCATACTTCCTGCATTTTGACCGAGCCTTTTGGCTCCGCCAGAATTTGCCGCGTGAGGATGTAGGCATAAATCAAGCCAGCGATGGCGATGCCTAAGACTACAAACATTAAAATGTATTCGGCAGAACTCAATGGTCTCATAATGAAACATATCCCTGATGGTGAGCGGAAAAAACCCGACTGAACAAACCCCCCAACTATTGGGTTGATTGCACAAAGAAAGCGGCTTACAGTCTGTCACATTGCCCCAAAGTTTGCAAAAACTCAGAGGAAAAACCATGAGGAAGTTTACGCTTGTTCGGGCATTGGCTGCGGCTGTGCTGATGCTGGTATCAGTAACAGGTATATCGGCGCAGGGAGACGTAACGCTCACGGCGATTGAAGACAGCCTGTTTGGAATAAGTGCGATTGTGCCGGAAGGCTGGCAGGAAGTGAGCCCGGGCATCTACGTGCGCGGCGAGAGCGCAGGAGACATGACACTGATTGGTCTGCAATCAGCGCCAGTTGATGCAGCACTGTTTCTGGGATCCATGGTCCCGCAGTTGGGCTTGACCGAAGCGCCTGAATCCATCGGTCAGGTTTCAACGGCGGCTTTCGACTGGACGCTGTATCAGGTTGATATGTCGTCTCCGCAGGGTCTAAACCGGATAGATTTCGGTCTGGCGACGTTGAATGGAGTTACGTATGTGACATTCTTCCAGACGAGCGAGGAAGAATATGACGCGCTGCATGAAAGTGTGTTTTTACCGATTCTCAACTCGGTTGCGCCGCTGGTTGAGGAATTAGCGACCGACCCGCTGCCCTATATCGCCGAAGATGTCACGTTTCCGGGCGGGGCGGAAGGCGTGACTCTGGCAGGAACGCTGACTCTTCCTGAAGGTGACGGACCTTTTCCTGTTGTTGTGTTGATGACGGGCAGCGGGCCGCAGGATCGGAACGAGTCGCTAAGACCTATTGCCGCCATTCAGCCGTTCGCCCTGATCGCCGATGCGCTCACCCGCGCTGGCGTTGCCGTGCTGCGCTACGATGATCGCGGCGTCGGCGAATCGACCGGCGATTATGCCAGCGCTGTGATTGACGACTTTACGGCGGATGGCGCGGCGGCTATAGACTACCTGCTCACCCGTGATGAGATTAATCCAGAGCAGATCGGCATTCTGGGTCACAGCGAGGGTGGTATTTATGCGGCGACACTGGGGGCAGATAATCCGAATGTGGCGTTCGTGATCGGCATGGCTGCGCCCGCTATGAATGGTGTTGACCTGATGGTCGAACAGAACGTGGCGCTGTCTGAAAATCAGGGGATGAGTCCTGAGGATGTTGAACTCATCCGCGAATTAGCCTCGAATGTCTATGCGGCGATCATCGCAGGCGATATGGACGCCGTTGAGCAGTTGACACGCGAGGGTTTTGGCGCGTTGTATGACAGCCAGACGGCTGAAACACAGGCGCAGATGAGAGATCGAGACGCCTTCATCCAGAGCCAACTTGACGCGCAGATGCCTGTCTATCAATCCCCCTGGTACCTCGCTTTGCTGGAAAGCAATGCTGGCGCGGATTGGGCGCGGGTGACAATTCCTGTCCTTTCGCTCTATGGCGGCAAGGATATTCAGGTGATCGCCGGGACGAATGCCGCCGCGCTCGAAACGGCGCTCAACGCGGCGGGTAACACCGACTATGAAATTGTCACCTTCCCGAATGCCAACCATCTGTTTCAGGAAGCGGTCACGGGTGGTCTGGAAGAATATGGCATGCTGGAGCAGACGTTCACGCCTGATTTTCTGCCCACGCTGATTGAGTGGGTATTGGCGCATGTGACGCCGGGGGGCTAAACACCAATCCTTCGCGTCTTTGTGTCTTTGTGCCTTTGAGATAATCTCTTAGGCGTACATGGCGGTTCCAGCTTGGAGATGAAAGCCTATGCCTGCTTGGTGGCAGAATGCCGTGTTTTACCAGATTTACCCGCGCAGTTTTAAGGATACGAATGGCGATGGCGTCGGCGATTTGCGCGGGATTACCGAAAAGCTCGATTATCTGAAATGGCTCGGTGTGGATGTGCTGTGGCTCTCACCGATCTTCAAGTCGCCGATGGTGGATTTTGGCTACGATGTGGCGGATTACACCGCAATTGATCCGCTGTTTGGGTCGCTTGAGGATTTCGATCATCTGCTCAATGAAGTCCATCAGCGCGGGCTGCGTTTGATCCTCGATCTCGTGCCGAACCACACCAGCGATCAGCATGAGTGGTTCCTGGAGTCGCGTTCCAGCCGCGATAACCCGAAACGCGACTGGTACATGTGGGCGGATGCCAAGCCCGACGGGTCAGCGCCGAATAACTTGGTATCCTACTTCGGCGGTAAGGCATGGACGTGGGATGCACAGACGAACCAGTATTACCTGCACAACTTCGCGCCGGAGCAGCCCGAACTGAACTGGCGCAATATGGAAGTGAAAGCAGAGATGTTCGATCAGATTCGTTTCTGGCTGCGGCGCGGCGTGGATGGTTTTCGCATAGACGTAATTGACCGGCTGATCAAAGACCCGCAGCTGCGCGATAACCCGACCGACCCGTTGTGGCAGGAAGGCGGCAATCCTGCGTGGCAGTTCTATCGCAAGTACAGCGAAAATTACGAGGGCATACACGATCTGATCGCCGAAATGCGCGCTGTATTTGATGAGTTTGAGGATCGGGTCATGGTCGGTGAACTGGCGTATTCCACCGATCCGCATTTCATGGCGGCGTTCGCGGGTTCAGCCGAAAAACCCGAAATTCACCTGCCGTTCAATTTCGCGCTGCTCATGCTGCCGTGGAACGCGACTGCGATTCGCCATTTTGTCGAGACGTATGATTCGTATTTGCCCGTCAGTGGTACGAATTATGTGCTGGGCAATCATGATCAGCCGCGCCTCGCCACACGGTTTGGCAACCAGGCGCGGAATGCCGCGCTCATGCTGATGACGTTACGCGGCGCGGCGTTCATCTATCAGGGTGAAGAACTGGGGATGGTGGATGGGGATGTGCATCCTGATCAGTTTCAGGATCCACAGGGCAAAAATACCGGTTTCAGCCGCGATCCATGTCGCACCCCGTTTCACTGGAACGGCGGGGCAAACGCGGGCTTTTCAGAGGCAGCGCCGTGGCTGCCGGTTGCCAGCGGCTTTCATGAGTTCAACGTCGAAGCGGAACGGCAGGATGAAGGCTCGACACTGACCTTCTACCGCCAGATGATCGCGCTGCGCCGCGATCATCCTGAACTGCTGGAAGGACGTTTCCACTCGCTTGAGGCAGGTGAAAAAGTATTTGCTTATACCCGTGAACATGCCAACGGGCGTTTTTTCGTCGCGCTGAATTTCACAGGCGACTCGCAGACGGTCAATCTGGGCAGCGGATACGGCGAGATCGAGATTTCTGCAGGAATGGATCGACAGGGCAGGCTCGACCTCGGCGCGGTCACGCTGCGGGCGCATGAAGGTATTCTCCTCAGCGTCGAATCAACGTGAATGAACTGTATCCGTTTCTCAAAGAAACGCATTACTGGTTTAGCCGCATCGGGCTGATCGCGGGTATCCTCATGCTCATCACTGCCGTGTATATCGGCTTGATTCGGCATGGGGATGTCACGAACTGGTTTCGGCGCGGGGTGTATGCGGTGCTGATCCTGATGGGCATTGAAGCGCTCATCGGGTTAGTGATGTATGCTGCTGGCGGACGCCCGTTTGAAGAAGTGCATCTGATCTATGGTGCGGGGGCGGTGCTGGCGCTGCCGTTCTTCGTCTTCGTCGAGCGCACGGCGAAGAAGCGCCCGGCGATGGGCAGTTATATTTGGGGGTTCGCGCTGATGGCGGCGATCATTCTGCGGGCGATCATGACCGGTGCGCCGCGATAGTTGTTCACGCCGCCAGTTTGATCACGCATATATTCAATAATTACTGAAAGATCAACCACAGAGGCACTGAGGAAACAGAGGTTTTGATAGTCTTTCTCAGTGTTCTCCGTGTCTCTGTGGTGCAAGCATGAGGGTAAAACGTGATGCTGCCATTTATGGGAAACGAACTGCTGGAAGGCAGAAAAATCAGGCTGGTTCGCCCGACGCGAGATGACGTGCCGACGCTGGCGGAATGGTCGCAGGATATGGAATATTCGAGGCTGCTGCGGCGCGGCATGGTTTATCCCGGCTCGGTTGAAGATTTGATGGGTTGGTTTGAGTCGTGGGGCAAGGAAGAACACTTCTATCCGTTCATGATCCGCACCCTCGATGAAAACCGCCTGATTGGGATGCTGGCGATCAAGGATGTGATGTGGCAGGCGCGGCACTGCTCATTCTTCATTGGCATTGGCAAGCGCGAGGATCGCGGCAGGGGTTACGGGGCGGACGCGCTGCGGGTGATGCTGAAATACTGCTTTATGGAGATGAATTTATTGCGCGTCGGGCTGGAAACGATGTCGTATAACCCGGACGCGATCACAACGTATGAACGGGTCGGCTTTGTTCATGAGGGGCGCCTGCGAAATTTCCTCTACCGCGATGGCATTTTCTATGACATGGTTTTGATGAGTATTCTGCGTGAGGAGTGGGACGCGGGGCAGCAAACCTCAGATGACGGTTCGTAGGGGAGGGGCTTGCCCCTCCCGCACAAACCAGAATCGCGGGCGAGGCAAGCCATCGTCCCTGCAACCACAGTCTCCAACTGGTAAACGTCATCACCAGGCACGCGCACAAATCATGAACCGCGCAGATAGGCGATCAATGCCTGTATCTGCGCGTCATTCAACTCAGGATAGCCACCGCGATATGGGTGAACGAAAGCGGTCTGCTCGTCTGGCAGCGCGTTTGACGTAAGCAGCGCGACAATATCCTCATCGCTCATATCATTTTCGGCTAGGGCGGCGCGGTCTGCATGGCAGGTCGAACACGCCCATATAAATGCGCCTTCACTGTCGAGGTTGTCAATATTGAGTCCCTCTACAGCGCCGGATGAAGGTGGAACGACGGACGGATCGAGCGCGTTGATCGGCGCGGGTTCAAACGGGTGAACCGTAGCGAGAGGAACAATCGCCATGTCGGATGAGTCGGTTTGCGTATCGCCACCTTCCAGCGGTGCGCCATTCAGCACACGAATATAGGCAACCACATCGGCGAGATCGGCATCGGTCAGGGCAGGATTTCCACCACGTGCGGGCATTAATTGTCCCGTCGTGTTCAGCGGGTCGCCCGGCTGCCGCCCGACAATCATGAACTGTATGAACGCCTCGTCGGTTAAACCGTTGATGAATTCGCTCTCAACCAGCGTTTTGCCAAGACCCGGCACACCCCGCGCATCCGCTCCATGACAGGCAAAACACAGGCTGGCATAAATTCGCTGCCCGTTATCCACAGCGGCTTGTGCATACGGGTGCGCCTGTGCGACTTCAACAATTGGCTGCTCCAGCGTTGGCGGGATAATCCCAATGGTTGCTGTGGGCACGAATGCAAGCGCAGGGGCAGAGGCATCCTGCTCGGCGTTAACCGATGGTGTAATCATCCCGCCGAACATAAGCAACAGGACGACCACCAACAGGGAAAACACGACAACGACAGCGACAGCATTACCTGACTCTGTAGGCGCTGGCTCAATTTCAGGAGGGGTGTTATCCGTCATGACTGCCTCCTTATTCCTGCACGACCAGCGCGGTCACCATGCCAAACATGCCGTTCGGACCTTCTGCATGGGAGAGAATATGGCAGTGGTAAGCCCATACGCCGGGCAGGTCACATTCGACCAGCACGTCATATCGCTCACCGGGAGCGATGTTGAGCGTGTCGCAGAGATAGGGCGCAGGCAGCGGATAGCCGTCTTTTTCAATCACCAACTGCGGTAAACCGTGCAGGTGCATCGGGTGAATCATGAGCCCCTCGTTGAAATAGCGCACGCGAATTCGATCTCCCAGCTGCGCGATGATCGGCTGTGTGTACGGGAATCCCTTGCCGTTAAACGTAAATCCCAGCGACGAGTCATTAAGGACAAACGTATAGTCCGCTGCAACTTCGGGAACACGTGAACGATCCAGCGGTTCAACGATGAAAGCGCCAAGCAAGCCTTTTGTCACCTGTTCCGCCGCGTTATGATGCGAGTGATACATGTGTGAACCGGGATTTACGACCGTGAACTCATAGGTATATTCCATGCCTGGCGTGATGATAGGCTGGGTAATGAAGGGTACGCCGTCCTGATCGTTGGGGACGCGCAGCCCGTGCCAGTGAACAGCGGTACTTTGCGCGGTCATATCATTACGAACGATAAAGCGGCAGCGGTCGCCTTCGGTTACGCGAATATCCGGGCCCGGTACGCGCCCGTTATACATCATCGCCGGAAACATCACACCACCGCCAGTATCCCAATCGGCTTCGGTGCAGGTGATATGAAATACTTTTGTGTCACCGTCCATCTCATAGGGCATCGTCGCATCCCAGAACGTGGGGTCAGCGCCAATATTGGCGAGATAAATGTCAACTCCCGCCTGATGATGAGCATCCATCTGCTGCCAGTCGCTCATCTGCATAGCCGGCATTGCGGTATGATCCTGAGCAGCAACGGAAGCGGTCTTACCACTGAGCAGCACCGCGCCGGTGCCTCCCGCCGCGAGACCGGCAATTTTCAGAAACTCTCGTCGTTTTAACTGTCCGTTCATGCTTTTCACCCCTGAATATGATCACTCTTTCTTAATCTTAGTTCTTTGTGAAAGACGGCACAATGAGCAGACGAGCTTTTTGTTTGTATGAACTGCACAATATTATTTGAGAATAAGAATTGAAGATGCGCGTGATTATAATTATCCTGATCTGAAATATTCACATGAATGCCACAGTCGAGCAAAAATGTATCAATGAAAGCCTATTAGAGCGATTCGTTTGTATGGCCCTTGAGAACCCATCTGAAAATTCCGAACACGGCGGATGTCCTGGCGGGCATCCCTACAAAAAACAAGGGTTGTGATTGTAGGGACGTGCGCCAGCACGTCCGCGTTACTATACAACACTCTGAATATTCAGATACGCTCTGCCAGACCATCACCGTAACCCAGCGGCGAGATAACGCTTACTGCGTGATGCGGTGATAGAGCAGGAGGCTGCTCGTCGCTGTGACAGGGGCAGGTGATTATGCGCCGGAAATTGCCGACATTGTGGCGATTCACACACAGACGACCGGGAGCGCGGAATATCAAGGATATTCTCTGTAGGGGCGATGGCTTGCCTTGCCCGCTTATAACCCCGAGGTTCCCCACTCCTCAGCCGATCGGTATCGCGGCGGAATTGGTGAATAGCGGCTATAATGAGTTCCTGAAATAACGAGGGAATTTTTCACATGGTTATGGAAGCGCAAAAGCAAAAACTGACTATCGCCGAGTTCCACGAATTTTGCGCTCTGCCCGAAAATCAGGATCGCCTGTTTGAACTCATTCACGGGGAGATTGTTGAGAAACATGCGCCATATCGCTACATGCACTCCCCGAATGTTTTGACGGTCGCTGAGTCCAAGGATGTTCCTGACCTCTACATTGGAATTAAGTCTATAGATGGATCCAAGCGTAGGTCGCGCCTGAAAGCAGAAGACTATCTCATTCACGGCACAAAGTTGGTCTGGCTGGTGTTTCCAGAAGAGCAGCTCGTTGAGGTCTATTCCCCCGATCAGGAGGACGTTATCATCATTGGCATTGACGGCGTACTGGATGGCGGTGATGTTCTGCCTGGTTTTAGCCTACCCGTCGCCAAAATTTTCGCCTAGCTGAATGTTCTACGCCAATACCTCAATAACATCCCCCACGCAAACTTCACCAAGCCCGCGATGAATGACATTCTGCCCGAACATGACCTTGCCTTCCGCGCTGCGGCGAAAGGTGTTCAGTGTTGCCAGCGGCTCATGCGGATCAAGGACTTCGCCTAAAGCAGGATCCACCGTTGTCATCACGCAGCGGGGGCATGGCTTAACGACTTCACAGACGATTCCATTCACCCGAATTTTCTTCCAGCTATCCTCCTCGAAAGCCCGTGCGCCTTTCACAACCCAGTTTGGGCGAAAGCGACGCATGTCCATCGGTTCGACTTCGCGTTCTATCAGCCGATCATTGAGACTGGCAAGCGATGCTTCAGAGATAATGAGAATTGGATAGCCGTCGGTAAAGGTCGTGTGGGCAGGCGGAATAGCATATAGCGGGTTCACAGGGCGGATCGTGGACTCCGGCATTCGCACCAGCTTCACAGGGCTATGCAGATGGTCGCTGAACCATGCCTGTGCGTCGTGACCCTCGTCTGCCGCGATCATCGTGTCTTTGCGAATGGTTACCTCAATAGCCTCGCCGTTCTGCCCTTCCAGCGGGATGCGGAGTTCACTGGCGCGTTTTGCCTGAAGGATGAGATGATCTCCCATAATTGACGGTTGTATCAGTGCCAACTGGGGAGCTTCTCGCTGCGAGACATACTGCCAATGCCCGTCTTCCTGTATGACGACCATCCAGCGGCGGTCATAGCGTGGACCTGCCTCCTCCAAAATCATGCGGTCAGAAGCAATCCCCGCACACGACTTGACGGGGTAGGTGTAGACGGCGGATAGGGTGAGATTGGTCATACTTCTAGCATATCCAGTTCAAAATGCTCGGCATCGGGTATCTGCTCGCCATGATAGGCAAGCACAATTTGATTGCGTGGAAGACCGCGTTAGAGAAGGGCATCCAACAAAGGTTTATCGGTGGTGTCTTCCTCAATCACCACCTGATCATCAGCCAGACGTGCCATCACAACGACACCCGCAACATATTTGCGGATAGGATAATCAACGGCATTCACCGCGTACACGCCATGTTGTTCGTCTGAGAGTGTAAACAGGATAACATTTGCCCCGCGCCCGTTACTGGCATACTTAAAGACTTCCTCACGCACAATATCCCTTAAGGATTCCATGCTACAATCTCCTCTTGTTCTGTATCAATGTAACCAGTTTTATGTTCAGAGTTGTCATTGTTTGTGCGACGAATGAACGGTGGAAATTTGTTTGATAAATATGCAGCGGCACTGCAAGATAGAGTGGAAAGTCCATTTCAGCGTTGATCAGGGCAAGCCGGTAAACTTCGTATTGTCCCCAAGCACGATAAAACTCATCAAGAAATGATGCAGATTCTGGAAAGCATTTTACTTCAACGACGATAATCGTGTTGTCTTCAGAACGTAAACGAAAATCGGCATAGAGATGACTGATACGCTCCTGTTCATCAATGCGAATGGAAAAGGGATGATTCTTTACTTTCCATCCCTGTTTTTCAAAAGCACGTATTATCGCTGGTTCACACTGATCAATGGCGGGCATGGATGAATACGTATTCCCAAGATTAAGTCATTGATGTCAAGAAACGCGATTATACCTTCTCCCTTGTGCAAAATCGCACCATTCAGCCCCCCACTTTTTGAAGCGGCGCGGTATAATGCGCCCCAATTGTGAAAATTGGTATCAAGAAGGGTCATCGAACAATGGCGCAGATCGGTCTGTTTTTTGGCAGCAATACCGGCAACACCGAAGCGGTTGCCTATATCATGAAAGATGAATTTGACAAAATTCTGCCCGGCGTTGTTCAGGTGCATAACATCGGGCGCTCCACGCCGGCGGACATCCTCAAGTACCAGTACATCATCATCGGCATTCCGACATGGAATACGGGCGAACTTCAGGATGACTGGGGCGCGTTTATGCCGCAGTTTGAGACGATGGATATGTCCGGCAAGAAGGTCGCGTTCTTTGGCTTGGGCGACCAGAACGGCTACGGCTTCAACTTTCTCGATGCAGTCGGAATCGTCGCCGATAAGGTAATGGAGCGCGGCGCACAGGTGTGGGGCTTGTGGTCGAACAGCAATTACCAGTTTGAAGAATCCAAGGCAAAAGTTGAGGAATACTTTCTTGGACTCGGCGTGGATCAGGAAGGGCAGGCAGAACTGACCGCGCCACGTATTCAAACGTGGGTGAAGGATGTTAAAATGGAGTTCGGGCTGTAATGGATATTCCCTCAAGCGGTAAAGCCGTTGCCCTCAGCGCATATGAACCGAACTTTGACAATCTGACGGTTGAAGACCGCCCGATAGCAGCACTCGAAGCGCACGACGTAATGGTACAAATCGCCGCTTCTCCTATCAACCCATCCGATGTCATGTTCATCTACGGGCGATACGGCGTTCGCAAGCCGCTGCCCGCGATACCGGGTTTTGAGGCGTCCGGGCGAGTGATTGCGGCAGGCGAAAAAGCCGGATATCTGCTTGGGCAGCGCGTTGCCTGTTTCGCGCCGGAACAGGAAGGCACGTGGATGCAGTACCTCACCACAAATAGCCTGAATTGTTTTCCGGTAGGGGATGAGATCAGTGATGAACAGGCGGCAATGATGTTGGTTAATCCGCTGACGGCATGGGCGCTGATGGATATTGCCCGTGAAAGCGGCGTGAAGACAGTTGTCCAGACGGCTGCCGCCAGCGCATTAGGCAAGATGATCGTTCGGTTAGGCGAGCAGTTCGGCATCGAGACGGTCAATATTGTGCGCCGTGATGGGCAGATTGCAGACCTTCAGGCGGCGGGCGCACGTTATATCCTGAACAGTTCAGAGCCGACCTTCGAGAAACATCTGCGCGAATTATGCCGTTCACTCGAAGTGCAGTTGGCGTTTGACGCGGTAGGCGGGGAATTGACAGGGCAGGTCGTTCGCGCCATGCCGAATCGCGCTCGGATGATCGTGTACGGTGGGCTTTCAGAAGCGCCCGTCGAGATCGGCGTTGATCAGTTGATTTTCAAAGCCAAACAGATCAGCGGGTTTTGGCTGTCTTACTGGATGCGCGACGCGGGTTTAGAAAAAGTCGTGCAGGCGTGGATGGAGGTGCAGGCGCAGATCGGCAGTGCCTTCCAAACGAACATCCGCGCCCGTTACGGGCTGGAACAGGTGCGTGATGCGCTGGTGGATTACACGGCGCACATGACGGATGGCAAAGTCCTGATAACGCCCTGAATTTCAGGTATGTCGCCGCACTCCAAGAGCCTGCTCAATTGGCAGAACCAGTAACACGCCATGTCCCGCCTCGGTGAGATCGCCAAGCAAATGATTGGTTTTGGCGATCAACCGGTCTATTAGGTCATCCTCACACGCGCACAGCAGAATCAGGACATTTTTCTCGGCTTCGTCAAGCGCTGCCGCTAATGCCGCACCCATGGAGATGAGCATACGGGGCAGTTCCACTTCGCCATTTTTGAGCATTTGCTGAAGCGAATACAAGCCGTTGGCATGAACGATTGTGATGCCTGGTGCGCCTGCATCCTGCCAGCCGGCTGCAATATCCAGCCCTTTTTCCGACTGTTCGGTCATGAGCAAAATCAGCTTCATCAGGAGTGCGCTCCTTCGCTTGAAATCTGTGCAGCCTCATGGTCACGCGGGAAAACCTTGCGTACCAGCGGCGGCGTGATTAGTGTTGTCAGCAAAATCGTCACAAACAGTGCATTGTACAGTGAACTGCCCAATTCGATCATGCCTGCGTTGACCGCGACAGCGATGATAATCAGCCCGACTTCCCCCCGCGAGATCATACATACCCCTAAACGAAGTGATTCAGCCCGATTGAAACCGCCGAGCAAACCGCCTCCGCCGCAGCCGATCAGCTTGGAGAGGACAGCGACGATCATGAGTGCAACCGTCAGCGGGATCGCGTCTGCGTTGAACGTGCGTAAGTTGCTGGCGAAGCCGACACTGACGAAAAATACAGGCACGAGAAAGCCGTAGGCGATGCTGGATGCCGCGCTTTCCACTTCATGCTTCACTTTTTCACGGCAGCGGCTTAACCCCACGCCCGCCAGAAATGCGCCCGTGATTGCTGCCACGCCGCCAAGTTCTTCCGCCAGACCCGCGAAGATCAGCGCGGCGACGATGCCGAATGCGGCAATGCCATAACTTTGCGACAGCAGCGGCTGCCGTGAAATCCAGTTCAGGATGCGCGGCAGCACGAACCACGCCAACAAACCGCCGATCACGAAAAAGCCGATCATCCTTATGAGAACGATTAGTACGCTACTTCCCGCGCTGCCTTCACTGACGCTGCCTGCGGCGGTGAGCGCAGTTGCCAGTGAGACCAGCAAAATCGCCAGCACATCATCCACCAGCGCGGTCGCCAGAAGCGCGTTACCTTCTTTGGTTTGCAGCACGCCGAGTTCCAGTAAGACTTGCGCCGAAATACTGACGGAGGTTGCCGCAAGTGTCACCCCGGCAAACAGCGCGGGTTCAAGCATGACGCCGAAGATCAGTCCGACCGGGATCGTCATCAGGACTGGAAGCAGCCCGCCGCCGATCCCGGCAAAGACCGCCACCTTGCCAACTTTTCGGAGTTCATCCAGGTCAACTTCCAGACCGACCAGAAACATCAGCAGGACGACGCCGATTTCCGCCAGTTCCTTGATCGGGTCCTCGATATGGACGCCGTGAAAGATGCCCCATTCCGCCATGTTGAGCAGCGTGGGACCGAGAAGCACACCGACGAGCAGTTCGCCCAGAACCCGCGGCTGACCGACCATTCGTGCCAGTGTCCCGGCAAGACGCGCCGCCAGAATGATGATTCCCAGTGCAAGCAATAGCGCAACGACAGGGTTTGACCCCATGCCTGTCCTCACTTTCCGATTTTGCAAAATGTAGGATACCATAGGGCAGCGGCGATTAGGACGTAATAGCCTTAAAAACGACTTGAGGTCGAATTGTGGCAAGGCGGCAGCGCTACATCGCCTTAATGAATCTGCCTGTGACCGCAATTGACAATGGAGGGGGCGTTGATTAGTATTGCCATCACCTCATTAACGAGGGAAACTGCCGTTTTAGAGGCAGTTTGCTCAGACTGGGTCCTGCGCGGCAAGGCGTCCGAACCGTGTCAGGACTGGAAAGTAGCAGCACTAAGGATTTTCCCTTGGGTGCCGCAGGCAAGCCCAGCCTGAGCAAACTGAAGCTAAAGCGGCAGTTTATTATGTCCTCCGATCCGCTGGCGACCCGCCCGCGTCGCCCTCAGCCTTCCCGTTCACGCCTGCGCTGGCGCTACCTCTGGCTCATACTGCCTGTGTGCCTCGTCATGATTTTTTTGATAGCGGCAGCGGGATCGCTTTTTTCTTCATCCAGGACCGTGACCGTGATCATCAACAACGAGGCGGAGTCCTACGAAACGGATGCGGTTACTGTTGGGGATGCCCTCCGCCAACTGGCGATACAACCGAGCGCAAGCGATCTCATCACACCGCCGCTGGAAACTGCGTTGGGCGAGAACTCGATTATTCGCATTGAACATGCACGGCGAGTGCTGCTGCGCGTGGATGGGGTGGAGCGCGTTGTCTTTACGCCATTGGATAATCCGTCGGAGATTCTCGCCGCCGAAGGGATTGCCTATGCTGAAAGCGATCATCTGGTCGTGGATGGTATTGCGGTCAGGCTGGGCGATCTGGCGAACTGGTCAGCACCCGCCCTGCATATCACAGTGGATCACGCTTTGCCCATCGTTATCGAAATGGCGAATCGCTCCGGCGAAGTCGTTGCATTGGAGAGTGCGGCGCATACCGTCGGTGAAGCCTTGTATGAGGCGGGAATTCCCGTCTATGTGGCGGATCGCGTTTCACCGCCTCTGGATACATCGATTACTGAAAATACGCACATCCTGATCCAGCCTGCGCTGCCGATCACGCTGCATTTTGATCAGGAAACGTTCACCACACACATACAGGGGGAAACGGTGCAGGATGCGCTCGATCAGGTCGGGATTATGTTGATGGGTCAGGACTTCTCGATCCCGTCACTGGATACGTCGCTGAATGACATGACGGATATTCAAATCGTGCGCGTAAAGGAAGCGCTGGAAACGGTGCTTGCGCCGATTCCATTTGAGATTGTCTATCAGTCCGATGAACAGTTGCCCGCGTATGAACGGCTGGTCATGCAGGAAGGGCGTGAAGGCATATTGGTGTCCGTCTATCGCGTTCGCTATGAGAATGAGGTTGTTGCGCGGCGTGAACTCATCAGCCAGACCGTCGCCCGCCCGCCGCAGGATAGGCTGATCACTTACGGCATTAACTCGACGCCCGGATAGTCTGCGGCGAGGATTGCCCGGAACCGGACATTTAACAGCCACCAAGATTATTCGATAATTTCTTGGCGTTCTTGGCGACTTGGCGGTTCAAAAGGTTTGCATATTGGATGGTGGATATGGATTTGCTGATCGGCACGACGAATCAGGGCAAGCTGCGTGAGTATGGCGAAATTTTCGACGGCGTTGCGAACGTGCTTCTGCTCAATCTGAGGGATGTCGGACTGGAGACGCTCGACCCCGAAGAACCGTTCGAGACGATTGCCGAGAACGCCATCCTCAAGGCACAGATTTACGCCCGGGCAAGCGGGTTGATCGCGCTGGGGGATGATTCGGGGCTGGAAGTGGACGCGCTTGATGGGCGACCCGGCGTGTATTCCGCCCGTTACGCGGGTGAGGGCACCAGCGATGCGGATCGCCGCAACAAACTGCTCGGCGAAATGGTGAATATTCCAGATGGACAGCGCGGGGCGCGGTTTGTATGCGTAGCGGCGCTGGCGCACCCTGACGGCGCGATTGAGACGGCGGAAGGCGAGATACGTGGTAGGATCGCGTATGCACCGGGCGAACTGCTGCATGGGTTTGGTTACGATCCGATCTTTATCCCCGAAGGATTTGAGCGCGTTTTCAGCGAGATATCTCCGCAAGAAAAACATCGTATCAGTCACCGGGGACGGGCAGCACAGGCGATCCTGCCTGCCGTGAAAGCATGGGCTGAACAATACAGCTAGACGTTTTTGCCGCCCCATACTGAAATAGCGTATAGTTATATCAAACTGAAATGTTATGGCAGGCGTGAGTTTTTGCGCCTGTTCATGTAATCCTCGCGGAGCAATTCATGACGGATATGGCGGAAGCGCGTCTCCAGCAAATTGACGATATGATTGATGCCTTGCGGTCAGATGACCCGCGTGTGCGCCGCTATGCCGCGCACTGGCTGGGGGAAGCTGCTGCCGAACCCGCCATCCCTTATCTCATCAATATTTATCTTAATGATCAGGATGATCGCGTGCGCGAAGCCTCTGCCTATGCGCTGGGTCAGTTCCGCGCCATAGACAAGGCGTTGCAGGCGGGCAAGGAAGATAAAGTCGTCAAACTGCTGACGAAGGTAGAAACACAAGGGAAATATGGTCATCCAGCGCGGCGCGGGCGCGTGTTCCGCTGGATTTTCGCCATGCTCCTGACACTTGGAACATTGATCGCTGCGTACTATTTCCTGCCTGATGGCATGTTTGCTGGAACTGTCCCTGTCGCTGCGCCAACGGTGGATTATGCCCGCCGCGCCGCGCTTGCCGCCGAAATTCGCCCGACGTTTAATCAGGTGCGCGATAATATCTCAACGCTGCAAACCATCTTCACGACGGTGTTGGGCGGCGGAGCGCTCGACTGTATCGCTTACTTCAACGATGGCATGACGCCGTATACGCTGAACCCTGTTGATGCGCTGTCATTCCCCGATCTGACACAGGTCGCACAGATAATGAATGATGGTCTCGCACAGCAGGCGGCGGCGCGGGCGCAGATTGACGCCATTTGTGCGGGCGGAACGGCATTTTCCGCAGGAGAAGCGGGGGCGATCTATAACACGATCAGATCGTCGGTTCAGAATATCCCGCTGGCGGAAGTCGCCCTGACCGCCGCCGAAAATCAGGAGCCGCTGCCCGGCGCACCGATCACGGTTCAGAATGTGACGACGGGCGATGCGACCACCGCGCCGCCCGAACCAACAACCAGCGAGGCAACCACCGCCGCGCCGACAGAACCC
>Ga0224723_1001187_pt1 | contig 16266 bp, 18 predicted proteins | sample Balambano_FR2_Me_FD_161647 | JGI IMG/M metagenome (GOLD analysis project Ga0224723, IMG submission 161647) | Freshwater sediment microbial communities from Lake Towuti, South Sulawesi, Indonesia - Balambano_FR2_MetaG | ecosystem: Environmental > Aquatic > Freshwater > Lake > Sediment | place...
GTAATACGTCGGCGGCGGCGCGGATGATCTGGTCGCGGTGAACAGCCTGGTCAGCAGGTTTGCGCGCCATGATTTAATCGCGCGCCCGGAAGATCAAGATATACACGCCAACCAGCACGGCGATCAGCATCGGCGGTACGCACATCGCGATGATCAGGCGTGGGAACTGCTCGACTCCCGCATCGCCCATCACCTGCCAGAGCAGAAAAAACAGCCCGACCCCCACCGCCGTCGCCAGTACCACGCCAATCTGCAAACGCCCTAATTTGCCCCAGTCAAACTCAGGTGTGTTGCCCATCCAGCAAAATCTCCTCGCACTACGCCCGTTGATTGTACCAGCGAGTGGAGGAATAGTTGAACCGCAAAGACAAAGATTGCTCTTGGCGTTCTTGGCGTCTTGGCGGTTAAAAATAGAATTGAACCACAAAGGCACAAAGGACGCCGAGTAGAGTTCATCAGGAACCGGGCGTTGGCTCTGGCTCCAGCGTGCGCATGAAGGCAATGAGCAGATCGGATGCCGTCAGAATGCCGACGAGCGTTTCGCCGCGCATCACCGGCAGGCAGCGCACATGATGTTCGGTCATCAGGCGCGCTGCTTCCTGAACCGGGGTCTGTGGTTCAACGACAATCGGCGCGGGACTCATGATCGTGTTGACCGTCGTGTGTTTGTGCGAATAGCCGTTCGCGCTCACTGCCTGGCGGCAGTCACGCTGCGTCACAATACCCACCACATGCCCGGCGTTGCTCATCACGGGGAGTTGATGGAATCCCATCTCATCCATGATATGCAGCGCGCGGGCTGCGGGCGCATTTCCCGTGATCGTCACGGGATTGCTCGTCATGATTTCGGCAACCAACATCGCCACGTCCCCCCGGCGCGGTGTTATGCCTGCACCATCTCGGCTTCCGCCAGTGCGATGATCTTGTGGAAAACGTCGGTCTCCGTCAGGATACCGACCAGCACGTCCTGGCGAACGACGGGCAAACTGCTGAATTTGCGCGCCACCATGATCCGCAACGCATCGACAAACGGCTCGTCCGCATTCACGCTGACGACGTTGCGCGTCATCACTTCCCCGACGGTAATCTTGTCCCACAAGTAATTGAGTTCCCACACACTCAAGGTGGTGGCGTCTGACGGCGCAGCTTCGCGAATATCGCCACTGCTGATGATGCCTGCCAGCACGCCATGTTCGACAACGGGCAAGTGCCGAATGCCAAATTCCTTCATCAACGCCTTTGCCGCGCTCAGTTTCGAGTCGGGCTGCGCGCTGATGACGCTTTTTGTCATTAAGTCGCTTACTTTTAGTTGGCTTAACATGAATTGTTCTCCTGCAATTGTGAACCTGCTATGTTTCGATGCTTCCACATTAGCGAAAGTCGCAAACTGCGCCTACTCACAAATGGCGTGCTTTTTTCATGAGGATTGTCACATCTTGGGCTATGCTGTTACAATCATCATCCAAAATGTTCAATACACACGAAACGTTACTCCGTTTGGCGAATACGCCAGCAGGGATAAGTCTCATGAGCGATCAAACCCACGATCCCGTCCTATTGACGAATGCCACCCTGCAAAATGTGCATCACACCATGCTGGACGGATTGGGGCAGCTTGCCGATTATTTCGGCTTCAGCAAAGTTATCGGTCAGTTGTATGGCGCACTGCTGCTCAGCGATCAGCCGTTGTGCCTCGATGATCTGGTAGAGCAGCTTGATATTTCCAAAGCGAACGCCAGCATGAACATGCGCACGCTGGAAAATATGGGCATGGTGCGCCAGGTGTGGGTGCGCGGCAGCAGCAGCCGTCGTAAGTATTACGAGGCGGAAGTTGACTTCTGGCAGATCATCGGCAATGTGTTGAGCGGGCGCGAAATGCGCGATCTCGACCGCGCGATCTCCGTCATGACCGAGAATGTCAGCCGCTTGCGCTCCCAGCGCGAGCAGATGAGCGCCGAAGACGCCGCCCGCGCCGACGTGTACATTGACCGCATCGAAAAGATGCAGGCGCTCTTTCATTTCGCGCAGACGGTCATCGCGTCGATTCTGGCGCGCACGCTGGCGGAAGGCATGAACAGCAGCGCCGAGGCGCACGGTCAGGACAACGGCAAAGTTTGAAGACGATCCGCGTCCTTGCCTTTCGTGGCATTGGCACCCACCGCGAAGCCGCGCTCCAGGAAGCGGGTCTAATCCGTGTCGGGCATGTGGGCATCCAGTTTGAAGACTCAGCCATCATCTACGGCTTTCACCCGACGGCGAAAGCGGTCGCGGCAATCGGCGGTATCGACAAAGCGATTGCTCACCTGAAAGGGGGCGGCACGCTGATGGGGACGGTACAGGACGATACTGCCGTCTTCGAGCGGGCGCGCACGCTGAGCGCGACTTACAAACGCAGCGCCGTCTGGCAGATTGACTATGCACTGAGTGACGCTGACTACGCGCGCATCCGCAGGCAGGTGTTGGGCTGGTACACGCGGCGGACGCCGTTCCTTTATGGCTTTGCGAAAGCGGGCGGCAGTGACAACTGTGCGACGTTCCTGCGGCGGCTGCGCGGGCTGCCACTGCCACAGGGCGCGAACTGGCTGGAACTCTACGTGCGCGAGCTGCGCAAGTCCGCGCGGCGGTGGTGAGACACAGGCACATCGGGTACGCTAGTTCACAAACTATCTGAGGGTCATATGAAATTTGTCCTCGTCAATTGTGCTTGCCTATTGCTGCTTACATCTCTGCTGCTCCCGCGTACAACGGCTGCACGGGATGACGTACTCATTGACTTGGACGCTCTGCAACCGATGACAGCCGACAATATGCAACAGGTACGCCAACTTGTCGATTTGACCGACACAGACAGCGGTGCGGCACTTTGGGCACCCTGGTCACTTGCTGGCACATTCGTCACGTTGCTGCCCGGTGCACCCAACCGCAGCGGCACATTACTGATCGCTCCGACTGAGCCCCTGTCGCTTGAATTTCCTCCGCCTGTATCCGTATTTAGTGTCAATGCTGAAACGTTATTGGATCTTGTACTGGTCAGTCCTGATGGCAGCCTGTCGGTATCGTATATAGTCAGTGAGGTTGTTAATCGCAAGCTGGTTTTGCAAATCACGGATGCAAACACCGGATTAGAGGTGGCTCAGGTCGTAGCGGATTCACCGCTGATTGCGCACGGGTATTCACTAAATGTCGTCATGCCACAATTTGCGGAGGCAGGGCATTTGCTGTACACGCGCGACGGCACTTTGTACCAGTGGAGTCTGGAGTCAAGTGCAGAAGCGTTGCTGATTTACAACCATTCTGAGTCTGAATTCAACTTCACCGACTTACGCATTAATGAAACAGGTACATATGCACTTGCGCGAGACATCTTCGGCACTGTCAATTTGCAAGGCGATACCATGATTTTTGACCTGCGTATGCAGCCTGCACGCCCGATTTATCACGAGGTCTTTCTGCCTGTTGATCGCTGGCACAGTATTGCCATCAGCCCGGACAGTCGCACCATCGCCGCAGGCGGTAACAATGCCAACGTTCGGATATGGGATGTTTCTGATCCAAGATTATGGTACTCGGAGAATAACCCACCCTCAGAGTTCGGAGAGCAACCCATTGTAGAGATGGTGTACAGTCCTGATGGGCGTTACATTGCGGGTTGCTCGAGTTACTTCGCTTTCGTACAGGAGGCACGCACAGGAGAACGATTAGTCACGATCAGTGGTCACTTTGCTCCATCTTGCAGCGTTGCGTTTGATCCATCCGGTGAACGTATTGCTTTCGGAACGGGGAACGGTAGCATACACATCTGGGATGTGAATCGATTGCTGACTCAAGAGACAATATATGCAGAAGATGCTGATATTGGTTTAGGGGAAAATATTGATGGCGATTTTGCGGCACCCACATATCCGGTTGTAGATGTTAATTTTAGCTCTGACGGCATGATGTTGGCGTCTGCCAGTTGGGATGGCACTGCGAAAATCTGGGATATTGAGACCCAGAGCCTACTCGCGCTTTATGGCGGTGCTGATCGCCTCTGGAGTGCAATATTCAGCCCTGACGATCAGTGGTTGGCAACATCAGGACAAGATGGGGGCGTGAATTTATGGTCAGTCGGTGGGGATCATGGTTACACCCTCATGACACACACTGTTCCAGGAGAGTACACCGAGTCGGGTATGGTTTCGCTGGCGTTCAACCATGATGGGACACTGCTTGCCGCTACCGATCATCATGGCAGAATTTTCTTGATTGATACCTATAGCGGTGAGTCACGACAACTTGAGGGTGCTTACAACGTTTTCTGGCATGTCCGGTTCAATGCGACCGGAACGCTGTTGGCGGCTGCAAGCTGGGATACCAGGGTGTTCCTGTGGGGTATCGATTCATAACAGGACTGGATAAAAACCAACAAAAAACAGCAGCACCCTTTCAGAGCGCTGCCCTTCCTTTATGACAACCACAATACCCTACGCCGGCACTGCCTCAGCGACCTTGACCGCTTCTGCTTCCAACGCCAGCTTAATCTCTTTGCCGACCAGCACGCCGCCCGCTTCCAGCGCCACATTCCACGTCAGACCCCAGTCTTCGCGGTTGATGCTGGTCGTCGCGCTGAAGCCTGCCTTGTCCACACCCGTGACCGGGTCCTTGCCCACGCCTTCCAGTGTCGCGTCCAGCACGACAGGCTTGGTCACGTCGCGAATGGTCAGGTCGCCGTAAATACGCGCAGTGCCTTCGCCCGTCGGTTCAACCTTCGTGCTTTTGAAGGTGATCGTCGGGTAGGTTGCGGCATCCAGGAAGTCGGGGCTGCGCAGGTGGTTATCGCGGTCGCCCATGTTTGTGTTGATGCTGGCAGCGTCGAGCGTCGCTTCAACCGACGCCGCCGCCGGATTCGCCGGGTCGAACGTGATCGTGCCGCCCGTCACGGCGAGGCTACCACGCACGGTCGCAATCATCATATGCTTGGCGGTAAAGGTCGCTGAGGTGTGTGCCAGATCAAGATTCCACTGAGACATGTTTGCCTACTCCTGATAATCATTACGCAAAAGCGGACTAAAGTCCGTTTATGCAGGGAACAATAACACGGGGCAGATGCCTTGTCCATAAGAGTTGGATTAGAAATGGACGATAGTCCGTTTATGAATGTGTGAAGCGATCCACCGTTGCCAGCAAGCCGCTGACGATGCGATCTATATCGTAGCCGAGCGCGTTACGCTGGAAAGCAATCGTACGCGCGTCCAGCATGACATACAGCACATCCGCTGCATAATCCACATCCGTACCGGGATGAATGCGTGCCAGCAAGCCGCGTATCGTCAGCCGCCACCACAGATGCGCCGGATGATCCAGCAGCGAACACGCCACCAGTGGGTCATCGACATACATCTGCGACAGATTGCGCGAGACAAAGGCGAACGCTTCGCCTATGAACCAGCGCAACTGCTGCGCCGGGTCGCCCGGCTGTGCCAGCAGATACGCAAATGTGCGCGCCTGCAAATCGCGCTGTTCGGCATCAAGCAATGCCTGTGTCAGCGCGACCTTGTTGGGGAAGTGGCGATAGAGCGTGCCTTTGCCCACGCCGGCTGCCTCTGCAATTGCCGACATCGACACATGCTCAACGCCCTGCTCATCGAACAGGCGCTTTGCGGTATCCAGCAGAAGTGCATAATTCTCCACCGCGTCGGCACGTTTCTGGCGTGTTTCGTTGGCGAACAATAACTCAGGCATGGTATTCTACCTTTTACGGACGGAATAGAATCATTATAGCAGATTTATGTATGATCGGATGTCCGTCGCTTGAGATATTCACACATCGTAATAATTTGACCTGTGATACAATCACGTATGGATTTCGATACACCAGCGAGTCATCTTATGAGCCGTATTGCTACCCTTCGCCTGCTGGCATTGAGCGCGTTACTGCTGTCATCCCTGCTGGCGAGCGCTGCTTTTGCGCAAACGACGCCTACCGCCAGCGATCAATCGGCGGTACAACTGCTCAATAACGCCGTCTTCATGCTGATCGTCGTCATTGTGGTGATCGCGCTGCTGGTCATCATCGGCGGCATCATCCTGGTGGCGCGGCTGCGACAGCTGGACTTGATCACCCGCGACCAGCGAACGCGGCTGGCGGAAATCCAGGCGCTCTACAAAGAATTGCAAGGCGCACGCAAGCGCACCGAAAGCGCGCTGACGATGATCACCGGCAAGAGCGCCGAACTGAGCAACACGCGCCAGGAACTCGATGTCAGTATTCGCGAGGCGCTGGCGCGGATGACACAGGCGGTGGCACTGCTGCCTGTCGGTGAAAATCAGTACCGCGCGCAGGATTACGGCGGCGCGTTTGCCACGTATCGCCGGGCGGCGGAACTGGACGACAACAACCCGCTGGTACATTACCGCGCGGGCTACACCAGCATCCACGTCAACCAGCTTGAGCAAGCGATGGCGCATCTGAACCGCACGCTCGATATTGACGCCGACTTTGCGCCGGGGCGGGCAGCACTGGGCTATTTGTATCGGCGCATGGGCGAAAACCACGAGGGCGACGAACGCAGCCGCGCCAACCTGTATGATGAAGCAGAGCGCTATCTAAACGAAGCGCTCATGCATTCGCGCCGTCTGCTCGACGAAGATGGCGAGGCGTGGGTGGCGACGCTGGCAGGCGTGTACCGCCGCCGCCGCCAGTATGACCAGGCGATCAAGCTGTATGGCGAAGCGTCGGAAATCACGCCGTTTTCGTCGTATCCGTATGCGGCGCTGGCGCTGGTCTATGCGGACAAGAACGACTACGCGCAAATGTTCAAGAATTATGAGCGAGTCGAATGGCGCTCGCGCAACGAGATCAGCGCCCGCCCGACCAACCCCTGGGGTCATGCCAATCTGCTGCTGGCACGGCTGGCGCTGGGGCGCGAGGACAAACTCGTTGAGGAAGAGTTCACGCTCGCCTTCCTCAGCTTGCCCAAAGAAGGTGCATTCATCCTGCCAACGCTGGTATCATCATTGCGACGGTTGGAATGGGCGCTGGCGAGCGCTGAGCAGCCGGGACGCGCGGAACGGGTGTCACATCTGCTCCAGCGCATCAGCCGCTTGACGAGCAGCAAAGGCAAAGAGGCTGTACAGGCGACACAGGTCATGCGTCGGACAGACTCAGTGCGTGCCGCACGCGAAAGTGACGCGCGTCGCGCCACAGGGACACAATCTACATCTGCTGCACGCACGGAAAAATCGTCAGTCGACTTTAACGACTGGGACTAAAACTGAAGCAGAAGAAGCCCGCCGCAAACCATGACCGACGCATCACTCATGACTAAGGACTCATCACTCATCACTCATCGCTCATTACTCATTACTATCAAACAACTGACGAAGGCATATGACCTGCTCCCCGTGCTGCGCAAACTTGATCTCGACATCGCGCGCGGCGAATGTGTCGTGCTGCTTGGCGCGAACGGCAGCGGCAAATCGACACTGCTGCGGCTGTTGGCGGGCATGAGCAAACCAAGCAGCGGCACGATCACCGTCGGCGGCTGGGAACTGCCGCGCGAGGCAGCGAACGTGCGCGCGCAGATCGGCATGGTCGGGCATAAGCCGCTGCTGTATGAAAACCTGAGCGCGCGGGAAAACCTCGCCTTCTTCGCCCGCCTGTACAATCTGCCCGCCGCCGAACGTGACGAACGCATCGCCGCGCTGCTGGCGCGCGTGGGACTGGCGAAGCGGGCGCACGACCTGATGCGGACGTTTTCGCGCGGGATGCAGCAACGGCTCAGTATCGCCCGCGCGCTGCTGCACCAGCCCGCTGTGCTGCTGTTAGATGAGCCGTACACGGGGCTTGATCAGCAGGGTGCGGCGATGCTGGACGACATTATCGCCGAGACACGGGCGGGCGGGCAGACGATCCTGATGTCTACGCACGAACTGGAACGCGCGGCACGGCTGGCAGGGCGGGTGATCATTTTGGCGCGCGGGCAGATCGGCTATGACGCGGCGAACAGCGACGGCGCAGGGCTGGCAGAGGTGTACTCAGAAACGGTGGGGACAAAATGACGCAAGGAACCCTCACCCCAAACCCCTCTCCCTCAGGGAGAGGGGCTTATACAAAAGTCATGTTCTCCATCTCCTCCTCAGAGCGAGGGGCTAACACAAGAGTCTTGCTCCCCTTCTCCCTGATAGTTGGCGCAGCGCTGGCAGCTGTCAAGTTGCTTGCTGCTTACATACCAGTCTTGCTCCCCTTCTCCCTGAGGGAGAAGGGGACGGGGGATGAGGGTTTTGTCTAATATGACCCCCTTCCTCGCCGCCGTCTTTGCCATCTTCCGTAAGGACATCCAGACCGAACTGCGCGGGCGCGAACTGGTCGCGACGATGGGGCTGTTCGCGCTCATCAGCATTCTGATCTTCAGCTTCGCCCTCGAACTGGACCGCCAGGCGCGTGTGGAGGCGGTCAGCGGCGTGCTGTACGTCACGGTCGTCTTCGCCAGCATCCTCGGCTTGAATCGCGGCATCGCCAGCGAGCGCGCAGGCGGTGGCATGGACGCACTGCTGCTCGCGCCGATCCCGCGCACGGCGATGCTGTGCGGCAAGCTGTTGGGCGGGCTGTTGTTCGTGCTGGTGGTGTGCGCAGCGCTGCTGCCCGTTATGAGCGCGCTTTACAATGTCAATCTGTTCCAGGTCTGGGCGCTGGTGGCGCTGGCGCTGGGCGCGCTCGGCTTCACAACGATTGGCACGGTGCTGGCGACGCTGACGGCGCAAACGCGCGCCCGTGAAGCGCTGCTGCCGCTGGTGATGCTGCCCGTCGCGCTGCCCGTGCTGCTGTGCGCTGTGCGCGCGACGACGGGCGTGCTGCGCGCTGCGCCAGAGCAGGACTGGATGATTTGGATACAACTACTCGTGGTCGTCAACGTCATCTACTTCGCGCTGGCGCTGGTGCTGTACGAGTACGTGGTGGAGGAATGAGGGACGTTCGAGGATTGTGACCCATCATGCTATAATGCCGCTGTCGATAGCAATCGCAGGGGGCAGGACGATGAACGAACCTCTGATTACCATCTCGAAAGAGATCATGAGTGGGACACCTGTGTTCTACGGCACGCGCGTGCCTGTGAAGACGCTTTTGGACTACCTGACAACTGATGAGACGATGGACGAGTTTTTGGATGATTTCCCGACCGTAAGTCGCGAGCAGGCAACTGCTCTCCTCGAAACCGCGCTGCATTCCCTCATCGAGCAACAGTATGAAAATATTGCTGGATGAGTGTGTACCAAAGAAGTTCAGGCATGAATTGAAGGGGCATCGTGTATTTACCGTGCCGCAAATGGGCTGGGCAAGCAAGAAAAATGGCGAACTACTGCGATTGATGACAGATGAAGGATTTGAAGCTTTTATCACTGTTGATCAAAATATCTCCTATCAACAGAATCCCGCCGCGTTAACGGTGCCAGTCATCGTGATAGTTGCTGAAAACAACAAGAATGAAGCACTAAAACCATTTGCACCAAAGGTCTTGGAAAAACTGGAAACTATCAAACCCGGACAGCTTATTGAAGTTGCACTCGACGAAAACTAAAAAGGCAGCGACGATATGAACGCAAAGGCATCATGGGGACTCAAGGCGGCAGCATTTGGCGGGCTGGCATTCCTGCACTTTCCGATTCTCGTCATTATCCTCTACGCCTTCACGATTGAAGAGAACGCCTTCACCTTCCCGCCGCCCGGTCTGACGACGCAGTGGTTCGGCGCAATCATCGACCGTCCGGACTTCTGGCGCGCGCTCGTACTGTCGCTGCAAGTCGCCGCCATCGCCACACTCATCGCCATCGTCCTCGGCACGCTGATCGCGCTGGCGACCTACCGCCACAAGTTTTTTGGCAGCGATACGATTGCGCTGCTCGTCGTACTGCCGATTGCTCTGCCTGGCATCGTGACGGGCATCGCACTGCGCTCGTCTATCAGCCTGCTCGACATCAATTTCACCGTCTGGACGATCATCATCGGTCATGCGACCTTCTGCATCGTCACGGTGTATAACAATGTCGTGGCGCGGCTGCGGCGCACGTCATCATCCCTACTGGAAGCATCGATGGACCTGGGCGCGACGAGCTGGCAGACGTTTCGCTACATCGTGCTGCCGAACATCGCGACGGCGCTGCTGGCGGGCGGGATGCTGGCGTTCGCGCTGTCGTTTGACGAAATCATCGTGACGACGTTCACGGCGGGGCAGCAGGAAACACTGCCGATCTGGATTTTCAACCAGTTGACGCGACCGCGCGACCGCCCGGTCACGAACGTGGCAGCGATCATCGTCATCCTGACGACGCTCATCCCGATCTATCTCGCCTACCGCTGGACACAGGACACACGGGATTAACGATACAGGGACAGCCGATGCTTCGCTGCGGGATAGACATGATCGAAATCGAGCGCGTCGAGGCGGGCATTGCGCGGCTGGGCGAACGCTTCCTCAACCGCTTCTTCACGCCTGCCGAACGCGCGCAGTGCGCCGACCAGCCGCAGCGACTGGCGGCGCGCATGGCGGCGAAGGAAGCCGTCAGCAAGGCGTTCGGTACGGGGATTGGCGATGTCGGCTGGCGCGAGATCGAAATCCTTTGCAACGAGCGTGGTCGCCCGCTACTCTATCTGCACGGCAACGCGCGCGCGCTGGCGGACTCGCTCGGCTTGACGGAGTGGGATGTCAGCCTGACGCACACCCAAACGCACGCCGCCGCGATGGTGGTGGCGCACTGATTTTGCCCCGCGCGCCCATCTATCTCCCGATCAGAAAACAGCTCAAGCGTAAGATGCCATAAAAATAGTATTAAATTTTGTCGATAAAACATTACAATTAGAATTTTTGGTCTGTTCAAAACATGTTCAAAACTCTCGGAAACATGTTCAAAAGTCCCCAAAATTGTTCAAAACTCTGTTCAAAACCTGTGCATAACTTTCTACAAACCGTCGACAAAATGTTCAAAACTTGGACGACTTGGGATAAGTGACTGTTAGCGGTTGGGATACCTGTTCAAAGCTTTTGGGAAAATGTAGAAACTGTTCAAAGTTTTGAACATTTAAATGTTCAAAACTCGGAATCGACATTTTGCGTTTTATCGCAAATTCTGCGATATAATTTGGGAATTACGGAAATATATGCCAAGTTTTATCCCAACCTCGCACCAACGAAACCCAAATGTCAGAGTTTTGAACATTTTCTACACCCCTACTACGACTACGACTATAAAATATACTCATCTCTCCTGAGAAAAATTTTCTTCAACTTGCAGAAGCGTTTATGTAGTCGCAAACTTTCTCAACGATGCTAAACTTAATTGTTGTCACGGAGTCTCAGATGTCTATGCAGCCCAAAAGTCCACAGCGCCAGGTAATTGAACTACAGCACGAGAACGCCATTCTGACGAAGTTGGCGGAAATCAGCACGGTTGTCAATTCGACGCTGCGCTTGAAGCCGCTGCTGGCGCACATCATGGACGCAGCCGCCGACATCACCAACGCCGAAGCTGCGTCGGTACTGATGCTGGATCGCAAGACCAACCAGCTACGCTTCACGGCGACCACAACAGGCGTCGGCGATAACCTGATCGGCAAGCTTGTCCCACTGGATCGCAGCATCGCCGGGACGGTGCTGCTGGAACGGCGCGTCGTCATCGTCAACGACGTGCGCACAGAACCGGGGCATTACAGCAAGCTCGACGAAGAGAATGCCTTCCAGACACGCTCAATCCTGGCAGTGCCGATGAAGTCGAAAGACCGCATCATCGGCGTTATTGAAGCGATCAACCGTCGCAAGCTGCCCTGGACAAACGACGATGTGCGCTACCTGTCAATTCTGGCGGCACAGGCAGCTGTCGCCATCGAAGGCACGCAGATGGTCACGCGGCTGGAACGTGCCAATCAGGAGCTTTCGGAACTCGACCAGCTCAAGAGCGACTTTATCGCCATCGCCTCGCATGAACTGCGCACGCCGCTCGGTGTCATCCTCGGCTATGCCAGCTTCTTGCAGGAAACGAGCGACCAGGAAGTCAACGAACATGCCTCGAAGGTCGTCAACAGCGCGCTGCAACTGCGCCGCATCATCGAAGACCTGACGAACCTGCGTTACCTGCAACAGAACCAGACCGACTTCCAGATGCAAACCTGTACGGTGGACGAACTGATCGCTGACGTGATGAACGACGAAATCCAAATGCTGGCAAAAGCGAAAGGGCATCGGCTGACAACACAAATCGCGCCGGGGCTGCGCATATCCATCGATCGCGGTCGCATGGCAATGGGCATCATGAATCTGCTCGTCAACGCCATGCGCTTCACGCCCGATGGCGGTGACATTCGTCTCCGCGCCGAGATGACACCGGGGCGCGAAGTGATGCTGTCCATACGCGATAACGGCATCGGCATTGCACATGATGAACTGGAGCGCATCTTCGACAAGTTCTATCAGGTCGAAGACCATATGATCCGGCATCACGGCGGGCTGGGCATTGGCTTGAGCATCACGCAGGCGCTGGTGAAAGCGCACAAGGGGCGCATCTGGGCAGAGAGCGAAGGCTTGGGGCGGGGCAGCACATTCTATATTGTGCTGCCCGCTGCGAGCTAGTAAACCCTCACCCTAAATCCACCTCCCTCAGGGCGAGGGACTTTCCAAATGTGTTCAATCCCTCGCCCTGAGGGAGAGGGGCAGGGGTGAGGCTTCGCATCACCGCGACAGGAAGCGCTGCATCTCAAAATACGCCTCGCTGATCGGGCGAATCTGGCTGATGGCATCCTGAATCGGGATGGCTTCGATCTTGCGCCCCTGCATCGCCGTCATCACGCCCGTCTGCCCGTCGTTCAGCAGCTTGACCGCGTTCACGCCCATGCGCGTCGCCAGCAGTCGGTCGAACGCCGTCGGGCTGCCACCGCGCTGGATATGCCCCAGAATCGTCAGGCGCACTTCAAAGCCAACGCTTTTGTGCTTGCCCAGAAAGTCGATCAGGTCGGTCGTTCTGATGGGTGCGCCTTCCGCGACGACGGCAATAGCGTGCGTCTTGCCGCGCACATAAGCGTCTTCCAGCGCTTCCGCAATTTGCTCTGCTGTGAATGGGCGCTCTGGCGTGACGACGATTTCCGCGCCGCCCAGAATGCCGCCCATCAGCGCCAGGTAACCGCAGCTGCGCCCCATCGTTTCGATGATGAACGCCCGCTGATGCGAGGTGGCGGTGTCGCGCAGGCGGTCGAGCGCGTCGAGGATGATATTGAGCGCGCTATCGACGCCGATGCTCATATCGGTACCGAAGATGTCGTTGTCGATGCTGCCGGGGATGCCGACAACTGGCACGCCCATCTCATGCAGCTTGAGCGCACCCGTCAGGCTGCCGTTGCCGCCGATGACAACCAGCGCGTCAACGCCCTTCTCGTTCAGCCGCCGCAAACCCTTGCGCTGCCCGGCTTCGGTGCGGAATTCTTCGTTGCGTGCGGTCTGCAAAATCGTGCCGCCGCGCTGCAAAATGCCACTGACCTCGACACTGGTCAGCGGACCAAAATCGCCACTCAGCAAGCCTGTGTATGCCTGCCGGATGCCATAGACTTCCATGCCATATTCCAAGCCTGTCCGCACGACTGCACGGATGGCAGCGTTCATCCCCGGCGAGTCGCCACCGCTCGTCATCACCGCAATGCGCTTCATTATATCCCCTGTTTCCTGCTGGATTTGCGCCGCGCACAATTGTAATCGGCAGATGTTAAAACGCCAGCGAATCGTTTCATACAACCGATGTTGCTTTGAGCGCGAGTGTGCTATCCTCTCACGCATGAACTACCCATCGCTCATGCGCACACGCGCGGGGTGGGCGCTGCCCGCCGCGCTCCTCATCCTCCTCATCGTCTGGCTGCCGACGCTGCAAACCATCCCCAACGGCAGCGAGCATTACTTCATGATCGATGTCGGCGAAACGCAGATCGTCTTGAACGTCTGGGGGACGCTGCACGCAACGGGTTATCCGCTGTATGTCATGTTGAGCGGGGCGCTCGTCGCCCTGCTGCGGGCGCTCGGCATGGACGCCGTGACCGCGCCCACGATCACATCGCTGCTGTGGGGCATTGCCGCGCTGTCGCTGCTGTACGCGCTGGGGGTGCGCCTGACCGCGCGTCCGCTGCTGGCGGCAGGCATGATTGTATTGCTCGGTCTGGCGCGCACCGTCTGGATCCATCAGGTCATCGCCGAAATCTACAGCTTTGGGTTGCTCATCATGATCGCGCTGCTGGCGCTGGCGTTGTGGCAGCCACCTGTGCGCCAGCGTCTCTACTGGCTGGCGCTGCTCGGCGGCATCGGCGTCGCCCATCACCGCGCCATCGCCATGATGATCCCGGCGCTGATCTACGCCGTCTATCCCGACCTGCGCGCCGAAGGGCGGCGCTTGACGCGCGCGCTGCTCGCCTGTTTCGCGCTCGGCTTGCTCGGCTTCGCGCAGTACATCTACCTGCCGCTGCGCGCCAACGCTGGCGCGGACTGGGTGTATGGCGAGCCGGGGACGTGGGCGGGGTTGTGGGATCAGTTCATCGGCGTGGAGGCAGCGCGCTTCATCGGCACGATTGCATCGTTCGACGGTCTGCTGGCGAATATGGCGCGCATCAACACCGTCCTCGTCACCGACCTCACCTTGCCCGGACTGATCACCGGGCTGGCGGGGCTGCTGCTGGCGCTGCGTAACCCGGCGCGGCGGCGGCTGGCAATCGTGCTGCTGCTGCATGGCGGCGCGGCGCTGCTGTTCCATTATGTCTATTACACCGACATCCTCTCGGCGCTGATTTTGCCCGTGCTGGTCAGCGCGGCGTTCGGGTGGTTGCTGGCGGCGGAGGCAGTAGAGGACGGGGTTAAGAGCTTATTCAAGAGGTTAGAGGGGAAGAGGGTAGAGGGTTTTGCAGGGACGACCCGCCAGGTCGCCCCTACGAATATTCTGGCGTCCTTGGCGTCTTGGCGTTTTGATTCGCTTAAACGCCAAGACGCCAAGGACGCCAAGACAGATCAATATGATCCCAAACCCTCTAGCCTCTTCCTCTCTAACCTCTTGAATAAGCTTTTTCTTCTCCCTTTCGCTGTCTTCGCCGCCCATCTCTTTACGCTCAACCAGCCGTTCGTCCGGGCGCTGACGCATGACACGACCGGGCTGGAGACGATTGCGCTGGCGCGTGAGACGCCGCCGGGCAGCGCGCTGATGCTGGCGTGGGGTCCGCGCCATTTCGCTGTTGGGCTGGCGCAGACGGTGTGGGGCGAACTGCCGGATGTCACGCTGGTCGATCACAAGGCAGATTTCGCAGCGCTGGACATGCCGATCCTCACGCCTGCGTTCACGTTCTACAACCAGTCCGTCGCGTGGTGGCAGGCGCAGCTTGGGGGGCGCGTCTATCTGCACGCCGTCGCGCCACAGCTGGTCGCCGTCGCCAGGCAGCCAGAGATCGGCAGCGGCGCGGGGTTTGGCGCGCAGGAGGCACGGATCACCTGCACCGACGACGCGCTGCATCTGGTGGTCGCCTGGTACACGCCCGCTGTGCCGGAGCGTGATCTGAGCGCCTTCGTGCATCTGCTGGATGCGGACGGCGCAGTCATCGCGCAGGGCGATCAGAGCGCGCCCGTTTACGGCTGGCGACCGCTGACGACCTGGGCGGCGGGCGAAATCGTGCGCGATGTTTACGTGCTGCCGCGCCTGGCGGACGGCGTTGGCGTGCGCTATGGCTTGTATTTCCAGCCGACTCCTGACACATTTGAGAACGTGGTGGCGTATGCGGTTGGGGTAGAGTGTTAAGAATGAAGGATAAGCGATGGACGTCAAGAATGGCGTCCGTACAAAATATCGCCTTGCTGCGCGTGTACGGACGGCATTCTTGCCGTCCAATTGAAGGCGTGCGGGCGCAAATGGGAGTAGGGGCGCAATATATTGCGCCCCTACTTTGCGTCCTTTGCGCCTTTGCGGTTCATCTTCTTCTTGCCTGCGCGCCCGCGCCGACCCCCACGCCTGACCCGCTGGCGAACGTGACCGAGATCAAGCTGTTGGCGACAGTCGTCATCCCGCCGACGCCGGGCGCACTGGAGCAGCAGGCGACGCAGGCGGCGCTCGCTGCGCTGCCGACGGACGTGCGCCCGACGGCTGTGCCTTCGCCGACGCCGTACATCGGCGTCTTCATGGGCGACGCGGCGGGGAGCGAGGAAGTCGCGGTCTTCGATCAGGATCGCTTCCTGCCGCCCGCCGACGCGCTCTTCGCCACGCCGCTGCCGTTGAGCGTCTGTC
>Ga0224723_1001188_pt1 | contig 16266 bp, 12 predicted proteins | sample Balambano_FR2_Me_FD_161647 | JGI IMG/M metagenome (GOLD analysis project Ga0224723, IMG submission 161647) | Freshwater sediment microbial communities from Lake Towuti, South Sulawesi, Indonesia - Balambano_FR2_MetaG | ecosystem: Environmental > Aquatic > Freshwater > Lake > Sediment | place...
CCGCAATTAGCGCCAGAAGCGCCTGTCCCGCATCGCGTACAACATTCACGCATACGAACAGCACGACAAACGTGATTATGCTGGTGTTGATGGTCGCGACGGCGAACGCAGTCGAGCCAAGCCGTCCGTTGCCCCATTCCATGCGGCTTTTTTCTTCCGGTGCGTAGGGCAAACCCGACGCGATTTCTGGATAGTGATGCAAGAACCAGCCGCGAATGCGCGCCAGCCGCCGCCTGTAGATCATGATCGCCACGCGGCGCTGCAACATGCGCCGGAACGTCAGCACGCCAAGCAGAATGATGATCGGCACGCCTGCCAGCATCAGCCACACGCCGACCGCACCGCCGACGAACTGCTGCGCCGCAATGACTATTGAGCCGAGCGCGCCCGCGAACGTCACGTAGAAATTCAGCCGTTCATCGCCGCGCTCTTTCGCCTGCTGGTGGAGTGCGTACATGCTCTGATATTCCTGCATCAGGAAATTGACGGCGGCATCAGACGGCGTGGTCATCGTGCTTGTCCTTACTCATACCGCAGCGCGTCGATCGGGTTGAGCGCGGCGGCATGATTGTGAAAAGGAAGATTCATTTTGACGGGATGGATTGACTCTTTTTATTTATTTTATCAATCGCATTATATAGCTGCGCGTCAGCGATTCCGGCATTTGACATCTCCCTTAGTGCCTCTAAGGCAGATTTGTCACCAATTTCGCCAATGATGAACAAGAGGCGAGAGCGATGTTTGCTTTTCCCGTGTTTAAGCTCCTCGATTAGTCGCGGTAAAGCAACACCGCCTTTCAGAGTAAGAGAAGAATAGATTTTGAGAAGTTGATTTCGACTCTCAGAGTTCTTAAGATCCTCTATAAGGATATCGAGCGATAGAGGGTTCTTACTACGTCCCAGTGCCTCTAGCCGAGCATACTCAACATCTTCAACATTTGGTAACACTTGGGCGTACATGGGAATGAATGATTGTCTAAGTATTTCAACTGTTTCTTGAGTATCCTTTTCGCAGATCAATTGGAAAATGCGAAGTTTTGTTGGGAAGCTCACCGTCGGAGTAACCAAGAGGCTACCAAAGCAATGAACATGTTCGAGTTCAACCAGTGCAGAAGCGCAGGCATCAGCAATGCTTCCACTACTGAGCCCTTTTACTAATGCTTCAATAGCTTGAGGCGGAGGATTTTGAAGTTTCCCTAAAATGGACGCAGCCTTGCCCCGTATCGTTGGGGAGTGAAATCCTGCATTCAGTATAGAAATCATGAACGAAATCGCCTCTTGAGACCGTAAGTAGCTTAGAGCGTCAAGATCAACTAAATGCGCGGCAGCTTCTAACCGAATCTTGTGGATTGAATGCTTTATGATTGCTGCCTCAAGCGCATTCAATGCTACGGGATCATTCCTGCCATACTCAGCCAACGTCTTGATACCTTCGTCGCGATCACTCTCTTTTGCACTATCTAATAATTTCACAGCATCCTTGATCGGTTGCTTTGTAGTACGTGGAACTCGGATGGTTGTACTGCCCGAAGCTTCAAGCTCTATTGCATTAGACAAACCAATCCAGTCACGCTTGCCATTAATGAAGTTCAAAGTTTGTTTTCCCTCGATTACTGGATGAAGTTTAGTCTCCTCGATTATGATTGGAATGACACGCTTTCCAGTTCCAATTGCAAATGCCCACTCGTAAGTCACATACTCGGAAGCTTTTGCAGCAGGTGACATAACAACGATCATTGCCCGGCAAGATTCAATTGCGTCGTCAATCTCCGCTTTCCAGTCGTCTCCTCCAAGCAGTCGCTCAGAAAATACCCAATATTCGTGTTCACGCTTTCTGCATTCTTCTACAAGTTCTTGGACGAAATCACTATTTGAGGTTGCAAATGAAATAAAAATGTGGCTCATATCTTATAGCATCTCCCCTTTTTACATGCAAAACGAAACAATGGCGAAGTGGAATTGCAATCGCCAAAACACACATATATTATAGCACAAATGTCTTATTCGTACCGCAGCGCGTCAATCGGGTTGAGCGCGGCGGCGCGGTTGGCGGGGTAAACGCCGAACAGCACGCCAATCGCCACACTGATGCCGACCGCCAGAAGGATGCTACCGATCTGCACGCTCACATTCAGCCCCGTCGGCAGCACGCTGATCAGCAGTGCGCCGCCCGCCGCAATCGCAATGCCGATGCCGCCGCCAATCATCGACAGCAACACCGCTTCGGTCAGGAATTGCAGCACAATATCGCGCCGCTGCGCCCCGACCGCCTTGCGCAAGCCGATCTCGCGCGTGCGTTCCGTCACCGTGACGAGCATAATATTCATGATGCCAATGCCACCGACCAGCAGCGAAATCCCCGCGATCAGCCCCAGGAACAGCGTCAGCAGGTTAAAGATGCTCTCCGACGTTTCGAGCAGGTCGGTCTGCGTGAAGATTTCAAACGAGTCCTCGTCACGGAAGGCAATGCCACGATCTTCGCGCAGCGCCAGCCGGATTTGCCGCGCCACCGCGTCCACGCTGTCATCATCGCGCGCCTGCACCAGAATGTTGCTGATCGGGCGCTCGCCCGTAATCGCGCGGTCGCCCGCCAGCCGCGCCAGCGCCGTCGTGATCGGCACCATGATCAGGTCGTCTTCGTTGCCACCAAAGCCCTGTCCGCCGACCGGGTTCATCACGCCCAGTACGCGCAGCCGGACATTGTTGACACGGATCTCCTGCCCGACCGCCGATGTATTCGGGAACAACCGCTCGGCAGTGTCCACGCCCAGCACCGCCACACGCGCCTGCCCGTCAACATCTTCGCGCGTGAAAAACTCGCCTTCCAGCATTGAGCGTGCGCGAATATCGAGATAGTTCTCGTCCACACCGCGCACGCGCCCGCTGGTCGAACGGTCGCCTGCGGTCGTCGGCAAGCCGTTGCGCACCAGTTGCGGCATGACGAGCAGCGCGTCCGGCACGTTGAACGTGTCGCTGATGACGCGGTAATCGCGCATCGTGAGGCGCACCACATCGCCGCGCTCGTCTTCGCCGCTGAAGACGATGACCAGGTTCGCACCGAGTCCAAGGAACTGCGCGCGCACGAAGCCTTCGACTGCCTGCCCCAGACTGACCAGCACGATGACCGATGCGACGCCAATCGTGATGCCGAGCATGGTGAGCGCGGCGCGCAGCTTGTTCGACATCAAGCCCGTAAGCGCCACACGGAAGTTTTCGAGGAAGTTGGACATAGACTACCTGCGTATGCTGGAGATTTCTTCGACGTGCGTTTGGAAGTCGGGCAGCACGTCAGCATGTCATTATAGCATCCCCGACTGTGCGAACAAGCTGCGTCGGCTGGTGAGGATAATCGGGGTAAGATGACTTGGCGCGGTAGACGGACTGATTCGCGATAGGTATCATAATGGCATGTCGTCGAGAGAAAGGTTGCTCATGACCGACCAACCCGCGCTGCGTGTGAGCGCTGCCGAGTTTCTCACGCGCCCCGAAAGCAATCGCCTGATGCAGCTCATCGAAGGGGAAATCATCGACATGGGATCGCCGTCGCCCGACCACCAGGTCACTGTCTATCGCACGGCACGCACGGTTGAGGAACTGGTCGCCGCGCTCGAAGGCAACTTCTTCCTTGCGCCGCTGGATGTCGAACTGGATGACGGCACGGTCGTGCAGCCTGATGTTATGGCGGTGCTGCCCAGCAGCAAGTGCATGATTGCCGAAAATCGCTTGATCGGCGCACCCGATCTGGTGGTTGAGGCGCTTTCGGCGAGTACCGCACACATTGATCGTGGGTGCAAGTTCCATCTCTATGAGCGGCATGGCGTGCGCGAGTACTGGATGATCGACCTCGCGAATGCGCTGGTGGATGTGTGGGTACTGAAGGACGGGCGCTTCGTGCTGATGGATGTCTATGGCAGCGGTGAGACGTTCCACTCACCGCTGCTTGGTGCTGTGGTGGTTGACCGGCTGCTAGGGCGGAAGCTCGGATAGGGCAACCAGACTACCCCCGCGTCCTGAAAATATCCTCAACACGCGCCTCGAAGCCGGGCAGCAAGTCGCCGCCCGTCAGCGTGTCGCCCGGATAGTAGAAGTCCGACTCGCCGTTGGGATACATCACTTCGATCAGCGGCTTGCGCGTGAACAGCAGCCATACCTGCTGCGCGCCATTCGCCAGATAGTACGCTGCTTTCTCACGCATTTCGCGCGGCGAGTCGCCGAAAGATTGAATCTCGATACAGAGATCAGGGATTTGTGGGACAGCCGAGTCTGTCATGGCGGGAATGCGTGACTTAATCGTGAAGCTTATGTCAGGGATGCGATCATTATGTGTGTCGTTCGGGTTGGCACGATAGCGTACTTCGTACAATACCTCGCCCAGGTCGTTTGTATCAACAAAGTTATTGAGACGTAGAAACAGCGTTTTAGATACGGTTTGATGTTTGTAGCTGGGCATCTCTCGCTCCACAATTTCCCCGTCGATCAACTCAAAGCGGCGGTGCGCATTTTCTGGCAACGCGAGAAATGCCTCGAATTCTTCAATCGTCGTGCGTTGGGTCAGCACAGTTGCATCGGTCATGGAGTCACCTCATCAAACATCTGGGCAGGCATTATAGCACGGCAGCGCGCTACACCGCCCGCTGCCGCAGCGTCACCGACGCCCGTTCGCGTACCCGCGCGATCTGCTCGTCCGTCACGGGCGCTTCAAAGCTGCGGAAGCCGCTCAGCCGGAAGCCGTGCCGCGCGGCAATCGCGCCGATTTCGCGCGCCTGCTCCGCGTGAATGTCCTTGCCTATCGTGTAATCTTCGTAACGTCCTTCCAGCGCCAGCGCCATCGTCTCTGCCATACATGCGTAAGCGTGACGCGGTGGAAAGCCGAAATCGAAGTGGAAGTCGGCAGCGCCCGGCACCGCCACCATCCCGCCATCGATCACCAGCACATCGTCGCGCTGCGACGCCACCTGCCTGCTCACGTCGCGCGGGCGCGCCACATCGCACACCACCGCGCCCGGCTTGAGATGCTGCGGCTCAATCAACGCATGGACGGCGCTCGACACCGCCAGGATGAGGTCAGCTTCGTAGATCAAGTCCATGCTCGTACCCGTCACGATCTGCGCGCCCAGCCCGACGCAGCGTGCGCGCAGTTCATCGAGCGCATCCTGCCGCCGTCCGATCAGGCGCAGTTCGGCACATTCGCTCGCCAGCAGTTCGGCGCAGGTTTTGCCAATCGCGCCCGTCGCGCCGACAATCGCCACTGTCGCCTCGCGCAGCGCGATGTCCATCGTCGCTGCCGCCGCGCGAATTGCCTCGACTGCCGTCACAATCGTATAGCTGTCGCCCGTCGTCACCGGGACTTGCAGGCGGTCGGCAATCGTCTTGCCTGCGTCGCCCACGACCGACGTATACGCCCCCAGCCCGACGATGCGCGCTCCTAACTGCTCCGCCATCTTGCCACAGGCGACAATCTTGTTGTACGCCGTCTCGACAGGCACGCGCATCATCGTCGGGGGCGTAAACGGGCAGGCGATCAGCCAGCCGCGCAGTTCGCGCCCGGTCGCCTCCGAGACAATGCCTTCGACTTCCGACAGGTAGACAGGCGGGAAGAAGCGCGAGAAGTAGTTGATCTGTCCTTCGGTCAGGATTTTGCCGAGCAGCGGGAACTTGCGCTGGACATCGCGCTTGATCTGGATCGGATGGATGATAAAAGCGAACGTATCGCCCGCGTACTCCGTCATGGCTTACCATCCTGTCCGGGTAATGACGTCTTCTTCTTCGTCCTGGCGCGGGTAAAAGCGCGTATGGTTGGCGCTCTTGCCGCCGATGAAGTGATGATCGCTTTCCTCAAACGTCACGTTGCGGCTGATCACGCGGCGCTGCGGTGCGGCGACCATGACCACATCCGACTCGATCATACGTCCGGGGAACATGACCATCCCCGACCCGATGCGGCAGTTATGCCCGATGGCGCTGCCCAACACCACCTGCCCGACTTCGCGCAGCGTGCCGTTGATGTCTGCCGCGCGGATCGGACGCTGCTCTATCAGGTTGAAGTCGGTAAACGTATTGCCCGCGCCGACAAAGCTGTTGCGCCCGATGACGCACATTTGCAGGCAGGTGTTCTGGGCGACGATGGTATTCTCCATCACGGCGGTCAGGTAGAGCGCGGCGCGGAAGGGCATGAAACAGTTGTTGGCGATGCTGCTCATCATCAGGCAACAGCCATCGTCAATCGTGACGTTGTCGCCAATCGTGCAGTTATCGATGAACACACCCGGTCCAATATTGCAGTTATCGCCAATCGCCGCCGGACCGGTGATGACCGCCGTCGGGTGGATGCGCGTGTTTTTGCCGACGGTGACAACCGCGCTGGTGCTGAGCAATTGCGTCTGTTCGATGAGCGCCCGCCAGAGCAGCTCCAGGCTGCGGAAGTTGTGCGTGCGCACGTAGCGGTCGAAGCGGCTGGCACGCGCGAACAGGCTGAAGATGATGCTGGCGTAGTAGACATGCACCCAGCTTTCGATGCTGATGACCGCTCGACCGGGCGCGTAGTGCGTCAGCGAGCCTTGCTCCATCGTCATGAAGTCCGGCACGCTGTAAAAGCCCATCTCCTGGGCATCGCTATCGACGACAATCGGCTGCACGTCGGGCGTATAGCCGTTGGGGAAGTACCACAGGTCGAGCAGGTAGTACTGCTTGCCCTGTCCATCCTGCACGGGCTCGAAGTTCGTCAGCGGCAGCGTGTAAGTGCGAAATGCCGCGTCGTCACCAGGGATGGAGGCGCGGCAGGCGCGTTTGCTGGCAATCGCCGCGCGCAGGAACGTCGTCAGGAACTCAGCATCGAACCACAGGTTATTGCGATAGACGATGGCGGCATCCTGGATGGTCGTCATTTCGTCCACATGGCGCAGCGTGCCGCCGAGCGAGATGTTGCGCTGCGCGCGCGGCAGCAGGCGGGGCAGCACATCCTGAAACAGGTCTTCCTGATGGATGTTGAGCGGGCGTGTGCCGATGGTCAACTGGCTGGCGGGCTGGTTGAAGGGCGGCACATGGCGCGTATCTTCGATGACATAACGGCGCATAATGATGTCCCGGCTGCGTAACACAAACGCATTTCATATCGTTTCTCTATTGTGCCACCAAAAGCTAACGGGGCAAATGACGAGCGGGACACAAATGTGACGTAGACCTCACCCCCGTCCCCTCTCCGTTTACGGAGAGGGGTGCGAGTCATAGTTAAGTACAACTTATGCGGGGTGAGGTGTATTATGCTCCCGCGCTCGTCGCTTCCGCCGTCGGTGCGACGGGCGCAATCGGGCTGCCACACTGCGCCAGCAATTCTTCAAACTCCGTCAGCCGCGTCGAGTTCGGCGCGAACTCCGCCTGCTCCAGCCGATAGCCTTCTTGCAGCAGTGTCAGTGCGGACGGACAATCGCCCGCTGCGTTCAGGTATGCCCGCGCTGCTGCCAGAAAGTGGCTAGGGCGCTGCGTCCCCGTCGCGATCAGTGTGCGGTAGGCATCGAGCGCGGCGGCGTTATCTCCGCGCCCCGTCTGCACATTGCCCAGGTAGAACAGACAGGCGCGGTTATCTGGCGCAATGTCGACGCAGCGCTGGATCGGTTCGAGCGCCTGCTGCGGGTCGCCATCGACGAAGTAATACGAAAACGACAGGGCATAAAGCGCTTCGAGATTATTCGGATTCAGTTCCGTAATCTCCAGCAATAACTGGCGCATCGCGTTATAGTCCGGCACCTGGAACAGCACCCACACCAGCCGGATTTGCACATCCACGCGATACGGCGCATATTGCAGCGCGGTTTCATAATCGCGGCGGGCAGCACCAAAATCAAAATTCGACTCTTGATTGATGATGCCGCTGATCAGGTTGGCGTCGGGGTTGGTTGGGTCAAGTTCCAGCGCGCGTTCGGTCGTCGTCACGGAACGTTCGATTTGATTGTCGACAAAGTAGGCATACGCCAGATACGCCGTCGCCGTCACATGCGCTGCGTCCAGATACAACGCCTGCTGCCCGCTGGCAATCGCGACTTCCGGCTCGTCGTTGGAAGCGAGCGCATAACTGTGGATCGACCAGGCGTCCGCACTGTACGGGTCAGCGTTGATGGCGGCTTCAGCGGCTTCGACCGCTTCCGGGTAGCGCCCGTCCATGATCAAGCCGAGCGCGACATTGGCGTACCTCCGCACATCGTTCGGCACATCCGACAGCACGGCGCGGTAGGCGGTCAGCGCTTCCTCGATCGCGCCGCTTTGCCACGCGCCATCCGCCGCCGCCAGCGCGTCGGATGGGTCGGGGCGCGGCGTGGGGGTGGGCGCAGCCGCCGTCGCCAGCCCGCCGCTGATCGACTCGACGGCGTTGTTCATGCTGTTGGCAACCATCGGTCGCAGTTCGTCGCGCCGTTCATACAACTGCCAGCCGCCATAAGCGATCAGCGGCGTCAGCAGCCACAGCCACAACCAGCGCAGGTTGAAGACGTTGTGCCGCCGCTGATGTTTGACCGGGCGATAGCGTTTGGGTGTGCGTAGATACATCGCCGCCTCAGCCGCCTATCGGTGTCGGCGGGATCGGCGTCGGCGGGATGTCGGTCGGCAGCGCCCGCCCGGCGAACGCGCTGCAATTATCCGTCACCAGCCGCAGCCCCGCCAGCGTATTGCTCAAAACGCCTTCGCCGATATTCTGCTGGCGAATGCGCACGAGCGACTCGTTGAGAATGCTCCAGGCATCATCACAGTCCTCGCCGCCCAGGTAATAATGCGACAGCCCGCGCAGATACCAGCATTCGATCTGTTCAGAGCCAAGCGCGACGCACTGCTGGAAATCTTCAATTGCACCTTCGTAGTTGCGGCGAGCATAGCGCACCTGCCCGCGCTGGGCGTAAGCCTCGGCGTAGTTCGGGTTGATATTGATGGCGTCGTCGCAGTATCCGAGCGCCTGGGCATCATCGCGCGCGCGCCAGAACGCCTGGCACAGCCGCAGGTAGGCACGCGGGTTGTCCGGCTGCATTGACAGGATCAGTTCATACGTCGCGACGGCTTCCGCCACCTGATCGCTGGCGAGATACTGACCCGCCAGCTCAAAGTAGGGGTTAACGAGATTCGGATTGAGCGAGATCGCCTGCTCAAGCTGGTCAATCGCCTCGGCACGTCGCCCGACCCAGATCAACGCAAACGCATAGGCACGCCGCGCCGTCGGGTCGCTTGGGTCAAGTTCGACCGCCCGCGCGCCGCTGTCGAGCGCCTGTTGATAGCGATCAATACTGGTGTACGCCCCGGAGAGCGCGACATGCAGCGGCGCAAAATTCGGGTTGATCTGAATGCCTGCCTGCGCAACCGGGATCGCATTGGCGCTGTCGCCGTTGAGGTCCATCGCCCGTGCGCGGATGGCATAGCCGCGTGCATCCGTGGGGTTCACGTCGATTGCCTGCTGCCCCACTTCCAGCGCCAATTCGTCCTGCCCGTTTTCCAGCAGCACGCGCCCGTACTCATACAGATAATCGACATTGTTCGGCTGCTGAACGGCAGCGCGCCCCAGCAGGGCGACCGCTTCCGCCAGATCACCGCGCGCATACGCCGCCAACCCCTGCGTCGCCAGCTCGCTGGCAAACGGAGTCGGCGCGGGGGCGTAGCCGATTGCCGCCAGGGTCATCGTTTGCAGGCGCGGGAACTGACTGTCGACCACGAACAGAAACGCGCCCAACCCGATCAAATAAGCTATCAGTAAGCGCCACGGTCCGCCCCGCCTGCGGCTAAAGAACGGCTGCGTATAATCACGCTTGATGTACATACCTGTATAACCTTTACTCGCTATCCCACATCCTGCGAACAAGGGGCTTCAGCCCCTTGCCAGCGGTCTGTTCTTGCAACAAGGGGGTGAACCCTCTTGTTCGAGTCCAGCGCATTATAGCATATGGTGCAACTGACCTTTTCGGGCGCGGCATGTGCGGTTACACTACAAACCCTCACCCCAAACCCCTCTCCCTGATGGAGAGGGGCTTCCAGAGGATTCTGGTTCCCCTTCTCCATGAGGGAGAAGGGGGCAGGGGATGAGGGTTTACATCCCTGTCGTCAGAGTTTGTGAGAGATCCCCTATGCGTTGGATGCGCTTTTCGATACTGTGTTTGCTGCTGCTGTCCGTCGGCGTGGCAGTCGCTCAGGATAGTTCCATGAGCGAGGGCGAACTGCCCGCTGTCGTCCGGCTGGAGGGCGTGCTGCCCGTCTACCAGGACGTCAACCGCTGCTCCGCCGCCGCGCTGACGATACAACTATCGTACTTTCTTGCCGACCGCCCCTACGACGCGACCATCCGCGCGCTCAACCCACATCCTGAAGATGTGAGTGTGCGGCTGGAAGAGATGGCGCGCCACGCCGAAGAAGCGTATGGGCTACGCGGTATCATCCGTTATGGCGGCACGCTCGACATGCTGCGGGCACTGGTGGCGGCAGGCTTCCCGGTGCTGGTCGAAAATGTCTACTACGATGGTGCAGGCGGCTTCAACGACTGGCTCAGCCATAACCGCGTCGTCATGGGCTACGACGATAACACGCAGAACATCCTGACGTTTGACCCGCTGCTGGGCAATGGCGAAGACAACAGCGGACGCCCGATCCCGTATGCGGACGTGGATGATCGCTGGCGGGCGTTCAACCGCGATTATATGGTGCTGTATCGCCCGGAAGATGAGACGACCTTGCAGGCAGTCATGGGCGAACACTGGGACGAAACCTACAACTGGGAATGGTCGCTGCAATTGAGCGAGGACGAACTGGCGGGCGACAGTCCCGATTCGTTCAGCCTGTTCAACAAAGGGACATCGCTGGTCGGGCTGGGACGCTACGAAGAAGCGGCTGAAGCGTTCGACCAGGCGCGGGCGATTGGTTTGCCCTGGCGCATGATGTGGTATCAGTTCGGTCCGTTCGAGGCGTATCTCGCGGTTGGGCGTTATCAGGATGTGATCGACCTGGCGCGCGAAGTCATCGCCGGGACACCGGGCGTGGAAGAAGTCTACTACTACGCCGGGCTTGCCTACGAGCAGTTGGGCGATCTGGTGCGCGCAGAGGGCAATCTGGAGGTGGCGGTGCTGCGTAATCAGTATTATACCGAGGCGCTGGCAGCGCTGGCGCGCGTGCGCGGCGAACCGACACCGACTCCCGGAGGCTAATCTTGAGAAGAGAAGAAAAAAGCCTATTCAAGAGGGTAGAGGAGAAGAGGTTGGAGGAATTTATCAAACCCTCTAGCCTCTTCCTCTCCAACCTCTTGAATAAGCTTTTTATGATCACAATCATGCTGTCACTCTCAACGACAGTATTCGCACAATCGACGCTGGAATTGGTAGCGGCGGACATTGCCATCGTCGAGACGCAGGATATCTACGGGCAGACGGTGCAGATGGTCGAAGGGCGGCTCGTCAACGAAGGCATGTCCGCCTATGGCAGCATCAGCCTGAGCGCGCAGGCGTATGACCGCACGGACGAATTTGTGGGCGAAGGCTTCGGCGTGCTGATCAACGCCTGTGGCGCGGGGCTGCCGTTCGACTTTGTACAGCAGCCGGGCGAAAGCCGCCCGTTCGCCATCTCGCTGGAGTTGTTCGAGGCGAACGCAACGATTGACCGCGTAGAAGTCAGCGCGACGGGTGAGGCGGTGGCGGCAAACGGGAGCGATACCGCGCCGCTGGCGCAGGGCATCGAGCAGGTGTCGTCGCAGGAAGTCGTGGCGGTCGAATGGGAAAGTGCCACGACGCTGCGCTACGCCATTGGCTGCGAGCGCGATCTGTTCATCGACTGGCGCTGGCAGCGCTATGACCTGACGACGGAGCGCAACGTCCGCATCGAACACCCCAACGCCGACGACGTGACCGACGCGCTGCGCGAACAGCTGCTGCTGCAAGACCCGCTGATCTTCGCCAATTCGCGGCTGCGCTTTGCGCCCATCAGCGGCGAACGCCTTGTCTATCAGGATCGCATCAACGATGTCTGGACGGCAGCGCGCGTGGGCAATTTCCAGCGCCGTCTGCAAACGCTGCTCAACAGCTACTCGCTTCAAGGCTACCTGTGGCTGCCTGAAGATCGTTTCCTCGCCTACTACTATGGTGGCTATGGCGACCCGGTGCGCTATTTCGTCGCCGATGCCGAAGGACGGCTATACGGGCAGGGACCGCTTGGCAACCGCCCGTCCGTAACCGTGCCGGGCGTGACGACCGATGGCTTGCGCGCCATTATCAGCGGCACGTTTGACGATGTGACGGGCTACTACATCGACATCCGCACGCAGGGCTTTTTCGAGCTGCTGTTTGAGACGGAACTGCCGGGCAATAATTACCCGCCGCCCGTGCCGCTGCTCAACGAGGCGGGCGACCGCGTGACGCAAATCTATCTTATCCGCCCGGTGGATGGTGAGCCGCGCCTGCAATGTTTCGTCCGCCCGGAAGATGGCGAGAATACGTTGATCGATCTCGCGCCGCTGCCGCTGAATATCGCGATTGACGAGCGCGCATGGACGTTCCTGTCTCCGAATGAGCGCATCATCGCGCTGTCCGCTAACGGCATCAACGGCGGCTTGTGGCTGATCAATCTCGATGAAATGGGAGATTGCTGACGAGTCGGTGCGGTGAAAATCTGATTTAACCGCCAAGACGCAAAGGACGCCAAGAAATGTATTTGGCATCTTGGCGTCTTTGAGTTTGGAGCATGGATTGCGGCTATTACGATCCGGTTTATTGAAGTGGGAATGGATCGCCCTGCTCGCCATCTTCGCGCTGGCGGCGTGGCTGCGCTTCGGTTGGGTCGGCGTGTCCAGCTACGCAGGTGACGAGGCGCGCATCAGTCTGGATGCGCTGCGGCTGACGCGCGGCGGCGAGTTCGTCTTCATCGCGCAGCAGTCGTCCACAGGCATCCCGTTTTTGCCCGCCAGCGTATGGATGTTCGCGCCGCCCTACCTGCTCTCGCCCGACCCGTTAATTGCCACACTCTATGTCTGCCTGATCAGCCTCTTCACAGTCGTCGGAACCTGGGGACTGGCGCGGCGCTGGGGGGTGTGGGCAGGGTTGGCAGCGGCGCTGTTCATGGCGGCGTCGCCGTATGCCGTCTTCTACGGACGCAGCATCTGGCAGCCCAATCTTCTGCCCGCGTTCGGCGTGCTATGGGCATGGTCGGCCCTGCGGGTCGCCCTCATCCCCCAGCCCCTTCTCCCTCATGGAGAAGGGGGGAATACGCTGAAAGCCCCTCGCCCTGAGGGAGAGGGGTTTGGGGTGAGGGTTGAAAGTCAGGTCGCAAATCCTGCTGTCGGACGAACGCGAGCGTTTGCCATTGCACTCAACTGTTTCCTCGCTGGCTTTGTATTGCAAGTCCACTTTGCGGGCGCGGCGTTCGCGCTCGGCAGTCTGTTCCTGTTCGTGCGCTACCGCTGGTGGCGACATCCCGTTCTCGTGCTGATCGGCGGCGCGCTGGCAATCCTCTGCACTATCCCTTATCTCTACTACCTGCTGACGCAAGCACCGCAAGTACTGGATCAGTTCGGGCAGGTCGGCGGCGGGGAAGCGACGATTGACCTGAGCGCGGCGCTGAACTGGCTGCGCCTGGCGCTCGGCTACGACTGGGGCTATCTGGCGCTCGGCGATTACGATACGCACAGTCGCGGTCTGGTGACGGTAGTGATGGCGGGGGGATTGCTATTGTGTGGGCTTATCACGCTAGGTGCAAAGTGCAGAGTGCAAAGTGCAAAGAAAAATGTTCAAGGTTCAGAGTACGGAGTTCCCAACGCTCAATCTGAACACCTAAAAACATTGAACACCGAACATCGAACACCGAACACTGCACTTGGTACTTTGCACTCTGCACTCTGCACTATTGTATTGACGTGGCTGCTCGCCTCCCCGCTGTTCTTCCTGCGCCATAGCACGCCCGTCCTGCCCCATTATCAACTGGTCGCGCTGCCCGCTGCCGCGCTGCTGGTCGGAGCCGCGACACGACTGCTGCCCCACCGCGCCTGGCGTATCGGCGTGACGGGGGTGACGCTGGTACTGGCGCTGCTGTGGACGACGCAGATCGCTGCATCGCTGGATCGCGCCGCCGTCGAACGTCCGCCGCAAAGTGCCATCAGCAGCATCGTCAACGAGTCGCGCGACGCGGCAGCCGCCCTGTCCACAGACCGTGCCGCGCTCTTCTTCACACACGGCGATGATCCGGCGCGCAGCGGAGAAGTCGCCGTCTTCCGCACGCTGTTATGGGAACATCCGAACGCGCGAATCGTGGACGGCACGACGACGCTGATATTGCCAGCCGAACCCGCGACTCTTATGGCGACGCTTGCGCCGTTCCAGGCGTGGGAAGAGCTCATTGCCAGCGGCTTGGCGTTGGATGTGCGCCAGCATCCGCGCCGCCCGCCTGCCGAGCCGTTCGTATCGGTAACGGTTGATGGTGTAACCCCGCCACAAGGTTTTACACAGGTGGATCGCGCTGCGCTGGTGGATGGCAGCGTGTTGGAGGGCTGGCGGGTGCGGCGTGTGGGTGATCGACTGCGCATCTCGACGTTATGGCGTATTGATGCGCTGCCGCCGGACACGGCGTTGCAGCAGTTTCATCATTTGTATCTATCACCCTCACCCCCTGCCCCCTCTCCCTCAGGGAGAGGGGGTTTGGAAGTCCCTCTCCCTGAGGGAGAGGGATTTAGGGTGAGGGCTGCCCCCGACTACGGATCAGACGTGCCGCTGTCCGCCCATCAGTGGCGTGTCAGCGACCGCGTGATCGTGATGGCGGACTTCTTCGATGTGCCGCAGGGTCAGTATTTGCTGGTCATCGGGCATTACGCGCTGACGGACGGGACGCGCATGGTGGTTGTGGATGATGGCTTGGATGGTGTTGACTCTGAGGGTATTGATAGACTGGTACCTGGGTTTTTTACGTGGGGAGGTAGTAGCAGTGCTGGAGCAGGGTGATGTGGTAACGACACCGGGATTTGTGACGTTTGCCACTATCAAACCATGACAAAACAACTGGTTATAGGACGGAACATACACAATAATCTCAGCTGTACTGTAATATCCTGATACTTGCGAAAGGTTTTTGTCATGAAGTACTTGAGTCATCGACTCTCAGCTGCCATGTGGTCAAGGGTTCTCCTGCTTTGGCTCACCCTCTGTCTTGGCGCTCTGGTCATCGGTGGTATTTCGTTATGGTTGGGTGGGTTCATCCAAGGCAATATTCGTGATGAACTTACATCGCAGCAGATCTCTTTTTCGCCAGAAGAGAATCTTTCTGATGAAGAACGGCAGATACCCGGACTTGTTGAGAACGCTGGTCAAGTACTCTCGACTGGCAACCAGGCGCGGGTTTACGCAGACTTCATCGGGTTACACATGAACGAGGCAGCCATCAACGCCGGCTATCCGGAAGCTACCTACGCCACTCTGGGCAGTATACAGCGCGAATTGCGAGCAGCAGTCGCCACAGCCAGGGAGTCTGGTAGCGAGGAAGCGATTGCAGAAGCAGAGGCGCAATTAGCAACTGTCACAAATCTCCGTAACACACTGTTAACAGGTAACAACCTCAGGGGCAACCTCTTCTCAGCCTACGGTTGGGAAAATGTTTCCACAGGTGTTAACGCAGCGGGGATTTTTATGCTGGTGCTGGCGATTGTGTTTCTGGTGCTGTTCATTTATGAATGGCAGCGTGGTCACTTGCCCCCGACAGAGTCGTAATACGCTCGCTTCAAGCGGCTGGAGGGTTATCTTTTTTACTTGATGTCCTTTCCATCCTGGCGGTTCACATCAAATCGGATTAACCCCACCAGCCGCGTCGCGAAATCTGCCGGATATACGTGTCCTGTATCCGGCACGATATGCAAATCAACTGCCAAGCCGTTCGCTCTAAACACGTCCACCTGCTGCACACAACGCTCCAGCCACCACTTATCCAGCGCACCGACGATAATGACCAGGCGCGGCGAGCGCTGGCGCAGCGCCTCCCAGTTCAGCGCCGCGACCGCCTCGTCACGCAGCGTCGCGCCGACACTGACTACCCCTTGCGCCTGCACAACGCCCGTCAGCGCCAGCATTAACGCAATTCGTCCGCCGTTGGAGAAGCCGCCGATGACGATACGATCCGCATTGACCGGATATGCCGCCTTCAGCGCGTCAACATGTGCGTAGACTTCCTGCGCCGCCCGCGTCTCGTCCATCCAGTGGTAGCCATCCATGCCCGCCAGTTGGGTCGATTGCAGCGCCGCGACCAGCCAGCCATGCTGCGCCATGACTTCCCACTCCGGCAG
>Ga0224723_1001189_pt1 | contig 16255 bp, 15 predicted proteins | sample Balambano_FR2_Me_FD_161647 | JGI IMG/M metagenome (GOLD analysis project Ga0224723, IMG submission 161647) | Freshwater sediment microbial communities from Lake Towuti, South Sulawesi, Indonesia - Balambano_FR2_MetaG | ecosystem: Environmental > Aquatic > Freshwater > Lake > Sediment | place...
ATCTCTTTTTGACGTTCTAAGTCTATATTTACACCAAATAAAGGAGAGTTTTGGAAGAATTCAACTAAATTTTTTGACTCATTTTCAAGGTGTTCATTTTCTATTTGTTGGGTTAAATAATTGATTAATTCGATCTTTTCTTCTCTTGTTAACTTGTCTACTTCTTTTAAGAATATCTTCGCAGATAAATTACTCATTTTAATTTTCCTATTTAAATATCAAGAATTATTTTTTATAATTATAGCATCCTGATGTTTAATATCTGGTAGATAAAGAGCTAATCCTTAATTATAGCATCTAGTTCGTCGTGATTGAAAGTACATTACAGAGAGCTTCATTAAATACTAAATTCTTTATCTCCATTTTTTAAGTCTATACATGATTACCATACCCATGATTATTCCCATACCATGAGTCCAATAGGCAAAAGTACCAGAATTTACTCCACCTGGAATATTTAAACTACCAATGAAATAGAATAATTGTTGAATAAACCACCAAAAGAAGTAGAAAAAAGCTGGTAATTGTACGGGAATAAATACAATGAACAAAGGTAAAATAGAGTCTATTCTGACTTTGGGAAACTTAAAAAGATACGCACCTAATACCGAGGCGATCGCTCCATTTGCTCCAATAAGTGGTACTGTTAAATTAGGTTGAGCAAAAATTTGTAATAATCCTGTGAAAATGCCGCAAAGTAGGTAAAATACTAGAAAGCGCTTGCTTCCAAGGAAGTTTTCTACGGTTTTGCCAAAAACCCATAAAAATAGTAAATTTCCTAAGATTTGGCTGAAGCTACTATGTAAAAACATTGCCGTTATTAAAGAGCTTAAACGCCAAAATACAATTATCCATGCTGCTGGGTTAGAAAACGCAGTTACAGTAGCTGTAGTTAATTGTCCAGGAATTATACCCCAGTTATTGACAAAGTTGCCTAACTCACCACTAAGTCCTAGTTTTAGTTCCCATAAAAACAAGGCAATATTAATGGCAATTAGCCAGTAACAAATAATTGGTTGTTTACGTATGTAAATGTTGTCGCTGATAGGAATCATACATATTTTAACTTAATGGTTAGCTATAATTATTTTTCCCCTCTCCCCATGACCTACACTGTTGGAAACAGCTGTGGCAAGATTAGAATCAGATAGTATCGTATGCTCAATAGGTAAACCAAATGCAAGGAAACACACTTGTTGGACGATACCAAATTATTCGCCATTTGGGAGGAGGAGGATTTGGTGAAACTTTTGTTGCTTGTGATACTCAGTTACCGGGTTCACCTCAATGTGTTGTTAAAAAACTCAAACCTCAGTCTCATGACCCAGTAACCCTAGAAACGGCTAGACGTTTATTTGATACAGAAGCTCAAGTTCTTTATAAATTGGGTACACATGACCGCATTCCTCAACTTTTAGCTTACTTTGAGGAAAATGAAGAATTTTACTTAGTGCAAGAATATATCGAAGGTCATGACTTGAGCCAAGAGTTAACACCAGAAAAATTGTTTAGTCAAGAGCAAGCGATCGCATTTTTGCAAAATGTATTAGGAATTTTAGCATTTGTTCATGAACAAAAGGTGATTCACCGGGACGTTAATCCACGAAATATACTTAGACGTAATGATGGTAAATTAGTTTTGATTGATTTTGGCGCAGTTAAGCAAATTACTACTCAAATAGTAAATCCTCAAGGAACTAAGTTTACTGTTGCCATCGGGACTCCTGGATATATACCTAGTGAACAAGCTCAAGGTAATCCGAAATTTAGTAGTGATATTTATGCTGTAGGTATAATTGCTCTATGCGCTTTAACAGGTTTACCACCAGAAGAATTAGTGGCAGATCCAGATACTGATGAAATTGTATGGAAAAATCAATTGGAAAAAAATAGTGATATACCTGTAATTAGTCAAGAATTAGCACAATTTTTAGATAAAATGGTGCGGTATGATTTTCGTCAACGCTATCCTTCAGCAATTGTGGCGTTACAAGCGTTAAAAGATTTATATAAACATCCTCAAAATACAGTTCCAGTTATTTCTCCAATCTTACAAACTTCTCATTATGGAAAGAAGAAACGGATAATTACCAATGCACTTATTGGTAGCTTAGTTATTGGTATCGGTACTATTGCGACTTTTTTATTTGTTAATGCTTTTAATTCTCGAAACGCAACAGAATTATCTCAACAAGGAAATACATTTTATGAATTACAAAGATACCAAGATGCACTAACTGCATACCAAAAAGCGGTGGAAATTAGACCAGATTATCCTCAAGGATGGAATGGACAAGCTAGAACGCTGTATGAATTGAAAAAATATAAAGAATCTCTGACAGCTTATGATCAAGCAATTCAATTAGAACCTGATTATCTCGAAGCTTGGAGTGGACGCGGTTTTGCACTCCTAAAGTTACAGCGATATCAAGAAGCGATCGCCTCTTTTGACAAAGCTTTACAAATCGAAGGTGACGATGCACAAGTTTGGAATGCTAAAGGTGAAGCTTTGGTTAGTTTAAAGCAGTATGACCAAGGAATCAAATCTTACGATAAAGCAATAGAATCTAAATCAGATTACCATGAAGCGTGGTATAATAAAGGCTGGGCACTACAACAACTCAATCGTTATGAAGATGCGGTCACTGCATACGATAAATCTGTAGAATTTAAACCTAATTATGAAAAAGCCTGGTATAACAAAGGAAATGCCTTTGTTAATTTACAAAGATATCAAGATGCATTTGCCGCATATGATAAAGCTGTAGAGTCTAAATCAGATTATACTGAAGCTTGGTTATCTAGAAGTAATATTCTCATAACTTTACGCCGTTATCCAGAAGCAGTGGAATCGTTTAATCAAGTGATTAAATATAGTCCCGCTAATTATCAAGCTTGGTATGGCAAAGGTTGGTCACTGCATCAAAGCCAACGTTATTCAGAAGCTGTAGAATCTTATAATAAAGCCGCTACTATCAAGAGGAATGACTCAAAATTATGGTACAATCGCGGCAATTCCTTGTACAGTTTACAAAAATATGAAGAAGCTTTGACTTCTTATAACCGAGCAGTACGCTACAAACCAGACGATTACCAAAGTTGGTTTTCTAAAGGCAATACTTTATATAATTTACGACGATATCAAGACGCGATCGCATCCTACGAACAAGCAATCAAATTTAAGGCAGATTTTCAACAAGCTATCGACGCTCGTAATCGAGCGCAAAATCTATTGAACGCACAAAAATTACAAATAATAGTTCCGACTACTAAACCTTGAGATATATTCAAATTATGCCTTAACTTGAAAGTAGCAGAATAATTTTCTGTTACTCCTTGAGGAAGATTTTAATTGATTTAAGATATGCTACCACCTAATTTATCTCAACCGACATTACATAAAAATTCTACTGTACGAAAAACAGTAAAAAAATTTGTCGAAAAAAGGGCAGTGTTAGGATTCGGGTTAAGTGTAGCTGTATTATTAGTAATAGGTATACTTTCCTATGAAAATCTAACTAGATATCAAAAAGCAAGAATTGAAGTAGAGCGCACCCAGGAAGTCATTAAGACAACTCAAGTTTTGCTATCACAACTGAAAGATGCTGAAACTGGACAACGAGGATATCTTTTAACAGGAGATAAAACTTATTTACAGCCTTATAAAAGTGCCATCGCTACAATTTACCAAGAAATCGCTGAATTATCCAACTTAATTACTGATGAAAACCAAAAACAGAATTTAAACACACTAAAACCACTGATTCAAGCTAAATTAGCAGAACTGCAACAAACAATCATTCTTAAAGACACTCAAGGAGAGCAAGCAGCTTTGAAGCTGGTAAAATCTAGTCAGGGTAAGCAATTGATGGAAAAAATTCGGTCAACAATCGCCCAAATGGAAGCAAAGCAAGTACAATTATTGCAGCAGCGATCGCAAGCAGAACAAAATTACCTTAGCCGTATAGCCGTATTTACAATTCCTGGATGTTTATTAGTCGCGTTGATTTCAGGGATAAATGTATTATGGCTAGATATATCCTTAAAGCATCGTCAAGAACTTTTAAAAGAAACTCAAGAACATTTAACTCAGCTCCAAGGATTGACAGAAGCTTCTTTGCAGATAAACTCACTTGTTCCCACCGAAGCAGTGCTAAAAGTAATTACCGAACAAGCACGCTCAATAATCGGCGCTCATCAGTCAGTTACAAGTATTACAGTAGATCATAATTGGGCCCAATCTATTAGCTATATTTCTCTTTCAGATAAATATGCCCAATGGCGAGATTATAAAGAAAAATCAGACGGTTCGGGAATTTATAGCTGTGTCTGTCATAGCAATCGTCCGATGCGGATGACTCAAACAGAATTAGAATCCCATCCAAGATGGCTGGGTTATGGTAAAGAAGCAGGTAAACACCCTCCAATGCGTGGTTGGTTAGCAGCACCATTAACAACAAGAGATGGAAAAAATATCGGTTTAATTCAATTATCTGATAAATATGAAGGTGAATTTACGGAAGAAGATGAAGCGATGGTAGTACAATTAGCCCAAATGGCATCCATTGCTATTGAAAATACTCGCTTATATGAAGCGGAACAAATAGCCCGTACTCAAGCAGAATCTGCTAATAGGCTGAAAGATCAGTTTTTAGCAGTTCTTTCCCACGAATTGCGTACACCCCTAAATCCAATTTTAGGTTGGTCACAAATGTTACGTAAAGGTAATTTGGATCAAGCAACAAGCGATCGCGGTTTAGAAACCATACAACGTAATGCCAAATTACAAATCCAATTAATTGAAGATTTACTTGATGTTTCCCGGATTATTCAAGGAAAACTGAAGCTAGATGTAGAAAATGTTGATTTAAAACAAGTTATACAGTCAGCAGTGGAAACAGTAAATTTAGCTGCAAAAGCTAAATCGATTCAAATTCATACTATATTTGAGCCAAACACTATAGCAGTTTTAGGTGATTCTACTCGCTTACAACAAGTAATGTGGAATTTACTATCTAACGCTGTTAAATTTACACCAAATGGCGGACGAGTAGAAGTCAAATTATCACATGATTCTCAAGCACTTATCCAAGTCAGCGATACAGGTAAGGGAATTGAACCAGAGTTCCTACCTCATGTATTTGAATACTTCCGTCAAGCAGATAGCACCTCCACCCGGAATTTTGGTGGATTAGGTTTAGGGCTGGCGATCGTTCGTCATATTGTAGAATTACATGGTGGTACAATTATTGCGGCAAGTGAAGGTGAGGAACAAGGAGCAACTTTTACTGTCGCATTGCCGATGGTTGATTCTCAAATCAAACCTGAGCCTGTTGCTTCTGTCAATTCACATAGTCTGGCTGGAATTAAAACTCTTGTAGTGGACGACCAACAGGATACACTAGATTTACTGTCATTACTGCTAGAAGAAGAAGGAGCAAGCGTTACTTGTGCTTCATCTGCTCGACAAGCACTTGTAGCTTTCACAACAGATAAACCAGATATACTAATTAGTGATATTGGAATGCCAGAACAAAATGGCTACACTTTACTATATAAAGTCAGGCAAAAGAACCAAGAAATTCCAGCGATCGCTCTGACAGCTTATGCTGATGAAACGAATCACCAGGAGATTATGGCAGCAGGCTTTCAGAAACATCTTACCAAACCATTAGAACCAAATCAATTAATTGAGGCAATTGCGGATTTAGTTAAGCATAAAAGGTAGACAAGTAAAATCATATCTAAGATAGACGCGCCTTACAACTGAATTTGATTATCTTCAAGAATGAACTAATCAAGCATCAAATCAGGGAGGCTTATATTACTACTCAACTAGCCAAGGATATGTTCATCCAAGAATGGCACTCTTCTAATGTTGCTCAAGCCTTAATATCTGCTGAGTCGATTGCAGATTATTGTGCAGCCAATGCTCATAATATAGACTATAATGGCGCTTTTCCTAAAAGCGAATTTGAAAAAATAGCTGCTGCGAACTTATTAATTGCACCTTTAAGTCGAGAATTAAGCAAAGATGGTTGGGGTGCTGGATTTGATTCTAGTGTCACCTATGAATTGCTGATGCTGCTCAAACACATAGGAAGAGGTAATTTAGCAGTTGGCCGAATATATGAAGGTCATATTAATGCGGTACAACTAATTCAGACTTTTGGTAGTCAAGAGCAAATAGCAGGGTACGCTATTGATGTCTGTAATTATGATAGGATATTTGGTGTTTGGAATGCTGAAGCAGCTGATGGAGTTAAGATTATTCCTTTAAGTAACGGTAAGTATCAACTGCAAGGTTCTAAAACATTTTGTTCAGGAGCAGGTTACGTTCAGCGTCCATTTGTTAATGGAGCTTTACCTGATGGTAGCTGGCAAATGTGCATAGTGCCAATGGATGAAGTGAAAACAATTAGTAATCCTGATTGGTGGCAACCTTTGGGGATGCGGGCAACTGCTAGTTATAAAATTGATTTTACAGGTGTGGAGTTAAATGATAGCGCTCTTATCGGTCAGCCAGGTGATTATTATCGCCAACCTTGGTTATCTTTAGGGGTAATTAGGTTTGCAGCAGTTCAACTGGGTGGAGCAGAAGCATTATTTAACTATACTCGTCAATATCTGCAACAGTTGGAATACACTAAAGACCCATACCAACAAGAACGATTAGGTAGAATGGCGATCGCTATTGAAAGCGGTAATCTTTGGTTGCGGGGAGCAGCAGATATGGTAACTGCATATGCACCTGTTTTTGGTGGTTATCCAACATTTCCTCAGCAACCAGAGCGGATAGTTACTTATGCAAATATGGTACGCACTGCAATTGAGCAGATTTGCATCGATGTTATCCAACTGTGCGAGCGCTGTGTGGGAACAAGAGGTTTATTACCTCCACATCCTATGGAACGGATTATCCGCGATTTAACTTTATATCTGCGTCAACCCGCTTTTGATGCAGCACTGTCGAATGCTGGACAGTACGTTCTTTCTTCTAAGGAGTCTGTATTAGTTTGGTCAAATGAATAAAACTACATTACCTTTAAGTAATCCTAATATACCTTTAGTAGGAATCCAGGAAATTGCTCAGCAGAAAGTTGTTGTCGTTGCACCCCACCCTGATGATGAAACTTTGGGTTGTGGTGGTGCGATCGCCCAATTACATTCTTTGGGTTGCGATGTCCAAGTATTAGTCATGAGTGATGGTACTTTATCTCACCCACGCTCGCAGAAATACCCCGTACATAAATTGCGAACATTGCGGGAATTGGAAACTTTAGAAGCTTTGAAAATACTGGGAGTTACATCTAATGCTGTGACATTTCTACGTTTCAAAGATGGGTCAATTTCTATACAAGATAAGACAGCAGAATCAATTTGTCGTAAATATTTATCGCGTGTAACTCCACAACTTATATTCTTACCATGGCGTTATGACCCTCATCCTGACCATCGCTCAACTTACAGTTTAATAACCACTGCTTTACAAGAACTTTTATTAGCACCTAGAATTATAGAATATCCTATTTGGGATTGGGATGAGCAGCAAAGGGAAAACTTGCCAGAGTTCCTGAAAGTTAGCTGTTGGCGGTTAGATATCAGGTCAGTGGTAAACTTGAAACAACAAGCAATCTCAGCTTATCGTTCTCAAATTACCAATTTAATAGACGATGACCCAGAAGGCTTTCAGTTAACACCTGAAATGTTAGCTAATTTCGCTCATCCCTGGGAAATTTATTTAGAAGTCGTTAGGAGTTAGAATTTAGAACTATCTTAACTGCAAAATGTATACCCAAATTACGACTGATAAATTGGTAAAGATAACAAAAATTAACTTTCCGCATGGAATTTGAATCGAATCCTAATAAAGCAGAGATAAATCTTATATGGCAACTCACGGCAAGTTTAGTTCTCAACTCGAAGATACATATATTCTTGCTTGGAATGGTAAGCTTAATATTAAGCGGTTGGGTGAAATACTGCAAACTAGAGAACAAGTGGTAGGACGCTCCAATCGCGTACCTCCTCCAATTGAATTACTTGTCCTCAGTGCTTGTGAAACAGCGACTGGAGATCAGCGTGCTGCTTTGGGACTTGCTGGTGTTGCAGTGCGTTCCGGCGCACGTAGTACGGTAGCTTCACTGTGGCAAGTAGACGATAATCTACCTCCATTCTCATGAGCGAATTTTACCGACAGTTAACACAAGACGCCAACTTAACTAAAGCAGAAGCTTTACGTCGCGCTCAAGAGTTTGTTTTAAAGGACAAAGAACATCCTTTTTATTGGGCACCTTATGTTTTAGTCGGTAACTGGCTTTACGCGAGGAAAAGGTAAATATAAATCAAACCAGATTCTTATAACCTAAGTTCGACGTAAACCTCAGTTGTTACTATCTGTATAATCCGTACTTACAGTAACCTGCTGCCAAACATCCAAATCCGTTTTGATCCATTCCAGTTTTTCCTGAATCAGGCTTATGGCATCGGTGCCTAATGCCAGTCGCATCGGTGGATGAGGACTTTCTACAGCTTGAATGATAGCTTGCGCCGCTTTAGCTGGATTGCCAGGTTGCTTACCATCCATCTCTTTGAACCACTGCAATGAAGCACCGCTCACCGAAGCATAGGCATCAATAGATTGTTGGGCTACTGCCAGAGAGCGTCCGTTAAAATCTGTGCGGAATGCCCCGGGTTCAATTAAAGTAACTTTAACTCCAAAGGATTCAACCTCCTTAGCCAGGGCTTCAGACGTACCTTCCAGGGCAAATTTAGTACCACAGTAGAGGCTGCTTCCACCAAATCCCACTAATCCTGCTGTGGATGACATATTCACAATGTGACCACTGCCCTGCTGACGCATCACAGGCAAGACAGTTCGCATCAGACGGAGTGCCCCAAAGAAGTTGGTTTCAAAATATTGGTGAATATCAGCATCACTAACTTCTTCAAGTGCGGCAATTAGTCCATGACCAGCATTGTTAACCAGCACATCAATTCGACCAAATGTGGCGATTGCTGTATCAACCGCTGCTTGTATGTCTTGGGATAACGTTACATCCAGACGTACAGCCTTTGCGGTATCTGGATAGTGTTCAATTAGAGCGTGAAGTTGCTCTGGTTTGCGAGCAGTAGCAAGCAGGTAGTCCCCTTTCTTCAATACAGCTTCTGCGAAAGCCCGTCCGAACCCTGTCGAACATCCTGTAATAAACCAAACTTTAGGAACGACACGATTTTTGTCTGAGTTCATTTGTTTTCTCCAATACAAAAACGATGAGATGCGAGGATTAGGCATTCCTCTGGTATGTACAAAATGATAGCGCCCTTGGTCAAGTTGCCTGTGATTTGATTGTCGATGCTAAGACAAGAACGATAGCAGTTCTCGCATTTGGCTTTGGTAAACCCGTGCAGCCTTATTTCCTAGAGTAAAAACTTTTAACAAATATGTCCAATACAACTTTTGTCTTAGACTAATACTTAAAAAGTATTAAAATAAGATGTTTTAGACACAAAAATAAATAAAAATGGAACTTCGGCATTTACGGTATTTTGTCACAGTCGCAGAAGAACTACATTTTGGTCGAGCTGCAGAAAGATTGCAGATGGCTCAACCACCTCTCAGTCACCAGATACGCCAACTAGAAGATGAGTTAGGTGTAGAGCTTTTTCACCGCACTAAACGTAGTGTTCAATTAACAGAAGTAGGGCATTTATTTTTAGAACAAGCCCGCCAAATTCTTACACAAGCAGACCAAGCAGTTCAAATAGTTCAACAGGCTTCTTTTGGTGAAGTGGGTCGTTTAGTATTAGGCTTTGTAGGGTCTGCAATATACAGCATTCTTCCAGATACATTAAAAGTTTTTCGCAAACGATTTCCGAAAGTTCTTCTCAGCTTGCACGAGATGACTACAGCAGGAGTAGTTCAAGCTTTACATGAAAAACGAATTCATGTTGGTTTGGTTCGTCTCCCTATAAACGATGAGCAACTAATAATTGAATCAGTTTTACAAGAATCATTTATTGTAGCGTTACCAGAATCTCATATTCTAGCTAGGGAAACGAAAATACACCTAAAGATGCTTGCCAACGAAGCATTTATTTTATTTCCGCGTCATTTGGGGTCAGGCTTTTATGACCAAATTCTTACTATGTGTCAAAAAGCAGGTTTCAGTCCTCAAGTTGAACAAGAAGCAGTGCAAATGCAAACAATCATTAGCTTGGTAGCAGCAGAATTAGGAGTTGCCATAGTTCCAGCTTCTATGCAAAATCTTCAACGAGTTGGAGTTGTATATAAAGTTTTAGCAGAAGACACTCCACAGGTTGAACTAGGAATGATTTGGCATCGAGATGAAAAATCGCCTGTATTACATAAGTTTTTAGATTTTATTAGAGAAATAGTTCAAAAATAGGCACATTAAAACTCATCTCTCCGCTCACGAGCCTCTTCTCCTTAAATTGGTTGCAGAGAACTATCCCGAATTTCTGAACGCCATTTCTTTGCTTCAGTCACCCAAGCTGATTGGATTGTTGGTTCAGTATCAAACTCCAAGCTTTCAACTAGCTTTTGGGCTAATAACGCCCTAAATGCACTAGGAAGTGTTAGGAGTTTTTCTGTCAGTTGCTCAATTGATTTCATGAAACCTAGCAGCGGCTCTAAGTCCTATCCTACCATAGGAAGGATCGTATTTCTCAAAACATCCTTTAAATCAAATTCGGTTTAAACAATAAAAACTCTGCGCCTACCTTGCGGGAAGGCTGACGCTTAATGCGTGATGTTTAATTATAACTGCTCAAACGGACATGATATAAAATTAAGAATTAAAACTAAAAATGCTATATGCCGAGTTACGACAATATATATAAAGTAGTAAGCCAAATACCTCAAGGCAAAGTCGCTACATATGGACAAGTTGCAGAACTCGCCAACCTTTGTGGTAAACCTCGTTTAGTCGGATATGCACTTTACCGCGTAGATATATCATCTGATATTCCTTGGCATCGTGTTGTCAACGCCAAAGGTGAAATATCCTATTCGCCATTACGTCAAGGTGGTGATCATACGCAAAAAGTGCTGTTAGAACAAGAAGGAATAGAATTTAGCTCTAATGGAAAAATCAATCTGTGTAAACATTTATGGCAACCAACACTCGAAGTAACATACTAACGTATTCACTTTTGCTTGAGCCGATCACGAGCGCAGCAACTCGTCTTCGTAAATAATGAAAAGAACACTTCTTTATCGTTCCCTCTATTTCTTAAGAGTTTACTACTATGACTTCCGTTTTTGGCTATATTCCTCAATCAGAGCCACAGTTCCCTCCTCACTTAAATCTACCAACAATGTATGATTTACCTAGTGAGAACCCAGAGGAACCCGGTTTGCCAGACTATTTCCATTTTTTACAACCTTTACTTTTATTTTTAACTTTTCAGCCGACAAACTGGAATCCTGACTTAGTTTTCAGCGCTGTTGACCTCAATCTCTACTATGATGTAAACCATCCCTTATGGTATAAACGCCCAGACTGGTTTGGTGTAGTCGGAGTTGGCCAATTATACAAAGGACAAGATTTAAGGTTAAGTTATGTAACTTGGCAAGAGAAAGTAAATCCTTTTGTTGTGGTTGAGTTACTATCTCCAGGTACAGAAGATGAAGATTTAGGAGAAACAGAACAAGAGGAAAATAAACCCCCGACAAAGTGGAAAGTATACGAAGAGATTTTGCAGATTCCTTACTATATAGTATTTAGCCGCTACACAAACGAGATGAAACCATATCATCTTGTTAACGGTCGTTATGAAGCTATGGATTTTAATAGCGAGGGGCGCATATTAATGCCAGAATTAGGTTTAAGTTTGGGATTATGGCAAGGAGTATTTCGAGAAATTGATAAATCATGGCTACGATGGTTTACTCTTGAAGGGGAGTTGATTCTTTCTCCAGAACAGGAAGCTGTCGAAGCTGAACAAAAAGCTGCCGAAGCTGAACAAAAAGCTGCCGAAGCTAAACAGGAAGTTGTCGAAGCTAAACAGGAAACTGCCGAAGCTAAACAGGAAACTGCCGAAGCTAAACAGGAAGCTGCCGAAGCTAAACAGGAAGCTGCCGAAGCTAAACAGGAAGCTGCCGAAGCTAAAATAAGAATGGAAAAACTTATAGAACAATTACGCCAACTAGGAATAAATCCTAATTAAATAGAATGATTTTTTACAATCTAAATTTAATAATTACTTGAGAGGATTTTCTCAAGTTTCCCATTCAAGTTTAAATTCAGTACCATGAATTCCGATTTTAATCGTATACCTCAATCAGACCCACAGTTCCCTCCTCACTTAAATCTACCAACAATGTATGATTTACCTAGTGAGAACCCAGAGGAATCCGGTTTTCCCGACGAATTCCATTTTTTTCAGCCTTTACTTTTACATTATACTTTTCAGCCAACTAACTGGAATCCTCACCTAGTTTACAATGCTGTTAGTATGTATCTTTACTATGATGTTAACAATACCCTATTGTACAAACGTCCAGATTGGTTTGGTGTTGTGGGAGTTGAAAGATTATACCAAGGAGAAGATTTCAGGTTAAGTTATGTAATTTGGCAAGAGAAAGTAAATCCCTCTATTGTAATTGAGTTACTATCTCCAGGTACAGAAGAAGAAGATTTAGGAGACACTGAACAAGAAGAAAATAAACCACCGACAAAATGGAAAGTATACGAAGAGATTTTGCGAGTTCCCTACTATGTAGTGTTTAATCGTTATACTGATGAAATTAAGCCATATACGCTCGTTGGTGATCACTATGAAGCGATGAATTTTACTAGTGATAGACGTTTATTAATGCAAGAATTAGGTTTAAGTTTAGGGGTTTGGCAAGGAGCATTTTACAGTATTGACAGGTTGTGGTTACGGTGGTTTACTCTTGAAGGGGAGTTGATTCTTTTTCCAGAAGAGGAACTTGCAAAAGCTAAACAGGAAGCTGAGAAAGCTAAAGCTGAACTAGAACTTGCCAAAGCCAAACAAAAAGCTGCCGAAGCTGAACAGGAAGCTGCTGAAGCGAAAATAAGAATGGAAAAACTTATAGAACAATTACGTCAACTAGGAATAAATCCTGAATAGATAGAATAATAATTTCTATAATCCAAATCCAAAATCTAATATTACTTGCGGTGGATAATAGCTTAATGTAACTACCACTGTGTTTATGAAATTAATAATCTTTGATGTTGATGGTACACTAACCGCAACAAATGATGTAGATGCTCAATGCTTTGTACAAGCATTTAATGACGAGTTTGGTATTACAAACATTAATACAGATTGGCACACCTACGGTCATACCACTGACTCTGGTATAACTTTACAAATTTTCCAAGAACATTTGGGACGTATACCTCAAGCAAGTGAAGTCTCTCGACTTGAACATCACTTCTTGGAGTTACTGCGCGATCGCCACAAAACCACAGTTGAAATACCAGGAGCAGCAGTAACATTACAAAGATTAACGCGATCGCCAGAATGGGGAATTGCTTTGGCAAGTGGAGGATGGCGCTCCTGTGCTAAATTCAAGTTACAAGCAGTTATCGATATACATGAGTTACCTGGTGCATTTGCTGATGATGGTATTTCTCGTGAGGAAATTGTCACCAAAGCTATATCTAGAGCTTGTTCATTTTACCAACAACCTAATTTTGATAAAATCATATACGTTGGCGATGGAATTTGGAATGTTTTAACTGCTATTCAATTACAACTTGCTTTTGTCGGTATAGTTAATAAAGAAAAGACAGTCTTACAAAACGCTGGAGTTGACCATCTTATTGAAGACTTTCAATGCTTTGACTATTTTTTACAAGCTTGCAATAATGCCACTATACCCAAACAGCATAAACCAGAACAGGTAAAACGGCAGTCGTTACCACCTAGCTACTTTGAAGCTCTTTACGATTCTGACCCCGACCCGTGGAAGTTTGAAACTAGTGTTTATGAAGCGCAAAAGTATACTGCCACAATTACCGCTTTAAGTAAAAATCGTTATCAATCTGCTTTGGAAATTGGTGGTTCTATCGGTGTATTAACTGAAAAACTAGCTTCAATATGTGATTCACTTTTATCTGTTGATGTATCAAAAATAGCCCAAGATAAAGCAAGGATACGCTGTCAGGATTTTGCTCATGTCCGCTTTGAGATTATGCAGATACCAACACAATTCCCCGACGAAAACTTTGATTTAATTTTAGTTTCTGAAGTCGGTTATTACTTGTGTCCTGAAGACTTGAAGAAAGCACAGCAAGAGATTATACAACATCTCCAACCTGGAGGACACTTGCTGTTAGTTCATTGGACACAGTTTGCTCGTGATTATCCTCTAAGTGGTGATGAGGTACATGAATCATTTTTGGACTTAACTCCCACCAGATTACGCCATTTAAAGAGTCAACGGGAGGAACAATACCGACTTGATTTATTTGAGCGGGTTTAAGTGGGCTTTTCCTTGATTGCGATCGCCTTATTTCTAAGAGTGATCGCAAATCAGCGATCGCTTGCTTAATATCCACATTCTGCCAACGCTGAATCCAAATTCCTTCTTCCTGCTGACGTTGTTCAACTTGCTCAAATAATTTACCAAAAGTTTGAGGTTGAGTCAATTGTTGGGTCAACCAGTGGTTTGATACACCAAGAGTATTTGCCAAGTTTGCTACATCTATATTACTCGGTTGATAGCCATTGAGAACGTACAACCACATTCTTCTTAACTGATGACGTACTTGAAAACGAGTTTCAATTGCTGCTGCTGACTCAACTAAAAATGGTTGCTGTTGCTGTCCCATTTTCGCCCATTCATTTAACTGGTTTGCTAAACCAACATCTGTGCGTCCAACTTGTCTTGCTGAAGTGACTACTTGCACCTTTGGACTATGGCGAAAACGAGCATTGACTCGCATCAAAGCTTGGTAAAATGCGACATCTTCCGGAGTTTTAACAGCGGGTAAACCTCCTGCCAAAGCATACATTTCGGCTGTCACTGCTAAACTTGCACCATAGTGTTGGTAGTGTCGGGGAAAAGGATCGTGGGGGTCTGGGTCAAGGTAACTTTCAAGCTCTGCAATTAAGTAACGATATCCAACTTCCCGTAGGTGACAAGCTCTTGCATAAGGATCTAAACTTGCCCGATCAATAGAATTAGTAGTTATTCGTCCACCTACCGCATCAGCACCGCGAGCAATTTCATCTAAGTTAGCAGCGATCCACGTTGATGAAACCTGAGAATCACCATCAGTAGAAGCGATTATACCGCGTTTACGCCCGATACTCATCAAACGGCGGTATGCTTCATCCATTAGAATTTGTCGTACCCTGCCTATATAAGCTTCCGTTGGGGGTAAAGTTTTTTCTACAACGTGTAGTGCTAATTCTGGATGTTGTTGTGCAAAAATCCAAGCAATCTTTGCTGAATCATCAGTACAATTATTAGCTAATAAAATTATTTCATAAGATTTAGGGTCTAAACGTTGCCCATTTAAATCAATTTGATTTGCTAAAGCAACGAGGGTTTGTACCAAAGTTTGGGCTTCATTACGAACAGGTACTATCACAGAAACTTCACAATCAGGTGAAGGTGCTTTTGCGACTAAAGTTTGGTCAAATCGGTATATGGCTGGAAAGTCAGCAAACATCTCTAGCCCCTTACTTTCCATAAAACCCATTTTTCCATTTCCAGGAAAATATACACTTTTTACTCATTTGAAACTAACAAATTTAAACAGAATATAGTTTAAATTTTGGAGTTTACTAATTTGTTTTTCATCTGACTATGGCAATATTATGATTTTTTATAGCTATGTCTTCAGGGGCAAAAAATAATCAACATATTGATGTTAATATACTACGCTTTATTGAACCGTAGAGACGCCGAGAACACAAAGCTACGATGGATTAGGAGGTATTTTTGCGAAAGTCCTATTTTATCTACCTTAGTATTTCTAATGATAATCCTCAAGGTAGTAGTGTAGCGTTAAAGATATAGTCAGTAGGGTACGTTACGGTACGAAAATATGGAATTGAAGCATCCAGACTATTTACCGTAATGCACTAGGCTGTTGATTTTGTTAGAATTCTGTCCAAGACCAATCATACAATTTTGATGTTTAAATTAGTAGGGTGTGTTACGGCACGACAATATTAAAACCAAAAGCAGAAATTATTTGCCGTAACGCACCGTTAATCAGAAAGCGGTGCGTTACGCTGACGCTTA
>Ga0224723_1001190_pt1 | contig 16254 bp, 10 predicted proteins | sample Balambano_FR2_Me_FD_161647 | JGI IMG/M metagenome (GOLD analysis project Ga0224723, IMG submission 161647) | Freshwater sediment microbial communities from Lake Towuti, South Sulawesi, Indonesia - Balambano_FR2_MetaG | ecosystem: Environmental > Aquatic > Freshwater > Lake > Sediment | place...
CCCTCCAGCAATTGCAGGGTTGCCTGCGTGGGGATCCAGACCCAGTCGGGGCGGTTGTTCAGCTCGTAGGCCAGCTCGTAGACGGCTTTCTCCAGCACGAAGCAATCGAGCAGGGCCTGGAGCTGGCGAGCGTCGCTAGGCAAAAAGGCCGCGCCGCGGGCCGTCTCGAAGTAGCCCGCTAGAAAGGCCGCGCCGACGTGCAGATACCACAGGCGTGCCCAGCTCTGGGCCTTGGGCAAGTCTTCGGGGCGCGCCGCGCCGCCCGGGCCGCCGTGCAGCGCCGTGGCGATGGCATAGTGAAACGAGCGCAGCATGCCGGCCACGTCGCGCAGTGGCGAGCGTTTGATGCGGCGCTCGCCCAGCGGGCGCAGCGGCTCGCCTTCGAAGTCGATGATCACAAAATCGCGGCCGGTGTAGAGCACCTGCCCGAGGTGATAGTCGCCGTGAATGCGTGTGCGCGTGGCCTCGATCGGCCCGTCGATCAGGGCGTGGAAGCGTGCTAGCACCACGCTTTCGAGTTCTAGCAGGCGCCTGGCCTCGGCCTGGATCTCCTCGGGCAGCCCTTTCTGCGCACGCCGTAGCAGCGGGAAGACCTGGCGGGTCAGCGCGCGCATCGACTGGTAGACCGAGCGCTGGTAGAAGGGCGTGAACGGCTCGGGCGCGAAGGCGGGCATCTGGCCGGCGGCCAGCGCCAGGTGCATCTCGGCGCTGCGCACGCCCAGCAAGCGCGCCGACTCGCGGTAGGCCCCGATCAGCTCCAGCATGGGCGGCGGCGTTTCTTTGCTGGCCGCCTCCAGCAGCGCCTCGGTCGAGACCGAGGAGGAGTCGGGATCTTGCTCGGAGGCCAGGGCGCGGTCGAGGAAGTGCGAGGCCGCATCGAGCGTGTAGGCCCAGGCGTCGCCCTGGTTGGCGGTGAAGGCCTGCAGCAGGCCCACGGTCATCGGCTCACCTTTGCCGTCGTGGCGCTGGTATTCGAGCGTGCCCGCCAGCGGCGGCGTGTGCGCGAAGCCCTGGTCGGTCAGAAAGCGGCCGATCTCTTCGTCGGGGTTGACACCGTTGTCGACAGCGCGGAACAGCTTCAGGATCAGCTTGTCGCCGAAGATGATCGAGGAGTTGCTTTGCTCGGCCTTCACGACCTGTGTTTCGAGCGGCCCGCTGTTCGGCCCCAGGATGTGGCGCAGCGTGCGTGTGGTAGTGCCCGACAGCTCGCCGTGCGTGCCCCGCAGCCGCTTGCGGTGGCCGATCACGTCCAGCAGCGCCGCACCAAACTCCTTCTCGATCAGCGGGTCGTAGAGCAGGCCTTCGCCGCCGCGCGCGCGCAGGGCCACCCGCGCCAGCACGGCGTGCGGCGCCTCGGCCAGCAGTTGCTGGGCTAGCTCGCCGGCCGCGAAGCTGAGCGGTAGCACATACAGCTCGGGGTTGCCTTCGGTATAGTCGACGCCGACCATGGCGATCTGGGCGCTCACGCCGCCGTAGCTGAGCGGAAGCGAGTCGATTAGGCGCAGGCCCTTGATCGTGCGGGCCTTGCCGCGAAACCAGCGCCGCGCCTGCATATACTTGGGCAGCAGGCGCTCGAAGGAGGCGCGCCCCTGTGTTGCAAGCAGCTCCTCCCAGTTCGTGCCGACCGTGATGAGCGGCAGCTCGGCAGCCGGGCTTGCCTCGCCTGTGAGGCTCAGGCCCGCGCGTTGCGGCGGCAGCTCGAACCAGTAAAAGCTGTGCGGGCCGAGCGTCAGGAAATAGGGCAGCTCGCCGATTGGCGGGAACGCGACGCGGCCAAACATCTCGACCGGGCTGACCCCCTGGTAGGCCGAGAGATCCAGCTCAGCGGCCTGCACAAAGCGCGACAGGTTGGCGACCACCAGGATGCGCTCGTCGTCGTATTCGCGCACAAAGGCCAGCACCTTGCGGTTATCGGGGTGCAGGAAGGTCAGCGTGCCACGCCCGAAAGCCTTGTAGCGCTTGCGCAGCGCAATCAGGCGCTTCATCCACCACAGCAGCGAGTTGGGGTTGGCGTTCTGCGAGGCCACGTTGACGGCCTCGTAGTGGTATTCGGGGTCGACGATCACCGGGAAGTAGAGCTGCTGGCGGTTGGCGCTCGAAAAGCCGGCGTTGCGGTCGGGACTCCACTGCATGGGCGTGCGCACGCCGTTGCGGTCGCCGAGGTAGATATTGTCGCCCATGCCGATCTCGTCGCCGTAGTAGATCACCGGCGTGCCGGGCATCGAGAACAGCAGCCCGTTCATCAGCTCGATGCGGCGCCGGTTGTTGCCAAGCAGCGGCGCCAGGCGACGGCGGATGCCCAAATTGATGCGGGCGCGCGTATCGGCGGCGTAGACCCGGTACATATAGTCGCGCTCTTCGTCGGTGACCATTTCGAGCGTCAGTTCGTCGTGGTTGCGCAGGAAGATGGCCCACTGCGCGCTCTCGGGGATGGGCGGCGTCTGCTCGAGAATGTCAATGATCGGGTAGCGGTCTTCCATATAGATTGACATAAACAGGCGCGGCATCAGCGGGAAGTGAAAGTTCATCTGGCACTCGTCGCCGTCGCCGAAGTAGGCGGCCGCATCTTCGGGCCACTGGTTGGCCTCGGCCAGCAGCATCACCTCGGGATAGCGTGCTTCGAGGTGCGCGCGCAGCTTCTTCAAGAAGGCGTGCGTCTCGGGCAGATTCTCGTTGCTGGTGCCATCGCGCTCGAACAGGTAGGGCACGGCGTCGAGGCGCAACCCGTCCACGCCCATATTCAGCCAGAACTCCATGACCTTAAAGATAGCCTTCTGCACCAGGGGGTTGTCGAAGTTCAGGTCGGGCTGATGGTGGTAGAAGCGGTGCCAAAAGTAGGCCCCCGCCACACCGTCGTAGGTCCAGTTCGAGGTTTCAAAATCTTTGAAGATGATGCGTGTTTCTTTATATTTACGCGGATCGTCGGTCCAGACGTAAAAATCGCGCGTGGGGCTGCCAGCTTTGGCACGCCGGGCTTTCTGAAACCACTCGTGCTGATCCGAAGTATGGTTGCAGACCAGCTCGGTAATCACGCGCAGGCCGCGCTTGTGGGCCTCTTTGATGAAAGCCTTGACGTCCTGGAGCGTGCCATAGGTCTCGTTGACGGCGTAGTAGTCGGCAATATCGTAGCCGTCGTCTTTGAGCGGCGAGGGGTAGAAGGGCAAGAGCCAGATCGCCGTCACGCCCAGATCCTGGAGATAGTCGAGCTTCTGGGTCAGGCCCTTGAAGTCGCCCACGCCATCGCCGTTCGAGTCGTAGAAGGCGCGCACGTGCAGCTCGTAGATCAGCGCGTCTTTGTACCAGCGAGCATCGGCCTCGGCGCCGGGGCTTGTGCTGCGGGGCATCGGTTTTCCTTCAATTCAAACAGAAGCGACCGGGCGAGTAGCTGGCTCAGACCCGATCGCCCAAAAGACGAGATAACCAGGAACCAGGAACCAGGAAGGTAGAAGGCCGCGTCCCAGATGCTGCGCTACTGGCTACTGGCTATTGGCATCTTGGCTATTGGCATCTTGGCTATTGGCTATTGGCATCTTGGCATCTTGGCTATTGGCATCTTGGCATCTTGGCTATTGGCATCTTGGCATCTTGGCTATTGGCTATTGGCTATTGGCTATTGGCTATTGGCTATTGGCTATTGGCATCTTGGCTATTGGCATCTTGGCTAGGCAAAGGTCCCATCGGGCTGCGGGCGACGAATGCGGAAGACGTGGGCCGGCAAGGTATGGGGGTTCAGTTCGACGTAGTTGAAGCGACCCTGCCAGAGGTAGCGCGCGTCGGTCAGCAGGTCGTGTACCTGGAAGGGCATCTGTGGGTCGATGTCGAGCGTGTCGAGCGGCAGCTCCAGCCAGCCCGACTGTGTCCAGGTATAGTCGAGGTTGACGACGGTCAGGATGATCTCGCGCATGTCGGGGCTGGCCTTGGTATAGGCGATGATGTTGTCGTTGTCGATCTGGTGGAAGCGCAGGCTCTCGTTATACTGGAGCGCGACGTGGGCCTTGCGCGCAGCGTTCAGGCGGCTAATCAGCCAGCGCAGCGAATCGGGCCGGTTGATATCCCAGTGGCGAAGCTGGTATTTTTCGGAGTCGAGGTACTCTTCTTTGCCGGGGATGGCCGGGCGGTTCTCGGCCAATTCGTAGGCCGGGCCGTAGATGCCGTAGCTGGCGGTGAGCGTAGCGGCTAGCACCACGCGCGACATAAAGGCCGGGCGGCCGCCCTTCTGCATAAACTCGGTCAGAATGTCGGGCGTGTTCGGCCAGAAGTTGGGCCGGAAGAAGTCCTTGACCTCGGTGCGCGTCAGCTCGGTCAGGTACTCGATCAGCTCCCACTTGCTGTCGCGCCAGGCAAAGTAGGTGTAGCCCTGCGTAAAGCCGACTTTGGCCAGGTGGTAGCGCACCTTCGGGCGCGTGAAAGCCTCGGACAGGAAGATCGCTTCGGGGTAGCGCTGCTTAACCTCGGCGAGGCACCATTCCCAGAAGCGAAAGGCTTTGGTATGGGGGTTATCGACGCGGAAGATATGCACGCCCTGCTCGCACCAGTACAGAAAGACGTCGCGTAGTGCCACCCACAAGTTGCGCCAGTCGCTCGATTCAAAATTGATCGGGTAGATGTCCTGGTACTTCTTGGGCGGGTTCTCAGAATACTGGATCGTGCCGTCGGGCCGGCGCTTGAACCAGTCGGGGTGCTGCGTGACCCAGGGATGGTCGGGTGAGCAATTGAAGGCAATGTCGAGCGCCACCTCGAGGCCGTACTCGTCTTTGGCGCGCCGCACGAGGCGCCGGAAATCGTCGAGCGTGCCCAGCTCGGGGTGAATTTCGGTGTGCCCACCCTCGGGCGAGCCAATCGCCCAGGGGCTGCCGACGTCGCCCGGCTCGGCGCCGACTGTATTGTTGCGGCCTTTGCGGAAGGTCGTGCCGATCGGATGAATCGGCGGCAGGTAGAGCACGTCGAAGCCTAGCTCGGCCACGTAGGGCAGGCGGCGCTCGACGTCCGCGAATGTCCCGTGGCGGCCGGGTTCCTCGCCAGCCGAGCGGGGAAACAGCTCGTACCAGGACGAGAAGCGCGCGCGCTCGCGATCCACCTCGACGCCCAGCTCGCGCTCGTAGCTGGTGGCGAAGCGGCGGTCGGGATAGCGTGTGACGAGCGTGTCGAGGCCTGTGTCCATAGCACGCGCCGAGCGCTCGGCCATGGGGGCCTCGCCCGTCAGCATCTCGGCCCAGGCGTACAGGGTGTCGCGGTCGGGGGCGGGGGCACGCTGCGCGGCGTCGGTAATCAGTTGTGCGCCGATCATCAGATCGACCGTCACGTCTTGCTCGGCGTCGATGCGTTTTTGAAAATCCTTGCGCCAGGTCTTCCAATGGTCGATCCAGCCGAGCACGCTGTAGAGGTAGTGGCCGAGGCGCTCGACGCGAAACGAGCCACGCCAGCGGTCGTTGACCAGAAACTCCATCGGCGTCTCGTGCCAGCTTTCTTCGTCGCGGTGGCGGTAGCGCAGCAGGCAGGAAAGCGAGTCGTGGCCGTCGCCGTAGACGTTGGCCTCGACCAGCACTGTCTCGCCGACGGTGCGTTTGATCGGGAAGCGGCCGGCTTCGAGCTCAGGCTCAAGCCCGTCGACCACCACGCGGCGGCGTCCCTCGTCGAGCGGGATGGCCGGTTCGTCCATCGGCCGTGTCGTTCGCTTCGGCTTGATCTCGACAGCCATGTCCAGGCGCCCTCCAGGCTTTCAGGTGCTTGTTATCCTCGTCGATATACAGTCCGTAGCAGGGCTTGTGCCAGGCGACCTTAGGGGCAAAGCCGACACAAGAAGGCGAGACGAGTCGCTCTCAGGTTGGGGGCGGCTGCATCTCGCCACGTAGTGCATACTACGGGTATCTGTGGCAATCGTACCATGCTCTAGCCCACGGCGCAAGCTTTCGGGCGCTTGCAGATCAAACTATTCCCGCGTATAGTTGCGGGCAGCGGGCGGCTTTGTTAGCATGCTCCTTAGACCCCCTGCGGCTTGTGATTGATAGCTCGGCCAAGGAGCAAGTGAGTGGCGACAACTGCCTTTACCGTGCCCGATACGGTGGATGACGCGCTGCCGGCGCAGCGCACGACCAACTACTACAACTATATGCGGGCGCCCTTCAACCGGCCCGAGTACTATCCGCTACGCCAGCAGCTTGACCCGGCGCTGTTTCGGCCACTGGGCGCCTGGATGGGCCGCCTGGTGCTGCCGTCGCCGGAGGCGCGCCAGGCGACCATGGGCTGCCTGATCGAAATCTACCACGCTCCCGACGAGCACGCCGGCCTCATCGGCCAACTGGTGCGGCTGCGCTGGGCCGACAGTCCATCCAACAACAAGCGCTTCTGGGGCGTGACGCGGCGCGTGCAGTTTACCGACATCACGCGCCAGCGCGCCGAGCGCGGTGTTGTAGTGGCCGAGCGCGTCGACGGCTGGGCCGACGTGAATCCCTTCGAGTCGCTGGCCGGGGCGCGGCCGCTCGACGACGTGATCGTGCGCCTGCACGAGCCGGTGCAAGTGGCCTACGACGAGCTAAGCAACACGCCGATTCTGTATGTGCCGCACGAGCCCTCGATGATCAGCGGGCGCTATTACGCGCTGGTGCGCTTCCTCGGCCCGCTCGAGCCGGGCGGCGAGTTCTACCGCGTGGCGCACTATAACCGCGCCAGCCAGCAGTTCGACGGCCCTGAGAGCGTGGTACACTTGCCGACTGTCGTGCCGAACACCGACAAGATCGACACCTTTACCAACGCGGGCCTTGAGCACTCGCCCTGCAACGAGGCTGGCTTTTATATGCACGGCCAGCACGACCAGCAGGGCACCTTCGTCGTGCAGGCTCTCACGCCGCGGGCGCTGGTCTGGCTCAGGCCACAGCAGGTGATCACTGGCACACGCGAGTCGCTGCGCTACCTCGGCCCCAGGGCGCACACGCAAGAAGCCAAGCGTAGCAAGGGCCAGGTCACGTCGGCCTTGCTGTGTGGCGACGGGATCGATCCCGGGGCGGCGCTGGAGCAGTGGCGGGAAGGCGACGCCGCGCTGCTGGTGCATGTCTACGGCGCCATCCGGGGCGAGGGCGGCGAGCCCTACGCCAAGTCGCCCATTCTGTGGGGCCACTTTTCGTTCGGCGTGGCGCGTGTGCTGCGCGAGCCGCTCACCGACGAGCTGAGCTTCGACATCGAGTATCTGCAAATCTATGTGCATTCCGGCGACGGCATCATGTCGGGCAACCATCATTTTACGCACTACTCCGGCGACCGCCAGCACGGCTGGATCGGCATCCGGCCCTGGATGGACGTGCTGATCAAGCTCGATTCTTTTACGGATCCCTACCCAACCGCGCAAGGCCCGCGCTCGGCGCTCGACGAGTTGACCGAGACGCTCGAAGAAATGATGGCGCGCTACCGCATCGCCGACGGCAACGGCTCGTCGAGCGTGGCGGCCGCCAACAACTGCTCGCAGGACGCCAACCAGGCCTTCTACTGGGCGATCAAACGCATTGGCCAGCGGGTCTCGAACCGCTCGGCCATGCAGGCCTGGCGCGAGCGCTACCCCGAGGACGCGCAACGGCTCACACGCCTGGACGAGTTGGGGCGCGCCGTGCGCAGGCGCGTAATCGGGCGCAGGCCGCGCATCGACTGGAATATGAACATCGACGCGCTGGGCACCAGCCAGACCGAAAACTTCCTGCGCAGCTTCTGGATCGGGCGGCGCTCCTGGCGTACCATGTTCCCGTCGGTCGCCCTGCGCGCCAACACGCAGGCCTTTCTGGAAAGCGGCGCGCAGGTCTGGGTGCTGCGGGTGTACCAGGTGGGCGGCCACAACCCACGCATCGAGCCGTATGTGCCGAATGTGTGAGGACGAAAACCAGGCGATAGGCAACAGGCGATAGAATAGGTGCGATGCAAGCCTGTCGATGGGGAGGCGCGCAAGGTGGACCGAGCACGCTTGGCAATTGGGGCGCTGGCGCTCGCGTTTGTGGCGGTAATCGGTCTGCTGATCTACGCGCAGGCGCCGCCGCAGACCTGGCTGGTAGCGCTGCTGCTGTTCGGGCTGGGCTTCTACCGTGCCTTGCGTGTGCTGCGGTAGGGCCGTCGTCGAGAAGAGTTACGACATACAGCAATTATTTTATCCTGCGTATCCTCCGTGTCTCCGTGGCCCAAAACCGCTGGCCCATTTCGGCCAAGGTGTACTAGTATGACAACGAGACTTTACTCTTTACCACAGCGACACAGCGGGCACTGAGATGGCCAAACAGCTTGTGTTCCCTCTGCGTTCTGTGTGCCTCTGTGGTGAGCTATTCGGCCGAAGTCTCGTTGTACTACTAGGGCGGTCAGTGGGCTACAGATAGCGCCTATCTGGGCTATTCGCTCCATTCGTTGACCACGGGGCAGGCTGACCGCGTGCGTCTTTATTATTGAGATCGGCCGATGCGCCTTGTGTATCTGGGCACGCCCGAGGTGGCGGTGCCGCCGCTGGAAGCCCTGCACGGCGCGGGCTACCAGATCGTGGCGGTTGTTACGCAGCCCGACAGCCTGGCGCGCCGCTCGAGCGAGCGCATGCCCTCGCCGGTGCGCGCGGCTGCCGAGCGCCTGGGCCTGGCGGTGCAAACGCCTGCCACGCTCAAAGATCCCGACGCTGTCGCGGCCCTGGCTGCCACGCGCCCTGATCTGGCCGTGGTGGCGGCCTACGGCGAGATCCTGCGCCGCGAGGTGCTGGCCATCCCGCCACACGGCTTTCTGAACATCCACCCCTCGCTGCTGCCGCGCTGGCGTGGCCCCGCCCCCGTGGCGGGCGCCATTTTGGCGGGCGACCCTGTGACCGGCGTGACGGTCATGCGCATCGACCCGGGCATGGACTCAGGGCCGATCCTGGCGCGCCAGGCAGTGCCCCTCGCGCCCGACGCGCGGGCCGGCCAGCTTACCGCGGAGCTGTTTGTGCTCGGCAGCGCCCTGCTGCTCGAGCTGCTCCCGCCCTACGTCGCGGGCACCCTCGTGCCCGAGCCCCAGGATCACAGCCAGGCCACCGTCACCAGGCTCATCCGCAAAGACGATGGGCGCGTCGACTGGAGCGCGCCGGCCGTGCAGATCGAGCGCACCCTACGCGCCTACGACCCCTGGCCGGGCGCGTTCACGCTCTGGCAGGGGCAGCCGCTCAGGCTGCTCGATGCGCAGGTGCTGGCCGACTGGCCGGGCGGTGCGCCGCCGGGCACGCTGCTCGACGGCCCGGATCTGCTGGTGGCCACGGGTGCGGGCGCGCTGCGCCTCCGGCGGGTGCAGCCGGCCAGCAAGCGGCCCATGGAGGGCGCGGCCTTCCGGCGGGGCTTGCAGGCCGCTGCGGGCGCACACTTCGACTGATTGCCGGTTCGATAAGGCTATGTTATAATCCCCAACCGTGTCAAAAAGAACAATCTTGGCAAGGCCACACAAGGTAGACGACACGTATGGAGCAGGATTTTCGCACACTCTGGTGGGATGAAGACGCCGTTTGTCTGATCGACCAGCGCCTGCTTCCAACACAGCACGACATCGTGCGCTGCGCCAGCCTCGACGAGGTCGCGCGGGCGATCAAGTCGCTCCAGGTGCGGGGTGCGCCAGCGATCGGCTGCACTGCCGCCTACGGCATGCTGATCGTCGCGCGCAAGAGCAGCGCCGACAAGCTGCCGGCGCTGTTGGCCGAATTGACCGACGCCAAAGCGTTGCTGGACTCGCAGCGCCCCACGGCCGTGAACCTGAGCTGGGCCACCGAGCGCATGCTGGCCAAGGCCCGCGACTACCGCGGCGCCGAGCTGGCCGGCCTGCGTGCGGACTTGCTCGACGAGGCACACGCGATCCTGGCCGAGGATCTGGCCATGTGCCACGCTATGGGCACACACGGCGCGCCGCTCATCCCCGAGCGTGGCCACGTGCTGACGCACTGCAACGCTGGCGGCCTGGCGACGGCCGGCTACGGCACGGCGCTCGCGCCGATCCGCACGGCCTTCGGCGCCGGCCGCCCCGTGCATGTCTACGTCGACGAGACACGCCCGTTTTTGCAGGGCGCGCGGCTGACGGCCTGGGAACTTCAGCGGGCCAACATTCCCCTGACCCTGATTACCGATAATATGGCGGGCTACTTTATGCGTCGCGGCGAGATCGACTGCGTGATCGTCGGCGCGGATCGCATTGTGGCCAACGGCGACGTGGCCAACAAGATCGGCACCTACAGCCTGGCAGTGCTGGCTCGCGCCCACGGCATTCCGTTTTATGTGGCGGCGCCCTCCTCGACGATCGACCTGTCGCTTTCCAGCGGCGATCAGATCCCGATCGAGCAGCGCGATCCCGACGAGGTGACGCATATCGGCCCGACGCAGATCGCGCCCGAAGGTGTGGTGGCAGCGCACCCGGCCTTCGACGTGACGCCCCACGAGCTGATCACGGCCATTATTACCGAGCGTGGTGTGATTACGCCGCCCTTTGGCGAGAACCTGCGCGTCAAGAAAGGAGCAAGCTAGCTGCCTCTGCCGTTTGCGCCCGCGCTGCGGGCGCTGGCGCCAAGTGTGCTGCCACACCGCGCGGCAGCCCCCGCCGTCGAGGTGCTGCGGCGCAGCACAGGGGCGCTGCCGGCCTGGCCGAGCCTGCCCCGCCGCGATCCGAGCGAGCAGTGCCGGGTCTATAGCGCGGCCGGCTTCCCCGGCCTACAGTTCGACCGGCGCGCTGGGCAGGTGATCGTGCGGCGTGGCGAGGCGCTCGAAGGGCTGAGCGCGCTGTACCTGGCCTACCTCGAAAATAGCCTCGAGTTCGCGGCCATGGATCTCGGCAAGCTCGCCGGGCTTGAGCTGCTGCTCCGCAGAAGCGAGGCCCTGGCTGGCGCCCTGGCCCTGCAAGGCTCCATGGCTGGCCCGATCTCGCTGGCGCTGCAACTGACCGACGAGCAACGACGCCCACTGATCTACGATGACGTACTGTTCGACGCGCTGGTGCGCTTCTTGCGCCTGCGGGTCGCCTGGCACGAAGCGCGCCTGGCCCGGCTGGCGCCGGCGACGATTATGTGCCTCGATGAGCCTTTCGCCGATGTGCTCGGCTCGCCGTTCTCGCCGATCGGCTGGCAAACGGCGCTGGCCCTGACCGACGAGGTGCTGGCCAGCGTAGCAGGCTGCCGCGCCCTGCTGCTAGCGGGCGAGTTGCCCTGGGAACAGGTGCTGGCCTCGTCGGTCGAGTTGCTGGTCGTCGATCTCGAACAGGCCCGCGGCCTGGCCGCGCTCGCCCTTACGCTCGCAAACTTCTTCGAGCGTGGGGGGGCGCTCGCCATTGGCATCGTGCCAAACACCAGCGACGACCTGGCGATCGCCTACGTCGCCGGGCTGCTGCATCAGGTCGAGGCCTTGATCGAGCAGATCGCGGGCAGCGACCTGAGCCGCGAGATGGTCGCGCAGCGCATGCTCGTCACGGTGCGCGGCTCGCTCGGCGCACTGGAAGTCGAAGAAGCCGAGCACGCGCTGCGCCTGCTGTCCGAGCTGTCGGCGCGGCTGCGCGAGCGCTATGGTATTGAGGGCTTATAGGGTCGTAAGAAAGGATTTTATCGCGTGCGGATTGCTGTTACCGGGTCGCTGGCCTACGACTATATCATGGATTTTCCCGGCTACTTTCGGGATTATATTCTGCCCGAGAAGCTGCATATGCTCTCGGTAAGCTTTCTGGTGGACTCGCTGCGGCGCCTGCGTGGCGGTGTGGCTGGCAATATCGCCTATAACCTGGCCCTGCTCGGCGAGCGCCCATTGCTTGTGAGCGCCGCCGGGCACGATTTTGGCGAATACCGCGCCTGGCTCGAAAGCCAGGGCGTCGATACCAGCGGCGTCAAAGAGATCAGCGGTGAGTTTACGGCCTCCTGTTTTTTCAACACCGACAAAGATAACAACCAGATCGTCGCCTTCTACCCTGGCGCCAACGGCCACGACCGCACGCTCTCGCTTGTGGCGCACGGCCTCGGCCCCGACGACATCGTGGTGATTTCGCCGACCGACCCCGACGCCATCGAGCGCTATGCCCGCGAATGCCAGGCACACGGCATCCCCTACGTCTTCGACCCGGGCAAACAAACGCCCCGGCTCGACGCGCGCCATATCGAGGCCGGCCTGGCCGGCGCCGCCGTGCTGATGGGCAACGACTATGAGTACACCATGATGGCGCGTGAGATCGGCAAGAGCGAAGAGGCGCTGCTCGCCAGCGTGCCGCTCGCCGTCGTAACGCGCGGCAAAGAAGGCTCGCGCATCTACAGCCGCGACGGGGCCGTGGTCGAAGTGCCGATCGCCCCGGTTGCGGAGGTGCGTGATCCGACCGGGGCCGGCGACGCGTATCTGGCCGGGCTGGTCTTTGGCCTGACGCGTAAGCTGCCGCTGGGGGTTGCAGGCCGCATCGGCGCGCTCTGCTCGGCCTACACGATCGAGCAGAAGGGCTGCCAGGAACACAGCTTTAGCCTGGAAGAGTTCGCCAGGCGCTATGCCACGGCTTTTGGCGCAGAACTACTGCTAGAAAGCGATGCGCGTGCAACGCTGAGTGCCGTGCCCGCCTCGTCAAACATCTGACTTAGCCCAGGGCGTACCGACAATGTAGCGTATTAGTAGGAGCACAAACACACGATGACCAAGTATGATGTCAAGGATCTTGGCCTCGCCGAGCAGGGCCGCAAGCGCATAGACTGGGCCGAGCAAGAGATGCCCGTGCTGCGCCTCATCCGCGAGCGCTTCGAGAAAGAGCGCCCCCTGAGCGGTATCCGCCTCTCGGCCTGCCTCCACGTGACCAGCGAGACGGGCAACCTTATGCGTACCCTGGCTGCCGGCGGCGCCGATGTGGTGCTGGTGGCCTCCAATCCGCTCTCGACCCAGGACGACGTGGCGGCCGCGCTGGTGGCCTACGAAGAAATCCCCGTCTTCGCGATCAAAGGCGAAGATAACGCGACCTACTACAAGCACATCACGGCTGGCCTCGACCATAACCCCCAGATCACCATGGACGACGGCGCCGACCTGGTTCACGGCGTGCTCAAGCAGCGCCCCGACCTGATCGAGCACATGTACGGCTCGACCGAAGAAACCACCACGGGCGTGATTCGCCTCAAGGCCATGGCCGCCGACGGCATGCTGACCTTCCCCGTGGTCGCCGTGAACGACAGCGATACCAAGCACCTTTTTGACAACCGCTACGGCACGGGCCAGTCGACCCTCGACGGCATCATTCGCGCGACGAATGTGCTGCTGGCTGGCAAGACTTTTGTGGTGGCGGGGTATGGCCACTGCTCGCGTGGCATCGCCGAGCGCGCCCGCGGCCTGGGCGCCAACGTGATCGTCACCGAGGTCGACGCGGTCAAGGCGCTTGAAGCGGCCATGGACGGCTACCGCGTGATGCCGATGGAACAGGCCGCGCCGCTGGCCGATTTCATCTGCACCGCGACCGGCAACAAAAATGTGATCGACCTGCGCCACTTCGAGATCATGAAAGACGGCTGCATCGTCGCCAACTCGGGCCACTTCAACGTCGAGATCAACATCCCGGCGCTCGAGTCGCTCGCCAGCGAAAAGCGCCAGCCGCGTGCCTTTATCGACCAGTACCAGCTCAAGGACGGCCGCGAGATCAACCTGCTCGGCGAAGGCCGCCTGATCAACCTGGCCTCGGCCGAGGGCCACCCCAGCGCCGTGATGGACATGTCCTTCGCCAACCAGGCGCTGGCCTCGGAGTTTCTGGTGCGCCACAAGGGCCAGCTTGCCAACGGCGTTCACGCGCTGCCCAAAGCGCTTGACCAGGAGATCGCGGCGCTCAAGCTCAAGGCCATGGGCGTCGACATCGACGTGCTGACCGAGGAGCAGGCGCGCTACCTCTCCTCCTGGCAGGAAGGAACCTAAGCCATGCCCACGACATTCATGCAGTCGCCGAAGCTCTTTTTTACGAGCGAGTCGGTGACGGAAGGCCATCCGGATAAGATCTGCGACCAGGTTTCCGACGCGGTGCTCGACGCCTTTCTGAGCCACGACCCGCTGGCGCGTGTGGCCTGCGAGACGGCCACGACCACGGGCCTGGTCGTCGTGTTGGGCGAAGTAACCTACGAGAAGGGCTACATCCCGGTCGAGGAAATCGTTCGCAAAACCATCAAGGAGATCGGCTACACCTCGAACGAATACGGCTTCGACGCCGATACCTGCGGCGTGATGGTCGCCTTGCACGGCCAGTCGCCCGACATCGCTCAGGGTGTGGACCGCGCCCTCGAAGCGCGCGGCGCTGTCAGCGACGAGGAGGTCGAGACGATCGGCGCGGGCGACCAGGGCATGATGTTTGGCTTCGCCTGCAACGAGACGCCCGAGCTGATGCCGGCCTCGATCGCGCTGGCCCACCGCCTCGGCCGCCGCCTTTCCAAGTTGCGCAAGGACGGCACGCTGCCCTATCTGCGCCCCGACGGCAAGAGCCAGGTGACGGTTGAGTATGCCTACGGCAAGCCGGTGCGCGTCGATACCGTGCTGATCTCGAACCAGCACGCGCCCGACGTGAGCCAGGCGCAGATCCGCGAGGACCTGATCGAAGAGGTGATCGCCCAGGTCATCCCTGGCGAGCTGCTCGACGCCACGACGAAATATTATGTGAACCCGACCGGACGCTTCGTGATCGGCGGCCCGATGGGCGATAGCGGCCTGACCGGGCGCAAAATTATTGTCGATACGTACGGCGGCGTGGGCCGCCACGGTGGTGGCGCGTTCTCGGGCAAGGATTGCACCAAGGTTGACCGCTCGGCGGCCTACGCGGCGCGCTGGGTGGCCAAAAACGTGGTCGCGGCGGGCCTGGCCGAGCGCTTCGAGGTGCAGCTTTCCTACGCCATAGGCGTGGCCCGCCCCCTCTCGATCAGCGTGGAAACCTTCGGCACCGGCAAAGTATCGGACGAGAGCATCCTGCGCCTGATCGACGAGCACTTCGACCTGCGCCCCGGCGCGATCATCCGCGACCTGCGCCTTAGAAGGCCGATCTACCGCCCCACGGCGGTCTATGGCCACTTCGGCCGCGACGACATCGACGCGCCCTGGGAGAATACCGAGAAGGCCGAGACGCTCCGCAGGGCGGCGGGCCTCTAAAGCCCTGCAGCGCATTCGCCCCTGCCGGCATGCCGCGGCACACCGGCAGGGCTTTGTGATTCAAAACGCAAACCCCTTGCACTCTCAATGCACACCTTTAGCACCTTGAATGTCTTGTGAAAAAGTGTATAATGGCCGTAGTCTCCATCCGGAACTACGCCCCCCAAGGATGCTCGGCACAATGGAGTCGGGCAATCGACAATCCTCGGCCAGGAGAAGAGTCAGGAGAATCGCGATGCGAAGCCTAGAAGAGGTGCTTCAGGATGCGATGACTCAGGCCCAACGCGATGGCTGCGTGCTGGCGATCGACTACCGACCCGACGACGCGCTGCCCTGGTGGATGGGCAGTGTGCGGGTACGGAACGGCACCGTCACCGGCGTCACGGCTGAGCTTGATGGTGTCACGCTCCAGGACGTGCTCTCGCGCTGGGTCGACGACCGCTCGGGCGAGGCTCGACAGGGGGCTGGCGTACGAGTCTACGCCGGCTAGCCCGCGGGACCCTGATGTCCCTGGCTCTGCCTGCTAGGAGAAGGGGCTGCGGAACCGGGGTGGGGGTTTACCGCGTCAACAGTGAGGCCAGAGGCGCCCTTGCCTCTGGCTTTTCTGTTAGTGTCGGCCCGCACCCGAGACGCGGCCCTCGCGCTGCTCACGCCCGACCTGCTGCACATGCGCCAGCATATCGTCGAACATAATGCGCGCCACCGGGTGGTCGTGCAGGCGCTCGCGCAGCAAGAAGGTCGAGATCAGCAGGCGGCCAGCGCCGACCCGCCGCTCGGCAACCAGCCCGACGACGTGATGCAGCCAGCCGACAAACAGGCCCGCGTGGACGTCGGCGTTGAAGTCGCTCGGCTGCAAGCCGACGATCACACACTCCGGGATGAGGTCGGCGAAGGCGAAGTCGACCAGCCCGCCGCTCGGGATGGCGCCGAACAGCTTTTCCTGCCGCAGCCAGTTGAAGTTCGAGGCCCAATCGCCCTGCCAACTGCGCCCCTGCCGCTGCGCAATGCCCAGCGCACCCAGGTAGGTCTGCTTGGACTCGCTGCGCTCGGCGAGCCAGAGCACCCGGCCGCCGTTTTGCAGGTGCCAACGCAGTTCGTCGCTCATAACCTCGGCCACCGCGATCTCGGCCTGCTCAAGCTCGTCCACAAGCTGGTAGCCTAGCCC
>Ga0224723_1001191_pt1 | contig 16234 bp, 15 predicted proteins | sample Balambano_FR2_Me_FD_161647 | JGI IMG/M metagenome (GOLD analysis project Ga0224723, IMG submission 161647) | Freshwater sediment microbial communities from Lake Towuti, South Sulawesi, Indonesia - Balambano_FR2_MetaG | ecosystem: Environmental > Aquatic > Freshwater > Lake > Sediment | place...
CATCATTGACGGTATCGATGCCAGAGCGCAAGCGGAGGGTTATCAAGCTGAACGATTCCGATTTCCCTCGAAATTGGCTCCTTCATGAACTGTTACATACTTAAGCTTTCTAACCGTTGGCTACTTAGTATTGCAGAGCCGTATACCAGAGTAATTCGGGAGTAGCTGTGAGACCAGTAGTTTTGGAAGACCGACTTCTGAAAAGCGAGTTTTTCCAAACCCCATTCGGGGTTGCTGCCCAGGTCAATGTGTTTCTAAGTATGACAAAACTTGCTTACCGTTGAGGACTCAATGGCATTATTAAGGAGAAGGGTGCGTTAATCAGAGTACAAAATTCTAAAAATTCAACTAGGCTCCCAAAAAACTTAAGCAGTTAATCAATAGTAATTATTCAAAAAGTGAATCAAGCGTTTTACTTGTGCAGCTGGATTAGGTGCAAATAGATCAGCCGCAATGGACGCGATCGCCATCTATCTGGAGATAATCTTGCCTGATACGGAGAATTGTCAATGCCAAATATCCGTTTCGGTGTCGTTTTTCAACGTTGGCAATCTAAGCTGCATCCCTATCAAGTCCCTCTTCAGCTTACTTTGGTAGCCCCCTTTGTTTTAGGGAGCATGACGGCAACGGGGACAATTTACTATCTTTCCTGGAGCAAGAGCCAGCAGATTGACCTGCCTACTGCTCTGCTGCTCGGTTTAACTACGCTGGCTGGGGCGATTGCCCTCAGTCTCGTCTTTGCTTGCCTGGTAGTCAAACCTATTTTGCAGCTTAGCAAGATATCCAGGGCGATCGCCGAGGGTGAGTTTGACCAACAGATTCCCATCCATTTCCAAGTTTATGAACTGGAGACGATAGCCCAGTCTTTTAACCAGATGGCGCAGCGGCTGCAAACCTCCTTTGAGCAGGTGAAAGCAGCACTCCAGGAGTCTGAAGCCAAATTCACCAAAATCTTTCAATATAGCCCTGACCCCATGACGATCACGACCCTGGCAGAAGGGCAAATCATCGAAGTAAACGATAGCTTCCTCGATTTTTATGGCTTCACTCGTGAGGAAACCGTAGGGCGCACCACAACAGAACTCAGCTTTTGGCACTCTCACGAACAGCGATCGCTCTTCCGTGAGCGGCTTCAGCGGGAAGGCACCGTTGACAATCTGGAATTTAGTGTCAAAACTGCCACTGGCGAAACGAAGACCATTTTGCTCTCCGCCGAGGTAATCGACTTGGACGGTCAAGCCTGTATTTTGGCGGTTCGACGCAACATCAGCGATCGCAAACTAGCGGAAAGGCTCCAGCAAGAGCGGTTTATGCTACAGCAGCAATACCTGACCGAGCTAACCGAATGGCAAAACCGCTACGAAGCGGCGGGTCAAGCCAGCGGACAAATTTTATATGAGTGGGATATCAACGCTGAGCGCATCACCTGGGGCCCAAACACAAAAGAAATCTTGGGCTACACCATCGCTGAAATGCCGCAAACTCTGGATGGTTGGATGGAACTGCTTGACCCAAACCATCCTGAAATTTTGCGCTCTGAGATTGAGAACGCGATCGCCCAAGATGACTCCTACCTGGCAGAATACCGGATTCGCCGTAAAGACGGAGCCTATATCTGGATTGAAGACAAATGCCGATTCTTTAGCGATAGCTCCGGTGAATTGGTGAGAGTCATTGGGTTTATTGCCGATGTCAGCGATCGCAAGCTTGCCGAAGCAAAACTACGCCAGAGCGAAGCTACCCTGATTGCCGCCCAGCGAGTTGCCCACATTGGCAGTTGGGAAGCCGACATTGAAAATCTGACTGGCAGTTGGTCTGAGGAGCTATTTCACATCTTTGGGCTTGATCCCAGCCAAACCAAACCAACACGAGATGAGATGCTCCAGCGGTTTGTTCATCTAGATGATCTAGACAAAGTTCGGCAAGCCGACGATCGCACTCTGTCTGAAGGAGCGCCCTACCAGATTGACCACCGAATTGTTCGACCCGACGGCTCAATTCGTTATGTTGAAGCCAGAGGAGAAGTCGCCTTAAACGACCAGGGGAAAGTAGTCAAACTATTTGGCACCGTGTTGGATATTACTGAGCGCAAACAGGTAGAGGCTGCGCTTCGAGAAAGTGAAATTCGCTTTCGCGCCATTTTTGAGCAGGCAGCTTTAGGAATTGGTCAAATGTCTCTATCTGGGCAGTACCTCAGAATCAATCAGCGATACTGCGAAATTTTGGGATATTCCAACGCAGAGCTTTTAGAGCAAACTTTTCATCAAGTCACCTACCCCCGTGACTTGGACAACACGCTAGAACATTTTCAGCAGCTCGTTACAGGGGAAACCTCAGCTTTTTCGCTGGAAAAACGATACGTCCGTAAGGACAAACACTTATGCTGGACAAACGCATCTGTATCTCTGGTACATGACGAAGCGGGAACTCCGCTCTATGCAGTGTGTGTACTTGAAGATATCACCGCTCGCAAACAGCTTGAGTTAGCGCTGCAAGCTTCCGAAGCCAAGCTAAACGACATTCTCAATAGTACGATCGCCTCAATCAGTAGTTTTCGCGTATTTCTTGACAAAACCTGGAAGTACGATCATGTCTCCTCAGGCTGTGAATCAGTTTTTGGCTACAGCAACCAGGACTTGCTTGCAAACCCAGACCTCTGGACAAACGGAGTACTGCCAGAAGATTACGAAAATGTGCTGGTTCCTCTATTTGAAGAAATTGTTGCTGAGCGGTCTGCCACAGCCGAATATCGATTCCGACATAAAGACGGAAGTTTACGCTGGATCTCGGTTAGCCTAGCCTCCCGCTATGAGAATGCTGCAAACTGTTGGGTTGTAACCACCGTTGCAACCGACATTACCGACCGCAAGCAGCTTAGCTTGGCGCTTCAGCAGAGCGAGGAGCGACTGCGAGAGATCACCGACAATATCCAGGATGTTTTCTTTGTAGAAAGTGCTGATGCAACGCAAACGCTTTACATTAGTCCGGCTTATGAAGAAATCTATGGGTGTAGCCGCGATCGCCTCTACCAACAGCCTCAAGACTGGCTGGAAACTGTCCATCCAGACGATCGGGAGCAAGTCCTCACCAGTCTTAAGAAACAGCAGCTAGGACGCAGAACTTCAAAGGAATACCGCATCATCAGAAGCGATGGTTCAATTCGCTGGATTTTTTCGCGAACTTTTCCAATTTTTGACCAGTCAGGTCATCTGCTTCGGCACGTTGGCGTTTCGGAAGATGTGACGGAGCAAAAAGCTATAGAAGAAACCTTGCTGAAGCAGCGGGAAATGCTTCGCACGATTTTTGACCATGTGCCCATCATGCTGGCGTTTTTTTCACCCGATGGTCAGCTTGTCTGGGTTAATCAAGAGTTTGAAGCTGTTTTAGGCTGGAGCGTTGAGCAGCTTAGAGAACGTGACCTGATGGTAGAGTTTTATCCTGACCCAGACTATCGGCAGCAGGTAATGGATTTTATCCAGCAGGCAAACCGAAATTGGGGGGATTTCAAAACCCGAACGCGATCAGGCACAGTAATCGACACGATGTGGGCAAATATCAGGCTGTCCGACGGCAGCAACATCGGAATCGGGCAAGATATTAGCGATCGCAAAAAGATCGTCCTGGCGCTAGAAGAGGCAAATCGAGAGCTACAGCACCTTGCCAACCTGGACGGACTGACCCAAATCGCCAATCGTCGAGGTTTTGACGAATACCTCCAGCGTGAGTGGAATCGGCTGACCCGTGAAGAGTCTCCGCTGTCACTGCTGCTGTGCGATATTGACTACTTTAAGCTCTATAACGACACCTACGGACACATTGCAGGCGACCAGTGCCTTCGCCAAATTGCCAGAGCGATCGCCGAAACCCTAAAGCGCCCTGCTGACCTAATATCTCGTTACGGCGGCGAAGAATTTGCCGTCATTTTGCCTAATACCGTCGCCGAAGGAGCGACTCAGGTTGCCGAATTTATTCAGGCACGAGTACAGCAACTTCAGATTGATCACGGGCGATCGCCCCTTTCTCCCTACATCACCGTCAGCATCGGCATTGCTACCACCATTCCTGTACAACAGGTTTCGCCCGATGCTCTGGTTGCCCTTGCTGACAAAGCGCTCTATCAAGCAAAAGCCCAGGGACGCAATGTTTACCGCCTTTATTCCCTATGAAACTATTCTTAGAAGAGGAACTTCTATCACTCGGTCTCAACTAGCGGTTCATCCTTTGCCTGGTTACTGACTCGCCGCAGCACACCGTTGATGAACCGATAGCCTTCTTCACCGCTGTAGCGTTTGGCTAGCTCGACCGCCTCATTGATCGCAATGCGATCGGGCACACCCAGAAACAACATCTCGGTTAACGCAATTCGCAAAATGTCCCGATCAATTCGGGGCAATCGATTGACCTGCCAGGAAACGATCGCCTCCCCTAACCGCCGATCGATTTCCTCGCGGTGGGTCTGCACATTGCTCAATAGCTCCATTGCATAAGCTCTAACTTCCTGCTGGTTGGCCAACTGAATAAATTCGGGAAGCTCTACCGCCGCACCCAAACGATTGATCGCCGTCTGCGTCAGGTCAATTGACTCGTTCACCATCACCTTAGCGCTTTGCAAGTCGGTTGACCGGGTTTCACTAGAGAGGAGGCGATCGCTACTCCGCTTTAGCTCCGCTGATGCCGTCTCTAGCAGATCGTGCAGTTCTGTAGTCAGCGTCCGCACTGCTGCCAGCACAATGCTTTGCAGTTGTTGGGCTTGTAGTCGCTCCTGTTTGGCAGGAAGCTGGCTAATGCTCAGGAGAGCCAATTCGCGGGCAATTCGGCGGGCTTGCATGACAAATTAATTGACAAGGTTCAATAAAAGTCTAATCAGAAAACCTACACAAAACTCATCCCTCATCTTTCCCCTAATCTTCCTCAGAGGGCAGTACAGAGTAGGTTTGCCGCTTCACTTCTGGCTTCATCTCAGGGAGTGGCTCCAGCACTGGCTCTAGCTTGCGTTCCTCGAAGTTTGCCGGGGGAAGCGCGGCGCTAGATAAGCCAGGGCCAACGATTCCACCTGAAATAACTACCTTGAAGGCATCTTCAATGGACATCGAAAGGTTTACTGCGTCTCGCTCTGGAATAACGGCATACCAGCCTGTTGTCGGGTTAGGAGTTGTGGGAATGAAGACGCTCAGCATGGTTTCCGAGAACTGAGGCTGAATTTGGGGGCTGAGGGTGCCTGTGACAAAGGCGATCGCCCATATCCCACGTCGAGGATATTCCACTAAAATCACCCGCCGAAACTTGCCGTTTGTATCCTTCAGCAGCGTTTCCAGCAGTTGCTTCAGAGTTTTGTAAACCGAGCCTGCTAATGGAATTGCTTGCAACAGCCGCTCCCCAAAGTCAAGCAGCCAGCGTCCGGCAATATTACGAGCCATCAAACCGATCAGCAGAATGCACAGCAGCGGCACAGCCAAGCCAACTACTAGATTCAGTAGATTTCCCAAAAGTGGGTTGAGATCGTTAAATGGATTGACCTGCTTGGGGATTTTTGTCAGAAAGTTGATTACCCAGGTGGCGACGGTGATGGTTAGCCAGATTGTGGTCGCCAGCGGAATCACCACCAGCAAACCCGCAATCAGGTCATTTTTCAAGTCTTGTTTGAAGCGTTGGATCACAGATAGCCCACTCTCCTTTGGCTGCTCAGGGAAATAATGCTGCTCATGCTGCCTCTACAAACTCTGCTAGGCGGACAAATCAAGGCAAATTACAGCACGCTTGTACAGAAACTCCAGTCACCGTATTTGATCCCATGCCTCCAGGCTACACATTTCAACTAAAAATGGTCGGGCAGGATAACCACACTCTATATTTGTAAAGCTTGTAAAGAAATGTTTCAACCTCTAAAACCAACTTTACACAACTCAATTGGACTTCCGCAAATCAAACTTCCTCAGGAACGTGAAGGACGGTTCCGCCATTTTTCCCATCTATGGCAATCTCTTGATTTGCGGCTGGTCAGAGCAGGGCGATCTCCTAAAACAACTCCCTAAAAGATTAGTATCCCACTTAACATTCCCGTTTGATCCCCGGAGGTTGCAGTAATCTTCAAAACGGTTGTTTTTAGGAATGGGAATTAAATAAGATCGAGATTGGTTAGGGGCGGGTTTTGCCGTCAAATTCATGGCACAGTGCCGATTGCTCTGCTAAACCCGCCCGTACAATTTGCGGATTTATTAAATTCACAATCCCTAGCCGATATTTCTGTTCCTGCATTCAGCCGTTAGTCAGAGGAGAAAAAGCTTTTACGTTTCTAGGATAAAGACAGTATTGGGGTAGAGATAATGCTATTCAAAGATCGCACTGCGGCAGGACAACTGCTAGCAGGGCAGCTCGAAGAGTATGCAGATTGCTCAGATGTGCTGGTGTTGGCATTGCCCCGGGGCGGCGTACCCGTCGCCTTTGAGGTGGCAAAAGTGCTAAACGCTCCCCTGGATGTGTTTTTAGTCCGAAAACTGGGCGTACCTGGGCAAGAGGAATTGGCGATGGGGGCGATCGCCTCTGGTGGAGTGCGAGTCCTTAATCGCAACGTGGTACGAAGTCACCGCTTGTTTGAGGCGGCGATTCACAAAACCGCTGTGCGTGAGCAGCGAGAGCTAGAGCGACGGGAAAAGCTTTATCGGGGCGATCGCCCTCCTCTCAATTTGCGTGGGGCTACCGTCATTGTGGTGGATGATGGTCTGGCAACCGGAGCCACCATGAGAGCGGCGATCAAGGCGATTCGACAGCAAGACCCAGCCCGTATCGTGGTAGCGGTGCCTGTTTCGGCAACTGAAACCTGCCATGACATTCAGTTTGAAGCTGACCAGGTAATTTGCGCCATGACCCCAGAGCCGTTCTACAGCGTTGGACTCTGGTATGAAAATTTCTCCCAGGTCACGGATACAGAAGTGCGTGACCTACTTAAACAAGCTAAAGATCATTCGCAGTTCGCAATTCGTAATTAAACGTACAAGTCTACTACCAATTGAAGAACTGATAGCCCTGGTTAAACAAACTGAGGAGCCATATGTTTCCGTATATATGCTTACTGTTAAAGCGGGGACAGAAACTTAGCAAAATCTAATTCGGTTCAAGAACCTGATCCGCGAGGCTGAAGCTCAGTTGCAAGAGTGGGGATGCGATCGCACAGATGCTGTTGACCTGCTGAAACCTACCCATCGCTCGGTTGAGCCAAAAGCTGGTAGCCTAAACCCAATCCTGTTTTAGCAACTCTGTTTTGGTGACTCGATCGAATCGCTCTAGCTATTGGCAACTGCTGCCTTACCTGCGTCCTCATTGGCGGGCGATCGCCCAGGCCCTACTTTGCAGCCTGGTTTTCACTGCCTGCTGGCCCATTCTGGCATGGCTGGCAGGTGAAGCGATTGGCTTTTTAGTCCAGGGAAATGTCCCCGCTCTCGCTCGGCTTTCCGGCATCCTGGCAGGAATTTTCTTGGTGCAAAAGATTGCTCAATATGGACAAGATTCTCAAATGGCAAAAGCGGCATTGGCGATCGCCCTGGATCTGCGAAAGCGAGTCTATGCTCACCTGCAAACCCTTAGCCTCAGCTACTTTGAGACTTCTCAAACGGGAGACTTATCCTATCGCCTCACGGAAGATATCGACCGGATTGGGGAAGTCGTCAACAAAATCTTTCACGACTTTACGCCCTGCGTTTTGCAGCTTATCGCCGTCTTTGGCTACATGATTTACCTTAACTGGCAGCTTACCCTCGCCAGTCTGATCGTCGTGCCGCTAATGGGGGTTCTGATCAGTTGGTTTGGCGAACGAATGCTGGTTTTCTCCCGCCGCAGCCAAACCTTGATTTCTGACCTTTCCTCTCAGTTGACCGAGACATTCAGCGGCATTCGGCTAATTCGCGCCTTTGCCGCCGAAGAGTACGAGATTGAGCGCTTTAGCCACGAGGCTGAAAAAAACCGTCGAGCAAAATACGCCGCCGCTTGGTTAAAAGCGGTACAGTATCCCGTCGTTGGTTTCCTCTATGCCCTCAGCGTACTGCTGTTGCTGCTGCTGGGCGGCTGGCAAATTGCTCAGGGCAATCTAACCGGGGAAGAGTTTGGCAGCTACGTGTTTGCAGTTGCCATGCTGATCGACCCGATCGCCCACCTGACCGACAACTACAACGAATTTAAGCAAGGAGAAGCCTCCTCCGATCGCATCTTTGAACTGCTCGCCCTTCGCCCTGCGGTGATTGAGAAACCGGGCGCGATCGCCCTCCCTCCCGTCACGGGCAAGGTGGAGTACCGCAACGTCAGCTTTAGCTATAAGCCCGACCAGCCCGTGTTACAGCAGTTGAGCCTGTTGGTGTTTCCTGGTGAGGCGATCGCCCTGGTTGGCACCTCTGGCGCAGGCAAAACCACCCTAGTGAATCTGCTGCCCCGCTTCTACGATCCTCAAGCCGGACAAATTCTGATCGACGGCACCGACATCCGAGATGTGACGCTTCGCAGCCTACGCCGCCAAATTGGCATCGTCCCCCAAGAAACGATTCTCTTCTCTGGCACGATCGCCCAAAACATCGCCTTTGGTCAGCCCCAGTTTGACCTCAAAGCTGTCCAGGAAGCCGCCAAAGTCGCCAATGCTCACCAGTTCATTAGCCAGTTTCCCGATGGCTACCAAACCTGGGTCGGTGAACGCGGCGTAAACCTGTCCGGCGGTCAGCGTCAGCGAGTGGCGATCGCCCGTGCCGTCCTGCTAAACCCCCGCATCTTGATTCTCGATGAAGCCACCTCTGCCCTGGATTCTGAATCTGAAGCGCTGGTGCAGGAAGCATTGGAACGACTGATGCGCGATCGCACCGTCTTCATCATCGCCCACCGCCTCGCCACTGTCCGCCGCGCCGATCGCATTCTGGTTCTAGAACAGGGACGAGTCGTGGAATCAGGGACGCATGGGGAGCTGTTGGAAAGGGGCGATTGCTACGCCCGCTTCTACGCCCAACAGTTTGAACACTAGCTTAATGATTGCTTCATCCCCTTCTCGTCGTACCTTTAGGATATAGGGAGCGACTTTGAGCTAATCGGCGATTTGGCAGAAATTGAGGTAATTGCCGTCAACCTATCAATTCGTGAATTGCGAAGATTGAAGGATGAGTTTGGAGGTCGTCGTTGGCGAAAGTTAAAAGGAGTGGGGTTAGTCCGGTTTCCCAATGGAGATATTCGCTAAGCCGAACTGCACTGGTATAAAGCGCACGGTGTAGGTCGGCGCAGAATGAAAGTCAAGCGTCTTCTAGACTGAAACCAATGTATACAGCAGGCTCAAATACCCAATTTGCAATTTGCATTGTAAGTGAAGAAGATGGAGATCTGGAAGTCTGGAAAATTTACCAAGTCTTACTAGACCCAAAAGCAGATGAAGTGAACTGTCTAAGAGTAGTCGATGAATCCGGGGAGGATTATCTCTACCCTCAAAGTCGGTTTGTACTTGTGGAATTACCCGAAGAGGTTCAAGCAAAGCTACTCTCAGCAGTTAAGGAATAGGTAGTATGCCAATACTAACCCTAAGCAATGAACAAGTTGTTGAACTGGTTAAGCAGTTACCAGTTCAACAACAGGTGGAAGTATTCAAATTCCTACTTCTTCAACAGTGGAAAAAGTGGGAATCACTGTCCCGTTATGGCTCTGAAAAAGTTAGATTAGTTGCTCAAGAGCGTGGTTATAATTGGGATGCAATGACCGAGGACGAGCGTGAAGCTTTTATCAGTGATGTGGTGCATGAGGGCTAATGCTGTGCATTGCAGTTTTCGACACTAATATCTTGCTCTCTGCGTTATTTTCTGTAAATGGCAACCCGTTTCGATGTCTCGCTGCGGCAAGAATAGGACAGGTTGAGTCTGTAACCTGTCAAGAAATATTGGACGAGTTTGCTGAAAAGCTGCTTGTGAAATTCAAATTTTCTGAGGAAATGACACGAGCAGCAGTGGAGGAAATACAAAGTTTTTCCAGATTAGTTGAGATTTCTGGTACGTTTAAGGCAGTCCCAAATGATTCAGACGATGACATGATCGTAGAGTGTGCGGTGATTGGTGACGCAACCCACATTGTCACAGGAGATCAACATCTTTTAGCGTTGGAAAAATCATCAGAATATTGAAGTTGTCAAGGCAGCAGACTTTGTAGCACTTTTACGATAACTTGGTAGAACTCGAAGTGTTGTAGTTTGAGCCGAGGAACAAAATGACTATAGGATCTATCGATCAAGATCAGAATTAGTCTTCTTCAAATAGTCTCTAAAAACTTTATGAGCTGTCTTGTGATCGCCTTTGGGAGTTAGATCACATAGCCACCAAATAGGGCGACTTTGATAGCATCTAGGTTTATCTGTAGCAATTAATCGAGCAAGATGTTCACAGTTCCAGCCAGGGACAGTGTATTCCCACGCAGCAAAAACACGAACAGCATATTTTAGGCGCTCAATAGTTTGTTCTGGTGTGAAGGCAATGTGATCAATACCAACAACAAACTTTGCTTCTTTTCTTGCAAACGTACTTAATCCACGTCCTGTGTTAAAAATGTGCGTGTCTGATAAACCGATTCCATAGTGCCAGAAGGGATCAGATGAGTTTTGCCAATTCAGTAAACGCCCATATCGTTTACTTGAAGGATCAGCTAAATTTTCAATTTCTGTTATTCTTTGCTCAATTTGCTCTAGAGATAGCTGCATAGGTGAAGAGATTCCTACATCGGTTATCCAATGGATTCAATTCACTATTCATCGTCTGCTGCGCTTTACAGGATAAATGCCATTGAATTTTACAGATGATGGATTTGGCGATCGCCCACCCCAAAAACCTTCATCGGCCGTTCAAGTAGCCCCTCAAATCACTGGGAATAGCAATTAATCTAAGATGGTTTGTTAGATACAAAATTTCAGCATAGGTAAAAACCAGAGCCGTTCCTGCTTTGGCGAGTTTTCGCTTGCCAAAGGCTTTGTTGTATCTGCTTCCTTCAAGTTCCGTTTTTGGATTGATCTTTCTTCTACCTTGCTCTTTCAGAAATTGCACCGCACTCGTTTTTCTGAGGGAAATGCTGTATTCAGCCTGATCTTTGATCGGAATTCGATGTCGAGCCTCAATTGCAAAAGGGCTGAGAATATCATCAGGATTCTTGGGCACTGTTTGCCCGTTCTCTGGCTCGTGTACCACGTATCCACCCAGAGAATCTAACAAAGCTCTGGCATACAAATCTCTTGTTGCGGTTTCCGGGATGTCAAAGATGTCGGCTACTACCTTTTGCAAGAAAGTTGGCGCTTGGGGGGAATTTGATTCTGCCATTACTGGTTACGCTTGCTACACCCATAACAATATTATCCTGACTTGTCTGGGTCTGTCCTTTTCTGTCCAGTAATAGTCTACTTTATCCAGCATTATCTGGTATTGCCCAGCACTGTCCAATTTTGTCCTATCTTGGCTTCCTAACGCTAATTTTACTTTTCCTATTCATCCTTGCATTAGAAGTTTTGAGTTAAAAATGTCCACTGGAATATTAAATTAACTCTAAACTACTAAATTTCAATCCAGGAGAATATTCTTGGCTATATTTAGAGTGATCTGGGCTAATTACAAGCTTTTATATCAGGTTTTTCAGCTCCTAATCCTAAGAAGAGCAGTTCGATTTTGATTTTCTAAATTTGTTAAATTGATTCACCAAAGAGCTTTTATCAAAGGAGTTTGAAGCTTTTATGGATAAATTTTTCAAATAAAAAATACCCATGCTTTTCGCAAGATCTAAGTTATTATTCTTTTGTGAGCTTCGTATTTCTCATCGCTCACTTTTAGCTTAAATTTATTAGGAGAAATCATGCTCACATCATTTCATGACTGCTCTTATCTGGAATGTCCTCGCTGTGGCAAACACGCTATCGCTCAAGAAAGCAGTAGTGTTTATGTTTGCCTTAATTGTGGTTTTCGCCGAAATACATCAGAACCTCAACTGGGAGAATCACCTGTTTGGTTGGCTCTGATTTTGTTGATTTTGCTACTTATCTTTATCTGAGCAGCAAAATCCGTATCAACTTACCCAAAAACTCAGCAATGACCCACAGGGGCATAATGCTCAGGAGGGTCATTTCCTATCATTTGAGAACTTTGTGAACAAACGCAACTAGCTATGAAAATTGTTGATTTACAGCCTGATATGGAGGAAGCAATCGCCCAAACCGCCACTCTCCTAATCGAAGGATTCAAACAACACTGGAAAACTGCCTGGACAGACTTAGACAGCGCTTTAGCAGAAGTGCATGAATCCTTTGGTGCAGATCGAATTAGCCGAGTTGCGGTGGATGAATCAGGTAAGATATTGGGCTGGATTGGGGGAATTGAGCAGTATGACGGTAAGGTGTGGGAACTGCATCCATTAGTAGTTGATGGGGCTTATCAGAAAAAGGGAATTGGGCGATCGCTTGTCAACGATCTATCAGAACGCGCCAGAGAACGCGGCGGACTCACGCTGTGGGTGGGTACAGACGATGAGGACGACATGACCAGTTTGGCAGGTGTAAACCTTTACCCAAATGTGTTGGATCACATCGCCCAAATCCAAAATTTCAAGGGACATCCCTACGAGTTTTACCAGAAGTGTGGTTTCGTCATCGTCGGGGTAGTGCCCGACGCAAACGGACTGGGGAAACCCGATATTTTGATGGCAAAATCATTAGTTCGCGGCAGTCGTGGGAGCGGGAGTTAGCGGTTTAATTTTGCCTGCCCAGTTGGGGTTAATTTTGCGGTACATGGCGCTGTGGGGCAAGACGCGCATCACTTCTTCGACAGTGGTAACTCCGGTGGAGATTTTGGCGATCGCCGCCACCCGAAATGAGTCAAAGTTGACTTCGCGTAAATAGTGGTGCAGTTGCGTCATCGTGCCTTCGTAGATCAGTTGCCGCACGGTGTTATCAACATTCAGCAGTTCAATAATGGCTTCCCGTCCCAGGTAGCCAGAGTTAAAGCACTTTGAGCAGCCTTGTCCTTTTTTCCAACCGCTGAGATTAGTCTGCTTTGGGTCGATATCCAGTGCTTCCAAATCTTTGCGAGTGGGGGTATATGGCTCGGCACAATGGGGACAAACTTTGCGTACCAGGCGTTGTGCCACGATTCCCAATAGGGCATCGCTGATTAGTCCAGGGTCGGGGCCAATGTCTTTGAGGCGGGGAATGGCGCTGGGTGCATCGTTGGTGTGTAGTGTGGTTAAAACCAGGTGTCCGGTGAGGGCGGCTCTCACGGCTGTTTCAGCGGTTTCGCCATCGCGGATTTCGCCCAGCATGATGATGTCCGGGTCTTGCCGCAAAATTGCCCGCAGCCCTGCCGCAAAGGTCATTCCGGCGGGTTCATGTACCTGAGTTTGGGTAATGCGGGGCATGACGTATTCCACCGGGTCTTCAACGGTGACGACGTTGACGTGTTCGGTGGCGATCGCTTGCAGGCTAGTGTAGAGCGTACTAGTTTTGCCAGAACCCGTTGGGCCGGTAAAGATAATCATGCCCTGGGGCTGACGCAGCCAGTGTTTGTAGAGAGACAGCGTTTTGGGCGTAAAGCCCAGTTCATCAATGCTGGAAAAGGGATTTTCGCGGGGCAGCAGACGAATGACAGCCTTTTCGCCGCCCATGCAGGGCAGGGTACTGACGCGCATATCTAGCCCTAGCTGCATTTCTTGACCGGAGGTGTAGCGTTCGCCGATGCGGGCATCTTGGGGGCGACGACTTTCGCCGATGTCCATGTCGGACATGACTTTGAGTGCGACGATCGCCCGTCTGCTAATCTCGATCGGCAGCGTTGTCACGTCGCGCAAAATGCCGTCAATCCGATAGCGGACTCTCAAACCCTCTGGGATTGGCTCCAGGTGAATGTCGCTGGCTCGGTTTCGCAGTGCGCCAGAGATGATCGTGCGGATGCGGCTAATCTGGTCGGCAGCTTTAGAGAGGTAAAGCTCGGTCAGTTCACCAATGTCTTCAGCTTCCATTTCGCCGTTGAGCGGGTTTAGCAGCGGGTTGGCGTTGATTTGGCTGTTATCTAAATTGTGGGTGTGGTGCCAGGTGCGATAGCTTTTCTCGGCGATGGGGATGATTTTGACTTCGGTGAGGGTGCGATCGCTCAATTGCCGAATCACCTCAGGCGAAAGCGTTCCAGCGCTACCCAGGTAATAGCAGTTGCGCCACAGCAACAGCGGCACCACAGGCGGCAGGTTGTTGCGATCAGGGAACTCGCGCAAAAACCGATAGCTAACTTCCCGATCGAGCAAATATAGATTCACGGCTCCCTGTTCGTTGACCAAAAGCTTAAGCGCTTGCTCACAGGTAATTTCCTGGCTTCTTAAACGTCGCCAGGCCGATTGAACAGTCGTAGATTGAGCGGTGGAGGAGGTTTGCATGATTTTGACGGTGGAGCCGTTACGCCCTTTGTAAGTTAATGCCTGTAGATGATTACAGGGTTAAGAAAATCAATGGATTTTACCCTTTTGCAGAAATGCAATTGATCGCGCCTTCCTCCTGCGGAAATTATTTCCAGGAAGATGAATCTTTAAGAGAAGAAATGAATGGGCGATCGCCTATCAAACCGCAACCGCTTTTGCTCGCTAGTTTTGTCCACCAGGAGAGTGTCTATGAAAAAAGTAGCCGTATTTGGCAATGCGGGAGGTGGCAAATCAACTCTAAGCAGAAAATTATCGGAAATCACGGGTTTACCCCTTTACATTCTGGATAAAGTCAAATACCAATCAGGAGGCATTGAGGTTTCCCAGGAAGACTACAAGCATATTCATCAAGAAATTCTGCGAATGGATCAATGGATCATTGATGGGTTTGGCTGTATTGAAACTCTCTGGTCAAGACTGGATCAGGCAGACACCCTAATTTATGTGGATTTGCCAATATCCGTGCATTTCCGCTGGGTCACTAAACGATTCATAACGGGCTACTTTAAGCCGCCCGCAGGCTGGCCAGAAAATAGCCCGATACTAAAGAGTTCGATGAATAGTTACCGTGCGCTCTGGTTATGTCATAAGCATTTGACTCCAAAATATCGCGAGTATGTCGAGCGGGCGCAAAGCACAAAGCGGGTTTATCACATCAGAACGACTAAACAAATCTCGCAATTCCTTCAATTGATCGAGACATAGGGGCGAAGCGTTCGGGCATAGATCCTTAGCCTCGTTCAGCCTCGTTACCAAGTTCCGGCTTGGTCAGCTTCGTTAGTCTCGTTACCAGCTTCGTTAGTCTCGTTACCAAGCTCCCGCTTGGTAAGTCTCGTTACCAAGCTCCCGCTTGGTAACGGCGTTCTGGAAGCTCCAGCTTCCAGTGTTATAGCAGTAAGGATGAGGGATGAAGGATGAGGGATGAAGCCGAGCCTTGCTCATTCAAGCTTTGCTGCTTATCGCCTGTCCTAACCAATCTTCGTACTGCTATGGCAGGAGGGGAAGCTGGAGCTTCCTCCATTGCATTGCCAAGCCGGAGCTTGGCAACGAGTACAGGAGCATTTCTAATAGAGATATACGTTGAGTACCCGGCGAAGGATTGCTTTGAGTCAGCCATTTTAGATTTGGGGTAGGCTGCCGTACTAAACTAAGTTTTGGCAGCCCGGCATTTGACACGGATTACTGTGCTGGGAGAATGCCTCAAATCGCCCTGTCCATAAATGCCCTCATGAAGCTTCGTACTTTTTTCTATGCTCTGGCTGGCAGTGTCTTGGTGCTGCTGCTAGTCGCCGCTGGCGGATTCTTTTGGATTGCGGCAAACAGTCCGCTGTCGCTGTTGCAGGGCGGGGGGCAGGCAAGTCCGGCGGCGGCAATGTTTGTGCCGAAGCAGTCGCCCCTGATGGTGTCGCTGCTGGTCAACCCCGATCGCCTGGAGTCTTTTCGATTTGCGATCGCCCCCCAATCTGAGCGCAGGCAGGCACGCACAGAAATCAATCAGCTAAAAAACAGTCTGCTTGCTAACACGGGCTTAGATTATGAGCAAGACGTTCAGCCCTGGCTCGGCGATGAAGTCACTTTTGCTGTCACCACGCCCGACTTTGACCGGGATGACGAAAACGGAGCGCAAGCTGGATACTTAGTGGCAGTGGCTACCCAAGACCCAGAGCGATCGCGCGAATTCCTCCAGATCTTCTGGCAAAAACGGGCGATCGCCGGAATGGATCTAGTCTTCGAGCAATACGCCGGAGTCAAGCTCATCTACAGCCAACCCTTCTCAACCCCTAGCCCCCAG
>Ga0224723_1001192_pt1 | contig 16228 bp, 16 predicted proteins | sample Balambano_FR2_Me_FD_161647 | JGI IMG/M metagenome (GOLD analysis project Ga0224723, IMG submission 161647) | Freshwater sediment microbial communities from Lake Towuti, South Sulawesi, Indonesia - Balambano_FR2_MetaG | ecosystem: Environmental > Aquatic > Freshwater > Lake > Sediment | place...
ATAAAATCCTATGTGGTGTAGGTAAATAATATTACAGTACTGTCAATGCGAGTCTTTTTTTACTCTACTTATAGAAAAAATAGTCCGTAAAAACCCTTTTATGAAACTTAGGGTGCGGAATGTGGGTAACAAAGCTTAGGTCTTTTCCTCTCTTTTGGATTAGTACTGAAGTAATCTTTCAACTTACCACAACCTCGCTTCAATAATTCATTTAATCCCTCAACCTGCCACTTACGGACAATACCATCATCAGATATTGTGATCACATTCTGCCCACCAGGATCGAGAAAAGTAGCATTCCTGACAACATCCTGATGACCTGTAAATTCCGCTAACTGTTTACCTGATAAATTCCACACACGAACTGTTGTGTCTTCCGATGTAGTGACGATACGCTGTCCATCTTGGCTAAAGTTAGCACTGGTAACTCTACCTTGATGACCTACAAGTTGTGTTTGAAATTTGCCTGAAGAGTTCCATAAGCGGACACTCTTGTCGGATGATGTAGTAACTATATACTTTCCATCTGGACTATAGCTAGCAGTCAAAACTGTACCTTTATGACCTTTTAGTAGGTTTATTTCTTTCTCGGAGGACTGAAAAGCATCCCAAATACGAGCATCTTTATCAACTGATGTTGTGATAATACGCTTCCCATCCGGGCTAAAGCTAGCACTTAATATTCTACCTGTATGTCGTTTTTGTTCGGCTATTATTTTCTCTGACTTCCAATTCCAGACACGAGTAATATTATTATTAGATGCTATAACGATATAATCACCATTAGGACTAAAATTTATACTGGTGATACTGTTACCTTCAGCAGGCTTAAATTCCTTTAGCTTTTCTTTTGAAGATACATCCCAAATTCTGACGGTAGAATTGCTAGATACAGTAGCAATAAATCGGCTATCAGAGCTAACAGTAGAATGTCTAATTTCTTCACCCTTGTCTTTTTTTATTTCTAGTATTTTGTTGCGTGATAATAAGTCCAATACAACAGCCATAGCTTCACTAGATAAAATAACAATTTTGGGGCTAAATCTGACACTAAAGACTCTATCCGGAAGCTTAAGTTTATGCTCCTGCTCCTGATTAGAGACAATCCAAAGGCGAGCTTTTTCATCATTAGAAGCGGTGACTATTTGTTGCCCATCAAGGCTAAAATTAGCATCATTAACTCTATCCTCATGTCTTGCTTCGACTAATTGTTTACCAGATTGTACATCCCATACGCGAGCTGTAGTGTCGTAAGATATAGTAACAATGCGTTCTCCATCCAGGCTAAATTTAGCTTTGGTTACAGTGCCTTTATGACCTTCAAGTACTTTAAGTTTCTTACCTGACAAGTCCCATACACGGGCAGTTGTGTCATTGGAAGCAGTAACAATGTGCTTTCCGTCCGGACTAAAATCAGCATAAAGAACATTATCTCTATGTCCTTTAAGGTCTATGTGTGTGTTACTTGATAAATCCCAGACGCGAGCATTACCATTTCCGAACGCAGCGACAATAAATTTTCCATCTTGGCTGAATCGAGCATCAATAACTCTGTTGTTCTCTTCTGGTGATCCTTTCAATTCGGTCACCTGTTTACCTAATAAATCCCAAATCCTAACAGTGTTGTCATCAGATGCAGTAACGATGCGCTCTCCTTGATAATCAAAATAAGCACTACTGATTATTTTCCTATGTCCTTTCAATTTGGCTTTTAACTTACCCGATTTATTCCAAATCCAAGCAGTGTGTTTATTAGATTTAGTGTTGTCATCAGATACAGTAACAACATATTGCCCATTTTGATCCCAATTAGCACTTTTAACTACATTATTATGCTCTAGTTTTACTAGTTTTTTAGCTGATAAATCCCAAATCCGAGCAGTGTTGTCATCAGATGCAGTGACGATAAGTTGTCCTTTTGGGCTAAAATTAGCACTATTTATTTTCTTAGTATGGCCTTCTAGTTTTTGTAATTCGTTGCCTGATAAATCCCAAATCTTAGCAGTGTTATCATCAGATGCAGTGACAATCAGTTTTCCATCTGGGCTGAAATTAGCACTGTTAACGTTACCCTTATGTCCTTCTAGTCGATTTTTTTCTCGAATATTATTAATAATATTTTGTAAAGAATATATAGCACTAGAATCTTGTACCAAAGGCAAATTTTTCAGTCCTTGTCCAGCTTCAATCGCTAATACTAATGCATCTATTTCATTCAATTTAAAGAGTTTCTCAGCATCAACAAGGTTTCCCTTTAACTTTGCATCTTCTTGTACTAAAAACGATGCAAATAACGCTCCAACAAATGATGTCGCTAGTACTATACCACCAATCCAAATTAGCCATTTAGCTTTTTGGTTGGCTTGAGTTAATATCTGATTTGCTTGTTCTAATATCTCATTCTTTTCTTTTTGTATCTCATTCTCTTCTTTTTGGCTAGCTGTGAAAAATTCATAATCCACATTACTTAACTTTTTACCACTTGCCCATGTCAAAGCATCTTGTAATGCTGCTCCCCGCAATAAACGTGATTTATCTTGATAATTTGAATCTACCCAAGCTCTTAGAGCTTCATTATAAGGGCGTAAATCAGCTAATATCTGATTAAGCCAATTTTGATTAAAAATTTCTACATATATACGGTTATAAACCCGCAATTTACCTGCACGTTTAACTACCAATCCTGATAATCGCAGTTCTATTTGTTCCGAGTTGTCATCTGCTACAACTTCACCTTGTTGTAAAATTTGCTGATATAACCCTAATAGTCTACCTGTGCGCTGTTCCCCACTCCGCAAAATCCGGTCACGAATTGTTTTTAAATGTTCTGGTTCGTCTTGATATTCCCAGTTTTGAATGATGGATTTCTGCACTAACTGCTCTACCCATGCTGTAATATTTTTGTCAGGAATCGTAGAATCGGTGGAAGAAATCAGCTTACAAAGTTTCTGAGTTAAAAATGGGTGTCCATCTGTCCAATATAAAACAGCTTCTAACAGATGTGAATTGTTACTTTTTATTGCCAGACCTTGAGCTAATGGTTGAGCAGAGTTTAAATCAAAGCCAGTTAATTCAATTGCCTGACCAATATTAAAAGGAGTGCGTCGTTTATCTTTAATTAAATCTGAAGGGGTTGCTACTCCCAAAAGTACAAAAGTTAATCGGCGATACTCTACTTTATCTGCTCTTTCATTATAACAGTTACGAATAACAGCAAAAAAATCATCTATATTGAATTGGAGACTAAGAACACTATCGATTTCATCGACAAAAATTACGATTTTTTCTGTGATAACTTTCAGTAAAACTTCCTCAAAAAATTTACTTAGTCGATTCACTGGAGCTAAATTTTTGTGATGATTCCACCAGATCCCTAAATCAAATTCATCTAAATTTAAATTACTAATAATACTATTAATTATCCCTGCATACCACTGCTCTTGAGTAACATCTACTGCACCAATTTCTGTAATATCAATAGCAATACAAACTATTCCTTCTTTCTGCAACCGTTGCATTGTTCTCACTCTCAGGCTCGATTTGCCCATTTGGCGAGAGTTAAGTACATAGCAAAATTCTCCTGCTTGTAAAGCATTATAAAGGTCAAAATCAGCCTGTCTTATAACATAAGTAGGAGCTTCAACTGGCAAACTACCACCAACTTGATAATGGTAAGATTTATCAGATGATATAGTCATTAGTTAACCCCCAAGTGTTCGCGGAAATATTGGCGGTATAAGTCACATAATGGCATTACATCATTACCGTGGAATTTTACTAACCCCATGCTACGTAATTTAAATGCTGAATTTGTATCTATTCTCACTGGATAAGAACTTGCAATTACTTCTTTGATAGCAGTAACTAAATTTGCATCTTCTTGTAACTTTAATAAGTGTCCACGTAGGTAGTCGCTATATATTCCTGCTTGAGTAGGCGCTGTTTGTAAGAATTGCGATAAATTCATTTTTTGTCGCGCAATTTCATAAAGCGATCGCCTAACTAAATAAGGATGTCCCCCTATCATCTCCATCAGTTGTTCAATTTCTGAATCTGTCCAAGTAAGTTGATGTCTTTGGACTAAATCTTGTACTTGTAATTTATTGAATTCTGGTAATTCAATTGGTAATCCAACATTAAATGGAGATTGATTAATATTTAAAGGAATAAAAGCTTCCTTGGAATGGACAATTACTAACCTTAGCTTTTTCCAAATTTCCTCATTTTTAGATTTTTCATGCCAAACTCGCAGCAATCCAAAAAATTCGGTGGCAACTTCCGGATACTGAAAAATTTGGTCAACTTCATCTAAACCTAATACTATTGGCTGAGTAATTTCTACTAACAAATATTTTTGAAAATAATTTGTACAATTATTCTTATTACCAAGATAACTTTGCCAAGATTCAGTTACTTTATTAGGGATATTTAATTTATCAGTAACACTAGCGCAAAACCATCTGAGAAATTTATCTAAACTAGTAATCAGTTTTGCATCTATTTCTTGGAAATTCAAATCCACCGTTTGATAATCATGTTGCTTACCTTGAGCCAAAATACGTATTAAAAGTGAAGTTTTTCCCATTTTTCGCGGAGCTTTAATCCTAATCAATGCTCCTGTTCGCAAAATCGTTTCATAACACTCAGCTTCAATGGGAAAACGTTCTACATAAAAGTGAGAATCTAAAGAAACTAATCCTTCTGGTTGCTCAAATCTCTGAGAAGGAAGGATAGTTTCAGATATAGAAGGAGTAATTGTTTGCGGTTGATTTAATTGTTTACCTACCATCTTTTGCAGAGTTTGAAATATCTGCTTCAAAAGTGAACTTTTTGCAACCGGAGGGAGAGCAGCAGTTAGTTTACTAATTCTTCTTACCTCTGGTAGAGGGTTTGATGGAAATTCCTTACCTGGAGAGACAACAAGAGTCGGTTCATTTATGATTCCCAGTTCTTGGAAAGCTTTTAATGCAGCTATAGCATCTTGATAGCGGTGACGATAATCATAGCGCACCATTGTGTCTAAAATTTTTGCAAAATCTGGGTTAAGATTGGCACACTGTTCAAATAACTCACAACACAACTCCCCAGACAAGTCTCGTGGTAGCTGTTGAGGATGCAATCCGGTTAAAGCTTGAAAACCAATAATCCCAACTGCATAGATATCGCTACTATGTCTAGGATAACCGCTAGCTTGTTCACTTGGCATATAACCGTGAGTACCAATTGCTACTGTTTGAGATACTGCTCCTTGGCTATTAGCTCCTAAAACACTAATTTCTTTTATTGCTCCAAAATCAATTAGTACAATCTTTCCATTTTTGCGCCGCATTATATTCTGTGGCTTAATATCTCGATGAATGATATTATTTTCATGGACGAATGCTAAAACTTCTAAAATATCCTGCAAAAGTTTTAAAATATCTTGCTCGGTTTTAAGTATATTTATTTCTTTGGTTAAATCTTGACCATCAATAAATTCCTGAACGAGATAGAATTCACCGTTTTCCTGAAAGTGAGCGAACAATTTGGGAATTTGGTCATTATTTTTACCAAGCAGATGTAGTGCTTTAGCTTCTTTCTCAAATAGTCTTTCTGCATTTGCGAGAACATAAGAATCAGAACTTTTTGGTTTGAGATGTTTGACAACGCAGTTTGGTTTTTCTGGTAAAGCCAAATCTTCAGCTATGTAAGTATCTCCAAACCCTCCACGACCAAGTTGTCTGACTATTTTATAACGACTTAGGAGAAGATTATTCATTTAGGGTATTCGAGTTTCTTAATTATTGAGTAGTCTAAGATTGATGTAGCAGCAAAAAAGTATAAAAAATGACATATATTACGCTATTTTTTATACTTTTTCAATGGTTTATGGCTGACGCCACGCTTAGTGAATGGCATACTCCTTATAAATCAAGAACTGTTTCAGTATCTTGGCTTCTAAGAATGGTCATGATTTCAACCACATCATTTTCGACGCGGTAATAGATGCTATTCACACCACATACGCTACGGCGATAACCTTTACGGATAAAATCAACTTCAGGGTATAAGTAGGGCTGTGCAGCTATCTGCTCAAAGCGGTCAAAAAGTTGATTATAATATTGGTCTGCGGCTGCTTCGCCCCATGTTTCAAAGCCATAAAAATAAATTTGCCGTAAGTCCTCCTTAGCCGCTTGCGTCAATCTATATTTACCCATTACTGTGCAGCGCGACGCTTGAATTCAGCCAGAATTTCCTGACGGTCAGGGGTGACAAAGTCGCTTTGCTCTGCCTGAATTAGCTTAGAGCGGATTTCTTCAAATTTTTCTTGTTTAGCACGAGCCTTACGTATCAGGTCGTTAACCACATCACTTTTACTAACGTACTCCTGACTCTCCACCTGTGCTTTTAACCAGGCATCATTCGGTGGTGTGATTGAAATGCTTTGACGGATCATAATCTTTCTCCCATGACATTTGGTGCAATTGTACACCACAATTGCACCAGACAGAGATAAAATGTAATCTTTATAAAGACAAAAGTTAACAGTGAAATTAATGAAAAATGATGAATGCTTGTGGACATTCAGTGAAAGCCTTTATTCAGACTTATAAGAGTTCGTAATTTACATAATCAGGGCGGGTTGCAATAACCTGCTCTCTAGTTAGAAATAAAAAATCATCAATTGGCTCTTCTACTTTCAGCATAATATCCGCTACTTGTTTCTAACTGCTTTATGAATTGCTCCATTCCATTTTCACCGAGAGCTTGAGTTAGTGCATCTATTCCCATTTGCCTAATTTGAGATAAAGTATATTTTCTTACGTCTATCATGTTTATGCCAGTAAATTCTATTGCTTCATTTGCTCTTTCAGTATTTTCTCTACGCATTTCCTTAATCTCAGCCAGTATTTCTTCAAGACTGGGATTTCCTAAGATTTTATCTCTATCTCGTGTATAGTCACCACTACCTAAATGAAACTGCCGAGTAAATTTCATCATTCCAGTCGGGCCAAGAGCTTTGACTAAAGCTTCTATTCCGATTTGATTAATTTCTGCGGGAGAAAGTTTAGTTTTATCTATCATCTCTAACCTCTATTATCCATTGAGAGGGGTTTTCTACTCTTACTTCTAACAAGTCTTTATACCTTGTTGCCAAACGTAACATTCTGTCATCTGTTGTAAGCAGAATATTGGCATTTCCTGCTTCCGCACACGCAATATGCAGTGCATCGTACTGTTTAAAACCTAGTTGGGCAAGTTCTAAGACACGAGATTCAATTTGCTGGCTAATTATAATTTTAGTCTTTGCATAATTAGCCCATAGTCTCATCTGCTGTTTTCTTTCTCCATCAGGGGTGTGTCTTAACTCTATATCAATAGCCTCACTCCCTATTAACCGCCATTCTCCACTTTGACATCGCTCTAGTACAATTTCTACTGCTACGGTTTCTAAAAAGATTCTCTCTTGTATTTGGTCATCAAAAGGTCGATTTAAACAACACACATCTAAATAAATCGCAAACTCCATAGGTACATATTGCTGGGTATGATAGTAAATCTGGCTGCATTTACAATCATTACGGGCGACTATGACTCAATACCACATTACCCTACTTCCTGGCGATGGCATTGGACCTGAAATTATGAGCGTCGCAGTAGAGGTGTTACAAGTCGTAGGGAAAAAGTTTGATATTCAGTTTCAATTCCAAGAAGCACTGATTGGTGGTGCTGCAATTGACGCGACAGGAGAACCTTTACCAACAGCGACATTAGATATGTGTCGCAACAGCGATTCTGTACTACTTGCTGCTATTGGTGGTTATAAATGGGATTCTCTACCGTCTCATTTACGTCCAGAAGCAGGTTTACTCGGACTACGAGCAGGTTTGGGTTTGTTTGCCAATTTACGTCCTGCACAAATTTTGCCACAGTTAATTGATGCTTCTACTCTTAAGAAAGAAGTTGTAGAAGGTGTAGATATTATGGTAGTGCGAGAACTCACTGGGGGAATTTACTTTGGTAAACCCAAAGGAATTTTTGCCATGGAAACTGGTGAGAAACGCGGTGTCAATACTATGGCTTACACTGAATCAGAAATTGAACGCATTGGAAGAGTTGGATTTGAAACAGCGCGGAAACGACGTGGTAAACTATGCTCGGTAGATAAAGCTAATGTTTTGGAAGTGTCCCAACTGTGGCGCGATCGCATTACTTCTCTAGCTCAAGAATATCCGGATGTAGAACTCACACACCTGTATGTAGATAATGCGGCTATGCAGTTGTTACGCGCTCCCAAGCAGTTTGATACTATCGTCACTGGTAATTTGTTCGGTGATATCCTTTCAGATGCCGCAGCTATGCTTACAGGTAGTATTGGTATGCTACCCTCAGCTAGTTTAGGTGCTTCTTTACCTGGTGTGTTTGAACCTGTCCACGGTTCCGCTCCCGATATTGCTGGACAAGATAAAGCCAATCCTCTAGCTCAAATTTTAAGCGCTGCGATGATGTTACGTTATGCTCTTAACCAACCAGCAGCAGCAGATTATATTGAGAAGGCTGTGTTAGAAGTGCTACAACAAAAATTCCGTACAGGGGATATAATGTCTCCAGGTATGAACCTTTTGGGGTGTCGTGCTATGGGTGACAAATTAATAAAAACCCTCACATAAGAGAGTGCGGAGTAGGAGACAAATTTGTGCAGTTCATCTGCAATTCATATAGACTAAAAGCAAACCTAGTAACAAAATAACAGTAAGCAGTGTACGCTTTACGACAAGGACAAGTTAATTACACTAGCCCCAAGAACCAGCCACCCCTCATTGATCCCGGAATCATTAGAGCTGCTGGACAGATTTATTATACTTACTGTGAGGTTCATCCAGAAATAGCTGGGCAACCAACAGGAGTGGCTATTAACAGGGTTAATCATCGAGGTAAGGTAATTTTTATTAGTCAACCAGCCTTACTACCACAAGAATGTTTTGTGCCATTGAATCAGATTGAAGCTTATATGTATTAGTTAGTGGATAGTTGGTAGTGGATAGTGGATAGTTGGTAGTAGTTATAACTAACAACTAACAGCCAACAACTAACAAAATGGATACATTAGTACTTGGATTAGCGAGTGCGATCGCTTTCGCTTTGGGTGCATCTATTGGCAGCTTTATTAATGTGGTAGTTTACCGATTACCAGCAGGGTTATCTTTACTTTTTCCTCCGTCACGGTGTCCTCATTGTCTAAAACAGCTAAAAGCTTATGATAATGTGCCAGTGCTGGGTTGGTTATGGTTAAAGGGACGTTGTCGCTATTGTAAAAACAAGATTTCTATTCGTTACCTAGTGATAGAAGCAGTAACAGGGCTAGTATTTTTACTAGTTTTTTGGGTATTCCAATTTTCGCTGTCAACTTTAGGTTATTGGGCTTTTTGTAGTTGGTTACTGGCTTTATCGCTGATTGATTTGGACACTATGACTTTACCCAATCCACTTACTCAGTCAGGGTTAATACTGGGTATTGCGTTTCAAATGTGGTTGGGTTGGATGGAAAATAATTCTGTAGGGTTAGCAAACAATTTATTTTTAGCGATCGCTAGTGCTGTATTGGGGATATGGTTATTCGATGCGATCGCCATTATTGGTTTAATAGTATTCGGCAAAGAAGCTATGGGTGGAGGTGATGCCAAACTAGCAGCCATGATGGGTGCTTGGTTAGGTTGGAAGTATCTACTGCTAGCGGGTTTTATCGCTTGTTGTATAGGAGTAGTGGTAGGTTATACAATTATCAAACTACGAGGACGAAAGTGGGGGCAAAAAATACCCTTTGGGCCTTTTTTAGCTTTAGGTTCTGTGATTACTGTATTTGGTGGAGAGGGGATTTTGTCTAGTTATTTGGGTCTTTTTTCCAGAATGTAGGGGAGAGGGGGAGCAGGGGAAAGATTACTACCAAATAAGCAAGAACTATTTATTACCACATCGCACTCAGTACTCAGCACACCGCACTCAGCACTTAGCACTCCTTCTTTGACTGTAATCTTGATTACGCCATCAATCTTTAAGCTTCTGATAATATCTAGTTGTGACTTGGATTACTCTCTTCACCACGAGCTACCGCTGGCAGGCTGAAATGATGGAGCAAATACTAAATGCTCATAATATACCGACAAGAATTATAGACTTGGGTGTTAAATCTTATTTGGGATCTGGTACACCAGCAGCTTTGCAAGTTCCACTCAAAGATAAATGGACTGCATTATTACTACTAAGTCCCTTGGAAGATGGCCAAGAGACTTGAACTGGTACATATATTTTCGTTAAGCTGGCAACCAATGATGTATGCCAAATGTCTCAATCCTTTAGAAGAGAAATTTGAACAATTAGTCATTGGGAGTTAGTTGTGTTACCTTCTCAATCTCGCGTTCATCTATCATCATTTGAAGGAACAACTGCTTACAGTGGCTTCATCTGTTTTCAACATACTACATTCTTAAATAAAGATAAAAATGGCAAACATAGAAGAATCACGTGGTTTAAAGTCTCTGTTAGATTGGTTTGCAAATAGACGCAAAGAAAGCCCCATTAGTCAAGAGCGTCAAGAAAGAGAAATTGCTGATGGACTTTGGCATAAATGTCCAGAGTGTGGTGTACTGACTTATACAAAAGACTTAAAACTTAATCAAATGGTTTGTACAGAATGTGGCCATCATAATCGAGTAGATAGTGATGAGCGTATTCGTCAATTAATAGATGCTAATTCTTGGAAAGCGCTAGATGAACATTTACGTCCCACTGATCCCTTAGGTTTCCGCGATCGCAAACCGTATAGCGATCGCTTGCGGGAAATGCAAGAAAAGACTGGGTTAGTAGAAGCTGTTAAAACTGGTTTAGGACAAATCAATGGCTTTCATATTGCCCTTGGAGTAATGGATTTCCGGTTTATTGGTGCTAGTATGGGTTCGGTTGTTGGGGAAAAACTGACTCGTCTAATTGAACAAGCTACGGTACGCCGTTATCCTGTAGTTATTGTCTGTGCTTCTGGTGGAGCTAGAATGCAAGAAGGGATGCTTTCACTCATGCAGATGGCAAAAGTATCAGCGGCTCTCCAACGTCATCGAGATGCAAGATTATTATATATACCTGTGCTGACAAATCCCACTCTTGGTGGTGTCACAGCTAGCTTTGCTATGCTAGGTGATATTATTCTTGCCGAACCAAAAGCAATGATTGGTTTTGCTGGTCGGCGAGTTATTGAGCAAACTATCCGCGAAAAATTGCCAGAAGATTTCCAAAGTGCGGAAGATTTACTCAAACACGGCTTTGTTGATGAAATTATCCCTCGTACTCAACTGAAACAGACTTTAGTCCAGCTAATTGCTTTACACCAACCTATTGAATCCTCTACTCTAGACAATAATTCAATGGTTTTGTGGGAAACTAGAACTTTGACTACAGCAGCTGAGTTATAAATTCTCACTTACCAATATTATACATAGTAGGGGCGAACAACCGTACTTCTTAGGTCGAAGCAAGCTCCGCCCCTACGATTATGTTATCATCTGTGTTCCTTGACAAAAATCAAGGGGACTAAAGCTAGGAATCGGAAAACACTGGAGATCGCAAATAAACCAAGCAAACCGCCTAAAACAGTATACTGAGCTAAGAAACCACCAATAGTAGTACCTAAAGCCCCGCTTACACCAGAAAGAGCAGCAGCGATCGCAAAATAATTTGACTGATTTAGTATTGGTGATACTCCCAACAGCAAGTTATTATTACATAACTCTACTCCTGCCAAAGTACCACCTAGTAAAATGTGTAACAATGGTATCCACAACCAAATATCTAGATGGTCGCCACTAATACTAAGCCATAATAGCGGTATAACTGCTATTAAGATTCCTGCAATTAATAGAATGGGACGATTACCAATCCTATCTGCTAACTTACCCCACACAATCAGCATGAGCAGATTTGCTCCTGCCTGTAAGCTGCTATAAACTGTCACCCAACTAACATCTAAATGTAAGCTACCTAACAAATAAAGGTTAAAGAAAGGCGCACTGAGATTAACAGAGAACATCCATATACTGAAATAAAGTAAAAATCTCCAAAAGTTAGAATCCCCCCAAATACTTGCAGGAACTATGGTAGGAGAATGATGATGTTCCTGTGGGAGAACAATCGCAGTCGGTTCTACAGAAGAACCATCTTTTGTTTGATTTTTTTTCTGCCTATCTCTAAAAGAAAGAGAGTTATGGTCTTTAGGGTTAATATCTATCTTAAAATATTGACACCCCAAGCTAGCAATGCCAAACAATATCCCTACAAATAAAATTACTCCATAACCTTGGATAGTACCACCCGGCCATCTAGACACAGCTAAACCAGCTAAAGGTACACAAACTAAGTTCGTTAAACTAGAAACACTATTACGTAAACCAAAATATCGTCCACGTAACCGTCGAGGAACTATCATTGCTAACCATGAAAGCCAAGACGCATTTCCTAAGTTTCCAAGAAGATGGGTAAATAAAACTATTCCTAATGTTAAGATTACTAACTGATGATTATCAATTAGTCCCCAACTTGCACCCACAATCCCAGCTAATAAAGCAAACCACGATAAGCGAGAAGGACCATAAGTCCACAAGGAGTAGTGGAAACGACTTTCTATATGTTCAGAAAAATAAGCACCCAAAGGTTGAACTAAATTTGCCAACATGGGGATAGAAGACATCATCCCAAAAGCAACAGAATCAGCACCCAATTCAACCAAGAAATTACTAAGTAGAATTCCACCAGTCGTAATTGAGAAAATTGTAGCTAAGAAACCATCTATAGTAGATGCTTTTAATGAAGTGCGAATTGCTCGCTTATAAAGTTTCGGGGGAGTTTCAGAAGCAGGAACTGGTGTAACTTCTGATACACCAGTTAGCACGATATCCGGAGTTACGGGAACAGAGAGTTCTACCTCAAGAGAATCCATGAGTTACTTATATTAGTGGAGCATCCTTAGCTTTGAGTTTTGTTGCCAAATTGGCAGTTATTTGTTATTTTACCCTGCATTTTTAAAGAAAAATTCAGGCTTAGGAAATAAAATTTGTGCTTAGAAAAGCTATAAATTAGAAATTAGGGAGTAGAGGTGTTACTTATGCAATACATTGTATTCATTATTACTAATTAGCAACTGTGTTGAAATTTATAGGGATAGCATTAACAATCGCATTAAGTATAATTAGTTGCCACAGTTTGCCTATACCGAGTAATTATACTAGTTCACAAGTAGTTAATATTAAACTTAGTGGTTGGGGAGCTAGTCCATCAGAGCAGAAACTTTTAAAACAGGTACTACAAAACTTTGAGACGCAACACCCGAATATCCAAGTTAAGTATGAGGAGATTTCTGACCAATATATGGATGTAATGAAAACCCGTTTAATTGGTGAAGCTGCTCCTGACGTGTTTTATTTGGATGCCTTAGAGGCTCCTTTCTTAATGAGTCAAGGTGTTTTAGAACCTTTAGAACAGTATATTACCCCAGAATTTGACTCTAGTGATTTTGAAGTTAAGCTACTTGAGTCTTTTAAGTACAAAAATCAGATATATGGTTTTCCTAAAGACTATTCCACTTTGGCATTGTTTTATAACAAGAAAGCCTTTGCTCTTGAAAATTTGTCAAATCCACCCGCTACATGGGATGAATTGCGTACTTATTCCCAACAACTGACAATAGAACGGCAACAAGATGGTAGGATTAGTCAATATGGGTTTGGTGAAATTCCAGAATTAGCGCGTCAAGTTTATAAAATTAAAGCCTTCGGTGGGCAAGTAGTGGATGATCAAGGTTATGCCGCATTTGCTAGTGAAGCAGCTTTAAAAGGATTGCAATTAGTCATTGACCAGTATCAAAAAGACCGTTCCTCAGTGCAAAAATCTGATGTCGGGACTAATTCTGCTAGCGAAATGTTTGGTCAAGGCAAAGTAGCGATGACCATTGAGGGTAATTGGGCAATTCCCTTTTTAAATGACAGCTTTCCAAACTTAGAGTTTGCTACAGCAGAATTACCAAGGATAAATGATGTTAAAGGTACAATGGTTTTTACTGTAGCTTACGTAATGAACAAACAAGCTAAACATAAAGCAGAAGCTTGGCAATTAATATCTTACCTTACAGGGAAAGAAGGGATGGAAAAGTGGACAGGAACGGGCTTTGCTTTACCATCTCGTAAGTCTATAGCTCAGAAACTAGGTTACAACCAAGATATCCTCAGGTCAGCATTAGTCGCGGGAGTAGATTACGCTACAACTTGGCAAGTTGGTAAATACCCCGCAGAAATTATGAATAACTTTGACAATCAGTTTATCAGTGTCATGCTGGGGCAGCAACCATTAAAGCAAGCTATGGAGCGATCGCAAGCGGTAGCAAATAAACAGATTAAAGCAATGGAGTAGTGGTGCATGATTCAGCATGGAGGTTTTGTTGTGTTTGAAGTTAGAAGAAGGCGTCAAACAAAGAAAAATATCACAGAAGACTTGGCTGGATATCTTTTTATGACACCAACCATTCTGGTAATGGGAACTTTTGTTGTCCTACCCATTCTCTACGCTGTATATCTTTCTTTACACAAAGTCAAGCTTCTAGGTGGTATTGAATATGACTTTATTGGTTTTCGTAACTTCACGCGATTAGTTGATGATGAACGAGTTTGGATTGCTCTGTGGAATACGGTACAGTACGTAATAATTGTTGTACCAACTCAAACAATATTAGCTTTAATATTGGCAGTAACACTTAATTCTGGTATTCGTGGTAGAAATTGGTGGCGAATTCTTTATTTTTTACCGACTGTCACATCTTCAGCAGTGTTAGCTCTCATTTTTATGTGGATTTATAACACTGATGGACTGCTAAACGATTTTTTGACTTTTCTTGGCTTACCTACTTATAACTGGTTAGGAGACCCACAAGTAGCACTCAAAGGTATTATGCTTATGAATATTTGGTCAACTGCACCATTTTACATGGTCATATACCTGGCAGCTTTACAAGACATACCCCAAACTCTCTATGAAGCTGCTGAATTAGATGGTGCTAATAACTGGCAAAAGTTTATTTATGTAACAGTTCCTTTACTTAAACCTGTTACTTTCTTTGTAATAGCAATGGGGATAATTGGGACTTTCCAATTATTTGACCAATCTTATATTTTCTCTCGCGGTACTGGTGGACCGAACAATTCTACTCTTACCGTAGTTCTACTAATATACCAAGCCGTATTTCGCAATTTACAAATTGGATACGCGAGTGCGATCGCTTTCCTACTAGCATTCCTAATCATTACTATTAGCCTAATTCAGCGACGCTTTCTTGGTAGTGATAAACCATATTCCTAATTTTCCAAAATGACAGGCTACTCAATAAATTGGAAACCGCTACTATATATATTACTAACTTTATATGCAGTAGTCACAATTATTCCTTTTTTGTGGGCACTTTCTGCATCATTTAAACCTTTATCTGAAATTGTTAGTGGTCAAGCAAACTTCCTACCCAGGAATTTTACTTTCGACAATTACAAACAAATCTTCTTACAAGAACCTTTATTTCTACGTTGGTTATTTAATAGTATAGTAATCGCCGTCTTCGTCACGATTTTAAACTTAATATTTAATTCAATGGCAGGTTATGCCTTAGCAAGACTACGTTTTAGCGGTAAACGCTTTTGGTTTTTTCTCATCTTGGCAGTACTAGCAGTACCAGCACAAGTAACTTTAATTCCTACCTTTTTAATTTTAAAAGCTTTTGGTTGGCTCAACTCTTACCAAGGCATGATTGTACCTAGTATGGTAAATGCCACGTTTATTTTTATGATGCGGCAGTTTTTTGTAAATTTTCCTAAAGAATTAGAAGAAGCAGCCGCACTTGATGGTTTAACTGCCTTTGGTACTTTCTGGCGAATCGTCTTACCGTTAGCTAAACCTGCCCTTGCAGCACAAGCAGTGTTTGTATTTATGGGTAGTTGGAATAATTTCTTACTACCTGTAGTGATTTTATTTGACCCGGAAATGTTTACCCTACCCTTAGGATTAAATACTTTCAAAGGTCAGTACATTAGCTATTGGAATTATATAATGGCAGCTTCCATGGTGTTTACCTTGCCAACTTTAGCAATTTATGCTTTTTTCAACCGCTATTTTATTCAGAGTGTAACTTTTACAGGAGGGAAAGGGTAGTGCGGAGTGCGGGGTG
>Ga0224723_1001193_pt1 | contig 16225 bp, 16 predicted proteins | sample Balambano_FR2_Me_FD_161647 | JGI IMG/M metagenome (GOLD analysis project Ga0224723, IMG submission 161647) | Freshwater sediment microbial communities from Lake Towuti, South Sulawesi, Indonesia - Balambano_FR2_MetaG | ecosystem: Environmental > Aquatic > Freshwater > Lake > Sediment | place...
GAAAACCGGGGCCGGTGGTCATGCCGCAGGGCTGGCTCGAAATCCAGGCCGCCAAGCGAGCACTCTCCGCCATCGCAAACTACAGACATGTGTGAATCCGGTAGCCGCGTTTGCGGCGGGAGAGGGAGGGGCCCATCGCGAAGCGATGGGAGGGTGAGGGCGATGCCGCACACTCACGCAGGCCGATACCCCGCGAACGCATCGGCGCCCGTTTCCGCAATCTCCGGAAACACCGCACACCACGCCTTAAGCCCGCGATCGAAGGACCTCAGGCGGAAGAACTCGTTCGGCGCGTGGTAGTCCTCGTCGCCGGTGGAGAAACTCATCGCCACTGTGTCGATGCCCAGGAACTGCTTCATCAACGCACAAAGCGGCAGCGTGCCGCCCAGGCGCACCCGCACAGTCGGCTTGCCGTAAACGTCACCCAGCACGCGATCGAGGATGTTCAGTGCCGGGTGCGCCGGCGGCACTTCATACGCTGGAGAGCCGCCGCCCATCGCCTTGAACTCCAGCGTCGCATAGGCCGGGCACACCGAGCGCAGATGCGCCTTGATCGCGTCGGCGACCCTCTCGGGGTGCTGGCCGGGCACCAGGCGGGTGGTGATCTTCATGTGCGCCTCGGCCGGCAGCACGGTTTTGTTGCCCGGGCCGGTCCAGCCGCCCCACATGCCGTTCACCTCCAGCGTCGGGCGCAGCCACAGCCGCTCCAGCACGCTGCGGCTCTGCTCATAGGCGCCAGGGCGCGCGCCGACGGCCGCAAAGAACTCGCCCTCGTTGAACGGTACGGCAGCGAGCTCGGCCTTCTGCTCGGCCGTGGGTTCGCGCACGCCGTCATAGAAGCCCGGCACGGCGACCGCGCCGCTCATGTCGTGCAGCGTCGCAACCATGCGGCTCAGCACGGCCAACGGGTTCGCCACCGCACCGCCGAAACTGCCGCTGTGCAAATCCTTCGCCGCAGTCCGCAACGTGACTTCCAGCTTGGCGATGCCGCGCGTGGCGACCATCACGTCGGGTGTGTCGGCATGCAGCATGCCGCCATCGGCCGAGAGGATGAAGTCGGCGCGCAACAGCTCGTGATGCTTCTGCAGGATTGCGGGCAGCGAAGCCGATCCGCTCTCCTCCTCGCCCTCAAGAAAGACCTTCACGTTGCACGGCAGGCTGCCTTCCACCCTCAGCCAGGCCTCGATGGCGCACAGCGCAATCCACAGCGTCGCCTTGTCGTCGCTGGCGCCGCGGGCATAGATGCGGCCGTTGCGTTCGGTGGGTTCGAACGGCGGCGAGTGCCAGAGCTCCACCGGGTCCTCGGGCTGGACGTCGTAATGCGCATAGACCACGACGGTCGGCGCACCGGGCGCCCCCAGCCATTCGGCATAGACCGTGGGCTTGCCGCCTTCCTCCAGCAACTGCACGTTTGCAAGCCCGATCGCGGCGCAGTGCTTCAGCAGCAGGTCGGCAGCGCGCCGCAATTCAGGATCGCGCGCCGGGTCGGCCGACAGCGAGGGGATGCGCACCAGTTCCTTGTAGCCCTCCAGCCATCGCTCGCGGTTGGCGGCGACATACCCGGCGATACCGGCGGGTGTCAGCATTCACTTGCCTCCATCGACGGAAAGAACCTGTCCTGAAATCCAGCCGGCAAAGTCGCTCGCCAGGAACAGCGCCGCGTTGGCGATATCGGACGGCGCGCCCAGGCGCTTCAGCGCGATGCCTTCCACCAGCGCCCTCTGTCCTTCCGGCCCATAGCTTTCCCACTGCTTCTCGGTGCTCGGATTGCTGCGCACGAAGCCGGGCGCGATCGAGTTCACGGTAATGCCGAAGGGGCCAAGATCGTGGCACAGCTGGCGAGTCAGCCCGATCTGCCCAGCCTTCGCCGAGGCGTAGGCCTGGATGCCGGTTTTGCTGATCGTCAGCCCCGCGCCGCTGCTGATGTTGATGATGCGGCCGCAGCCCCTGGCCTTCATGCCGGGGATCACCGCCTGGGAAAACCAGAACGCGGCATCCAGGTTGACGGCAAAGATCGCGTGCCAATCCGGTTCGGGCACCGTCTCCGGCGCGCGGCCCACCTGGCCCACGACACCGCCGGCGTTGTTCACCAGCACGTCCACCGCGCCGATTTTTTCGATCCAGGCGAAGACGCGGGCGCGGTCGGTGACGTCCAGCACGTGGGTGGCGATGCGCGTGCCTTGGGCGGTGGCGGCAAGATTGTCGGCCGAGCGGTCACAGGTGTGTACGGCCGCGCCAAGGGCATCGAAGGCGCGCGCCATCGCCCGCCCGAACCCGTGGCCGCCCCCGGTGACGACCACCACCTTGCCGTCGAAGCGGATGTTCATCGACGTGAAGTCACCCTCACCCTGTCCCACTCCCTGAGGGAGAGGGAACCCACGCATGAGAGATCTCGCCGCTGAGCGTTCCCTCTCCCTCAGGGAGAGGGACAGGGTGAGGGTGACTGTCGCGCGCGAGCTCCAGAAGATTCTCTCTCCTGTGCGGCCGCCTGCCCTGCTCCACCTCGTGGATCATTTCGACCAGGCGGCGCACCAGGGGCGTGGTGATGCCATGCGTCGCAGCGATCTCGGCGATCGGCGCGATCTGCACATCGACCTCGGTCCGGCGCTTGCGTACGGCCAAATCTCGCCAGACGCCGCCGTGCGTTTTCGCGCTGGTGCGGTTGAACGCCACCATCCTGGCCACGCTCTCGCGCGAGACGTTCTCGCGTGCGTCGGGCATGAAAGCCAGCGGGTCGAAGCCGTTGAAGCCCATGGGGCGTATGCCCTCGGCCTGGGCCGTTCGCATCACCTCGGCACCCAGCCGCCGCCACAGGTGGAAGTGCTCCGGGTCGGCCAGCGCATCGGCGATCGAGTCATTCGTCAGCGCCTGGGCGAACAGCATCGCGCCATACGCCAGCTTGCCCCACAGATAGCCAAAAATGTTGTTGGTGGTGATCGCCGCTTCGTCGAAGTCCAACATGGTGCGGTGCAGGGCGGCCAGACGCTCCGTCATGCTTCCATCGATCTCGCCAAGCACCACGGCGCCGCGATTGCCGTACATGATCTCGCCCGGCCCGTGCCAGTCAGCGCCGAAATTCACGAACGCGCCCATCGTGCGGGCGGGGCCGACGATCTTGGCGATGATGCGCTCGCACAATCCGTTCTGCAGGCTCAGCACATAACCGTCGTCCGCGAGATGGGGCAGCAGGGCGCGGCAGGCTTCCGCCGTGTGGTGCGCCTTCACGCACAGATACACGTGCTGCCAGGTGCCCTTCAGCTGTTCGGCCAGGAAGGCCGGCGCGGTCACACTGAATTGCGCGACGGGTCCGGTGATGCGAAGACCCTGGCCCGCAATCGCCGCTACATGCTCCGGCACGATATCCACGAAGGTCACGTCGTGGCCGGCGCGCTTCAGATACGCGCCAACCGTGCCGCCGATCGCGCCGGCACCCCAGATCAGCACCCTGTCACCAGCCATGCTCAAGCAGCTCCCGCGTTTCGTGCACCGCCACGTCCCAGATCGCCAGCATCTCGTTGTCGCTGCGCTGGTAGCGGCCGGCGAAATTGCCGTCGCCCAGGCCCGCGCGCACCTTTTCGGGTCCCATCGTACGCAGTCGCGCCATATCGACCGGCTTCTTCGAGCCTTCCGGCAACGCCACCCCGGCAAGCCGCGTCCAGGGGAAATTCTCCATCCAGCTGGCATGCCCGATCACCGGATCGGTCGCCTGCACGGCCGCCACGGTTTTCGGCGCGCGCCACCAATCGTGGAAGATCACCCGCATGCCGGCATTCTTCAGCAGCCATTCCTGCGCAAACGCGCCGGCAGGCGCATTGCCGCCGTGGCCATTCACCATCAGCACGCGGCGGAACCCGCCACGGGCCAGGCTTTCAAGGATGTCCTCGACCACCGCAATCAGGGTGGAAACCCGCAGCGACACGCTGCCCGGATAGGCACCGAAATAGGGCGCGCACCCATATGGCATCACCGGGAACACCGGCACGCCTGAAGGCTCGGCGGCATCGCGCGCCATCTTCTCGGCCAAAATCCGATCGACCTCCAGGCTCAGGTATGCATGCTGTTCCGTCGATCCGATCGGCACCACGGCGCGGTCGTCGGTCTTCAGATAAGTCTCGACCTGCATCCAGTTCATCGCCGCGATCGCCGGCAATTTGCGCGCCTCCTCTTCCCAATCCGCGCCGGCACGCTACCCTGCACCCCAGGTTCACGAAAGAGGGAGACCAACCCCATGTTCCGCTCCACCCGCCGCGCGCTGCTGGCCGCGGCCCTGCTGCTGGGGGCAGCCGGCACGGCCCCTGCGCAGGAACTGCGCATCGGCGTGCGTGCCGGACCCGAAGGCATCGATCCCGCACTGTTCGCGCTGGGCAACCACCAGGCGGCGATCCGCAACATGTTCGACGTGCTGGTCGGCGTCGATGAGAAGCTGCAGATGGTGCCCGCCCTGGCCGAGAGCTGGCGCAACATCGATGACCTGACCTGGGAGTTCAAACTCCGCCAGGGCGTGCGCTTCCACGATGGCAGCCCCTTCACCGCGGCCGACGTGAAGTTCTCGATCGAGCGCGTGCCGGGGGCGCAGGGGCCGGATGGCGGGCTTACGCTCTATACGCGCGCGATCGCCAGCGTCGAGGTCGTCGATCCCCATACCGTCCGCATCCGCACCGTGACGCCGCACGCGGCACTGCCGCAGGACATGTCGCGGATGTCGATCGTGTCCTCGCGCATCAAGCCCGACGCCAAGACCGCCGAATTCAACAGCGGCGAGGCGGCGATCGGCACCGGACCGTTCCGCTACATCTCCTGGACGCCGCGTGGCGACCTGGTGATGGAACGCGCCAACGGCCATTGGCGCGGCAACGCGCACTGGGCCAAGGTGACGCTTGTGGAGATCAGCAATGATGCCGCGCGCGTTGCCGGCCTGCTTTCCAACCGCGTCGATTTCATCAACTACGTGCCGTTCAGCGATGTCGCCCGGCTGCGGCGCGAACGCAACGTCACGACGTTCGAGGGCGAGAGCATCTACACCTTCATGCTCTATCCCGACATGCGCAGCGACATGACGCTGCCGGCCATGCGCATGATCACCGACAAGCAGGGCAACCCGCTGCCGCGCAACCCGTTCCTTGACCTGCGCGTGCGACAGGCGCTGAGCCTTGCGATCGACCGTGATGCGATTGCGACGACCGTGCTGGAAGGCAACGCGGTACGGGCCGACCAGCTGATGCCCGCCTACATGTTCGGCGCCAACCCCAACCCGCCACGGCTGCCGACCGACGTTGCGCGCGCCCGCGCCCTGCTGGCCGAGGCCGGCTACCCCAACGGCTTCCGCTTCCCGTTGTTCTGCTCGTCGGACAGGCTGCCCGGCGATGGCGCGACCTGCCAGGCGCTCGGCCAACTGTTCGCGCGCATCGGCATCGAGGTGCAGGTGAACGCCCAGCCGCGCACCGTGTTCTTCCCCGCCCGCACGCGCGGCGATTTTCCGATCACCATGGCGGGCTGGGGCACGCTGACGGGCGAGGCGGGCTACGCGCTGTCCGGCTTTGTGCACTGCAAGCGTGCCGACAGCCGCTGGGGTCCCTTCAACGCCTCGCACTACTGCAATCGCGAGCTCGATGACCTGATCGACCGCGGCATGACGACGATCGACGAGGAGAAGCGGCGCGGCCTGTTCCTGGAAGCGCACGCCAAGGCGGTGGCCGATGCCGGCCAGATCCCGATCGTGACGCTGAAGGCGGTGTGGGCAGGGCGCAATACCCTGAACTTCACCCCGCGCTCCGACGAGGAGACGCTGGCGTTCGAGATCCGCCCGAAGTGAGTGCCACGGCGGGGGGCGGCGACAGCCGCTCCCTGCTGCTACGCGCGGTCGGGCTGACGCTCGCCGCCTCGTTCATCCTCAATCTCGAAGCACTCATCGTCAAACTGGTCGGCCCGGCCGTGCCGGTGGCAATGATCGTTGCCATGCGGTCACTCGCGCAGCTTGTGTGGGTGGCACCCGCGCTGGTGCGGCGGGGGCCCGACATGTTCCGTACGGAGCATCTTTGGCTTCACCTGCTGCGCGGCCTGCTGAGTCTGGTTTCCTGGAGCGCCTATTATTTCAGTTTCCGCGAACTGCCGATGGCCACGGCCACCGTGCTGTCCTTCACCGCGGTGATGTGGACCACAGCACTGGCCGGCCCGATCCTGGGCGAGGTGGTGCGCTGGCGGCGCTGGAGTGCGACGCTGATCGGGTTCGCCGGCGTGCTGCTGATCGTGCGGCCCGGTGTGCTGCCGGTGGGCATCGCCACCATCGCCGCGATCGGTTCGGCGCTATGCGGCGCAGGCATCACGCTGGCCACCAAGCGCCTTGCCGAAACCGAAACCACCGACACGATCATGCTTTATATCGGCATCGTCACCAGCAGCGGCGCGGTGCCGGCGGCGATTCTCGACTGGTCTTGGCTGACCGTGGAACTATGGTTGGTTCTGCTGGGCATGGCGGCGCTTGGCGTATGCGGCATGTTCATGTGGATCACCGCGCTGCGCCTGGCCGATGCCTCGCTGCTGGCGCCGCTGACCTACACGCGGCTGGTGTTCGCCACGGTCGCCGGCGCGCTGCTGTTTGACGAAGCACCCGATGGCTGGACGATCGGTGGCGCGGCCCTGATCGTCGTCAGCACCCTCTATATCACGCAACGCGAGGCGCAGCTGCGGCGAGAAGGCAGGCGGTAATGGCCGAAGTGGCTCGGCCTTCCCGCGTCAGCCCTTCAGCACGCGCTTCTCGCCGACGGCCTCGACGAACGCAACCTCCGCATCATCGGCAAGCGCAGTCGCTGCCGCAGGATCGATGTCGGCCGTCAGCATGCCGAACATTTCCAGATTACACGCGTCCACCCGCGAAAGGCCCAGCCGCTTGGCAAGCCGGTTGACCGCTGGCCCGCCACCGCTGACTAATTTCGCCTGAACCTCCGGCGTCAGACCAACCTGAACCTTGATCATCGACGACACGCCCAATGGACTGCTGAAGGCCGAAGCATAGCCGATAGCGGGCCCGTGCGGAAATGGCTGCTCAGCGACACCAATGCATCCTACCGGCCCAACCGGCCGCATTGCCGGTGCTCTGACGGCTGTGGCCGCTTTCGGGCGCGGGCGCCTCGAGCTTTCAGGGCGCTTGCACCAGCCCGGCGCCAAAGTCGTCGGGACGACCAAGGCGACGAGCGCGCGAGACAAGCCGGTCCCACAGCTCACTGGCCGAGGCATTCGGGTACGCTTGGCCCAACAGCGCCGCGGCACCGGCGACATGCGGGGTGGCCATCGACGTTCCGTTGATCGCAAGGTAGCCGCTTGGCCAAGCGGAGTGCACCGCGACGCCGGGACCGGATAGATCCAGCCGGCCAATCCCATCCATCGCGGCGCAGCTGAAATGCGCGACGCGCATCCACTGATCGACGGCCGCGATCGCCATAAGCGACGGGCAAGCGGCCGGATCGCCCACGGGTCGCGTCAGCCAGGGACGCTCGCTTTCGTTGCCAGCGGCCGCCACCAAGAGCACGCCCGGCCGGCGCGCCAGCAGGCGCTCTGCGACCCTTTCATATGCGCGATTATAGGGCGCGCCAACCGCGCGCTCACTGCCAAGGCTCAGCGAGATGATCCGTGCCCCCTCCTGCGCCGCCCAGCGAATGGCGCTGATGATCCCGTCGTCCATGCCGCGACCATCGTCGTTCAGCACCTTGCCTACCAGCAACGTAGCATCAGGCGCGACGCTGTAGCGGCGGATCGGGCCGCGGCTGGCGGCTGGTCCCGCCACTGTCCCGCAGCAGTGCGTGCCATGGCCATGTCCATCCTGCACCGAGCCCGGTCCCACAAAGTTGCGCAGCAGCGCAGGGTCGACCCGGCCAACAAAGTCCGGGTGCGTCAGGTCGAGGCCTGTGTCGAGAACGGCTACCTTGACCCCGCGCCCGGTGAACCGCGTGGAGGCGCCGATTCCGATCGCCTGAAGACCCCAGGTGAGCTCTGCGGTGTCGGCCAGCCCCCTTGTCGCTAGCCCGCGCGCGGGCGCAACAGTTCCGCCCTCGGCGCCAGGGATGCCGGCGCGGTGACCTAAAGCGATATCGATACCGTCGCGCAGTCCCCGCAGATACCCCTCGTCGGGGACTCCGGCGTCATCGCTGGGATTGGCCGCCTCGCGCGCCGCGACCGGCTTCGGCACATGGCGCTCCAGGTTGGGAAACACTGCCTCGACCGTGTCCAGCGCCGCGACGCGCTGGGCATCCTGCTCGGTCAACGCCACAGCCGCAACGCCAAGATCGGCGTACACGCGCGCCTCAACGCCGCCCGATCCCGCAAGCCGCAGGATTCCTGCCCCGTCGCCCCGTTCGCGACGAAGCGAGAGGCTGCTCACAAGGCTTGCAGCGTTAGTCTCGTCAATATCGCGAAACAGCACGATGTGGGTTGCGCGCGCGGCAGGCGCTGGCGAGGTTGCAGCTTGATCGGTAGGGCGGCGCGCCATCGCAGTTCTCCGTGTAGAGGACCTATCCAGCGACTGTTCCGCAACTCTGTATCCGCGCGTCAGCTCGCGATGTGACTGGTATCACACCGACGCGAGATGGCACGCGCTGCGACGCCCGTCCCCCAGCACGCGCAACGAGGGCACTTCAGCCGCACAGCGCGCAATCGCCGCCGGGCAGCGCGGATGGAAATGGCACCCGGGCGGGGGACCGAGCGGCGAGGGAATCTCGCCCGAAACGGGGCGGAAACTCGCCCGCCGGCGATCCAGCCGCGGCACGCTTTCCAGCAGGCCACGTGTGTAGGGGTGCGACGGCGCTTCGAAAATCGCCTCGGACGGGCCGGTCTCGACAATGCGGCCGAGATACATGATCGCCACCCGGTCGGCGAGATGGCGCACCACGGACAGATCGTGGCTGATGAACAGCAGGGCGAGGCCAAGCTCCTTGCGCAGCTCGGCCAGCAGGTTGAGCACCTGCGCCTGGATCGATACGTCCAGGGCCGCCACCGCCTCGTCCGCGACGATCGCCGCGGGCTGCATGGCCAACGCCCGGGCAATGCCGATGCGCGCGCGCTGCCCGCCCGAGAACTGATGCGGAAACCGCCCCGCATAGGCTGGGTCGAGCCCCACCTGCCGCAGCACGCGCGCGACCTTGGCCTGCGCTTCTTCGCGTCGCCACAGGCCATGCGCCAGCGGGCCTTCAGAAATCGCCTCGCCCACGCGCATGCGCGGGTTCAGCGAGGCGAAGGGGTCCTGGAACACCATCTGGATGGCGGTGGTATGCTTCACCAGGCGGCCGCCTGCTTCCTCGGCCACCGGGCGGCTCCGGAACAGCGCGCTGCCTTCGCTCGGCGCCAGCAGTCCCGCGGCGATCCGGCCCAGTGTCGATTTGCCGCAGCCGCTTTCGCCGACCAGCCCCAGCACCTCGCCGGGCGCGAGCGCGAGGTCCACGCCATCCACCGCGCGTAGCGGGCGCGTGGTCCTGCCCAGCGCGCGCTCCGCCAGCGATGGCTTGCGGCGGAAGGTCTTGCCCACGCCGGCCAGCATCAGCAGCGGCGCGCTCATCGCTTCAGGCGGGGATTGAGCACGTCGCGCAGCCGGTCGCCCACCAGGTTGATCGACATGATCACGATCAGCAGCGCAATGCCGGGATAGACGCTGATCCAGTACCGGCCGGAGAGCATGAACTGGTAGCCGTTGGCGATCAGCGTGCCGAGCGAGGGCTCGCTGATCGGCATGCCGATGCCCAGGAACGACAGCGTCGCCTCGATGGCGATGGCGTTGGCGATCTGCACGGTGGCCACCACCAGCAGCGGCGGCAGCGCGTTGGGCAGCAGGTGGCGGGCCATCACGCGGCGGGTGGAAAGCGGGATGCCGAGGGCTGCCTCGACATAGTCTTTGCGCCGTTCGGCCAGCGCCGCGCCGTGCACGGTGCGGGCATAGTAGGCGTATTGCGCGGCAACCAGCGCGGTGACGACCTGCGCCACCCCCTGCCCCATGAGCGCGGCCAGCACCAGCGCCAGCAGGATCGCGGGGAACGAGAGTTGCAGGTCAACCAGCCGCATCACCGCAGCCTCGACCAGCCCGCCGCGGAAGGCCGCGAGCAGCCCGATGGCACTGCCGATGGAAAGCGCGATCGTGCCGGATGCCACGCCGACCCCGATCGAGATGCGCAGCCCGAAGATGATCGCCGACAGCAGGTCACGCCCCGCCGCATCAGTGCCCAGCCAATGCACATACCCGCCCGACCCGACCGAACCCGGGGGAAGTCGCGCATCGAACAGCACCAGCTGCGACTGGTCGTACGGGTTCTGCGGCGTGATCAGGGGTGCCGCGATCGCAGCCAGCATGCACAACCCGACCACGATCAGCGCCCCTACGGCAACCTTGCTGTCGGCGAACTCCCGCCACAGCTGGGCGGCGGGGGAACGGCCGGCCGCAACGCCGCGTGCGCTCACGTGCGCGTCTCGCGCACGCGGGGGTCAAGCGCGGCATAGGCGACATCGACCGCGAAGTTGATCAGCACGAACATCGTCACCACCAGCATCAGGTAGGTCACCATCACCGGCCGGTCGAGCGAGATGATGCTGTCGATGATGAGCTTGCCCATGCCGGGCCAGCTGAAGATCGTCTCCGTCACCACCGCAAACGCGATCACGCTGCCGAGTTCCAGCCCCAGCACGGTCACGATCGGGATCAGGATGTTGCGGAAGGCGTGCACGAAGATCACGCGCGCCGGCGAAAGCCCCTTGGCGCGGGCGAAGCGGATATAGTCGGCGAGCCAAGTCTCGCGCATGCCGGCCCGCGCCAGCCGGATGATCAGCGACAGTTTGAACAGGGCCAGGTTGAACGCCGGCAGCGCCAGGTGCGCCAGCCCATCGGCGGTCAGGAACGACCACTCGATGCCCAGGATCGTGACCGTGGCGCCCCGCCCGCCCGAGGGCAGCCAGCCAAGCTCGACCGAGAACACCAGGATCAGCATCAGCCCGACCCAGAAGGTGGGCAGCGAGAATCCCAGGATCGAGCCCGACATGATCACCCGCGCGGCCACGCTTTCGTGCCGCAGCCCGGCATACATGCCCAGCGGAATGCCCAGCACGATGGCGATCACCATCGCGCTCATCGCGAGTTCGAGCGTAGCCGGCAGTTTAGCCAGGATCAGCGGCAGGGCGGGTGTGCCGAACACGAACGAACTGCCGAAATCGCCGGTGAACAGCGCCGAAAGGAACACCCAGAACTGTTCGATCAGGGGTCGGTCCAGGCCATAGCGCGCGATCGTCTCGCGCCGGATCACCTGGTCGGCCGCCGGATTGATCAGCACGTCGATCGGGTTGCCGATGGCATAGACGCCAAGGAACACGATACAGGCCATCGCGAAGATGACGACCAGGCCGGTGGCGGCGCGCTGCAGGATGAAGACGCTCACGGGGGTAAGTGTGCACTGCGGCAATCCCCCTGTCATTTCGCTTTTCCGCCCGCGGGCCGCACGATGGGCTGGTCGTGATCCTTGCCCTTGAAGCCCTGCCGCTGGTGCTGCTGATCGGGCTGCTGGCATCGGGGCGGGTTTCGCCGCCGCTGGCCGCGGCCGCGTCGCTTGTCGCGGCGCTGCCGGCGATCGTGGCGACGCTGCCGGATGGCGCCCGGCTGACGGGGTTCCTGCTGCGGGCGAGCACCGAAGGGGCCTGGCTTGCGCTGCAGCCGATCGCGGTGGTGACGGCGGGGCTGCTGTTCCATGGCGCCGTGGTGCGCGATGCGCCGGCGGCCCAGTCCGGCAGGGCGGACCGCACCATGCTGTTCAGCGTGGCCTTCCTTGGCGGGCCGTTCCTGGAAAGCGTCACCGGCTTCGCGGTCGGCGTGGTGTTCGCGCTGGGCACGCTGGGGCGCGCCGGGCTGCGCGGGCCCGCCGCGCTGTGCGTCGGCCTTTATGCGCTGCTGCTGGTGCCCTGGGGCGGGCTCGGGCCGGGCACCCTGCTGGGGGCGGCGCTTGCCGGCGTCGATGTGCAGGCGATGGCGCGCCTGAACGCCTGGCTCTCTGCCGCCTGGCTGTTCCCGATGCTGGGCCTGTTCTGGCGGCTGGCGGGCGTGCTCGGCGTGCCGGGCGGCGGGGCGATGCAGGCGGCGGAGGCCGGCTGGATCGCCGCGCTGGGCGCGCTGCTGGTCGGCGCGCACGCGGTGCTGCCGATGGAACTCTGCGGCATCGCGGCGACCGGGGTGCTGCTGGTGCTGCGCCATCGCGACCGGCTGGCCGACCCGGCGGCGCGGCGGGCTGCTGCGCCCTACCTGGCCTTGACGCTGGCACTGCTGGGCAGCCGGCTGCTGCCGGGGCTGGGCAGCTGGCTGAGCGGGCTTCAGTGGCGGCCGTTCGCCGCGTTGCCGGGATTCGCGCTGAACCATGTCGCGATCGTGCTGGCGCTGGTGGCGCTGGCCCTGCTGGCGCGGCGCGGCGACCGGCTGACAGTGCTGCGCGGGGCGCTGGCGCGGGCTCGGCGGCCGGCGCTGGCCATGCTGCTGTTCGTGGTGTTCGCGCGCTGGCTCTCCGCCTCTGGCCTCGCGGAAAGCCTTGCCCGCGCGCTGGCCGGTGCGGCCGGGCCGCTTGCCCCGTTCACCGCGCCGGTGCTGGCCAGCGCCGCGGGGTTCTTCATCGGCACGAATGTCGGCTCGAACAGCGCGACCATGCCGCTGGTCGCCGCGCTGTCGGCCGGCACGGGCCTGCCGCCAGCGCTGCTACCGGCGATCCAGAATTTCTGCGGCAGCGCCTCGGTGCTGCTGGCGCCGCCGGTGATCGCGCTGGCGGCCGGCGTGGCCGGCGAGCGCATCGCGCCCCGCGACGTGTGGCGGCTGATCTGGCCGCTGGCGCCTGCGGCCATCCTGGTGAGCTGGGCGGCCATCGCGCTCGGCCGATAGGGGCTGTACATCCGCCGCGTTCGCCCCGACAATCGGCGCCTGGCCTTGAGGAGCGCCGATGCACTGGCAGGACCGCATCGACAACTACGCACGCGTGACGGGCTTTCCGCAAAGCCTGTTCATCGCCGGCGACGGCCGCGTGGTGGGCACCTGGATCATGGGCAACGACTACCGCGTGAAAAGCGGCTACTACGGCGGCTATCCGGCCGGCTATCTGCGCCGCATCGGCGCCCTGTTCCCCGACCGCCAGCGCGTGCTGCACGTGTTCTCCGGCAAGGTCGATGTTTCGGCGCTGCCCGGCGACACGGTGGACTGCAACGCCGCACTCGCCCCCACCTATGTGGCCGACGCGCAAGACCTGGCCCTAGTGCCGCTGCACCAGTACGACCTGGTGCTGGCCGACCCGCCTTATTCCATCGAGGATGCCGAGCGCTATGCCACAACGATGGTGAAACGGAACGTGGTGATGCGTTCGCTGGCCGCAGGCATGCGGGCTGGAGCGCGGGTGGTGTGGCTCGACCAGGTGCTGCCGATGTACCGCAAGGACCAGTGGGACATCGAGGCGGTGATCGGCATGGTGAAGTCCACCAACCACCGCTTCCGCGTTACCACGATCTTTCGCCGCCGCTGAAGCCCCGACCTCATTCCGGCTTCAAATTCGCCCGCCTGATCACGTCGCGCCAGCGCGCGGTCTCCTCCACCACGAATCGCTGGAACTCGTCGGGCGGCATGGCGACCGGCAGGGTGCCGCTGCGCTCCAGCGTCGCACGCACGTCCGGCTTCTCCAGCGCGACCTTGGCCTCGCGCCACAACGCCTGCACGATGCCGCGATCGACGCCGGCCGGCGTGAACAGCGCCTGCCAGCTCAGCACCCCATAGCCGGGCAGCACCGAGGCGATCGGCGGCACGCCGGCAATCAGCGGCCACGGCTCGGGGCTGGTGACACCCAGGGCCTTCACCGCGCCCTGCTGCACGTATCCCATTGCCAGCGTAGCGTTCTCGAAACTGCAGGCGATCTTGCCGGAAAGCAGGTCGGCCGCCATCGGTCCACCGCCGCGATAGGGCACGTGCACCATCTCCACACCAGCCATCAGCGCGAACATCTCGCCCGACAGGTGCTGGCTGGTGCCGATGCCGGCCGAACCGAAATCGATCTTCCCCGGATTCGCCTTGGCAAAGGCGACGAAGCCGGCCAGGTCGGTTGCCGGCACGCGCGCGCGGTGCACCACCAGCACGTTCGGCACGCTGACCAGCAGCGAGACATGCTCGAACCCGCGGATGTTGTCGTACGGAACGTTCGGCAGGAACACGGGATTGATCGCGTGGCTGCTGATCGTGCCGATGCCGATCGTGTAGCCATCGGGTGCGGCGCGGGCGAGTTCGCTGCTGCCCACCACGCCGCCGGCGCCGGCTCGATTCTCGACCGTGAAGGGCTGGCCGAACACGGTCTGGAAGTGCGCGCCCAGGATGCGGCCGACCACGTCACTGGTGCCGCCCGGGGGAAAGGGCACCAGCAGGCGCACGGGCCGGCCGGGCCAGCCCGCAGGCTGCGCGCGCCCGCCACGCGGCAGGAACACGGGTGCCAGTGACGCGGCAAGCACGGTTCGGCGGCGCATGGCGAATCCTCCCGAGGAAACTTGTTCGGCCGATGATGGCACGCGCCCGCGCCGGATTGAACCACCCCGGCGGCGTAGGTAAGGTCCGGCCGCCTGCGGGAGAGGAAGTCCCGCCACCATACGGGAGGACACATTGATCAGCCGCCGCATCCTGCTTGCCACCGGGCTCGCCGTGCCATTCATCGCGCGCCCCGCCGCCGCCCAGGGCACCGCCACCTTGACCCACGCGCTGCCGTTGACCAGCCACTACGGCGCCGGCGCGGTCGTGTTCAAGGAGACGGTGGAGCGGCTGACGAACAATCGCTACCGCGTGACCATCCAGCGCAACGACAACGAGCGCGAGGCTATCGAGGCAACGCAGATCGGCACCCAGGAATTCACCATCACCAGCACCGGTCCCGTGGGCAACTTCGTGCGCGAAGTGCTGGTGCTGGATATCCCCTTCCTGTTCCGTGACTACGCCCACGCCCGCGGCGTACTGGACAGCCCGATCGGCTCTGAGCTGCTGGCCAAGTTCACGCCGCGCGGGCTGGTCGGCGTGGTGTGGATGGAGAATGGCTTCCGCAACCTGACCAACAGCCGTCGCGAGGTATCGAAGCCCGACGATGTGCGCGGGCTGAAGGTGCGCACCATGGAGAACCCGGTTCACATGCGCGCCTTCACCACGCTGGGCGCGCTGCCGACGCCGATGGCGTTCAGCGAACTGATCCCGGCGCTGCAGCAGGGCACGGTGGACGGGCAGGAGAATCCCATCCCCGTCATCGTCTCGGCCAACCTCAATCAGGTGCAGAAGTTCCTGAGCCTGACGCGGCACGTCTATTCGCCGGCGGTGATGATCGGCAACCCGGCCTTCTGGAGCCGGCTGAACGCGGCCGACCGTGCCTCGTTCCAGCAGGCCGCGGCAGCCTGCGCCAAGGCCAACCGCGACAAGGTCTCGGCCGACGAGGTGGCGGGCGTCGATGAGCTCCGTCGGCGCGGCATGACGGTGCAGACCAGCGTCGATACCGCCGCTTTCCAGGCAGCGCTTGCACCGGCCTTCCAAGCCTATGCGCAGCAGTTCGATCCGGCCCTGATCCAGCGCATCCGCGACTTCAGCTCGTGATGCTTGGCCTTCGGGCCAGCTTGCTGGCCGTCGATCGGGTCACCACCGGGGTTGCGCTGGCCGCGGCCTGCGCCGCCCTGGTTGTGGCCGTTGGGGCGGGCGCCTGGCAGATCCTCACCCGCTTCCTGCTTGACCAGCCTAGCCCCTGGAGCGAGGCGCTGGTGCGCATCAGCCTGATCTGGATGGTGCTGCTGGGCCTGGCTGGCGCTGTGCGGCAAGGGACGCTGGTATCGATCGACGTCGCGCACCGACTGTCGCGTGGCGCACTTCGGCTGTTGCTTGAGCTGGTGGCGCTGCTGTCCACGGCGCTGTTCATGGGGGTGCTGTTCTGGTTTGGCTGGGCGATGGCCGAGCGCGTGCAGTTCCAGACCATGGCCGGGCTGGAGATCAGCATCGCCTGGGGCTACGCGGCGATCCCCGTGGGCGCCGCTTTCACGGTGGTGGGGGCGCTCGCGCACTTCCTCGATCGCCGGTCGGGGGAGCTGGATGCGGCGGTGTAGCGCAGCGGCGCACCGGGTAGCGCGGCCCACTCCCTGTCCCTACCCCGCTCACGTGGGAGAGGGGACCCTCCACGGATGGTGCCATACCGTCCCCTCTCCCGCGGAGCGGGGGAGGGGACGGTAT
>Ga0224723_1001195_pt1 | contig 16168 bp, 15 predicted proteins | sample Balambano_FR2_Me_FD_161647 | JGI IMG/M metagenome (GOLD analysis project Ga0224723, IMG submission 161647) | Freshwater sediment microbial communities from Lake Towuti, South Sulawesi, Indonesia - Balambano_FR2_MetaG | ecosystem: Environmental > Aquatic > Freshwater > Lake > Sediment | place...
ACCAACTCCGTCTTCCACACAAATGGCAATTGTTCGATAGCGGGAATAAGGTCGGGTGTGGTTTGCACGAGCACCCCATTGAACCACCGCGAGGTGAAGTAGACCTCTGCTCCCGCTGCGCGTACCTGGCCGACATAGCCGGGGTTTACCGGTATATCATCCAACGTTATCGGTATCTGAAACCGCACGCGTTTATCAATGGCTTTTGCAGATAGAAATTGCCCGGGCGCTGCCAAGGAGTACGGGCTGTTATTCTTATCTTTGAAGAAAACCATGTATCGGTTTACTTGCGCCTCGGCCGCAACGGTGTAGCACCAAACGCAAAGTAAAATTTTACAGGCCCTCATACGCATTCAACTCCATGGTGTAGCGCAAGCCGTTTTCTACAAATCTGCGCCCCAGGCAGGCGCTGCTGGTGCAAAACTCAAGATAGGTTATGTCGCGCTTCACCAGCCCCAAATTTACAGCGTACCACGACCTGCGTATGTCGGTGATAGTAATCACGTCCGGATCATTATTCTCAACCACTTCGGTCACCCTGTTTATTGTTTCTCCTGAGGTCAGCACCAACTCGGTATTTTCGCTTACTATGGTGTATATGTCGCAAGTAAAGTTCTGCCGATCGCCACAATCCTCAATCCCGCCAAGGGTGTTAAACGCATTTCCATTCCACGACTTATTAACTTCTACCGGAAGGGCCAATCGCACAAAGGCGATGTTTCCCTCTTGCACCACCACCTGGTTGGCATCGCTGCGCACTTGCCAGGTATCTGCCGGGCGCCACGCGCTCGCGGCCGATGGGCGAATGCTGCGCTGAAGAATATAATTGTAGCTGCCCGATTCATTGCGAAAAGAGTCAGTAACAACAATTTGCAGTTGATACCGGTAGAGCGTTTCAACATTTTGGCGAATGGCTACCGAATCCACATCGTAAACAAATACGGCACCTGTAATAAGAGGAAAGTACGGGGTGCCGACTGGTGTCAGCGCCAGCTCATCATACCGCTCACAAGCTCCGACTGCTACCGTCAGGCACGCAACTAACATCTTTCTTGGTGACCACTTCCCCATCCGAAAAACAAAGTTACCGGTAAATAAACAAACAACGCGCAGGTGGTTGCCATGTTTTAGCCCGACCGCCTATTTTTGCGGAATGTTGCGAACGCGAGTAAAAGTAGGTAATGTAACGCACCTGAGCGATGCGCGCTATTGCGCGGGCATGGGGGTAGATTTTTTAGGCTTCCCAATAGGTGCATCTGGTGGGCTGAGCCCCGAGCAGGTAAAGGAAATAGGCGGATGGATTTCCGGCCCGAAATTCTTTCTGGAACCCGATCGGGAACTGGCGGCAGAAGAATTGAACAGATACGGATTATCAACTATCCAAGTAAAGGCACATCAACTCATAACCGCTGCCAGGCTGGCAAACTGCAGTTTTATCGTAACCCTTGAACCACAACAATGGCACGAAGTTAAGAACACACTGGCGCACTTGCGCGTATTGTTTGTTGAATTAACTTTTTCCAAGGCACTACCCCCTGCCTTGTTAGAAGAGATCAAAACGAGTTACCCGGTGTATATTCTGGTGGAAAATAAGGAACAACTTGCCATTGCAAGCGACTGGCCGGTAGACGGTTTTTCTTTCACCGGATCGGGCGAGATAAAAACAGGACTTAAAGATTTCTCGGTACTGGCCTCCATGCTTGAGTCGCTGGAGACCGGCTAAGCGGCCGTTACGCGCCTGGGCGCAGCCGGTAGCGCCCCTCGCCTACTTTTGCAATCCAGTGGCCGCCCAGTTTGCCGGTGATATTTTCGAGGTAGGAGTCGATGGTTTTGTTAGACGAGAGCCACTCAGAGCCCCAGATGTTACTGAGCAGATTTTCGGAGGTGATGACCTTTCCGGGATTCTGCGCAAAGAAGAACAGCAGTTCCAGTTCGGGCTTAGAGAGCGCTATTTCGCGGTCTTTCACCACCGCTACGGCACGCCTGCGGTCTACCTTCAGCTTACCCGCAATGGCCTCTTGGTCGCGTTTGCGAATAACAAAATCGCGCTTGAGCACGTCCACCACTTTGTTAGTAAGGGCGCGCAGGCCCATAATTTTCTCGATGAAGTCATCACCACCGGTCTCGAGGGCAGCTTCCTGAAAATAAAATTCACTTCGGGCGGTAAGAAAAAAAATAACAGTGTCGCGGAAACGGTCCATCTCGCGTATCTGGCGGCACAGTTCAATGCCATTTGGGTGCGGCATCATGATGTCCAGAATAATCAGGTCGGGCCGAAAACTTACTACCGCGTCCAGCGCATTGCTGCTGTCGCTCACAGCCCTTACCCTGAAGCCTTCTTTTTCCAGGTTATATTGAAGCAAGTCAAGAATATCCTGATCATCGTCCACCGCCAATATTCGGTTGTGCTTACCCATTGCGGCAAAAAGGTAAGGGCAACGTATTATGGTAGCGTTATGCAGGAATTACTAAATCGGGGAAGCAAAAAAATCGGAGTTCTTGTGATGAAGATTGGAGCTTCCTCCGTACAAGTGTGCCGTGAATTTTCGTGATCTATTCACCGTACTTGTCCATCATCTTTTCCACAGCCTTGGCGGCTATGTCGGGGAATGAGATGTTGAGCGGCTTGCCTTCATCCAGCCACTTCTCGATTTTTTTCAACGAGCGCTTCTTCACTTTTTTCAACACCGGCACCTTCAGGTTTTTGAGCGCTGCGGCATTGCAGTGCTGCTCATACTGGCCTTTCATGGGCACAACCAGCAGTTTTTTGTTCAGGTGCAATACTTCGGCCGGTGTTTCGAAGCCGGCACCGCACAATACCCCCTGGCACGATACCACGCTTTCGATGAAATCGTGGCCGCTGATCGGATACACCGACACACGCCCCACATGGTATGCATTTTTTGTGTGTTTGGAGAAAATATGCCAGCGAACTTTCGGGAATTTTAGAAAGAGTGCCACAAGCTTTTTGTCGTCATAGGCGGGTAGGTACACGGTGTAGTGGTCGCCTTTTCTCGGCTTAAGTTCGCGTATGGCGCTGCGCACCACCGGTGTAAAAATATTCTTGTCGTACTCTTCAAAATGAAACCCGAAATACTTCTTAACGGGGGCATAGTTGCGAATGATCCACTCGCCAAACGGGTCAACAAATTTCGGGCGCGGAGAGTACTTTGAAAGCAAGGCCGCCTGATGACTGAGCGACACGATTGTTACTTCCTTCTTCTTGGCTGCCCATGCCGAGATGGGCTCAAAATCGTTTACGATCAGATCGTATTTCTCTACCGGAAATTCGTTGATCTCTTTTATTACATCACGCGAGCTGTTTTTCTGAAACGTTTTGTAAAAGTTGATGCCCCCGCTTTTGCCAAAATAGAAGCTCAGCCCCTTAGACTTATACTTTACGGGGTACGGCAGCACCACTTCGGCCTGGGCCCCGCTCACAAACAAATCCAGATCGCCATATTTTTTTAATTCAGGAATGATATCGACCGCGCGGCTGAGGTGACCATTGCCGGTGCCCTGAATAGCATAGAGAATTTTCATGCCTCAATTACCATGTTGATGGATGACGTTGAATACCCTGCCTTTGAAGTGCCCACCACATGCACGGGGTTGTGCCTGGCTTAGCGCTTGTTTAAAAACTCTGATACAAGGTCTTTAAATATTTCGTCATTATCCAACTTATTTCGGTAGCGCTTATTGATTTTAATGGATTGAGCGAACAAGTCATCGGCATAACGGTAGATGCGCCATGAGCCGTGGTTGTATTCCAACGCGGTAAGGTTTTCTACCCAATCGCCCGAATTGAGGTACATTACTTCGCCTTTGTCGGTTACGATACGTTTCATTTCGGGTTGATGAATGTGCCCGCATACGACATAGTCGTAACCATTGCTGATGGCAATTTCTGCTGCCGTCTTTTCAAAATCGTTGATAAATTTTACAGCCTGCTTCACGCTGTCTTTCACCTTTCGCGACAGCGATATTTTGCCACGACCCAGCAGGCGCAACAAGAAGTTCACAAACGTGTTGATAAGGATGAGTGTGTCGTAACCGATGGCGCCCAACTTGGCCAACCACTTGGAGTACTGCATTGTTACGTCAAACACATCACCATGAAAAATCCAGGCCCGCTTGCCTTGCAGGTTTACAACCTTCTTATTCTCAATCTGAAAGTTACCCAGCTTGGCGCCCTTAAATTTTCGCAGCATCTCATCGTGGTTGCCGGTCAGGTAAGTTACTTTTGTGCCCTTGGCCAGCGCGCCCGTAACCTGCTTAAGCACCTGCATGTGCGACTTGGGCCAGTAGCGCTTGCTGAACTGCCACATGTCGATGATATCGCCATTCAAAATCAGTCGTTTGGGCTTAATGGTCTTGAGGTAACGGAGCAGTTCTTCAGCATGGCAACCGTAGGTGCCCAGGTGTACATCCGATATGATTACAAGCTCAACTTCCCTTTTTTTTCTGCCCATCCGAAAGAATGAAATGATGAACGCCCTCTAAATTTTCAAAGGTACTGCCGGCAAGTTACCGGTGTATAAGTGAATGATTACCGCAATGTTAAGCCGCCTTAAATTTGAATCGCAGGTATTTGATTACCTCCCCTTTGGCTGCAAACATTTCTTCGTAGCGTGTTTTGATATCGAAGCACTCATGGCGCAGGTGCGATGTGTAGAGGTTGTACGTTAGCTGTAAGTCGTCTATATCATTGCGTAGAGCCAACTCCTCGAGCGTGTAATTGAACAGTGCGGTGTTGTCTGTTTTAAAGCGAAAGTAGCCGCCTGGCTTGAGTACATTTTTGTAGATGGCCATAAAGCGCGGGCTGGTAAGTCTCCTTTTAATATCGCGCTTGCGCGGGCGTGGGTCTGGAAACGTAAGCCATATCTCGTCCACCTCGGCAGCGTGAAAAAAACTTTCGAGATACAGAATCTGCGTGCGCAGAAAGGCCACGTTGGTCAGGTTTTGCTCTACGGCCCATGTGCTTCCTTTCCACAGCCGGTCGCCCTTCACGTCTACCCCCACAAAATTACGCTTCGGAAAGGCCCTCGCCAGGTTTACTGAGTATTCTCCGCGTCCGCAGGCCAGCTCCAGCGTAATGGGATTTGTATTTTTAAAGTACATCGCATGCCAATGTCCTTTTATCCGTGTATACAAATCTTTTCCCGGCTCAACCACATTATCACGTTCGGCAATGATGGCAAACCGCTTTAGCTTACTCTTCATAAATGATGGTCGCAAAGAACGAAAGAAAAACCAAGATGCAGGCAGTGTTGGCTATTATTGCAACACACGTTATCGGGTCGCGGCCGTTACAACTGTTCCAATTCCGCCACAACAAAGGTGCTACCTCCAACAAAAATCATATCCTCTTCTTCAGCCTGCTGGCGGGCGCGTGCCAATGCCTTGTTAACCGCGGGGCAAACCTCGCCCACTAACCCAAACGCACTGGCAGCGTTCGCCAATTCGGCTGCAGGCAGTGCCCGTGGCAACTGAGCCTGGCAAAAAACGTAATGAGCCTGGCGCGGCAACTCGGCCAACGATTTCGTAATGTCTTTGTCTTTCACCATTCCCACCACCATAAATAGTTTTTTGAAGCGCTGCTTTTTTATCTGGCTCACCACCTCGCGTAGGCCATCAGCATTATGACCGGTGTCGCAAACCACCAACGGCCGCGAGCCCAAAACTTGCCAGCGCCCTTTTAAGCCGGTGTTGAGTATTACGCGCTGCAGGCCGCGCGTCATGTTGTCATCGTGGATAGCCCAGCCCCTCGACCGGAGCACGTCCACCGTCATTAGTACACCCACCACATTTTTCTGCTGATAGGCGCCCAGCAGGGGGAAATCGCTGATTTTATGTTGCAGACTACCATGCCGATAAATGTCCAGCTCGCTGTCGCGCAGTGAGGCGGTGTAGACGTCTGACGCGAATGTCAATGGTGCCTTCCTTACCGTTGCGCACTCCTCAAAAACATGCTCAACTGCCGCTTGCCGCTCGCTGATAACTACAGGTATGTGGGGCTTAATAATGCCGGCCTTTTCACCGGCAATAGCCGGTAAGGTATCACCCAACAAGTCCATGTGATCCCAGCCAATATTCGTAATGAGCGACACCTCCGGGGTAATCACATTGGTTGAATCTAGCCTTCCGCCCAGCCCGGTTTCAATTACCGCTACATCAACCGCATGTTGCTCAAAGTAATGAAGAGCCATGGCTACCGTAAGTTCAAAAAAACTTGGCTGTATCTGTTTGATGGCGCTCTGCATGCGCTGCACAAAATCTGTTACAAACGCGGGCGCAACCGGTATTCCATCCATGCGGATGCGCTCGGTAAAGTGCCTGAGGTGTGGCGAAGTATAAAGTCCAGTCTTAAAACCTGCGTCTTGCAGAATGCTTGCCAACATATGCGAGCTGCTACCCTTGCCGTTGGTACCTGCTATGTGAACACATTTAAGCTTGGTTTGCGGGTTACCCAACACCTCGCAAAGCCGTAAGGTATTGGTAAGGTCTTTTTTGTAAGCTACCGCCCCCACCCGTTGAAACATGGGCAGTTGCCGGTACAAAAAATCGATCGCTTGCTGGTAATTGCTGATCATTAGGAGGGCTATCCTGAAAAACACAAGCGCGTGCCGCCTCACATTGGGCTGCACGCGCTTGGCGGCTTTGGTTTGTTATTTACCGAGTTTCAAAAACTTATAGCCTACAGATACCTGGATAACCTGGTTCTTGAAATTGACCGGGCTCGTTTTGGCCGTAGGATTCAACTCCACGTCCGATAACCCAATGACGTAACGGGCATCGAGCGTTAGCTTAAAGGGCAAATCCCACCCCGCGCCTACCACCACGGCCATATCCGACTTTCGATCGAGCAGGTCATCGGCACTTTTCGTGTCCGCTGTCTGTGTAGCTGTGTTAATCAGTTCCTGCGTGGAGAGAAAGCCAAACTGGGGGCCTAGCTGCACATTAAGCCCGGCCGCCAGGTAAAGTTTCAGCAGCACAGGCACCGTTATGTAGTCGAAGTTGGCCTCGTAATTGGTGTTGTCGAATGTGAACGTGCTGCCCTGTTTGGAGAACATGAGCTCCGGCTGAATGCCAAATTTTGTCAGCTTGATTAAGCCAAACAAGCCGGCATGGTACCCGGTTCGGTTCTCGATGTTCGAGGCTCCCGACTTAATGTCGAACTTGGCCAGGTTGAGGCCACCCTTCAGGCCGAGCGCTACCTGCGCCTGCGCGTTGGCCTGCTGCACATTGGCAACAGCCAAAATAACAATTGCGAAAACAAAAACTTTCTTCATGTGATGTGGTATTAAAACGTTGGTTAGTAAACGAAAATTACTCTTTATTTCTTGCTCAAATAAACTTGTAACCCCAATCTGAACAATAACCCTGCCGTAGTTGATCGGTTGTCGCTGTCACTGTCCCTGCTGCCTTGCGCCTGATATAACAGGAGGGGTTCAAGGGCAACCGTATTGTTGAGCATGTAGGCGTAGCCTGCCCCTACGGATAATTTCCGTAGACGCGCCTTGTCGGTAATCGTTACCGGGCCAGAAATCAGTTCAGTTTTGCTATTACCAACGCCTCCACTCAACTCGCCAAAAAAGCCTTCGTAGAAATAGTACCGGCCGAACAGTTCGAAATCGCTTGACACCGTTTTGGTCTCTGCTCCTCCTTTGAAGCTGCCGGAGGTGACATTGAACCCGAGGCCAACCGCTATGTTGTCGACTGCGAAGTAGCCCACGCGGGGCGTGAACGTGAAAGTGCTGATGCGGCTGGTGCTTGAACTATTGCCCACGGTTGTCGTTGTATTGGCCCGGTTTGCGGAAACAGCGCCCCCTGCGAGCATACTTCCCTGATTGAATTGCGCGTACAGAAAACTACAGGATAAAAGGCAATAAGCCAATAGACAAATCTTGGTTGTATTCATAGAGTTTTGTTTGGCCCGAAGATACGAAGCAAGGCATTATCCATGTATTAACAAAGCGCCATTCGATGGTGCGCGCTACGCGATGCCCAGTTCAGGTCTTTTGCCGTTAACCCCCCGGTAGAAGGCGAGCAGCGCATCCATATCGCGCTCAAAGTTGGCAGGCATCAGCGGTGCGCTGATGATGATCTGTTTCTTGGCAAAGTCAAAACCAACGGGGATGATGGGAATGCCAGCAGCTTTTGCGATGTAGTAAAATCCCGTGCGCAGCTTGCTTACCTTTTTGCGTGTGCCCTCTGGTGAGATGGCCAGAATAAACCGGTCGCTGGCGCGGATGCGTGCCGCTACCTGTTCTACCATGTCGTGCGATTGCGAGCGATCAACCGGTGTGCCACCCAACCACCTGAAAAACCAGCCGTAGGGAGCCCTGAATAAAGCGCTCTTTCCCAAAAATTTTGCGTGCTGCATGCGCAGTATACTGCGGGCCGCCAATCCTATAATGAAATCCCAATTGCTGGTGTGCGGGCCCACCGCCACCACATATTTTTTTAGATGCGGGGGAAACGTGCCCACAATTCGCCAACCTAACAGCCGGAATGCCAACAAGTAAAAAGGTCGCAGCATTATCCAACAAGCTTGTTCAGCAACTCATCGCTTACCAGGTGTGGCACAGTAACCTGCATCACTCGGCTATCTCTCATCTGCCGTTCTATTGTTTTGATCGATGCCTCGCTCCTGCCCCAGGCCCTGCGTGCGATACCATTGTACACATCAAAGTTCAACATACTTTCCAACCTGCGGTCAGCCTCGTGGCTGCCATCCAGCAGCAGGCCGAAGCCCCCGTTAATCACTTCTCCCCAACCTACACCGCCACCGTTGTGGATCGACACCCATGATGCACCCCGAAAGCTGTCGCCAATTACGTTATGTATAGCCATATCGGCTGTAAAGCGCGAACCGTCATAGATGTTGGAGGTTTCGCGATACGGGCTATCGGTACCCGATACATCATGATGGTCGCGGCCCAACACCACTGGCCCAACGTCACCCCTGCGCACTGCCTGGTTGAAGGCCTGGGCGATTTTTACCCGGCCTTCTGCATCAGCGTACAAGATGCGCGCCTTTGAACCCACCACCAGGTTGTTCTTTTTTGCCTCCGCAATCCACCGGATATTGTCGTTCAATTGATGGCGAATATCAGGGTGGGCGACTTTGAGCATTTCCTGCAGCGTGTGAAGCGCGAGCGAATCGGTATGATCTAAGTCTTGCGGCAGCCCCGAAGTACACACCCAACGGAACGGACCAAAACCATAATCGAAGCACATCGGCCCCATGATGTCCTGTACGTAAGACGGGTACCGGAAATCTATCTGGTTGGGCGCCATGATATCGGCTCCGGCCCGCGAGGCCTCTAGCAGAAACGCATTGCCGTAGTCGAAAAAATAAGTTCCTCTGGCTACGTGCCGATTGATAGCTGCCACATGCCTGCGCAGTGCCGCTTGCACCCGCTCTATGAAGCGCGCAGGCTCGGCCGCCATCAAGTGGTTTGCTTCCTCGAAAGGGGTGCCCACCGGGTAGTAACCACCTGCCCACGGATTGTGCAGCGAGGTCTGGTCTGATCCCAAATCCACATACACGCCCTCGCGGTCGAATGCCTCCCATACTTCTACTACATTTCCGTGGTAGGCAATCGACACAACTTCGTGGTAGGCTTTGGCACGCTGTACACGCGCTACCAGTTGAGGAATATCAGCTATTACTTCGTCTACCCAACCTTGTTCGTATCGTTTGCGCAGCGCCTGTTCATTTACTTCGGCTACAACAGTTATGCACCCGGCAATATTACCGGCTTTGGGCTGCGCACCACTCATGCCGCCCAGGCCCGAAGTAACAAACAGTTTGCCAGCAAGATTTTCGCCATGTTTTGATATGATACGCCCTGCGTTGAGCACCGTAATGGTGGTGCCGTGCACAATGCCCTGTGGCCCGATGTACATGTATGAGCCGGCCGTCATCTGGCCGTATTGCGTTACGCCCAACGCATTAAAACGCTCCCAATCGTCCGGCTTTGAATAGTTGGGGATCATCATGCCGTTGGTTACCACTACCCGGGGCGCTTCTGGCGATGACGGAAACACGCCCAGCGGGTGCCCCGAATACATGTGTAACGTTTGATGATCTGTGATGTTGGCCAGATACTGCATGGTGAGGCGGTACTGCGCCCAGTTTTGAAACACAGCGCCATTGCCTCCGTAGGTTATTAGCTCGTGCGGGTGTTGCGCCACAGCCGGATCAAGGTTGTTTTGAATCATCAGCATGATGGCTGCCGCCTGCTTACTTTTAGCCGGATAGGCATCGATGCTGCGCGCGTGCATTTCGTATGCCGGCCTGAAGCGATACATGTAAATGCGGCCATAGTCGCTTAGCTCACGATAGAATTCATGAGCGAGCACCGCATGGTGGGCAGGCGAAAAATAGCGCAAGGCGTTGCGCACCGCCAGCTTCTTTTCTTCAGCCGACAGGATGTCTTTTCGCCTGGGGGCGTGGCTCACGGTGTGATCGTACGGCTGCTGATCAGGTAACTGCGCGGGAATGCCCTCGGCTACCTGTTCTTGAAAACTTGTGTGGGTGGCTATCGTCATGCGCGTGCTTCGCTGAAGTTCTCGATGCGGTAGTTTTCTTTAGTATAGCGATAGGCGAGGTCAAAAATTTCTTGCGCTTTGCCTATCTCAAAGCTTCCGTAGCGACCCAGGCCCGGGGGCTCAATCACTACATGGCTCATGCCCTTGCTCACCAATGTATTGGCATTGATGGCCATGAGTAAACTGCGTTCAATTACTGCCCGGATACTCTTTGGGTCGAACTCTTTGGGTATCTGGTTGCAGTGCGAGGCAATGATGAGATCACAAACACCCACCAGCGGTTTTACCGGCAGGTTCTCAAACACGCCCCCGTCTATATACAACCCACCATTGATGGACTGGGGTGCAAACACAGCCGGTATACTGCACGAGGCCATTACTGCCGGCACCAGGTCGCCCTCAGAAAAATAGTGTACCTCGCCTTTCCGTATTTCGGTGGCGGCAACAACGAGCGGCTTCTTCAGTCGTTCAAATTTATTTTCGGGCATGTACTTTAACAGTAGTTCGCGCATGCCATCCATAGTTAATAAGCCTGACCATGTCCAGGCGGGCCGCACCGACTTAAAAATGGTTACCTGTTGAATGACTTCAAGAATTTGCCTGGGCTTGTAGCCATACGCATACATGGCGCCTACAATTGAGCCAGCGCTGGTGCCCGCCACGTGGTTGATGTCAATACCGAGCTCATCTAACGCCTGCAACACACCGATGTGGGCTACGCCCCGGGCGCCTCCTCCGGACAATGCTATACCAATTTTCATTTTATTACCCAAGTTCAGAGAGTGGAAACACGCTGTCAAGGCGAACACCCTTATCGGTATGCTTTACAGTGCAACATTCGTTTACCGGGTCATGCTCAAGAAACAGCACGTATTGCAAGTCGGCTGCCTCTTGCAGAAACTTTTGTTTTTCCTCTAACGTAAGCAGTGGCCTCGTGTCATAACCCATTATGTACGGCAGAGGGATGTGACCGACCGAGGGCAGCAAATCGGCCATGTAGCAAATAGTGCGGCCTTTGTAGTTGATTTTAGGAATCATCATTTTGTCGGTGTGGCCTGAGGCATAAAAAACACTGGCGAACGACAGAGCCGCGGTATCATCAGCCGCGACAAATTTTAACTGGCCACTCGCCTGCATAGGTAAAATATTTTCAGTGAGAAATGAAGCCTTCTCACGCGCATTGGGCGTGGTGGCCCATTGCCAATGGCTTTCGTTACTCCAGTAGGTGGCATTCGGAAAAGTGAGCGACAATTTGCCCGCCTGGTAGCGCACGCCTCCGCCACAATGGTCGAAGTGCAGGTGGGTAAGAAACATATCCGTTACATCCGGTTCAGCGAAGCCTACCTGCCGCAAAGATTTACCAAGGTTGTCATCGCCATGCAGGTAATAGTGGCTCATGAATTTTGCATCTTGTTTGTCGCCAATGCCATTGTCGATTAGGGTTAGCCGGTTGCCATCTTCCACCAGCAAGCATCGCATGGCCCAGGTGCACAGGTTATTGGTGTCAGCCGGGTTGGTTTTATTCCAGATGGACTTGGGTACTACGCCAAACATGGCGCCTCCGTCAAGTTTAAAAAACCCGGTGTTGATAACGTGTAGTTTCATAAAGGAAAGAAAGTTGCACATTCACTGTGAGAAAATCAAAGACTCGCGCTGCTGACGAGCTTGTTATCTCCCAACCGTTATGGTGCTTCACGCGGAGATAGGAACTGCACGAGCAGGGCAACGGTTATTACGGCTACGCAGCCTATGATGTTGTAAAGCAAAAAGGCAACAGAGGTAAAAAAATAGCAATACAAAATCATCAGTTCGCCCACGATGGCGCCAATAAAAATTGCCCGCGACTTGATATAGGGTATGTAGAAGGCGCTTAAAAATATACCCAGTATGGTTCCGTAAAAGAGTGACCCAATAATATTGACAAATTGGATCAGGTTCTCGGCCTGGTTGGCGATGGAGGCAAATACCATGGCGATCACGGCCCACAAAGCGGTAAACAGTTTGGAGGCAAACACATAGTGCGCATCAGAGTCGCGTGGCCGGATGGAGCGCTTGTAAATGTCGACCGAAGTAGTGGATGCCAGGGCGTTAAGCTCGGAAGCGGTAGACGACATGGCCGCAGAGAACACAACCGCCAACAACAACCCGATCAAGCCGTGCGGCAGGTGGTTCATCACAAAGTTGATGAACACGTAGTCTTTGTCCTGTACGTTGGCCTTGGCGTTCATTGATGTGATCATAGCCTTCGCCTGGTTTCGCAGTTCCTTTTCTTTTGCGTGCAGCGTGTGCCATTGCCTGGCAGCGCCATCTTGCGCACCATTTTCAGGCAGTGCAAACGCGAGCGCATATTGCCGCCTGGCGCCAAACAGCGAATCATATTGGCTTTGAAGCGCTGCCCACTGAGCGGGTGCCTGCTGTTGCGCCTGCCTCGCTAGAGAAGGGTTGTGCAGCAGGGGTGCCTGATGAAACTGATAAAACAAGAACACGAGCACGCCAATGTAAAGTATGATAAACTGCATGGGTATCTTAAGCAGGCCATTGAAAATGAGCCCGAGGCGGCTCTCGGCAATCGAACTGCCCGCCAGGTAGCGGCCCACCTGGCTTTGGTCTGCCCCGAAGTAAGACAAGAAGAGAAACAAACCACCGATCAGGCCCGACCAGATGTTGTAACGATCAGTCAGGTCGAAGTTGAGGTTAATGAGATTGAGCTTGCCCATTTGGCCGGCAAGTTGAAAGGTATCGCTAAACCCAACCCCCTGTGGCAACGAATAAAAAGCAATGGCGCCTGCCGTGATCATGCCGGCCATAATGATAGTGAGTTGATATTTTTGGGTAAGGCTAACCGCCCTTGTGCCACCCGTGACAGTATATATCATTACTAAAACCCCGATGAGCACCGTGGTAACGTTGATGTTCCAGTCGAGTATGGTTGAAAGGATGAGCGAGGGCGCGTAGATGGTAATGCCCACCGAAAGGCCGCGCAGCATAAGAAAAAAAAAGGCAGCCAGCGAGCGCACGTGTACATTAAAGCGCGTTTCCAGATACTCGTAGGCCGTAAACACTTTTAATTTATGATAAAGCGGCACAGCCGTAATGCTGAGAATGACCATGGCCAGCGGCAGGCCAAAGTAAAACTGCAGAAAGCGCATGCCATCTTCGTACGCCTGCCCGGGCGTAGACAGAAACGTGATGGCGCTCGCCTGCGTGGCCATGATGGAGAGGCACACCGTCCACCATGGCATGCTGTTGTTGCCCAGCAGGTAGCCCTGCATGTTGGTGGCGCCACGCGTTTTCCAAACACCGTAGACCACAATCAGCGCCAAAGTGCCGAACAGCACCAGCCAATCGAGGGTGCTCATGAAAAGGAGGTCATCAAATAATAGTATGCAATAATCTGGATCGCCAGAAACAACATCACCAGCCAGTACCAGCCGCTCCAGCGTGCAAATACGGGGGGTCGCTCGTCACCCTCGGTCATTTCTTTGCCGCTTTAACTTTGGCTGCCGCTACTTTTTGCGATTTGCCGAGTGACATGATGTTGGCAAAAAGGCGGTAAGCCCCGGATACACCTTCTGGCAATTGCCGGAAAAACGAAAGCCCGGTATAAACGTAATGCCCTTCGCCATATTTGGCTACCAACAGGCCACCCTTGCGTTCGGGTTCGCCCGTATCATGCATGGATAGAATGGGCTCAAAGGCAGCATCCCATTGTGCCGGAAAGTACAGGCCTCGCTCCTGCACCCATCCGTCAAAATCAGCGGCAGTCAACTTATTGGGGCCATTCAAAACAGGGTGCTCAGGTTTTAAGATTTGCACCTCGCTGTTCTCCTCGGTTACGCGGTCGCGCGAGAGTGTGAGTGAAAAAGGCGCAATTTTGTCGAGATCGATTTCCAGATCAAAGTTGTTGTTGTACTGCACAACCATGGTGCCGCCTGCTTTCACAAATTCATGCAGGGCAGGCATAAAATAGCGGATGCGTTCGTTGGTATTCAGCGCGCGCACGCCCAACACCACTGCATCAACCCGCCTGAGGTTTTCGGGTGTCACTTCTTCGTTTTTCATTTCCCAAACCTCATAGCCCAGGTTACGCAGGGCTGCGGGAATATCATCGCCTGCGCCCCTGATATACGCCACCAGGTTGCCTTCTTTTTTCATTTCAACAAATACAGCCTTGCCGGCTGCAGGCAGCAACAGCGTTTGTGTGGGTATGTGGTCGTACGATATGGTCTGCAACGACCGGCTGTGCCGGGTGTTGGCGATGGCCGCCAGCCCGCGCCACTCAAACACACCGTTGGCGCCTGACGGCAACACTTTAAACGTGTAGGTAGACTCATCGCCACGCTTGTTCAACGTGAATTCAATCTGAGCGGGCTCACTTCGCCAGCCGGCCGGCAATTGCAACGATAGCGTGCCGCGCTGTGTTTTTTCGGAATATGAGCGCACTGTGAGTGATACATTTTGCGGCTGCTGTGCCCCGAACACCACCACCTGCGAAATAGGCTTGACCGTTACAGGCGGCACAATTTCGAAGGGGCGCCCTAGTTCACCTTTTACCGGGTCAGTCCACTTGTACACCACGGGCACTTCCAGTCGTAGCAGTTCGCCTGCCAATGTAAGTTCAAGGGTAATTTGTGCCGCTGGCGGGTTTTCAGGCCTGCCTATCTGGTGCGGATCACTTACGGTAAATAGCCCCAAGCCATGTGGTTCGCGCAGCCAGTAGGGTGTGGAATAGGCGGCCGTGGGGGCGAGCCTCTTTTTCAACTTTAACGCAGTGAGTTTGTTCAGCCCAATGTCGATGGTTACCGCGCTGTCTAAGCTAAGTACGGGCGACTGCATGCGCTTCACCATCACCGGCACCGTTGAGCGGTTCACCAACTCAAACGACAGCACAACGCTTTCGCCTGGCACCGCATAAAACTGGTCGGCCGCCACCTCGGCAAACAGTCCAAGGCAATCTTTTATCAAGCGCTCCGTTTCGGCCAGCTTGCGCGTACGCCATACACCAGGCTCTAATTTTTGAATCTCGTTTCGGATGGCGATGAGCAATGGTATACTACGGTCGGGCTGCTCGTCAGAAAACTCACGCAAGGCCTGCGCCACGAGCGGCTGTATTTTTTCGCCCCCTTTTACTCGAGTCCACGTAGTGTTCACCCCGTCAAAAATATCTTTTGTTGGTTTGTCGCCCTTGTTAAACTCGAAGAACTCGGACGCATCACCCCTGCGCCCGGGCGAGCCAAAACCCTGGCTTTTATGCTGTGTTCGGCTCTCGGCCGCAATCTCGGATGACGACTTACCCAACAAGGTGTTATATGAGCCCACGTTCAGCGCCACCACTCCGGGCACATTTTCGTTGATCGACTGATTCCACCACCGGCCCGTGTTGGTAAGCATGCGTACCGGCTGCCAGGGTTGCAGGCCTGCTGATAGCTCAGGATAGGCGTTAGCTTTTCCCGAAAGGTCGAATGCCTCTGCCGCAAGCACAGCGGAGGCCGTATGGTGGCCGTGACCCGCACGCTCATCGGGCGGAAAGCGGGCGATGACAACATCAGGCTGATACTTCCGGAACACCCTCACCACATCGCTTAAAATTTCTTGTTTACCCCAGGTT
>Ga0224723_1001196_pt1 | contig 16167 bp, 17 predicted proteins | sample Balambano_FR2_Me_FD_161647 | JGI IMG/M metagenome (GOLD analysis project Ga0224723, IMG submission 161647) | Freshwater sediment microbial communities from Lake Towuti, South Sulawesi, Indonesia - Balambano_FR2_MetaG | ecosystem: Environmental > Aquatic > Freshwater > Lake > Sediment | place...
GACCGCCAGGGCGCATATAGCTTCCCATCATCCGCTGCCCACTGAGCATCTCAAACATGTCGAGGATCATTTCGCGCTCACGGAAGCAGTACAGGAATACGCTCATCGCGCCGAGATCAAGCGCATGGGTTCCAAGCCAGACCAGATGGCTGTTCAATCGGGTAAGTTCCAGGCAAATCACACGGATCACCTGCGCCCGTTCCGGCACATCAATATCGCCGAGCTTCTCAATTGCCATGCAGAACACGGCGTTATTGCTCATCGGCGCAAGGTAATCAATCCGATCCGTGAGCGTAACGGCTTTTTCGTAGGACTTCGATTCAATGTTCTTCTCGATACCCGTATGCAAATAGCCGACATCGGGCAGACAGGTGATGATCTCCTCGCCGTCGAGTTCGAGCAGCAGGCGTAGTACGCCATGCGTACTCGGGTGGTGCGGCCCGAGATTGAGCAGCATGGTTTCACCCGTCAGAGCGCGATCCGAAACCAGCCCACGCAGTTCTTCCAGGCTGCCTTCCCACGTCTGCTTCTGACCAAGTGCCTGTTCGGTTTCGACGGGAATATCCAGCGATAAATTTGGACCCTTCGTCGCCATTGTCGCCATTCTAATTCTCCACCACTACTCTTCAGCGTAGGGCTTGTGCTTGTTGATGTCATCCACGTTGAACGAGAACATCACCGTTTCATACCCCAGCGGATAATCGCGGCGGTGCGGGTTCCCTTCCCAGTCTTCCGGCATGAGGACGCGGCGCATATTTTGATGCCCTTCAAAGCGAATGCCCATCATGTCGAAGATTTCGCGTTCCAGCCAATTCGCCGCAGCCCACACGCCGGTCATGGTCGGTACAATCGGGCTGTCTTCATTGACATAGGTTTTAACGCGAATACGACGCCCATAAAGCATCGAAAACAGGTGATAGCTCACAGCAAAACGCTCCGGGCGAGCGCCGTAATCGCCATAGCCGAGTTTCAGGTCGAAATAATCCACTGCGCTGATGTCAGACAGATAGTTGTAGACCAGCCCTTTAGTGGTTTCCAGAAAGCGCACCGCCGTGACGACATTCGCAGGCGCGACAATCAGCGTGATCTCGCCGCGAAATTCATGCCGATCCAGCAGAACATCAGGCAGGTTTTCAGTCATTGCGGCAATCGGATCAAGGGCATCAGGAATATACATAACGGTTTATCCTCGTTGATTAACGAGCGCCTTCCACAACCCAATCCTTGAGGCGTTCACCCTTAATCTTCTCTTGCAGCATCAGAATCCCGTGAATCAATTGTTCAGGGCGCGGCGGGCAGCCTGCGACATACACATCCACCGGAACGATTTCATCCACCCCTTGTACGACGGCGTAATTGTTATACACGCCACCGCACGAAGCGCAGTCCCCCATCGCAATTACGTAACGCGGTGCCGCCATCTGATCGTACAACTGACGAATAACGGGTGCCATTTTGCGCGTCACCCGCCCAGCCACGATGATGAGATCGCTCTGGCGCGGGCTGGCGCGGTTCAGTTCCATGCCAAAGCGCGAAAGATCATAATTCGAGGCTTGGGTACTCATCATTTCAATCGCGCAGCACGCCAACCCGAACAGAAGCGGCCACATCGCGCCATTTCGCGCCCAGTTCACCGCTGTATCCAACGTCGTTGTGACGACGCCAAGATCGCCGAGTTTTGAGGAAACTACTCCCATTCCAGCGCTCCTATCTTCCATTCATAGATCAGACCGATGGTGAGGATAGCAATAAAGACGCCCATCGTGATGAGCGCATACAAACCCATCTCGCGGAACACCACCGCCCACGGCAGGAAAAAGACGACTTCAATATCGAAAAGGATGAACAGTACGGCGATCAAATAGAAACGAATGGAATAACGCCGCGTGGCGGGACCAATCGGCTTCATGCCGCTTTCATACGGCGCAACCTTGCGCGAAGTCGGCTTGAAGGGTCCGAATAGCCGTGAAATGACCGAGATAATCACGGTGACGGCGATGGCAATGAAGAGCAGCACCGCAATCGGCGCAAATTCGTTTAACGCCATAAGTTGAACCTACCCTGAGCAAGAAAATGATTGTTCAAAATGGATCAATCTCTCTCAGGTAAGTATATCCTAACGGATTTTAGGAGTCAACTTGGCGAAACGCGACCTACCAGGGAACGTCAACCATTGCTGACAATTATTAATCCAACCAATATCACGGGAATCAGGATACAACACAAACATTGCAGAACGGGTCCACCAACCGAGCCTACGGCATTCCAGATACTCAGGATTACGCTTAGAATCGCGGTAAGAACCGTGCCGAGAAAACTCAATATCTGGGCAAACCAACCTTGAGATGATTGACTTGCATCAGGGAAAGCAATCGGAAGTGGCGCAATTGTTGGCATCTCGGTAGGCGTGGGTGCTTCTGACGGACTCCCTTCAAGAGGGGTTCCAAGCGCAACCTGTGTCAAAAGCGATTCCGTCAGCGTTTGAATGTCAGGCGTGTCTGTTGGGGTATGGTCACCTGCAATAGCGGTCAGGCTTAAGCGAACATTTGCCCGCACAGTTTCGTCCAACTGTGTGGGATTTAAGGGCAGCGCAGGCGAAGGGCGCAACGCCAACCCGATCAGGACGATAAGCGGCATTGCAATCAGTAGAAAAATGGAGAAATAGCGAAATACGAGGCTCACATTCGGATGTGCAAAAGACTTACGGAGTCGTGGCTTCATTGTGATTTTCTAATGAAAACGCCGTAGGGAAACCCTACGGCGCGAGTTAATCAGCGAAAATTTTCAGGTAGCAACCTCTGGTAGTTCACCCAGCGACACCGTTTCGTCGTGAATCAGCATCGCCCGTCCACGCAGCAGCACCAGCAACCCGGCTACAATGGCAAATAATGCGGCGATCTGTACACGCGGGGGAAGATAGCGCACACGTTCCAGAACGGTATACTGCTCCCCCGCCAGATCATGTTGGACTCGCGCCAGATACCGCCGCGATGGGCGCACCCGAACGTAGGACTTATTCAATGCCCGAATCAACGGGATAAATGATTCCATCTCACGGCGGCGAGTCGGCGGAACAAGCGATGTGCCGTTACCGCCCGACAATATTGCATCGGTGACAGCGGTGATCAGCGTTTCCAGATCGGTATTCGGCGTAAAACTCATGATAGAAATGTGCCTCGCTCAGGCTGTTCATCAGCCTCAATAATGTCGCCGCGTTCGAGTTCTTCGCGCAGCGCTAATAACGTGCGATGATATAAAGACTTGATCGCCCCCTCGGTGCGTTCCATGATTGCCCCGATTTCGGCGTTGGATAAATGCTCAACAAACTTGAGCGTCAATAACTGCTGGCGATCTTCCGGCAAACGGCGGATCGCCTGTAGAAGTGCTTCGCGCTCCTGCTTTTCTTCCGCCTGTCGTTCCGGAATCTCTGACGACAGCGAACCCGCGACATAATCATCTAACGGGATGATCTTGCGCCGTCCATGATCCCGATGCCAGTTGGCGACAAGGTTATGGGCGATGCGATACAACCACGCCTGAAACGGGACACCGCGATCCGTATAGGTATTGATATGCCCCATCGCCCGAAAAAAGACCCGTGCCGTTAAATCCTCGGCGTCGTGGACGTTGCCCGTGCGATAGTACACATAATTATAAATCTTTTCGACGTAGCGTTCGTAAAGCTCTCCAAACGCCTCCTTGTCGTCCATCTTGGCGAGATCAACGAGGTCGTTATCTTCAAGGCGCTTGTATTGAGGCTTTCTGACGCGCTCTTGCAACCGTTTACGTATGTTTATCATGCCTATACTAACCCTCTCGGAATTGAATGGTTGCGTTATAATCAGCGCGGCTTATTCGCCTTCTTATGTTCCTTTACGCAAACGGACCGCTTCATGACTCAACCGCTTAGTTTTCAACAGATTATGATGAAACTGCACGAGTTCTGGCAGAGTCAGAACTGCGTGATCTGGCAACCCTATAACATACAGGTCGGCGCGGGTACAGGCAATCCGGCAACGCTGCTCAAAGTGCTGGGACCCGAACCGTGGCGCGTCGCCTATGTCGAGCCGAGCGTTCGCCCCGACGATGGGCGCTATGGCGATAACCCAAACCGTATGCAGTATTACTACCAGTATCAGGTCATCCTCAAACCTGATCCGGGCGACCCACAGGAAATGTATCTGCGCTCCCTCGAAGCCATCGGTATTAACAGCCGTGAACATGACATCCGCTTTGTTGAGGATAACTGGGAAAGCCCCGCGCTCGGCGCATGGGGTCTTGGCTGGGAAGTCTGGCTTGACGGGCAGGAAATCACGCAGTTCACGTATTTTCAGCAGGCAGGCGGCATTGAACTCAACCCCGTCGCCGTCGAAATCACTTACGGTCTGGAGCGAATCGCCCTGCCCCTGCAAGGCAAGGATTCGGTCTGGAACATCAACTGGCTTGGCGACGACATGCAAAGCCTGCTCTATGGCGATGTGCTGTTGCGGAGTGAGATCGAACACTGCACCTATTATTTTGAAGTCGCTGATGTCACGGGCTTGAAAACAACGTTTGATATTTACGAAGCGGAAAGCAAACGCGCACTTGAGGCGGGGCTAGTTATCCCGTCATATGACTATGTGCTGAAATGCAGCCATCTTTTCAACGTGCTGGATGCGCGTGGGGCAATTGGCGTGACCGAACGCGCCAGCTTTTTCCGCCGTATGCGCGATATGACCCGCCGTGTGGCAAAATCTTATTCGGAGCAGCGCCAGCAAATGGAATATCCGCTGGATAAGCTGAATGCGCTGTGGAGTGTCTCGCCCGCGCAGCCAGTCAAAGATGAAACGCCTGCTCCCACCACACCCGCCGATTTCCTGTTGGAGATCGGTGTCGAAGAACTGCCCGCCGATGATGTGACGGCTGCACTGGTACAGTTACGCGCCGCCGCGCCGAAGCTGCTAGAGAATCTGCGCCTCGATCATGAAGGCGTTGAGGTGTTCGCCACGCCACGCCGCCTCGTCATCAGCGCGAAAAATGTCGCGCCAGATCAGGCAGATCGGCAGGTTGCGACGAAAGGTCCAAGCGCGGATCGCGCTTACGATGCCGATGGCAAGCCGACCCAAGCCGCGATTGGCTTTGCGCGGGGCAAAGGTATCGCTGTTGAAGACCTGAAAATCGAAGAATTGGATGGCGGGCGTTATGTCGTCGCGCATATCACGGAAACGGGTCGCCCTGCGATGGATGCGCTTGCTGATGCCCTACCATACGTGATCGCCGGAATCAAATTCGGCAAGTCCATGCGCTGGAATGCCAGCGGAATCGCCTTTTCGCGCCCGATTCGCTGGATCGTCGCTTTGCTTGGCGAGGCGGTCATCCCGTTCAGTTACGCAGGCGTTCACAGTGGGCGAATTACACGCGGTTTGCGCCCCTACGGGTCGCTTGAACAGGAGGTACGAACCAGCGGCGCTTACTTTGATATCCTCAAGAATCAGGGCGTGATCCTCGACTATGAAGCGCGGCGCACCGCGATCACCGCGCAGATTATCGCGTTAGCGCAGGAGATCGGCGGGCGCATTCACAAGGATGAGTCGCTGCTCGATGAAGTGACCAATCTGGTTGAATCCCCTACCGCACTGATCGGCACGTTTGAACAAAAATATCTTGAACTGCCGCGAGATGTGCTGGTCACAGTGATGAAAAACAAGCAGCGTTACTTTGCCGTTGAAGACGCGAAAGGGGCGCTCATGCCCTACTTTATCGCCGTCCGTAATGGTGACAGCGATCATCTTGATAAAGTCACGCATGGCAATGAACAGGTGCTACGCGCCCGTTTCAGCGACGCCTCGTATTTCTTCGCGCAGGACACGCAGAAAACGCTCATGGAGTTTCTCCCGCGCCTGTCCACGCTGACGTTTCAGGAAAAACTCGGTTCCATGCTGGATAAGAACCAGCGTATCGCGGCTATCACCGAGTCGCTTGGCACGCTTTTGGGTTTAAGCAATGGCGAAATTACGATTGCAAAACAGGCGGCGGCGATCCTCAAGGCGGACCTCGCAACGCAGATAGTCGTCGAGATGACCTCGCTGCAAGGCGCAATGGGACGCGAGTACGCCCTTCGGGAAGGTCAGCCTCCCGAAGTCGCCAGCGCGATTTTTGAACACTGGCTGCCGCGCAATGCCGACGACATTTTGCCTGCCAGTAACGCTGGAGCGCTCCTCTCACTGGCGGATCGGCTGGACAGCCTGACTGGGTTATTCGCCGCCGGGCTTGCACCGCAGTCCAACGCCGATCCGTATGGCTTGCGCCGCGCCGCGTTAGGCATTGTTCAGATCGTCTCGGCGAAGAAACTGGATGTGGACTTATCGAAGGTGATTGCGACGGCAGCGGACGCGCAACCGATCCCCGTTTCGCCCGAATTGCAGGCGCAAGTGCTCGAATTTATCGGTGGGCGCTTACGCTCATGGCTGGAAGAACAGAACTGGCAGGCGGATGTCCTTGCGGCGGTGCTGGCGGAACAGAGTGCCAATCCATCCCGTGCGGTGAATGGCATCGAAGAACTCACAACGTGGGTTAAACGCGAGGACTGGCAGGCACTGCTCGACGGCTTTGCCCGCTGTGTGCGTATCACCCGCGCAGAAGCGCAGCAGTATACGATCAACAAGTCGCTTTTGACCGAAGACGCGGAACGCCAACTTTATGCCGCCTATGAGAAAGCCAGCCACGCATTGCCTGCCGACGGCAACGTGGATGCTTTCCTTACGACTTTCGCGCCCATGCTGCCCGCGATCACCCGCTTTTTTGATGATGTACTGGTGAATGCGGATGATGTAGCCGTGCGCCAAAACCGACTCGCATTATTGCAGGCGATCAGCGCCATGCAGCGGGGGCGTGCGGATCTGAGTTATATGAGTGGATTTTGATGCGCGTCATCACCTTCGACAAAGACGGTTTCAAAACGCAGGACAGCCCCGATCTTCCGGCTTTACTGGCAGTAGAAGGTCAGGGGGTGTGGGTGGATATGGTCGGTCCTGACCATGACGATCTGCGCGTGATGCGCGAGGTATTCAAGTTCCATCCCCTCACCATTGAAGACACGACCAACCGCCGCCAGCGTCCGAAGGTCGAGGAGTATGGCGAGTTTCTCTTTTCCATCTTTAATCCGCTGGAGAAGAAGGGCAACGATATTGAGTTCCGCGAATTGGATGTCTTCCTCGGTCAGAACTTTATCGTCACCGTTCACCAGCAGTTTGAACCGCTGATCGATCTGGCGCTGCATTCCTGCACGAATCGCGCCAACTACGGCGAAACCATCAGCGGCGGCTATATTTTGTATGTGCTGGTGGATATGATTGTCGACTCGTATTTTCCGGCGCTGGATGCGCTTGAGGATGATCTCGACAAAATGAGCGATCAGGTCGTTACCAATCCTAATCACAAATATCTGCAACGAATGTTCGAGATCAAGCGCATGCTCGCCGAGTTCACCCGCGTGGTCGGCAACCAGCGCGACATGTTCCATGTCATCACCCGTGATAACAGTCATCGCCTGCAAAGTGGATCGCTGGAATACTATTTCCGCGATGTGTACGATCATCTGCTCCGCACCAATGACCTGATCAATACCATTCGGGATACGCTCATGGGCGTGGTTGACCTGTATTTTTCGGCGCAGTCCAACAAACTGAATATCGTCGTGCAGCGGCTGACGTTCGTGACGATTGCCATCGGTATCTTTACGGTCATCAGCGGCTTTTATGGCATGAATTTCCTGCACACATTTCCGCCATTTTCATCTGAATGGGGCGTACCGTTCGTGCTGGTTCTGATGGGCATTGCCGCGCTCGTCATCATCTATTTTCGCAAGCGCAGTGAAGAAGATTAGCTGCGTTATCGCGCTGTCGACAATTTCCCCAACCGCTGCATAACGAATGCCTTTTCGTGCATATCGAGAATGTCCTGCACCACCAGTTCGCGGTTCTGCGCGTGCTGAAACACCGTATCCGCCCCTACGCTGAATAAATAATGCGTCCCTGCAACGACGCGAATATTGGCAGCGGGAAATTCCAGATCGCTCAGAAAATCCATCATCGGCAGAAGCCCCACCAGCGGGTCGCGATGCCCAAGCACAATCCGAAACAGGTCAAAACGGCGCGGGATTTCGCGGTTGTTGAGTAATCCCATTGCCGTAAACGTCGCCGCCGTAATGCCACGCGGCGTCTCTTTATACTGGATGGAATGTGCCTCGCGCACGAACGGGCTGCTGCCCGCGCACAGCGACTCGATAATCTGTGGCTTAAGCGCACGCTCGAAAATTTCAAACACATGCACACGGTTGACCAGCGAAATGCCAATGCCGAGCGTCGTATAAAAGACTTTCTTCACCTCATCCTCAAGCAGCAACGCGGGGGCGATTGCCAGCCGTGTTTCCTGCCCTGCCGTCCACTTCATGGGGTTCAGATAAAACAAAGATGCGCCGCCCATGCTGTGACCGACAAAATTCATGACACGCGGGAGGCGCGGCTCGGCGGGTGTCCTTAATCCAAGCAGATCGATCAGCGATTCGATGGCTCGCATTGCGGCGGGCGGATTGCAGGAGTCCAGTGACGGCGTTTCGTCCGTGAATTTCGCCTCGCCAAAACCATTATAGTCAAATGATATAGAAATGAGGCGGTGGTTACTCGCCGCGACCAGTCCGGGCAGATTCTCCCAGATCGTGTAGTTGCCCGTCCAGCCATGCAGAAAAATGACCCAACCCTGAGCGCTGCCAGCACGTTCGCTGAGATCATCCGTGCCGCCTGACCAAGTCACTTCCCACGTATAATCCACCGTCCCCGTTTCCCAGAGCAGGCGATTGACGACTTCGGGCGATAACTGATTTTTTGCGACAAGATCGCTCAAGCGAAAAAAGGCACTGGTTGTCCCTGGCACCGCACCCTCGAAAGTAGCAACAGGGCTATTGAGCCAGTGGAGGGGATGTGAAGCGCTCTCATTCATGGTGATTTTCCACCAAATATGTTTAGTTCATCAGAATTTTACGCCAATTCGCTTATTTGAAAGCAGCGGCTTACGTTTCACAATTGTGGAGAGGAAGTTAACTCTCCTTCGCTTGTTCTTCTGATTTACTGACCGCCTCTGGATCAAGCACTTTCTCCAGCATATCAACATCCGTTGGTGTGATCATGGCTTGCAATTCCCTGTCTTTTGAGACATCAACGCCGTGCTTTTCCAGAAGCAGGCTGACCATTTGCAGTAACTTTGTCATTTCCTCTTCGGCGATCATGTTGACCTGCAAATCCACTTCCTGTCGTAGATTGCTCACGCGCTCTGCCTGATTTTGCGAAATCAGGACGAATATCGCCAGAATAATTGCTTCCAGCGACACGATCATGGTCAGGAAACCGAAGGGGAACGGATCGAACGGGGTGATACCGGGGATAAGCCCGACATTGAGCGCAATCCAGACCATGAACCAGGTGATATTAAGGATTAGAAACCACATGCTCCCGATTGCGTGGGTGATGTTATCGGCGATTTTCTCGGAGAGTGAACGATTCTGGTCTGCCTCTTCTTTCAAGCTGTGAATAGTGTGGCGACCCGCGACCACTGAAGCCTTAGCGTTTGTGTGATTACTGTTCACCTTGCTGTCATTCTGCATGAGTTTCTCCTTACAGCGACGTACAAATTATTCTATTGCAAGAAGATTCAGAGTGGATGGGTTGACCATCCCATTTTTCCAGCGTTTCGACACACTGAGACTGAGTTATTCTGTTATCACATCCCACGTATTAGCTTCTAAATCAGGTGAAGATGTGAATAACTTTTCCCCAAATCCAAAGGTTGTAAAAAATACATTCCAGAATGAATTGAGTGATTGTCTTACAGTAAACACGAACTAAACTTAGTAAAGTACAGAGTTGGCTAATTTCTATTATGCATTGATGCCTCGGCGCTTATGCCATGAAGAAAGTATTCGCACTCATTTCACCGCTGGTTGTCCTGCTTCTTCTGGCGCTGCTCGCCATGCCGGCATTTGCAGGAAGCGTTTCATTTTCCGGGTCGCTGCAAAACCCGGACCCAACCTGGGATCGCGTCGATGTGGGCTGCGGTGGATCAACCGGGATCATTGAATGGTACGATGTGCAGCAGTTTTACGTCTCGCAAAATGGAACGTACACGATTGAGATGACCGGTCTGTACGGACGCTTGACGCGAGATGGGTTCTTCGCGCTTTACCAGAACAGCTTTAACCTGCTGCCCAAGCCACGAACTGCATAGATGCCGATAATGATAGTGCAGCCGTCATGTTTGCTCCGAGAATAGTCATCAATTTGCAGGGAGGCGTAAATTACTTCCTCGTGACCACGCAGTGCTGCAATGGAACATCCCCTGGACAGGAGATCGGTTATACCAACGAAATCACCGGTCCCGGAACCATCGTTCTAGGTTCACTAGTACCGACGGATACCAATACCCCCACATCAACACCGACTAGCACCAATACACCGACCAATACTCCAACTGACACGCCAACGCCGACCACACCCCTACCCCGACCGATACGCCAACAGCGACCAGCACGGATACACCGACCAATACTCCAACTGACACGCCAACGCCGACCAACACCCCTACCCCGACCGATACGCCAACAGCGACCAGCACGAATACACCGACCATTACTCCAACTGACACGCCAACGCCGACCAACAGCGCCACCTCAACCGATACACCGACAGCGACCAGCACGGATGTGCCGAGCAGCACGCCAACAAACACTGCAACTGAAACAGCACTGCCAACATTGACGGAAACCGCGACACCGACTAGTACCGCCAGCGATACCCCGGCCGCGCTCCCCAGCCAAACGCAAACTGCGAGCGCAACCTACACGCCACCGCCACCAAGATGCACACTACCGCTACCCGAAGGGCTGGTTCAGGGTCGTGTTATCGTTACCGTGTTTGGACTTTTCGCACCTGACCCCGATGCGCTGACGACTGTGTTCATTCCAGCGGGTACATCATGGTGGATCATGGATGCGCGAGATGGCTATTACCAACTGTGGATCACCTGCGAAGGTACGCCGCTGTGGGTATCGACAGAATTTGTCATCCCCAACTATGATGATGTCTGGCATGGAGCACCGCTGCCCAACAGCGGAGGTTAACTCGTCCAGATATATACTGAAGGAGACGTGCCGCACTCATGGAAAGTGCGGCGCGTCCTTTAGCTATTCGGCTATTTCAACCGCAGCACCATCAGCGCGTTGGCATCGGAAAACCCTGTCGCGCTGTAAAAAGCGCGGGCGCGTTCATTCGCCCGTTCAACATTCACCATCAGCACTTTGAGATTGAGACGTTCCGCCCGCCGCATTGCCGCTTCCAGGAGTGCCGCCCCGACGCCGCGCCGCTGGTACGTTGGCAGCACCGCCATATCGTTGATCAAGCCGCGCCCTTCGGTCAGTGTGCGAATGATGCTCAGGGCGATAAAGCCGATCACAATCGGTGGCTGTTGCTCCACAACCGCGACAAATACCTCGACATTCTGCGCCTCTCGAAAACGCTGAATTGCCTCACGCCAGTCTTCACGCGGCAGTTCCCGATTTGCCGGAATGAGCGCAAGGAGCGCCATAATTTCATTAGCGTCATTCAGTTCCGCCGGGCGAATGGCGAAATCACGGACTTCATCATGCGGCTGGATTTGTGTTTCGTGAGGTAAGCGGCGCTGCTCAAGCCAGTGGGCAATCGCCTCGCGGTGGGTGCGAAATGGCAGCAGCGGAATTTCCTCCGGCTGAAACACCTGCGCTTCACTGGCATCGTCGCCGCCGCGAAGATCGCCGCTTATCGGACGCGCCCGATAAAAGATCATAATTCCGCTGATGGGTGGACCTTCAGGAAATGAGTTGATGCCCGCCAGTTCGAGGATTTCGATTTTCAGTCCGGTTTCTTCATGCGCTTCGCGGATCGCGGCATCTTCAGCGCTCTCATCCGCCTCAATAAAGCCACTGGGCAGCGCCCACCGTCCCTGATGAGGGGGATTGTTGCGGCGAATCAACACGATACCGCTGTCCATTTCGATCAGTATGCCAACGGCAGGCACCGGGTTAACGTAATGAACATAGCCGCAGTTTTCACATGCCTGGCGAATGCGCCCGCCTTCTTCGCGCTGCCCAAGGTTGTGACCACAGACCGGGCAGTAAACCAGCGTCGCCATTAACTGCCTGGGATGATCAACTGCTGCCCTATTTGCAGCGCATTCGGATTAGACAGGTTATTCGCCTCAACGATTGCATTCACCGTCGTGCCAAACCGCTGTGCGATCACGAACAGGCTGTCCCCCGCCTGAACCGTGTAGATTTGATCGCCACCCGCTGTTGTATCGCTTCCGCCAGTGGTTGTGCCGCTGAACGGCGCAATCGTCGGCACGGTGTTGGTTGCCGTCGCAATGGTCACATTTGCATTGGTCGTCCCTGCGATGACTGGCAGATCGCCGCAATCGCTCAAAATCAGTGGATCGCCTGGATAGATAATCGGTGGATCGCCCGTCAATTCGGGATTAGCAGCGATCAGCCCATCCACAGTTGTATCGTTGTTAATGGCAATCGCATACAGGCTGTCGCCGGGCTGCACAACATACAGGCACTCATCATCCGCGCCGGGCAGCGACGTTGGTGTGATTAAGCCTGACGGTGTGTTGGTCGCTGCACTTGGCGTACCGGGTGCCGTGCTCGCCGCAGGATTGGGCGTATCCGGCGTTATCAAGCCAAGCGGCGCACCCGGCGTGATAAATTGCGGCGTGGCTGTACCTATTGGCGTAATCGCCAGTGTTGCAACCCCTTGCACATTTGATGGTGGCTGCGTCGCGCCGATCACGGTTACTGCAACGCCATTGTTCAAGGCGGTATCACTGTTCAGCGTTTCCTGCGCGGTTGCCTGAATGTTGAGCGCTGTGTTTGAGCCGCTGGTAGATAAAGACGAATTTGCGGGTAATGCTGCTGCTGGCGTCGCCGCAATGCTTTCCCCTGCCGGGCGAAAACACGCGGTCAACACAGGTAATATCCATAACACCAGAGCAACGGCAGTTAAAAACCGCCGCCGGGGGGGCTGCCGCATAGACGCGACTCCTTGCATGAATCCGCCCTCATCTTACACTAGAGCGGCGGATTGCACAAAACCACCGCGTAAGCTAAAACTATACGGTCTTTCAGGTTGGTTTTCAGTTAGACTATGGCTAGTGAGTTCAAACATTTATACCTGGACAGGACCGGCAATGATTATCAAAGGGAAATTCAGTGGCAGTTAGAATACTGGTTGTGGATGATGAAGCAGAGCTTTTACAGTTGATCCGAGTATTATTGAGCCGTATCGGGGCAGAAACACTCGTCGCCAGAGATGCCGCAAGCGCCAAAGGGTTGTTGAGCAAGCCACCCCTGCCCAATCTGTTGATTCTTGACCTGATGCTGCCCGGCGTCGGCGGTATGGAATTTCTGCGTGAGCTGCGTTCCAGAACGGCTTATGACGATCTGCCTGTGCTGATTTTATCTGCCTCGATTGATCCAACCCAGATCAGGGAAGCGCTGGACGCGGGCGCGGATCGTTATCTGACCAAGCCATATGTCGCCAACAACCTGATAAGTATCGTGCAGCAAATGATGGCAAGCGGGCGGCGAGCGCAAACCTCGTGATATTTCAATTTAGGGATATGATTATTACGTAACTGGAGCAACCGATTCGTCACTTATCTCACTTTATTTCAGGACTGCGAGAACCCATCATGCTCACCGATCTTGAACTAACCATCCTCAGCATGATCGCCGAAAGCCAGCGCACAGGTGCAGAAATCGAGGCGCTTATCGAGCAGCGCGGGCTGCGGGATTGGCTTCTCGTTGGGCAGGCGTCCCTCTACTATGTGCTTCAAAAGCTGGAACGGATGGAGGTGATTCATCGGTCTCTGGCGGACGACAACGCCCCCGTTTTCTCGCTGACGGAAGCCGGGCGTGGTGTCCTCCAAACCGCAATCGCTGATCTCCTCCGTCAGCCAATTGGTCTCGGCGAACGGTTTGAACTGGGACTGGCAAATGTGACTGCGCTAAAGCCGGGTCAGGTCTATGACGCACTCCTGGTTCGGCGTGCGACGTTACGCAGCAAACTGCTGGGACTGGAACAGGCACTCAACAATCCCGCCGACCCAGGCAACCTGCTCTACTCGCACAGCCTGGCGCTGGCGCGGGCGGAAATGACGTGGCTGGAAACCTTCCTTGAACTCTGGTTGGAACGCTACCCCGCTTTAGATGAAGACGCCGCCTCGACGCCGGAGCAGAAACGCAACATCACCCAAATACACCGCCGCACCGCGCCGCTTAACCCGGCGAAGCAGATGCAGCGCATTCCCCGTCCACGTCCAGACTCGGCGGAGGGGTAAGCCAATACACGCGCCAACCGGACTCCTGACGTACCAATGAAGCGCTAAAGCCCGCACTTTCAAGGGCATCCAGCCATTCCAGCGCATCCACACCAACGGGAACAGGCAGAAAACGCGCTTGACATTCCTGCAACATGAGCGCATCAGAAACGAGTGATGGCGGATCGGGATAATATACACGTCGCTTATCACTCCATTCCCCCATGTAATAGCCAAGCAGCCAGGTAGACCATGGATCGTAAATCACCGCTGCAACCTGCTGATCGTTCAGGAAAGTTGCAACCTCATCAACCCCTGTATTGTCAGGAAAACTCGTCAAACTATCCGCATAGCCCAAGCGGAAATTCGCCGCTTCTATAGCTGACACTGCCAACGCGATCGCCACTGCACCTGCCACGATAAGCGCTTCGGCAGGCATAAGACGCGCAGCGATAATCATGTACATCCACATGCCTGCCCGCGTGGCAAGTAACACCATTGGTGGCAGCAGAATCAGCGCGTAGCGATCATACCAGTTCAGACCGAACAGGATGTGGATAAGCGCGTAAATCAGGGCGAACGCGAGCAGTATGGCATCTATCAGGGCGCGGCGGTTGTGGAAACGCGCCATCCGCCAGACGACGGAAATTGGGATCAGGACGAGGAACAGGATCGTCGGCGCACCCAGCCATGCCGGGATATGCCATCCGACGCGACGAACGCCGTCCATCAGCGACAGCCGCTCATCCGGCGTATTATGCGCGGCGGCAAGCGCCCATATTGAATCTTCGCCGCCTCTCGCAGAATCCCACACGCCGACAGCCCCTAAAGCAGCCAGTACAGGTGCGATCACTGCTGCAAGATTTCGCCATGAAATGCCGTTCATGACCCAACCCAAAGCGATACCCAACGGCAGATACAATAGCCCCTGCTGCTTGGTCGCCAGTGCCAGACCGAACGCGATCCCTCCAGTGAACCACCGCCCAGTGACCGCCAGCCAGACGCCAAGCACGCCGAAAAACAGCATGAGTATATCCGTGAACGCCGACGCGCTGAACGCGATCATCAACGGCGACAGGGCAGCGAATATACCCGCCCACAGCGCCAGCCATTCATCCTGATACAAGGAAAACCCCAACATGATGATGACAGCGACCAGCATGATCCCCGCAAACACATTCGGCAGCCGCGCCGCAAATTCTCCCTGCTCAATGGTGACATCCAAAACATCATTCTCGTTTACATGGGCGGCAAAGAGGGTCATGCTCATGGCGTTGGCGTATAGTGACAGCGGCGGTTTGTCAAGTTCTCCCGTAAGCATCCAGTCGCCATTCACCGCCGCGTGACGGGCAAACGTGCTGAACAGCGCTTCGTCGGGGTGAAAACGCCGATCCAGCGACACTGCATGATAACGCAGTAAAGCGGCAGCGAGCAGAATCAGAACGGCAAAGGAATAAAAGGTTGTTCGGCGCAAAAGGATTCCCTTCAAGCAAGTTTATGCCGGAAATCTTCGGTACAATCGGCGCAACTTTACCGCAAACCACACAAACAGGGTGAAATCACATGGGTCTGCCATACGCGGGCGTGGTCATGGATATGGATGGGGTGCTCTGGCGCGGGGGCAGCGTCATCGAAGGGGCTGCTGACTGGCTGAATTTCCTGCGTAAACGCCAAATTCCTTTCGTCCTTGCGACGAATAACAGCAGCCTTGCGCCGTCGGACTATACGGAGAAACTCGCTGCGCTTGGGTTAGGCGAAATTCCGCTGGAGCATATCATCACC